>Ga0316622_100000064_pt1 | contig 45881 bp, 61 predicted proteins | sample OWC_Aug_OW2_C1_D_FD_207646 | JGI IMG/M metagenome (GOLD analysis project Ga0316622, IMG submission 207646) | Wetland soil microbial communities from Old Woman Creek delta, Ohio, United States - OWC_Aug_OW2_C1_D5_C | ecosystem: Environmental > Terrestrial > Soil > Wetlands | place: USA: Ohio... | reverse complement strand
ACGAGGCCCCCGAGCAGAAAGAGGACTACACGCAGTCAAAGGCGTGGAGTTTAGCGGACATGCTCCATTCGCTGCTACCCGAGTCGCTCTCGGCTCGCAAAGGAGTGCTACAAAAGCGTAGTCGATTGCAGCGGCTGGAACGGGAAACACAGGAATGAGTTACACTGTCCGACAAGCCTCGCAGCCCGAGTACTCGTGGATAGCCAACAAGGCCAAAATAGCTGTTGGCCCTGAGTTTAGGGCCATCTGCGCGGTAGATGGCGAGCGCATAGTGGGCATGGTCGGATTCGATGGCTGGACAGATAACCTGGTTTGTGTGCACATTGCCCTGGAAGCGCCAGGGGCTCTACGTGCGCTGCTGAAAATGGCTTTCGGTATAGCTTTTCGGCAAACGGGTAGGAAGATAGTAGGGTGTACGGTTGTATCTAGCAACGATAGGTCTACGCGTTTAGTGAAACACCTAGGGTTTCGAGAAGTTTTCAGGGGCCGCAACTATTGGGCAGATGGCGTTGACGTAGTATGGTACGAAATGACCGCAGAAGAGTGTCGTTGGATCTAGGAGGTCACCGTGGGCGGAGTAATAGGTGGGGGGAAATCGGCGCCAGCACCTCCTGATTTCACGGCCGTAGCTGAACGTGAAGCTCGACTGCGCCGAGAACTGGCGCAAGAACAGCTAGGAGCCAATCGGCCATCGCAAACCAACCCGTGGGGGGCCTCGATACAATGGTCCAAAACCCCGGGTGGTGAGTGGGCGCAGCAGCAGACCCTCGGTGGCGAATTGGGCACGGCTTCTGAGGCCCTGCAGAAGCGCATATCCGAGCAAGCGGGTGCCGAAATCCCGGGTGGGGAGGCTGTACGCCAGCAGGCAATCGAGGCTGTGTACGGTGAGCAGGCCGCAAAACTCGACCCCCAGTGGGCTCAGCGTGCCGAGGCCCTGACCTCGCAGTTAGCAGCGCAGGGGCTAGGCCCCGAGTCCGAAGCCTATAAGCGGGCCACCCAAAGTATGGAGCAAGAGCGCGCTAACGCGTATACTCAGGCACGTAACGAGGCCATACAGTCGGCAAATCAAGCACAGGCGCTGACGTTTCAGCAAAATCTGGCGGCTAGACAAGTTCCGCTGAGTGAACTAGGCCAATTGCGGGCATTCACGGAAATGCCGGGGTTTGCACCTGCCGCTGGCGTACAGGGCCCAGAACTGTTGCAGGCAGCGGGCTCCCAGTACGGGGCTGGGATGCAACAGTACGGGGCTAATCAGGCGCTCAAGCAGAGCAAGCTAAGCGGTGCGGCCTCTGCTGCGCCTTTGGTCCCAACTGCTCTTGGAGCTGGCGGTGTATCGGCGCTAGAGCCTAACACTATACCACTACTGGCGGTGTGATATGCCTTACGATCCCTGGTTTTTAGCCGAAAGTTTCGCAAGCCCCGAGCTGATAGGCAAAATGGCTGGGGTCGGGGCTTATCCTGAACGGCAGGCACTGCTAATGGAGCAAATGCGCCGTGCGCAAGCATTGGCAAGTACTCCAGGTGCGCAGGGGCTGCATGCAGGAGGCACCTTTGTAGCCGCATCCCCACTCGAACATTTGGGGGTGGCGCTAAATCGCACTCTTGGGCAAATACAACAGGGCTCTATCACAGGAGCCCAACGGAAATTGATCGAGGCGGACCAGGCCACTCGCGAAGGGATTGCCCGAATTATGGCCGAGGCCATGCGTAAATACCGACAGCAACAGATGCCTCAACAGCAGCAAGAGCCCGCGCAATACGAACCCTCGCCCTACTCTGGAGTAGGCTATTACCCGGGGGCCGCGTGAACGGCTACACGTTAGATATGGATAGCCTGGCAGCTTTGCGTGAACAGCTACGCAGGGCACAGGCACTGAGTGGAGCCGGCATCCTTGCGGCGACACTTACGGGGAATCGGCTTCCTACGGGGCAGGCCCTGGCTCAGTTGGGGCAATCCGAGGCTGAACAGGCTAGGCAGGCACTTCAAAGGCTGCCTGAGGTACAGCTGCGCCAGCTAACGCTAAGTCAACAGCAGTCACAGCAGGCAAGAGAGCTAGCCCAGCGAGAAAAGCAGCTCGAGCAGCAGCAGAGATACCAACTCGGGCAGCTCGGGTTGCAAGGAAAAGAGCTGGGGTTGAAGGAAAAGCAACTCGCTTTGCAGGCCTTCTTGGCTACTCAGAAGGGCGAACGGGAAGATTGGTCCGCCATTGCCGACCCTGTAACGGGCGCGATTGTAGGCTACAACAAACGAACTGGAGAATCTCGTATCCTAAGCTCTGGTGGCGCAGGCGTAGCCCCCGAGCCATTTCCGCAAGGACCTTTGCAGGTACCCACTGCACCGACGGGTCCACTTATGGTTCCTACGGCACCAGCGGGCCCGCTCACGGTTCCAGGGGTACCGTCAGGCATGCCTGCTGTGCCTAGCGCAATGCTGCCTGCAGTACCAAAAGGGCCTGTAGCAGAGCTCGCCGAGGTAGAGCAACTGACAGCGCAGTGGCCTACCCCGCCACCAATGAAGCTCAATGACGCGCAGTCGAAAGCATACGATGCCTCGGTGAAACTGATAGATGTGCTGCCAACCCTCAGTCGAGATCGCCCCAAAGGCGCCCGAGGCAGGCTAGAAGCATGGTCTTCTGGCACCGAGCGTGGAATGCCGACGTATTTCATTCCACGTGAATTCACAACGCCCGAGGGGCAGCGATATTTCGCAGCTGCTAGACTCGCCATCGCTGCTTTGCTACGCAAAGAGTCGGGAGCAGCAATCACCGAGGACGAGTGGAAAACGCTAGGGCCGGAATACGTGCCAATGCCCTACGACACCGACGTAGTGGCTGGCGACAAAATTCGCAGGCTCAACCGCTACATTGATACTTCGATCGCGCAAGCTGGGGCGAGTGCAGCGGGGTATCTACGTCCGATCGCCGAAGGCACTCGAAACCTGATACGCAAAGAAGTCGAACGCAAGCGAGATCCGTACTCAGCGTATCGCAGCCAGTTGGCACCTGGGGAAATACTAGTGGTGCGAAAGATAGGCGGTGAGGAAGTTATAGGCGGAATACCCGCGAATGAATTCGACAGCGCTACCGATCGCAAACTGGAGTGAACCATGGCCTTTCGACCAATACGCGTAGGCGATACCGAGGCAGCAGCGGCTAGGGCTCAAGTAGCAGTCGGAAAAGGCACCAAGGATAGCCTAATCGACACAGCGGTGAAGGGCCTTGAGCAGGGTGCTACCTTGGGCTGGTCGGACGAGCTCAAAGCCGCCGAAGTAGCCGCTAGCGAAGTGCTCCCTAGCGGCCTGCTCTCTGCGATACCAGGGCTAGGCGTACCCAAGCGTGCGGTATCCAAACTGATAGGGCTGCCAGGCTTGGCCGAAGAGCGCAAACGCGTGCTAGGCGAAGTGCCCCCCAACGCCACCCTTCTCGACCTGTATCGAAGAGCTCGGGATTTCTATCGGCGCGAATATGCTAGCGCCAAAGCGGACAGTCCTATAGCCTATCAGTTAAGTGAAGCAGTGGGCACGTTAGCGCCTACGATAGCCTCTCGAGGTGCTGCGACCCCTTTGGCGCAAGGGGCTACGTTAGGACAACGAGTCGTAGCAGGGGCCAAGGCAGCTATGCCTACGGGGGCTGCTTACGGAGCGGGAGTTTCGGAAGAGCAAGGCGTAGGAGGCCAGCTGGTAGATGCGTTAACCGGGGGAGCTACGGGTGCTTTGATAGGCGGTGCCATACCGCTGGCCACTGCGGCCGCTAAGCCAGTCGCAACGTGGCTAGGCGAAACCGCTGTCACTGCGGGCAGAAAGGCGCTTAGCGGGATTGGTACGCCTTTGAGTGCGAGAGAGCCGATCACAGAGGGCGCCGTTAGAGAAGCACTTGAATCGAAAGCTATACGGCCTCTCGACACTGTGGGGAAGATAAAAAATAGGCTAACGGACCTTGTAGACGAGGCAGGCGCAGCCTACGGCGGTATACTAGATGCTCTAGCGACTAAAGGTGTAACAGGCGGTGATGCGGCTCTGCTGGCGCGTAAAATCGATCGATTGGCTAACGTAGCCGCTCAAAACTCGGTGCTAAGCCCTCGTCCAGGAATGCTCCGGGAGATGTCAGAGGAGCTCAGACAGCTGGCTGAGCAGTCGCCTAAAGCAACGCGAAAATTGGGTCTCATGCAAGAGGAGCAGATAAAGCGAAACCTGCAAGACGAGGCGAAACGGACATATGATGTACTAAGCAAAAACCTATCCACTACGGGGCAGGTGAAACAGGATATGGCGGCGTTAGTTCGAAAAGACATAGAAGACGCTATCGCCCGACAGTCAGCAAAAGCCCCCGAAGCGGTAGCTGCTTTTCTTCCGTTAAAGCGGCGTTACGCGCGCTTAGCCGAAGCACTGAGTGAAGCCGAGGAAGGGGCAGCCAGAGCAGCGCGTAGGAAATATGCATCCCTCCCTGGAGAAATTGCAGAGGGCATGCTATCGCGAAGCCCCGCTGTTCTGCTATCAGGAATAGGCGCAGTGGGGCAGGGCATGCTCGGGCGCAGGATGGCCCCCACAGTGGCCAGCATGGCGTACAAAGGTGAACAGCTGCTGGCGCCACTGGCCGCTGGGCTGACACCAGAGCAGACTCAAAGTTTAGCGGGTATGCTACTACCAAGCTCTACAGAAAACATGCAGGCGTTGTTGAACGCGACACTAGCGCGTAGGCGCCGATCAGGAGCTGCACAATGATACGATTTTTTACTGTACTGTCGGTAATAGTCATATCCCTGTACCCGCTTAAAGCGCTGCCCGCGAGGAACAGTAGCGGTACCTACACAGTCAGCGCTACTGGCACCTATCCTTTTGTGTACGGTACACTTATCAGCAGTGTGACGGTTAACTCTATATTTGCTGACCTGACCACCGAGATGACCGACAGTTTAAGCCGCACTGGCAAGGGATACATGCTTTCGCCGTTGCTGTTACCCGCTGGTTCTGCTTCACTGCCAGCTTTGAGCTTTTCGATCGAGCCGATATCGGGCCTGTGGCGGGCTGGAACAGGAGACCTCCGGGTATCAATAGCAGGAGCTGCGGCTAGATCGGGCTGGACCCCGAACGGGTTCAAGCTGCTCGACCCTGCGAGTGGCGCCAGCGCCTACGGTATCACGCTACAAGCCCCTACGCTATCAGTGAGCTACACCCTGGTGTTCCCCACGGCTCTACCTGTGGCCGATGCCCCCCTTATCGTTAAAACTGATGGCACAACTACCATCAGCAAAATCACAGCGGCGTATATCGAGCCCAAAGCAGTCACCGCTACCGAGATTGCAGACAAGACAGTTACTGCTGCACAAATAGCTGATAGCACGATCACGTCTGCACTGATAGTAGATGGCACAATTGTGAAGGCAGACCTAGCAAATACCGCCCTAGTGACACCCGCTATCTCTACCTGCACTGTCAACCCGTACCTGAGTGGTCGACCTTTTGGATATTGGAAAGACGTGAACGGCACGGTGCATCTACAAGGCACCATAAGTGGATGTACAGCTGGTGCCACTAACGCCATATACACTATGCCAGGCGGGTTTTTCACCTCGTTGAAGGACCTGGGGGGAGCCGCCACCTGTAACGCTATACCTTCAGTGGCCGCCAGCTGGACGCTATCAGGCACTGGGGTGCTGTCGGTGATAACCCCTACGGGGCAAACCACGGTAAGTTTAGACGGTGTGACGTACACTCCGTAAGAGGAATCTATGATACTAAGAGTACTACTAGTTGTGCTGATTGCGCTAGCGAGTGTAACTTCGGCCAAGGCGCAGGTAGCCAGTGGGAAACAGGTGGTGAGTGACGTAGGCCAATGGCCCGTGTTGAGCGAAGGCTCTACTACTGCTCGCTCCATGGCCTCGCGACTAGGCGTCCTAGCAGACGTTAGAGACTACGGAGCTAAAGGAGACGGTGTAACTGACGACACTGCGGCCTTCACCGCGGTGGCAGCCAAAACAGCAGTATACGTGTCGGCCGGTACCTATGTACTGACAGCAAACGTATCTCTCACTGGCCACCTCTGGGTAGATCCTGGCGCCCAGTTGCAGATAGCGGCTACCAAAACGTTTACCGTAGGGGGCGGGTTCACAGGGCCACTGGCCCGCGTTTTCACGGGCTCGGGGAGCGCGCTTTTCAGCGGAAGTAAGGTGCCAGTCGTGTACCCTCAGTGGTTCGGAAATGTGTGCACTGGAAGTGACGATGTGACTGCCTTCACTGCGGCCAAGAACGCTGCGTACGCGGTGGGCGCCAGTTTAGTGGTTACCTGCAAAATACGCCTGGACTCAGGCGCTACTTCGGTGGCAGCACCTATCGATTTCCAGGGGTCAGGGTCTTTGGACGTGCGAACGGGGGCCTCAATAACGATATCCACTTTTCACGCCCCGTTGGACCAGATTTTCTATTTGAACGGGGGTACCCTAAGCTTTGTAGCTAAAAAGCAGCGTGAAATATACCCTCAATACTGGGGCGCAAAGTGTGACGGGAGCACTAACGATGCAGACGCTTTCGCAGCTGCGGCCTATGCAGCCGGCTATCTAGGTATAGAGCTTAACGTATCGTGCAAAGTACGCCTGGACTCAGGCACCACTACGGCCAACAGTATCAATTTCACAGGGAATGGTTCACTAGACCTCAGAGCGGGTAGCACCGTAACTATAAGTGGAACGATAAGCGGCCCCTGGAAGCTACAAATATTTTACCTGAGCGGGGGTACATTGAATGTAGTTAGCAACAAGACCCCGAAATTCACCCCGCTGTGGTTTGGCGCTAAGTGCGATGGTGTTACTGACGACACAGCGTCAATACAGGCTGCCATTAACGCAGCGGCTAACAACGAGTTGGAATTCCCGAATGGCGGGGACTGTATAATAATGGACCCCCTTTACGTTAAGTCGTATTCTACGTATAGTGCGCAGGGCGGCGCCGCAGTGATAAAGGCAGGCGCAGGGGCTAACATAATATACGTCAGCGACCCCAACCCGGGGGCGTTGCTACAAGGCTACAACGTGCATCACGTGACCATAAAGGGCTTAACACTGGACGTTAACTACCCAGCTTCGGGTAGCTGGGGTGGGGTGGCTCTGCTGGAGGGTTATGATAACGTTGTAGACAACAACTATATCCATGACACTGGGCAGTGCTGCGTATGGCTCGGTGACAACAACAGGCCCACTGTTAAAAACAATCGGCTAGTGAATTGCGGGATGCTATCCCCTGGCATATCAATGGATCACGCTATAGCGGTGGTCACATTTCACACTGAGGTACATGACGTACTCTTAGAGAATAACTACCTGGAGAACGTAGGCCGCAAAGGTGTAGGAATTGCATCTTTCGACACGGGGCAGTTGATAGATGTACGGATACTTCACAATAAGACTAAAAAGGTTGGGTTGGGCGGGCTATTTCTAGCTGCGGCAATACCCGCGCTACCGATCAAAAACATCCTTATCGAAGGCAACGTATCGTTCGAGGATGACTATGTGTCAATAACGCTTAACAACGCTGACGGAGGCGCGATAGTGGATAATCTCTCGTACGCGTCCGTTGGCAGCAGTGCTATATACACGGATTACGTCCGAAACTTGAACATAACAGGCAATACACTCGTAGCTTCTGACGGATACGGTATATCTGTCGGATGTATCGTAGGGAACAGTTACGGTGTGTCAATAACAGACAACACCATAATAAATCCAAACCAGGCCTCGGGTCCAGTGGGTTCCGGTATAGGCATTTCGACCGGGGCCACTAAGATTTTCATGAGCAACAACTATATCCAAAGTTACGACGGCAAAATGGTTTACGGTATCGCCGACACGGGTGACTATAACCGTATTTGGGTGAACTATATCCTAGGTGCGTCTGTACAAACCGTTATATTTACTGGTAGTAACACAGTATCTAGCAATATATTCGAGCCCTACGACACAGTGACATCGGTAATACTGCAGGGCACTGGGCCGATAACTGGGGGCGCTGACTTTGCGGATGTGATCGCACGGGGCAAGAACACTCGAATATCGGGCTATAACTTCTGCACGCAAAACGGGACCGGCGGGTCTAACAAATTTTGCGTGGGCTACAACGGCCGAGCGTACTACGCTGTTGCAGGGGAATCGTTGTGGATGCTGGGGTATCGCGACGCTTCCTATTCGGGGACCTCAGCAGACTTTAAGTTTGGGTCCAGGTTAATCCGAACTGCAGGGTGGGTCGCTGCTGCGGTGAATCAAGAAACTGATGTTACGCGAATAAGTTATCAGGGGCACATTCAATTAAGCGTAGGAGCCTCCTCTATGCCCGCCTGTGACGCAACCAACGGCCCCCTAATTCGAGGCATGATCGCCTATGTGGGCGGCGGTGCTGGCGTAGCTGACCAAGCCAAGATATGCGTTAAGAACGTAGGCGACGTTTACGGCTGGCAAACACTGTACTAGGAGGGAACCATGGCCACTATTACATGGACAAGAGTAGGGGCGCGCAGTGCGGTAGGATATGCCACGGCCATCGCAGATACTGGAGGTGATGGCGTGCTGCTTGAAGGAGTAGCAGGTATAGGAGTTTTCGTCGAAGCCGATTCAGGGCAAACTATTGCCAGCAAAATAACGCTCGCTGCTGAAGTGCAGGACGTATACACCGAGCGTTGGCACAGAGCTCCTGATTTGGATATGCTTAACTTGAGTGGTATCACTGGCAGTAGAGGGCAATATTTAGGAGGCATCCAAGTCTACGCGCCTGTTGGCAGGCTGCGATACACTTGGGCCTCAGGTACCGTCTCCTCGGGAGGCCTATCTATACGATTAGTATGCGCCGAGCTTGCTACGGGAGCCAAGCTATGATGCGATTGACGGAAGGCACCAATCTAGTCCGGAAGGAGGCTGTGTCAGTGTGGACAGCCCCCGCGGCCTCGGGGGCCATAGTTTTCACGCAATACCTGTATGCGGACGGCACGGTGCGTCTGGTGGGAGAGATTGTATCCACTAGCGGTACCATAGCAATTGGTACAGTAGTTTGCACTGTAGACGCTGCATTCAGGCCGTTGGACACTAAGCGTTTCCTGACAGTCACTAGCACTGGGTCGTTCGCCTACGGTACGGTGAACACTGATGGTACGCTCGCTTTCGGCGTGCGTGCTATCGTACAAGACGGCGAGCACCCGAATACAATAGATATATCCTACACTCGAAATCGGTAGGCGGTACCTATGACTAAAAAGATACTACTGGTTTTGCTCGGTGTGTCGGTGAACATAGCCGTAGCGGTGGGCAGCGCCATGTTTACGCTAGGCTCAAGAGTGCAGGCAGTAGAGGTGCGCGTAGACGAACGAGCGCAAGATATAAAGGAGATACGCCAGCAGGTAGAAGAGATACACCGCTACCTGCTGCGGAAGAAGTAATTCAGCAGTCTCGGCTACTAGCCTGCCGTACCATCGGGCTGATACTAGGTCCTGTGGCTAGCTTAGCCAGGTATACCAAGTCAACTCGGCCTGTGGAGGCGGCGGCATCTGCGGAAAAGGCCGCCCACGACGCCCCCTTTTCTTGCGCTACGGCGGCCCTAGTAGCTGAGCGCATCGCCCTGGCTGCGGTTTCTCTGTGCACAGCATGCGCTATATCGGCCCCCTTGGCAGAGGCCGTAGTTACCAGGGCCTGTTCAGCTTCGGCAGCCGCACGGTGCGCTGTCACTGCTGCCTGAAATGCGATAGCCGCGGCCTCGTGTGTACACTCATTTCCAGCTAGCCACTGGCGGGCCCACGACATCAAATCGGGATAGGCCTCAGGCGTGCACTCTTCTAGTTCGCATGCCTTCAGCGCGCACATAATCGCAAAGCGTACGCGCTGCTCGGTAGTTACAATCGGTATAACTATTTCCTCGAGGAGCGTTAGCGAAGAGCAGCCTACTTTCGTTCCGTCTTCTACCCCCACCTCCCCCTCGGCGCGGAACAGTCGTGGTGAATCGTATCCTGCGTGTATCGGTAGCATCAATACCCCGAGTATAGGGTCTCTGTACGCGTGCAGCCATGCAGATGTGCATAGCCTACCCCCTCCAGGGGCGGTGCGTTTCTCCCCAAGGGTGTACTTAAATCCTAGATACGTTTGCATATCACCGTTGGTGAATTTGTACAGTATTGACATGATCTCACCTTGACCTTTGAGTAGGCTGCTTTTTACGCGGAGACCTTAAAGCAATTTTCATATACACAAAGTATAAACTATCGCAGCCTTCTACGTAGTTGTTATAGATGTCCAGGGCCTCTTTGTACTTTTTTGCTCTGATGTATTTTCTGATAGTGACTGCTGAGGGTTCATCATCCCAGGCCCCTATCGTGCCTTTTATCCTGGCTATCACCTCTGTGAGCATATCTTTCTGTGACCGGAACAGTAGCCTTTCGTCCCGTATTTCCACAAGCCAATACTCTTTGACCTTCTCAGCTTTTCGCATACAGACCCCTAAAACTCTATACGTATTGATGCTCTTGGTTCGATGCTACCACTCTTATAGTTAACTCCAGCGCCCAGCCAAATTGGACCTAAGACTCGCAGCTGTCCCTCTGCACCTAAGCAGCGAACACCGCACCATGTGGCCTGTACGCCGTATCGCGGTGCTGCGTAGGAGACCTCTTTCTCTTGCTGCCATACCTGGGCGGTAGTGTTCGTTTGCTCCTGCTGTTTTTCGACGTTGGCCCGAGCTTCTTTTTCGACCACCTGTACCGTTTTGGAGCTGCCACCCTTCGGCGTTTTGCGCTCTTTCACAGTGATTATTCGCGTGACCACTGTCTCGGTGACACGTTGCGAATATACCGCGTGTGCATCTACCCAGCCTGCGCTAGTTACACGTTCTACTACTTTCGCAGGCCTGCTATACCGGCCTGCTGCGAAAGCCAGGCCTAGCGTCAATACTAGTACGCCTGCTAGTAGCTTGTGATTTTTGAGTATAGTCATTTTCATCTTTCCGAACACCTAAAGCTGATAGAGGATTTAGGAATTCTTTGCCCAGAGGCTGTTCGCTGATAGCCTATGTTCCAATAGAAAACAGCGCCAGGTACTACAAGATTTCGGTCAGTCTTAGGCACCTTGTCCATGCTTATAACAGCGCGCTCGTTTGCATTGTTAGGGTTGGTTAAGTCTATCAGTGTCACAACTATTTCGTTCGAGCGCACCTCTTCAACGCTACCTTCCCACTGTTGTCGTGCTTCGAACTGTTCTGTCGTTTTCGGGCTACGCATCACTGCCACCTTTGCGCTGGCGCTATAGCGGCAATTGCCGCATAACATTAACAATATGTATTATGTCAGCGCTGTCTTCGCTTCGATGCACTCGGGATAGCGTGAAATAGCTATTGTCCGCAGCAGGAGCCAAGCGGTACCGCCCAGGTGTCACGTTCTGGTCAACAAGCACTTTTTTACACCTTTGGCTGCATGTACCCACGTTGCTCATAGGGCGAAGATCATAGTAATAGCTACTCCCTTGGCGGAAGCTATCGAAAGGGCATAGGTGCATCTCTACCTGCGGCTTTGTACTAGTTTTCACTCTGTATCTCCGTTCTGTCGGTTTCTGCTTAATCGGTTCAACGCGTCTATAGCGTCATCACTTGCTGCCTAGCCACAACTCGAACGTTCTCAACTCTCCGTTTCTACTAGGGGTAGCCACGTTAAAAGGATAAAAACCTTTCAGGGGGATACGGCATAGCCCCGTTTCTACAGCAGTACCTTTCTCTAGTCTCTCAAGTACGCACATTTCACATAGAAATGACGGTCCCGAACCCCTCAGATGTATCCAATAGACGGATACATGTTCTAGGCACGTTGGGTTTCCACATCCTGTGCAGTAGATTTTAGGACCGTTGGTGCACTTATAGTTATACAGAGCTAGACAAGTAGCTTTTTGGTCGGTTACGCGTTTTCGCGCTAGGTAGAAATTGTTTTGGGCTAGCCATTCAGCAGTTTTATGGCAGAGGAGTTCACTGCTGTCGCGTGCCGAGCACGCGTCTTCGACAGTGAGATAGGCTCCTATTCTAGTCCAGATTTGCGCGCGTACTAGGCTCTGGGCTACCTCTACATTTTCTGGATCGCATATAACAGAATCCCCTTCGCTACCTTGCCAATACTCGAGGATGTCGGCTTTCACTTCCATTGCGCGGTGCTCGCATCCGGGATTAGCCAGAGACAGGCATTCGTTGTACCTACCCTGGCTAGTGCAGCTACTCGTTAAGGCCGTGCAGTACCATTCTAGGCTATGCACTGCCATTGCTGCCATCCTTGAGCTGTGCTATAGCCCCCTTCGCTCCTTTACCTGTTGCTAAGTGCTGCACCGCGGATTTACCCGCACCTATCAGCACCAGTACTTCGACCCCTCCTGTCAGGGTATTGTAGATATGCTCAGCCTCGCTAGGGCTTGCGCGTAGCGATAGTACTGCCAGTACTGCCAGTACTATCAGTCCTACTACCGCTATGACCACTGTACGCCATTGCGATATTTTGCTGATATCCATTGTACACTCCTCATGGTACGCGTTGCCAACTGTACTCTCCGTTTACCTTCATGCACAAGTACTTGGCCTCGCCGCCAAAGTATCTCATGACACCTACCGCCCCTCGTGTAGCTGCGTTACACTGCAGGGGCGGGAAAAGCACAGGGAGCTCTTCAGGAGTCTGGCTTGCGTGTACGGCGGTATAGAAAAACGCCACCATGGCTGCAGCGGATAGAAATGCGGCCAAAGGCCAGCATATAGCTGACATACGCTTGCGCCATTCATCGTGCATAGGTTGCATAGATCGTTCCTCTCAATGCGCACTTAGGGCAGGTTACCCTGCGTCCCTCGTACGAAGACCATTGTGAGCTGCGTTTATCTGGTTCAGCTCCACACAAAGCTACCAAGTACCCGCTAGTCACGAAGTGCCAGTGCCCGTCTACGCTTTTCGATGTATTCGACTTTTTAGTCAGTCTGAGTAATAGCACTGTGTGTCACTCCTCGCTGGCCACCATCAATCCGTTCTTTCGTCGGTAGGCTACGACACAGGCCTTGCACGTAGCCCTGCGCCCCTCGTACTTCGACCAGCCTGAGCCTCTTCTTTTTGGCGTAGCCCCACTGGGCCTAACTCCGCACAAGGCCACAAAGGATATATCATTCACAAAATGCCAGTTTTTGCCTGAGGCGGCATTCACGTTAACTGCCGCGCGAGTAAGCTGGAGTACAAGCACCATTGGTTATCCCTTCGTGACACGGTAAAACATCAGCCTGCCCAATTTTCCCAAATACCTGGCGCCATGCGTAAATTCCGGCGGTGCGATCGAGGTATCGTGATAGTGGTCCGCGCCGTGCATCGGATTTACAGCTACGCCTGACAACACGTCTCGGGCTATAGCTACGCAAATTTCGTAGTCAGGCGTCCAGAGAGGCCACTTCACTAACTGGCGATCTTTCGGGTCTGTCATCGATGAGAACTGGTAAGGCTTGGCCATAACTTCTAGTATGCTGTTGCCCCACCAGCCCCCGATTTTAGCTCTCTCCACGACTACGTATGCCACAGCTACTTTCGCATCGTAGGTCTCGCCGCGTGCTTCCCTCCATACCAGCAGTGCTAACTCAGCGACCTCAGCTATCGTACGTATTTGAGTCATGGTTGCCTCCTAGTCAAGTATGCTTCCGTCTTTCGTCTTCTAATACAGTCTCTATCGGCGTATCCTCCTTTCACCGGACGCCCAGTCAGATACCTGTTTAGCTGTGATATTAGCCTTAATTATGTCGCAGCATAGCCTGTTAGTGGCTGCAGTTCCGCACGCTGCGAAAGCTACGCTTACTGGGGTGCTCGGTGCATTAGTGCTCCAGCTACACCTGTCCTCCGCGACCTGTCGAGCTAGCACAGGGGCGCGAATACAGCGCAATGCGCTAGAGTGCATTGTCCTGTCGTCGACAATACCCAGGACAGCTAGCGCTGCGTCCCGGTCTTGCATGTGCTCCAGCATGTAGAGGCCTTTCGCAATATCTGCATAAGGCACGGCCAAACTGCGTAAAGTAGGTAGCGCACAAGCACGGATAGTTTCGGCCACTAACTCTCGGTGTCTACTATCAGGGCTACGTAGCCCGAAAGAAGCCGCCCACAATAGCCAAGGTGCATACGTACAGCAGCGCCACAGCTCGTCGTCACTAAGAGTTCTATTGCTGCGCATCCATTCTACCGCTTCGGGGCAGGCACCCAACTTTTTCAGTGCCCTCCATGCCTGTGATTTACGGCTCATACACTCCCTTTCTGCAAAATCAGCCTATGGCTCGGCCTGCTAACTGCCACATACAAAGCTGCCTTTCCCCCTCGCGCTAAGTCCCCAACGTCCGCATATACCGTGTGGTAAGTAGAGCCCTGCGCTTTGTGCGCGGTAAGCGCGAACGGGTGCCTAAGTCTAACGCAAGTCTGGTCACGCCAAAAGAAGTACTCTCTCCAGGCGGCCCTTCGTTCCTCGTCCACTCGTTCACCCGCGCGCTTTCGCTGTTCCAGCTTTTGCGCACGTTCTAGCCTAGACCCTAATTCCACTGCGTACGGGTGATCTGCACCTATCTCCCCGGGTAAGTAGCCTATTGACACCGACTCTCCGTTAACACGCTGCATGTCTACAGATAGCAGGGTGGCGCTGCTTCTGTCTTCACGTACACGCACCACCCGGAATTCTTCCTGGTTAGCACAAAGCAGTCGTTTTCCCTCGTAAACATTAGCTTCTGATAGTACGTACTCTCCGTCGCGTACTACCTTAGCGCTGTGGCCCAGCAGTTCCCTGCAAATACGTTCCTGAGCATAGTCTACCGTACAATTTCGATACGCTATATACACAGCGCGTTGATGCTCCTCTTGTGCTGGTGATTCTAGCAACGAGAATGCCCCCAACAGCTCATTTACGTAAGTTACACCTTCGCCGTTCCTGCGAGTCGGGAGCTTCCCCTCTTCGGCTACGTAGTTGGCTAACTGCAAGATCCCGCTTCCGGCAGCCTGTCGCCAGGGAGTGCTTAAGTGTAGCCTAGCTTTGATGTCTCCAAAGGGTATCGCTTTCTTTTTCACTGGGGGCAACTGCGCTCGGTCTCCTACTAGCAGTATCTTGGCCCGATGCTGTAACTTTTCCCACACTCTCTCCAGCTCGGGCCACCCCAGCATAGAAGCTTCGTCTATCACCAGTAGTCTAGCATGCATCGCGAGCAACAGGGCGCTACTGCCCACCGAGGCGAAGCGTACTTCGGTGTCCTGAGTATCTCCGATAATCGGAGCTATGCCCAACAGTTTGGCCGTGGTGCTAGCTTGCACTCCCGATGTGCCCGAAAAATCGTAAGATACTGGTACGCCTGCACACGCTAGTTTAGCACATAGAACTCTGAGTGCTTTGTGGGTAGGCGCTGCGAGAGCCGTAGCCACCCCTCGGGTTTTCAGGAAGTCCACTACTGCGGTGGTTTTACCTGTGCCTGCAGGGCCTTCCAGCAGCGCCAGAGTGCTATCACTGCGCAGGAAATCTTCGATAAAGGCCGTGGCTTCGGTAGGCATTAATCGAACACCGATACAGGTAGTTTAGTGACTTCACAAAAACGCGTTCTAGCTTCTGCTAGGGTACCGAAAACATAACAGTGCTTTTTCTCTCTCGTAGTTACACGCTCTATTAGGGGTCTCATTCGCCTACCGAATACTATCTGGTTAACAGGAGCGCGAGCTCGTTCGTGCTTTTGCATGTGTTGCAGGTAAGAGTTATACACCTCGGCGGTGGGCACAGACCCCAGCCAACCCGATTCTTCCCAGACACTGTTGCACCCACTGGACAGTAAATTAACGTACCATCCGTGTAGGCTGTCTAGCGATTGAAGCTTCTGCTCTGTCAGCGCCTTGGTGTTTGGCACCGTGCGCACTGCAGAAAGCGAAGTCTCCACGTGCATCAATTCGTAGAGCATAGCACTTAAGCACTCGGGAGTGTCAAGCGCCTGTTGCAGCTGTTCAAAATACTCGAAGTCATTTCGATGCGTGTTAGAGACTTGCAACACGCAGTACCTACGTGCTTCTAGCCCAGCTGGTACTACGCGGTCTAGGTTAGATGTTATCACTATGTGTAGTAGGTTCTGGTGTTGATAGGAGTCTCTACCCTTGGCCTCGATTACACATACTGGGTCGGTGATCAACGCCTTCAGCACCCCCTCGCTAGTAGCATCGAGAGCGATCGAAGCATCGTCTATCAACAACACCACCGTATTCTGTAGATGCGAATTAAAGTGCCCTGTGACATGTTTTGCGTTTGATACTTGTAGTCCATGGCTACCGGCCAGGCGTAGTAGCATCTGGCCAAAGAAGCTTTTGCCAACCCCCTCAGCGCCTCGTAACACTAATGCAACCCCAGGTAGCACTCCAGGTTGCTGGACTAGCAACGCCATCCACTTGAGTAGGTAGTCCATTAACCTAGAGTCATTGTTGCATATCACCTGTGCTACGTGATTTTTCAGTAGCTCCCAGTCACCAGGGGCCGGCTCTACGGCCCACCCTCTCCATAGATTGTAGTAACCGGGGTCGGTGCAATCAGGGTCTAGCACTATGCCCTTGTACTGTTTGCGCTGTGGCCAACTAAGCCAGGCTTCCGCGAGCGGCACGAGTTTGGGCTTTTCCTCGCCCACCACTACGCTTTTGTGTCTGAGCAGGTCCCGGAAGCCCTGCATCGAGTATCGCACCAATCTAGTACGCTTCAATGCGAAGTCCTCGCGATTTGCCACTACGTGCACTGCCCCGCAGTCGTCTACCACTGCGTACTCTTCGTTAAGTGCTTCTAGCGCTGAGTCGCTTTCTTCCTGCTTTCTGCCTACGAATTCCTGCACCCGTTCCACTTCTTGCCGCGCGAAAGCTTCTGGGTCCTTGTGCTTCTGCAGATAGGAGAGTGTACCAGGCGCTGTTAGGAGTAGGCGGATTAAGTCATCTGGGCTTCGGCGGTGCCGTAACTCGCGAGCAATGCAGGATGCTATCAATTCGCTACGTTCGCCCCTAGTACGGGTACCTACCAGCAATCCGCGAATTTTCTCGGGCACGGCTTTCCACTCTTTGTCCGTGTAGAACGGGGCCCAAAACTCGGTGCTTGTTTCAGTGGCACTGTTGATCGCTTCCGCGATCGTGCTCTCTACGCTTCCGCCGAAATCGTACAAAGCGCGCTCGCGCCCTGGCAGACACCAGCCCGTTATCGTTAGGTAGTGTGCAGCTCCACTTCCAGTGTACACTTCGACTTGGCAGTGGTCGGCCACTTTCTTCAACAGGTTCTTCTCGACGTCACCCAGCGCTAGAAAGTGTAGCCCCTTCCTACGGGGTGAATACTCACAGTACGTATTTGGAAAAGCGCTCAACAGGGCTCTACCTAGCTCAGTGGGTACTCCGCCATCATCTATTACACCGTCGGCGTCTATACCTACTACTCTATCGGTGCTACCCGTAAATACGTACCCTACGCCACTGGCACGAGTAAAACCGAGCATTTTGAGCAGCTTAGGCGTGCTATCCCACTCTTCGGCGGTGGTGCTTTTCCAGGGCTGTTTGTTGATTTTGCCCTTCGCATCGGGACCTTTGCCGTCCCCCCACAGTATCCAACGCTTGTTATACAAGAGTATCGCGGGTACGTTGGCTGAAATTTGAGCGGGGTCACAGTATAGCATATCACTCCAGGTAACTATATCCTGCCATTAACCGCTGCTCCGTTGATGCCTTATTACGTAGCGCGTCCTCTACCCTCCCGTCCAGTTCCCCCGTAAGCATATGTATGACAACGTAGGGGCTACGTTGCCCAGGGCGCGTAAGCCTTGCATTTGCTTGCTTGAAAATTTCGTAGCTCCAAGGCAGTGTGTACCACGCCAGGTGGTGCCCACCGTGTTGCAGATTCAGCCCAAGGCCTGTGCTGGCAGGTTGCGCAAGCAAAATTGGTATACGGCGATCGTTCCAATCTGCGTAATCCTTAGCAGATTGCAGCGTCCGAGCTTTGGGGAACCTTTTCCGTAGCCGCTCGGCTTCGTTTTTGAACCAGTAGTACACTATGAGTGGTTCGCCGTCCAGCTCTTCTACGAGCGCTTCTAATGCGTCCGTTTTCGCGGTGTGTACCTCTTCCCAACTGCCTTCGCTATCTGTGTACAGTGCCCCGCTGTTTAGCTGCTGTATTTTCAGTGCCAGCGCCGAGCTCGCCAAGGCTAGTATGTGCTTTCCGCTAGCTAGCTCTATCTCGAGCTCTTTGCGCAGCTTGTCTACCAGTGCTTTGGTGCTCGGCGGTAAGGGCACCTTAATACGGTTAATACGTATAAACCATTTGGGTACGTCCTCGGTGTCCAGGGTGTACACCCAAGGTCGGATGCGTTTGAAAATCTCAGTTTCGGCTTCGGGCCTAGGCTTGTATACGCAAGCCCCAGTCTTCCCCAGTGGAACCGTGTAGAAGTACTGATAGTCAAACTGTACTTTGGAAGTGCCCAGCGGTTTGTCGAGTGCTACCGCGTAAAGCTCGCCCCACAGGTCGCGCAAATGGTTCCCTATAGGACTTCCAGTCAATCCGTATCGTCTAGGCACGTGACCTAGCCGATACCGCATGGTTTTAAATTGCAGGGACCCAGGGTGCTTTAAACGTGACAGCTCATCGAAAACTACCGCATCGAAATCTAGCGTGCTGTGCTCGGTTAGCCACCGCAGATTTGCGTAACTTATCACGTAAGCACGCGCTGGGGTGGCTAACGCGTGAAGCCGTTGGGAAGGGGTGCCTAGCACGCCTATTACTTTGTACTTCGATAGATGCCCCCAGTTCAATGCTTCTCTCTGCCATACTTCCATTTCTACGACTTTAGCAGGGGCTACTATAAGTGTAGACGGAACCTTCAAGTCGTGTAGCGCTGTTAGAGTAGAAGCAGTTTTGCCTAGGCCAGGATCTAGAAACACCGCTAGCTGATGAGTGCCCACCATTCGCTCTATCACTGTGCGTTGATACGCGTATAGGTCCGACCTAGCGCGCATGGCTGTTTAGCCCTGCCTAGTTAGTTTAACGTCCTTTGGTGGGCTCGGGTCTAGATCTGTCCCAATCAATTTCACGTATTCAACTAGCGTGGCGTAGGCCTGTCGGTCTAGCGGGCCTGTCAACGAAAGCCTAGCCCATATTCCAGAAGATAGTTTCCAGTTGTGAACCTCTTCTTTACTTATACTGTCCATACGTTCGTAGTCCTTTCACTTAGTCATTAGGTCATGTTGCAATTTAGCTATCTTTATCGCTCCTATCACAGCGTCCAATTCCTCAGTGGACTTGACCACGAACACCCTATCACCACGGGTAGTCAACACTTTGAACAGTGCCACCTGGGCGGGCCGTAACCGCCCCTTGGGTGTCTTGAATTCGACCCAAAAGTGCTTACCTCCAGGAAGCAGAATTAGTCGGTCAGGCCAGCCCTGGTCCCCGGCTTTTAAGTAGCTGTGCGGTCCTAGCTCGCTATTAACATAGGTTCCTAGTGCCGTCTCTAAGCTGGCTTCTTTTCTCAGAGGCTTTGGCATAGCGTACCTATAGTAGAGCCGTTCTCCAAATCCCGTTGCTCAGAAACGGCAAGCCACATAGCCTATCCAAGGTGTCTACAGTGCGAGTGTTAGGCCACCGTAAGGCAGCGATTATGTCGAAATCGAAGTCGACATCTACGTCCATTCCGTACTCCCCGCATCTGGAGTACACAGGTGGTCTCAGCTCAACTAGGAAAGGCTGGTATAGCGCGATACCTTGACGTAGCCCCCACATATCCCAATCTTCTGGTTCGGTGGCTGTCTCGATGAATATCTCTATAGCATCCTGCACCCAACTATACCAAGAGTCTGGGTTGGCCTCGTGGGGGTCGATGCCGCAGCTTCCTACGCCGCACCTACTAACGCCATCGCAACCCTCAATCTGGAACCATATCCGGCACGTGTCCGGCCCAATTAGGTCGATACGTGGAACGTTATGCACATATACCATTAGTTATCGCCCACCATTCCTCAAAACATACCACTTTAAGACACAAGAGGTTCGCAATTTGTTGATAGTTCTACACCCCAGGACGAATTGTTTTATTCGATAACACACCCCTCCAAACCACGTGTTCAACAATATCTGCAACAAAATCAAATTATATTTGATCTTTACTGTTCTCTAAATTCAAATCAAAATCAAAACCTTCTTGCAATTTCGCAAACAATTCAAGCCACTGTTCTAAACTCAAACACCACCAGCTGTACCAATAACTTGGACCATCATCTTCATCATCGTAAAGAGATACAGGTGTTGATAACCCTATTTCTTCCGGGTTTTCCTCCACAACCTCGGCAATTATTTCCCTCACTTTCTTTTCTATTTGATATCTAGATTCTGTTTTTTCCATTCCTAAGATGGTTACACAAGCTGGCCCGAACCAACTATGGATAAGTCGTGAACAGATCATTTTCGGTACCTATACGCTTCGAAAACTTCGGCTTCGATAGGAAGCCCCTGTGCCCACGTGGGCACTGCGGTCATGGCACTGTGCAACTGGTCTTTGCAGTTCCCCTCAACCACAATCTCGTCATGCACGGTCATCACTATTGGTAAACCGGCCCTGTCCGTTATCAGCATAGCGTGCGCGAGTACGTCCCTGGCCACAGCCTGCACAATGTTCTCAGCGATTTTGCCCCCGTAGGTACTGATCCAGCCCCAACGCCCCTGTTCTTGCCCCTGGTAGCTTATCCTACCGTCAGTCAATCGAGGCTGTAGATAGTACAGCTTACGCTTAGATGGCAACTCGACCCAAAGGCACGGATTCCTGTATAGCAACGTGTGCCCTACCTTTAGCTTTTCGGTGACAGCCACCTCGGCTCTAGACCTGATGGCGTAGGCGAAGCTTTTCTCTAACCTAAGCCAGAAATTAACCACGTATCTATTTGACTGCCGGTACACCGTGATAACTTTCTTCGCCAGGCTTTCAGGTACGTCCAGCCCGTACTTTTCGGTGAGCTGTTTTAGCAGCTTGTTGGCACCTAGCCCGTACCCCGCGCCCAACACGGCCTCTTTTCCGACTGTACGCTCGATCTTATCTTTTTTAGTTATCTCCCTGCCGTAGATTTTCGAGGCCATCAGACAATAGGGGTCGCCTTTGTTGCGAAACACGTCTAACAAGTCATTCTGGCCTGCAAGCCAGCACAGTATGCGGGCCTCTATTTGGGCTAGGTCACCCACCGTAAGAGGCCCCACAATCATCCCGCGCACCATCTTTGATAGCGCAGAAAGCACTGTTAAAGGCGGCTCGGGTGCTGGCTGAGGCGTTCCATCAAACAGCATTTCGAGCGCACCACGGTCAAGAGCTCGAAAAGCCGTAGCCATATCCTCTTCGTTAAATGAGCGAGGGAGGTTCTGTGGCTGCACACCAGAGCCTGTCCAACGTCCAGTACGCGAGGCTCCACAGTACCGGAACCCACCGTGTATTCGACCATCAGCGCATACGCGGTCTTGCATAGCTTCCAGTTTCGCAGTGCTAGACACTTTAAGTGTATCTAGCAAGGCCAGCGCTTCACGGTCTCTCGGAGATAGGTCTGTACGTTTAAGTTGCTTACGCACAGTTGCTCTATCCACGCTCGGTATGCCAAGTACTTTAGCTACTTTTACGTAAGACTTTGGCAGGCAGCCCGTCAACTCCATAAAACGCTTAGTCAACGGCTCTTCGTAATCCTCCACAAGTGCGCTCGCCATACGTACACCAGGGAGGTCTACTCTAAACCCCCGTCCATTCATACGCATAGTCATAGCGTATATCTCCTGCTCTCTAGGAGATAGGCCCGACAAAGCCGCGTGAACCCCCCTCAACAACTCTACGTCTTGTGCACACCTAGCGTATAGTTGATCAAATGTGGCTGGCCTATCCGCATACTTGAAGAAAGAGCCATCTCGGCGCGGTTTGCACAGTGCATCTATTGCAAGCTTACCCACGGCTTTTGCCTGTGTATCTAGGCCCAAAAACTGGCCCAGCTGCCCAAGCTCCTGTGGTAAGCCCCGAGCTGCTGCCAGAGCCATGGTATCTACCCACCTATTTACATCTGTTTCGATTCCTAGCTTGCTTCGCAGAATACACCTTTCAAACTCTGCGTTATGGGCTACAAGCTTGTACTTACTGTTGTGCACGTGTCTTTCGAAAGGTACTTCTCCCTCGTTACCAGGTATTGATAACTGTAGCGGTCCTGCATTGATGGCGTACGCTACACACAGTATCTCAGTAGTCGGACCCTCAGCGTATCGATGCGCACCGCATTTTCGAATATCGTCTTTGGATCGTGTTTCAAAATCGAGGTACAGATAAGAGTTCACTGCGGACTCCAATACCAGTTAACAGCTAGTGGTAGCTGTAGCACAGCGCTACAGCTACCCCTGAACCGGCTACTTAGGCGAGACTCTATAGGGAGCCAGGTACGCTACTGCCTTGTTCCCCCTGTCGTAGGGCTTTACCACTAATGCTGCCACCCCACCAGCCGCATTTTTACTAGGTATGGTTAGTTCGATCTCCGTGGTACCTAGCGCTTTTGCAGCCTGTATCAACAGGTTTAGGTCTAGCGCTAGGCTTGCGCTCTCCCTGGGTAACGGCAAGTCGGGGCGAAAAGAGTAGAAATCAGGAGGTTGAGCCACAGGTGCTACTGGAGCTATCTTCCCGCTCTCGATGCCCCTCATACTAACCATACCTCTGGGCTCCTCTGCGGCACTGTGCACAGGCACAACTACTAACAGTGTCCCCCCGTTAGACACGGTTATGGTACTGCCGTCAAAGTACGCTTCTAGCTTCTGCCCCTTTTTGTTTTTATGCTCTTTCACTGCGTTAAGCCTGTACATTTCGTCCAGTATCACTGGCGTTCTCCTGTCTACCTAGTCCAAGGGGGTTTTTCAAACGGCAGAGCTCAAGGAATCAAAATGGCAAATCGTCGTCCGTACCCGAGGAATCACTGTCTGTAAGATGCTTTTCAAAGTCCTTTTCGGGGTCTGGACCGCCTAAGTCGATCACATCTCCAGTGTTGTCCCAGAGCAGCACCGAACGCAGATACAGAGTTACTCCCTGTGAGCTCTGCTTGTCGAAGCTGTCGACAGCTACGCTACATATCAGCTTACACCCGCTGAAAATCCGGGTACTGGGGTCTTCCCCGCCTTCCCCTCGGTCTGCCACGTCTGCAACTGTCACCTGCTTTCGCGTACGCGTTATCACCTTTGGCGCGTACGCAGTTCGCAGTGTCACGAAGGCCTTGCCCGCAAATAAGTCTTTGTCGGGCTTTTCCGTGTCTCCGTCACGGATCGGTCGCTTGAATTTCGCTACGAAACGCGGGTCTTTCCACTTGTTACCAAACTGCTTTATTCCCACCATGTCCACAGCTTTGGCCAGGTCTGCGAACACCTTTGGCAAAGCGTTCCCGTTCTTCTCCGCAAGCAAAACCACCGAGTATTTAGGCTGCGCGTTCTCGTCCTGCTGCGCAGCCATTGGGACGAACAGATTGGACACGTAAATCCCAGTTGCCGGTCCTACGTTCAGTATAACCTTCTCTTTTGCCATTTCGTGCTCCTTTAGTTAATACTACCGGTACACCTGTATGCCCATATACCCGTATACCTGTATACTACCCTCACTTGACCATGTACTCTTCGAATTCTCCAAGAGCTGACTCGCGCGCGTCCGAGTCCGGCACTACACTTTTGCTAAAAGTACGTTCCGCGCAGAGCTTAGCGATCTGCCCCTTGGCGTCCTCTACCCCCTTCTTGCGCAGTTTAGCCTCTGCCTGTGCTGGTGCCACTACGCTGGTACACGTAGGATCGATACCCAGGGCTAGCAAGGCGTTCTTGGCTTCTGTCTCTTCTCGCCAGGCTCTGTTTGAGCCTCGACCTGTTACTAGTTTCCAGCCGGGTATCGGTGTACCTGTGTCAAGCAAGTCACGCGCCTGCGCGAACAGGGACTTTATCACCGACTGTGCTATAAGTGCTTCCTTGAGCAGGTTACCGAGCACCTCTGGGGATGGCCTGGTATCCTCTAATACCGCTACACTTCGCAGCGCCTGCACAGCGGCAGGGCACTTGTACGATGCGCAGTACCGGCACTCTTCGCCTGTTACACACGTTACACTTTTATTAGTGCAAGCAGCGAGGTAAGCACTCTGTACCTTCGGCAGTAGCTCGTCGCGAATGCCTAGCAGCTTTTCACGGGTGTACACGTGCTCGTGCACCAATTCGTCTCGGTCCTGCAAGATCACTAGCCGTATACGCTCGAAGTTAAATTTAGATACTTGCATCAGCCCTATAGCATACAGTATCAGCTGATAGTTATCTTTAGCAGGCACCGCTACGTAGCCAAACTTGGCGTCGGCTACGCATAGCTCTCGAGGCGACTCGATCACGATATCGGCAGTGCCGGCTAGCGCTCCCTCGGGCAAGCCGAATGCAGAACCGATCTCTACGTGCACTTCAGTTCGTAGAACACCGTTGGTGACATCCTGGTACCCACGAACCCAATCGGTCATGCGCTGCACTAGCTCAGCATCCTCTTCGTGCAGAGTGGCTAGAGATGCTTCTAACTGCGTGTGCAGCTTAGTGCCTCGGTCAGCGAAAACATTTCCTTTGTCGTTTTCGCGTAGGCGCAGCGAAGCAGGGCATTGTAACCACCGCTTCGCTGAGCTGGGTGGCATTTTGCTATGTGTTTTAGCCATTTGTGGCAGCCAGGTCTCGAAGTACCGCAGCGATTTTTTCGTCCGGTACCGATTTCCCTGTGATTCCGTTCTCAGCCAGCACTTTCACAATTAGTTCCTTGCCGCCCTTCTTTTTTGCAATCTTTGCCACCAACGCGTTGAGCTCCGTACGCGAGGCCGGCTTAGCACAAGGGATGTCAGTGTCAATTGCAGCGTCATCAGCGGGTACCAGCAACGCGTCCAAGGCCGCGGCTACAGAAGCGTACTGAGCTACGGGGATATCAGCCAATCGCTGCTTGCCTCCACTGTACTTCGCAATCGTCTTCAACACCGTAGCGGTGTTGGTGCTCTCGATGGCTTTTGCGGCCTTGTTTCTGAGTGACTGCAAGTCGATCTTTTCGGTCTCGGCTTCTAGGCACTCTTCCACTATGGGCTCTTCTGTCTCAAGCATCCCCGATGACTCTGCGTCTGGGTGTCCGTCCTCGCACTCTTCACTAACGGTCTGCGCTTCGATCCCTGCCTTCGGCTTTGTATGTCCCTTTTTGGACCCTGCTAACACCTTTTGCAGCTTTGCTACTAGCTCGTCGGACAGCTCTTCGTACGGTATCTCTATTACCAGCCCTAGTTTTGCCACCTTGTCTCCTTTTTCGGCATGCAGGGTGCTGCGTATAAGGCCTTCCAGCCCTACCACTCAAGCGCAGGATACGCTTACATACGCAGCATATTCGTCTCTCCCGTGACATCTCGCGCCTTGTAGCATTCCTTACGCTGGCGTGTCAACAATGCTTACCGGTAGTGTGCCTTTGGTGGGTAGCTAATGCTTACCCTGGGTAACCATTACCCGTGTATACACGCAACCCGGCACTAGTGAATACGCATGGTTGTAAGGTTTGGGGTATGGCACACCGACTGCAATCACTAGCTATCGAAAGGCGGCACGATATGGCAAGGCAAACTAAGTACTTTGCAGCGATAACTGGTGAAGATGGGCGGCGATATGGGCTTTATCTCAGGCCGTGGAAGGACGAGGAGTATGAGATAGTAGCACGGGCGCTCGGCCTGGGCGGTGGCGCAGAATTTCGATGGGGGTCGGTGGGCTCGATAGACGACGCCGTATACCAGATACACGATGGCTATCACGACAGTGATTGGAATCTTCGAATTTTTAAATGGGCTGGGGACTTTGGGTAACGCGCTGCCCGAGCCGATCGGGCTCCCGAATTGACTCCCGAAGCAGATCCGGGAGTGAACCGGGAGTAATATATGGCGCTTAAGAACAGTAAGCCTGTATGGCAGTGGGAATACGTAATCGTAGACTATAGGTGCAAACACGTGTGGAGTGCAGCGCCAACAGCGAACGAGATGGGCATGCGTAGAGCAGCGTGGCAAACCTGCATTTTGTGCGAATCGGCGCGGAAACGTACAGAAGTGTAGAGCGGAGCGTAAGACAGCGCGATCTTCGGATCGCGGCTCCGATTAAGTGCATCACGTCTGGTGCGCTTAACAAGGAGTAACGTATGCAGAGAGTGTGGACGATAAATGAAGTATCAGCAGCCGAAACCGATCTCATTCTATCCGGTCTCGCGGACCGCGGCGAAGACGTAGTGCTGGCGAAAGACGTATTCAAACTTCGGAAAAACGACGAGTTAGTCGTCGTCGGTGCTGTGATTCCAGTGCCGGAAGTGAGAATATCGCACGTGAAAGGGCCGACAGTCGCAGTGGACTCGTGTGGTGACTTGCACGTGTTCCACACGCTACTAGGTGACGTCGCATACAAGCTACGCGACATCGGGCGCGGATTCCCCCCCGGGGAGGGGTTCGTGGCCCACTACACGGCGATGGTGTGCGATTGCACCTTGGGATACTTCTACTTTCCCAATCGGTGGGACGCGTTCTTACACGCGGAGTATGCGCAGGCGTACATAGCCGCCAGCGCAAAGATCGCGAGCCAAATACAAGCAGTACCTGCAGAGGCAAGGATGGCGCCGTTCATCCTGATCGAGGGCGTGGAGAGCGGCTTCGTTTTCAAATTCGCCGTGGAGCACCGAGTGACGCTCGGTGTGAAATCGTCCGGAAGGTACGAGGACTTCGAGGTGTTTGTAGGGGATGAATCACGCTGGAGTGACATTGTAAAAGCGATCAAAGCCCGGCCTGGGCAACACAGGTATTTCGTGAGGGGGAAGACACACGGTTTAACCGGGAGTATATGAAAATAAACGCTGAGCTACACCGTGTTGACGCGCGATCCTCGGCACTTCGATCGCGCGCCGAATTAAGCCGCCGAAATTGATCGACGGTTTAACCGGGAGTATATTATGCGTTTCTGGGCTATAGGACAGGGTGTGGGGGAGCAAGAGGCGGAATTCGTACGTGAGACTCTTGCAGATGTGGGGGAGACACTTTTGAACTACGTGGATGCGCCGGAAGGGTCCACGGTTTTCGTGATCGGGGAACGTCATCAGCAAGCCCCAACCGGCGTTCGGTGTATAGAAATTCTTGGATATCCGGGAGTCGTCCCCGGAGACGACGGGGTGTTTCGGCCTTCGACGCTACGCCTCGTCGCGCTGGCGGGGCAGATGTACGATTTGTGTATTTGGCACTCGGCCGCCCGTGCAGGGACCATCGTGGCTCACACGACTGGAATTGATCAGTATGCCGTGAGCTTAACCGTCCCCAGAAAATGGATCGATTGGGGCGAGGAGGTGCACGCGAAAGAGTTGAAAGGAGCACATGGAGCGCTTTCAGATGCACTCACTAGCTGTCCGATAGTGGGTATTGGCAGCGTGGCGATTCGCGTACTCGATCCAATGCCAGCGCGACACGGAGTCGTACGGCGGATCATGCGCAATTTCGGCCTCAATTTTGCGCGGATCGGAACCGATTCGGATGGTGATGCCGGCGCTGATCTCGTAGTGGAGTTAGCAGATGTCCGTGACTACGCCCGCGTGTATCAGTGTCTAGATTCACTTCCGTTGCGCAACGGAGTGTTTTACCCCGGCGGCGGATCCACATGGGGTACACCAGCGCGCAAGCAGTAGTAGTCAGCCCGAGCGTCTTCGGGCGCCGAATTAGCATGTCGAATGGATCGACGTGCTAACCGGGAGTAGATATGAAGATATCTGAACTGGCAGAGCGACTTTGCACGATTTCGCGGGACGCCAAAGACGAGCGGAAAGAAGTCGAGGACGCGATCGAGCGCATAGCGACGGAAAAAGAGACGGCGATGAAGGTGGCAGTTGGGCGAATGCTTGAAACGCTTCGGTGCGAGTGGACGCAAGCCATCAAGCCCGCGGTCGAGTTTCGAACGCGGTCAATACGTGAACTACTGGAGTCGAAAGGAGTAGACGACATGGTTCGTAGCACAGTGACGTCTAATCTCGCGCTGTTAGCCGGGGACCTAGGGGAAGTGCTTGCAGACGTACTCCGCAAAGCTGTAAACGACAACTAGCACTATCGGGATCTCCGGATCCCGCTTCGGATCGAACGCATCACTTTCGGTGCGTTCGAGCTGAGGAGTGAAAAATGCAGAAATTATTTATTTTAGGGGCGCCGGACTACGAGATGGTCGCAATAGAGCAGTTACTCAAGAAGCACGGCCAGTCATCCGTCTACGCGTATTGCGGTGGCGCCCGGGTACATCCGGGTAACATGTACAAATTCGATTCGCCGAGTAACGACGAAGTACACGGGTTCGATGTCGTGTGTATCGAATGTCGCCCGTTGTACGGTGGGGCAAATTTTGGCGGCTACGCGCGGATAGATCACCATGCCCCGGGAGACCCGGGGTTCGGGCCGGACGGGCGACGAAAAGTGGTGCTAGGAGGGGCCACTACACTGGAAGCAGTCCATGCGTTCATGACCGTATGGGCGCCCGCACAGGGGCTCGTCAACGCGTACGGCGATCCTGCGAGAGGGTTCGCGGGGGCGTACTATGCGTGAGAAAACCCTTCTGCTGGCATATGCCCTCATACTCATAATTGCGAGTTGGGCGGCTTGTGCTTTAGGGGGATACCTGGCTCACCTATTAGCACAGTAACTACGAGGAAACTATGAAAACAGTGCTGATTGTAGACGACAACGCTGAATTACACTTTCTGGCCGGTCTGATACTTCACAACAAAGCTGTTAAAGCTGTGCATGCCTACACCGTGGAGGAAGCCGTCACGGCACTCCAGGAACAGGGCATAGATGTAGTTTCCCTAGATTTTCAGCTCGCTCAAGGAACCACTGAACCCCTGGCAGAGGTGCTCGCACTTAGCACTGCGAAACCACGTACAGTGACAGTGCATTCCATGCACGTAAGGGCGTACGATCTACGCCCAATCCTAGAAAAGAACCCGCTAATCACGGTAAAGTATGCCATGGTTAACGACGCCGAATGGCTCGCTACTATGGAGCAATAACATGGCCATCCGGCTAACTCAGGAAGAGAAGGGTAGGCTTTACTACTTAGCGCGTAGTGTAACACTTCGAGGCATCATGGCCGAACAGTTGGCCACAGGGTGCTTCGAGGCATCGGACTTTGGGCTCAACCCAACAACCACGGATAGCGATTGGGTCAGGGGCTTTCTGGCCGTACACGCGCGCCACAGCAAACCCCACCTGCGATAACCCTATCGCAGACCCGTCTAGGCCTTTATACACAGTCTAGGCCTAGACGGGGTATGCGTTGTCTACCCTGGGGCGAGCATTACCCGCGCCAGAACGTGCATTTCCCAGCGAAACAGCTAAGTTAGCTTAGGCGTACTCTGGCACAGCTACTGCAGTATCTAGCTGTCATGAGCGCTACAACAACTCCCCCGACTCCCGAAAAATGGCAGGAGATGTACGCATTAGGGCAAGCCGCTCGAGCAGCAGGGTTTAAAACCCTGAACACAATGGCATCGTGTCAATGGTTTGAGGACGCGGGTATGAGCTGCGATGACATGTTGGCGCTGTCGCACGCAGCACTGGCGTTCCTTAATGCGGGCATGAGAGGGGCCGATATGCCACGTTGGGTAACAGGGTGGCGCTATGGAGAGGTGCCCGAAGGCGGACGCTCTAGGAACTTCCGCGATAATAGATACGAGGACGGCGTATCGATGGCGTACGTAGATGGCCTTGGCGATACCAGCGACGGAACTTACAGGATTTTTAACGGTCACGGGCGCAAGGTTGCGGTAGGCGGATGGCTAATCGCAGCGCGCGGATCCGATGGCGAACCGTTGGTCGTAGGCGCACGAGCCCTGTAACCCAACGAAATCAATGCGTTAGTCCAGTCAATTATGGTCTACTCGCTAAATGACAGTGTGGAGCCAGACATGAACGGCACCATTCGAAGTCGTGAAGTGCTGCTTCACCCAGTACTCATAATCTCGGGCTGGGGTTTTCACGTGTATTTACGTTGCCCTATGGCAGTGCTCACCCGTAAAAAGTGTACCTTCCTGGAACTGATCTCGTAGCCACCGCGGGGGGGCACCCCCACCTGACTTGAATTACATCAATAATATTGGTATATTAGGCATCAACAGGCGCCTACAACGCACAGTTAACCCAATCAGGATAGTTTCCGCAGCAAATGCGGTAACTTAGCCTAGCATCCCGCTCATCCCAAAGCGATCTCGTTGCACCTAAACCATCGTAACTACTGCACTTTTTGGCTGTTACCGGGATGCGCAGGATGTCGCCCCTAATCGCTCTATTGGCGTTGCGTACAAGCAGGGTGGCTCATACCCCTATGTACACATTTTGCTATTACAGCAATATCAAACCATCCCGTTTATCCTGCTTTATTTATTATTTATTATTATAAGTAATTGAAAATAATAAATAAATATATAAATAAGGATCGCTTCGAGATGAAATAGCTTGCAACCTAAACTTGCGTAAGTACTACTGATTCCCGGCTACGGGATAACTCAAAGTACGTGCCCAGAACACGTATGGTAAATAGCACGTAAGTACCGGTACGTTAAAGGCATTTTCGAGTTTCACGCTTCCCCAGGGGCCTTTTACGAGCTTCCTCTGTGGTAGTAGAGCACACTTTTAACTACCAAAATACCGTTCTTTTTAGGCCGTTTTGTCGTAGGTCTGCGTACTTCTGCGTACAAATGTATGGTCATATATGGCAACATATCGTCATATATGGCCACATATTTCACAGGCTATACTGCGCCTGGCGCCACTGGGGGCTTGTAAGCGCTTCGGCGTGAGGCCTGGCTGTAGAGGGGCTCCCTGTTGCGTGGCTCTTGCTGGGTGGTCACTTTGCGCGCTATGCGGCTTCCCACGGTGTATTATCGGGGTGCGGGGTCCGGGTGGCATTTGACACGTGGGTGCTGTCCTTGTAAGTTTCGGTTTCCAGAGCACACTTGGCATATGCGCGCGAGGGCGAGAGAGATGGCATGTAAGGGCAAGGGCAAAGGTAAGGGCGGGAAGAAAGTCAAAATCCGAAAGTGAGCCGGAAACTGCCGTATCTGCCGCCTGCCAAGGATTTGAGTGGGGCAGGCGGAATTAGACCCAAAGTGGACACCACTAAGGGTGCGTCTCGTTTTTCGAAAAGGCCTCGCAAACGCAGGCCCCGAGGTGCCGTTCAGGCTGAGAAAATCCTGGAGATGGTCCAGGGGGCTGCTGTGCCGGAAGCGCCGTTGAGCGACGCCAACATTGTGGATGGCTTGCGTTTCACCCCCGAAGATTTACGCGAGATACAGCGAATATCCCGCAATCCTGGCCGGAACGCGATCGCTCAGGTGGCCATGCTGCGCCTTCGAGCTGAGTACACCCTTCGAAAAACGGACTCTGAAACCACCAAGCCTGTGACCGTGGTAATCAAGGATTTTGGGGCTGAGTCGGAGGCCGGTAATGCAAAGTCAGATAACTGACTCACACTTCATAGAGCTATTCCTTACGAGCCATAGCGTACCTACATGGTGCCGAGCCACGATGCTGGCGTTGGCCTTAGGGTTGATAGTGTTTTCGTCAACAGCAGTTTTTACGATGGTAGCCTTTAGCTACTTGGGGTACGTGTGAGCTGGAGAACTGATCCAACCCTCCCTTGGATTCTGTGCATAACGCTTGTACTGGCCATGGTGTCTGTGCGAATTGTGCTTGATATCCGCGAGGCTCGCGTAGCAGCGAGACAATACAAAGCTGAGAGGGTATGTGCAATAGGGAACGCGCAACTACTTTCGGTAGATGGCTATATGTATTTTTGCGGCGGGTCAGGGCGTGCGTACTTAGTTGGGGGCAGCGATAATTTTCCCGGAGTGAAATAGATGGCGACTCTTACATATCGAGAACGAAAGAGGCTACCCCCTTCAGAATTCGTGTTCCCCTCCAGCAAGAAATACCCTATTCCAGATATAGCGCATGCTGGAAATGCGAGGGCTAGGGTCATGGCGCATGGCACGCCTGCAGAGAAGCGCAAAGTGTACTCAGAGACTGCTAAGCGTTTCCCCTCGCTAAAAGCGCAGGCCATGGAAGCCTCTAGGAATCGTAGTTGAGTACGGTAGAAATACCCAATTTTACGCCTAGAGCGTATCAGCTTCCTTTGATGCGCTACTTAACTAGTCGTACGGATGGTAGGGGTAAGAGAGCCGTAGTGTGCTGGCCTCGTCGTGCCGGCAAAGATGCAACGGCCATGCACGCAACGTGTATGCTGATGCTGCGAAGGCCTGCGGCATACTGGCACGTGTTCCCCACCGAACGGCAGGGCAGAAAAGCGATCTGGACAGAGTTTGCTTCGAACGGCCAGCGCGTTATGGAAGCGGTTTTCCCCGCGGCTATTAGGAGCCACCCACGTGAGTGGTCGCTGAACGCAGAGATGGTTGTAGAGTTGAAAAACGGCGCTGTGTGGCGCCTGCTGGGCTCCGATCATGTCGATGTTGTTGGGGCCGGCCCTGTGGGGGTGGTTTTCACTGAGTACGCGCTTGCTAAACCAAGCGTGTGGCAGTTTGTGTCACCGATGCTGCGAGGGAATGATGGTTGGGCGGCCTTTCTATCAACTCCTAGAGGAAGAAATCACTTTCACAAGATATTCAGCCTGGCGCAAGAAGCTAAGGGGTGGTTTTGTGACAAGCGAACGGTCCACGATCTCGGGTTGATGTATCGCAGCGTGAAGGACCCCTCGACCATGATCGGCGCCAAAGAGATGATTGAGGAGGAGATAGAGGGGGGCATGGATCCCGCTATCGCTAGGCAGGAATACGAGACCGATTGGGAGGTAGCGAACGTAGGGGCCGTTTACGGTGAGCTAATTTGTGCATTGGAGGCAAAGGGGCGTACTGACCTAGTTCTAGCGCCTTCGTTACAGTTGGCTTTCTCCGTTTGGGACCTAGGTGGGTCTGGTGCTAGGGGAGATGCTACAGGATTTTGGATTTACACTTTTGGAAAAGACAGCTCAGTACAGGTACTGGCGTACTACGAAAACAGGGGCCGACCTCTGAGCCATTACATTGATAAAATGGCTCAGGTGGCGGGTGAGCTAAAAGTGAATGTGGTAAGGCACTGGCTGCCCCATGACGCTAGGGCCATGCACTTAACGGGCACTTCGGTGCTCGAGCAGCTTGAGCAGCGTTGGGGCCTATCCACTCTGGGAATATACCCTGAAACTTCGGTGAAAGACGGTATGGAGGCAGTTCGGTGGCTGCTTCAGCGCGACGTGTATTTCGGTGTTCGCTGCGCGGAAGGGGTAACGGCGTTGAAGGCGTACAGCTACGAGTGGGATGGGGCACGAAAAACGTACTCGAATAGCCCCGTACACGATTGGAGTTCGCACGCTGCAGACGCATTCAGAGGGCTGGCCCTAACAGTTCGCCAGGCTACCCAGATGGTTGAGCGCAGTAAGCCATCGGCTTCTGCGATACGCACGGTAACAGGTATTACTTTGGACGATTTGATTAGGGCCTCTACCCAGTGTAGGGTGGATAAACGTTAGACTTTGGAGGGAGCATGCCTTGTGACGAGATGCCTAGAGAACCGGTAGAGTGCGTAGAGTCTCGAGCGTCGGTTGGGCTTCCTGAGCTGTCACAGATATACGGTAGCTACACTATACGTAACTTAGAAGAATATACGGTAGCGCTGTCTTGTATATCGAGAAATGAGGCTGCCCTGCGTGAGGCTCTGGCAGAAAGTACTAATTCTATTGCAATGCTTAGTGTAGAGTGGCTGCGCAGACAGCTTTGTGACTTGAAAGATGCGTGTGCCAGCTACCTGGCTAGCGCTGATTTGCGGGTAAATTTGGAATCGACCCCGACAGCGGATAGTCGTACTTGCGATTTTGCGCAGGTAAAGTCCGCCCAAGTGTTGCGCAGTTCGCTAGCGCACATTAACGATGTTCGGAAAGCTGTTGAGGTGTTTGTCGCAAAGCTACGCCTTGCCGCGTTTATGCATGATAGCGATAAAATCGAGCATGCGGACGAGTTTTACGCAGGGTTTTCGGGCGGGTTCGTAGATAAGGCTTGGCTGGAGAGCCACTACACTACGGCCAGGCATCATTTAAAGAGGGTGGTTCCGCCAGACGTAAACCTACTTGATGTGTTGGAGATGATTGCTGACTGTGTAACAGCTGGCATGGCGAGATCTGGAAGCGTGTACTCGATCGAGCTACCGTCCGAGGTGTTGCAGAAGGCGGTAGCTAACACTGTGGAGATGCTCAAAGCGTTGATGGTTACTAGCACGAAGAAAGAGGAAACTAAATAGGGGGCGTAGCCGTGAAACTGATACTGACTGTTGGTCTTCCACGGAGTGGCAAATCTACCTGGGCGAAAGGTACTGGTTTTCCGATTGTAAACCCCGACTCTATTAGGCTAGCTGTGCACGGCCAAGCATACCGAGAAGAGTCGGAGCCATTGGTCTGGGCTATGGCCTATATGATGGTCAGGGCTCTGTTTTTGGCGGGCAATGAGACCGTGGTCGTGGACGCGACAAACGTCACTAAAAAACGTCGAGACGAATGGAAGAGTAGATTTAGAGAAGCATCGATAGAGTTTGTAGTGTTTCCTACTACTGAAGAAGAGTGCATACGGAGAGCCATAGAGACTGGACGTGAAGACGTTATCCCGGTTATACGCAGACAGCGCCAAGACTGGGATTTCGACGAACCGGGTATACGCATCGAGGATGCGAATGGAAGGAGAGAGACTCCGTGATAGCGCGCCGTTACGTATCTACAGTAAACGCGCTATTCAGGTGCATGAGATACGTCTTACTCACTGCTAACGACCCAGCGTTACGGTACTATTCAACAGCTACTCGTGTCACCCGTGCTTCAATAGAACGCGATATGTTGGGTAGTGTTGATCGAGCCGAGGCCTCGCCTGAATTTGCGGCTAAGTGCACAGCGCTAGCAGGTAGCGTTGTCAAGTGTGGGGTCAAAGGTGGCTCGCATTCGGAGTCGTTAAAGCACATAGAGCAGTTGTTCTTGGAGCCTCCTCACACGACAGGCCGATGCGGGTCTTTACTAGAAGTACTAAGTGCACTCGAGAATCACGTGTTGGTAGCGTGTTTCACTAAGGACGTACTGATAGCGTGCGATGGCTCTACCTATACAAAGGATACAGTATGCTGGTAGTGATAGAAGGTGTCGACGGCTGCGGCAAAAGCACCCAGGTGCGAAGGCTGACTAAGTACTTTGCACCAATGGCGCTAGGCATAGCTTTCCCAGATAGATCTACCGCATCGGGGAAAGTTATAGACGGGTTGCTACGTAAAGTAGCTAAACTTAGCTGTTCCGACAGTTCCCTCGGCAGCCCAGACGTACTGTCAGCTGTTACTTTGCAGTCGCTGATGGCGGCCAATATGCGCGAAAGCGAAGGCCTGTATAGAGCCGCGGCGTACCCTTTAGCCTTCTGTGACCGGTACACTCAATCGGCAGAGGTGTACGGGTGCATGTTGGACCACGTACCAAGGGTATTCGTGAGGAGGCTGCACGAAGGCCTCCCAAAGCCCAGGCTAAGCATCCTGCTAGACGTTAACGCTGAGACCGTGCTGGCGCGGAAAGAGCGCGACACCGCAGAGTTGTACGAAGGCGACGTAGACAAGGTTAATTTGCTAATTAATGGCTACCGAAAGCTGTGGGAGTACAGCGGGCCAGACTACGTGATAGTGGATGCTACAGTGTCTCCGGCCGCTATCACAGATAGTATACTCGCTATACTGCGCAAGCTGGTAGCCACGTCTGAAGGAGCAAACTGTGGAAGCTAAATCACCCGCTCAGTGGGCAAGCTACTGGAAAAACGAATTCAAATCCGCACGTGAGCCTGACTCCAAGACTAATTGGAGGGGTGTCGATAGCTGGAAAAGCGCTGCTGAGAGTGTTGATAAAGTGTACACTCTTAGCAGAGGTCTAGAGGATGCCGAAACGCAACTAAACCTATTCGCTTCGGGGGTGCAGCTACAGCATGCGATTCTGTTCAGTTCGGCCCCCTCCTGCGAAGTGAAGCGGCAGTTTGACGACCCAGACGATGATGACGCTAGGCTTGCTTCGCTAATAGCTAAAAGACTGTTGAACAGGGGCCTGGAAGACGAGCGGGGTGCATTCAACTCAGCGTTGAACCAGCTCACGTTAGACCGGCTCGTGGCTGGCTTTGGGCTAGCTCGCGCGGTATATGAGGCAGACTACAACACGGTACCTGCGGTAGAGGCTATCACAGCGCAAGAGCCGTGTACCTGCGACAGCCTATCGCAGCAATACACCCCTGTGCCTGAGTCGGAGGCGAGTCCTGTTCCCTGCGCTTTGTGCGGTGGTACGGGGGCGGTAGCTCGAGAGGTGGCACCACCTGTTCCCGAAACTGAAGTAGCTACGAATGAGCGTATAGAGGTGGTCTATTCGCACTGGAGAGACCAGCTGTGGAGCCCTTCGAAAACTTGGGGCGAAGTGCGCTGGTTCGCTTTTAAAACCTGCATGAGCTCGAAGCAGATAGTGGAAGCCTTCGGTGATAACACACTGGGCGTGCTGGGCTTAGACCCAGAGTCTAACAAGCGCACCGAGGTCTGGGAAATCTGGGATAAAGAGCACCGTATGGTGCATTGGTACGTAGACAGCGCTACGGCTACGCTTTCGCATCTGGACAATCCAACTGGGGAGGACCCGCTGGGGCTAAGTGGATTCTTCCCGTTCCCTGCGCCGTTGATGGCCAATGCGCCAACAGTGTCGTTAACCCCTATCCCTGACTATCAGTACGCGAAGGACCAGTATAGGCAGATTGATGCATTGACCTCCCGTATAACTGCGATCGTAGCATCGATACGCGTGACCGGCACATACGATAGGAGCCAGGGGAAGCTCGAAGACCTGCTAAGCGAAGTTAACGAGAACAGGCTTATACCCGTGGATAACTGGGCCTCGTTCATGGAGCGAGGGGGGCTCAAGGGCTCGGTCGACCTGCTACCTATTGAGCCGCAAGTGCAAGCACTCGTTGTGTTGGTGCAACAGCGGAACGACTTGATAAACAGCGTGTACCAGATAACTGGCCTATCTGATATTTTACGCGGGCAACAGGTGTTGGCAGAGACTGCGACTACGACTGCCATTAAGGCCGAATTTGCTTCGGTGAGACTGCGCTGTATACAGCTAGAGATAGCGCGGTTCATTGCAGACTTGCAGCAAATACGTCTGGAGATGATAGCGAAAAATTTCAGCGTTGACTCTATGTTAAGCCAGAGCAACATACTGCTTACGCAGGAATGCCAGACGCCAGAAGGGTATCAGCGAGCCGTACGCGCGGTAGAGCTGCTGAAAAGCGGGCAGCTGAGTATGCGGGTACTGGTGCGCCCTGAGCAGCTGTCTACTCAGAGTCTAGCCTGGCTGAAGGCTCAGCGAATTGAGGTACTGACAGGCATTGGGTCGTATTTCTCTTCGATGATGCCGCTACTATCGCTAGCCTCTCAGCAGGGCCCTGCTGCGCTGTCTTCAGCTTTACGGTTCGTGCTAGACGCGGCTAAGTGGTACGTAGCTGCGCTGCCTGCTGCGACTGAGATTGAGGGAGCGTTCGATACGTTTACGCAACAGGTTGAGAGGTTAGCTTCTGCGCCCCCGATAGCTCAGGCTCCTACTCCCGATGCCAAGGCTGTTGAACAGGCAGCGAAGACACGGAGTGACATAGCCGTCACAGCCGCTGAAACTCAGGGAAGGCTGGCTGAGATAGCTGCTGAGACACAGAAAGAGGTGGTCACACGGGCCACTGACGCTAAATACGATGCACTTAGCCGTAGGGATGAACAGGCGGTAAAATCCATAACTAGGGGTCTGCCCCCTATCGTTGTCGCTCCTACGTGAGGCCGATATGTTGTTGGATGAGTCCGAGCTAGAACGCAGGGATAGGCTAGGGCGCAAAGTAGCGCGTAGGCATATAGCAAATCTATATGCGTCGCACCGTAAACTTACGTTGAAGATCGCCACTGGCCTTGCTACATCGCACGATCGAAGTGAACTACGAGAGCTGAATACGCTTATAACTAGCGCAGAACGTAAATATGCTGGGCTACCTACGGCCCGTGTGCCAAGGGTACTGGCTCGATGATACGCTATTGGAGGCAGCCATGAGAGGGACAGCAGCAGGTGAGGCGGTGGTTAGCCAGGCAAACACCGCCGAATACGAGGAAGGTTACGATCGCATCTTTGGCCCTAGGAAATCGCCACAGCGGGGCAAGTGGATTTGGAGCGAAGCTGAGCAGAAATTCGTTACACTCGAAGAGTACATACCGCCTAGCACCGATGCAGTCAGCGCCCCTATTTTGGCGGGCCGATTCTACGAGAATATGTGTGCCTTAGATGGCACGGACATAGGCTCTAGGGCCAAGCACAAGGAGTACATGAAAGCGAAAGGGTACACAGTATCTAGCGACTACGAGGAGACGTGGAGGAAGGCTGAGCAGGCGCGTGCTACTCCGAGCTCGGCGGACGCTTTGGACCGCAAAAGGGCTGTAGCAGCAGAGCTACAGCGAGTCAGCGACTTGCGGCAAGCTAGATACGATCGAGAAGCAGCTGAACGCAAGGCGCGCAAGACAAAACGAATCGAACACGTGGACGGCGACGTATAGCCAAATAGACGTGGACGGCGACGTATAGCCAAATAGTTAGGAGACTTACACATGGCAACTGAGGACAAGAGTTTGGAAGATACGCTGCGTACACAACTGGACGCTCGCACTGGGCAAGACGATAAGCAGTCTGACGACTCGAGTGGTGCACCGAGCGGCATCCCTGATGATACGCAGACTGACGAGCTGGGCGCAGCACAAGTAGACGACGCCAGCGGCGAACCCTCCGACAGTGTACCTGAAGAGGTACAGGAGGCCAGTGCACAGACTGGGCGCAAAAGCGAGCCCGCTAAGGCAAAGGCCGAGACGCAGGGGAAGCTGACTGCTACGGACAAAGTCGATCGAGCCCCCCAATCATGGACGCCTGGAGCTCGCGAGAAGTGGGCTGGCCTCCCCCCAGAGGTGAAGCAGGAAGTGACACGGGTAGAGAGGGAAACTCGAAAGACACTGCAAGAAAACGCCTCCCTCCGTGGCACCGTGGGACAGCAACAGGAGTTTGCCGCTGAGGTGGCAAACTTTGTAAAGCCCTACGATGCTATTTTTCGACCGCAAGGTTTAGATCCGTTCTCGGGCATAGCCTCGGTGATGAACGCGTACCAAGAGTTACACATGGGCTCCCCACTGCGCAAGGCTCAAATAATTGCGGGCCTGTTGGCGCAGTTCAGCGATCCGGCTTCGGTGAACGCAGTAATGGCTAGTGGGGCCTACGGTCAGCCCGTGCAACAGGCCGCGGCTAAGCCACAAGCAGCTGCACCCGATGTAAAAGCCCTTGTGCAGAAAGAACTGCAGGAGCACAGGCACAGTGAAGCCCTGCAGAACATGCAGGACAAATTCGAGAAGTTTTGTGAAGAGAAGTCACCCGAATTCCTTGAGGACGTTTGGGACGACATGATTACGGTGCTCAATACGTACGAGGCTAGAAAGAAGCCTATCACGTACGAGCAAGCCTATGACTTAGCGTGCAAAATGAATCCCGCTGTCGAAAAAGTGGTGGCCCAACGCAAAGCTGCACAAGCTGCGACTCGGAATCCTGCGCGAAAGGCCGCCGGGGCTACGCTGCGAACTACGGGGGCCCAGGGCGGCGCCCCTGTGAAAGAACACAAATTCGAGGATAGGGAGGGCATACTTCGACAAGTTTGGGACGAGGTGGCACAGCGCAAAAAATAGTGGTAGTAATTTTGAACTAGGCGGTACCACATAATGGCGGTAGTGATTCTGATCGAGGTGACAAATGCGAATACCGATGACTGGAGTGTTCCGTGGGTACGGATTGCGGACACAACCAATTTTGGCCGATGACTGGAGTGTAGTAGACTAGTACTACCGCCAACTCAATGGCTGTCCCCGGTTAAAGAGATGCCCGCCCTAAAAAGCGGGCATCTTTGTTGCTGAAGTATTGACTCCTATATATGCTCGTGCTAGGGCTCAAGTAGCTAAGGGTGTAGCTGGTTACTCCGAGTACACAGTAGCCGAGCTTAGCGAGAGCCTCCAGGCCGACTCGTTGCGTTTACCGGATATCTGCGTACAGAGTTCACTGCTGCCAATCCAAGGCAAGCCACGTGAGAGCTCTAGGTAGCCGACTCACTGTACACGCGAATACGTGAACACGTATCGACGCGATAGACACGCACTAATAGTACACTAACCCTTTCACAGTGAGGGCATATGGCTTTTCCGTATTTGTCCGATATTCTAGCGACCACGATTGATTATCGTGCGAAGCAGGTCACGAGCAACGTGATCAAAAACAACGCGCTTTTGGTGTACATCGATCAGCGTGGCGGTGTAAAAGAGATAGCTGACGGCGGTGCCGAAATTCTTGAGCCGCTGTCTTTCGCCGAAAACAGCAACACGGCTTGGTATTCTGGAATGGATACCTTGTCCGTTGGCGCTGTAGATGTCATTTCCGCGGCGCACTTTCCGTGGAAACAGTTGGCCACGGCGGTAGTGCTTCCAGGCCTCGATCAGCTGCGAAATAGCGGCAAAGAGGCCATAATTGACCTCATGGCAAGCCGCATTCAGGTTGCTGAGGACACGATGAGAAACTTTGTCGCCGAGGGCATCTACTCGGACGGCACGGGCTACGGCGGTCGACAGCTTACCGGCCTGGACCTGGCGGTGCCTATCAATCCCGCAACGGGCACATATGGTGGCATCGATCGAGTGTCTAACACGTTCTGGCGGTCTGCTCTGCAGTCTGACTCGGGGGCCCCTAGTGCTACGACGATACAGGCTCGAATGACCAGCCTGTACTCTAAGTTGCAGTGTGGTACCGAGTCCCCCGATCTCATTCTGGCCTCGACTTCGTACTACGCTGCTTTCGTCAATTCACTGCAGGCGATACAGCGTTTCACAAGCACAGACAAGGCAGACCTGGGCTTCAAATCTGTAGCGTTCCTGGGCGCGGATGTGGTGCTCGATGGCGGTATCGGCGGATTCCTCTCTGACACCAACGGTACGATGTTCTTCCTCAACACCAAGCATTTCAAGCTGCGTCCGCACAAGGACCGTCAATTCGTGTCTCTCGATCCTGCCAAGCGCTGGGCGGTGAACCAGGACGCCGTAGTCCAGATCATGGTTTGGGCGGGCAACGCCACTAGCGGTGGGCCACGTTACTGCGGGCGAATGATTCACACCTAGGCCTAGGCCAGGAAAGGAGCTACCAATGGCTGCTAAAACTGCAGGTACCTGGGCTGTGACAAGCCCTGTTGGAATCAACAACGCGTTGGCGGATCACTCCACAACGCAGCTGCACCCTCTCGGGACTCGGTGCAAAGCCGTAGATCGAGGCACGACCGATTACGGGGAGGGCGAATTCGTCTACCTGAAGGGCGTAGCTTCCACTGTGCGTGGAAGCGTGGTGCTCGTCAAGGATGACTACTCCACTTCACTCGTAGCCGCTCGTGACAAAGGCGCTTTGGCGGTGGCTTTGGCTGCCACTGTTGCCAACGAGTACGGATGGTACCAGATTCTAGGTAAGGGCGTGGCGGCTTGCGGTACGATCGCTGCCAACGCACCTCTGTATATCGCTGCTGCTGGTGCCATCGTAGATGATGCGGCAGTGGCAGGTGACCAGATAATCGGTATGCGCTCTGTCACCGCAGATGACACCAGCACCGCAGTGGTCAACATGGCCTGTCACCCAGCTACGGCCGATTTCGACAATGCGTAGTTGATACGTGGTTGAGCGTATCAATACTGGGACCCACCTGTCTGGGAACGGGTGGGCCCCACTTCCCAGAGGAAAGATATGAGCCTGCCAGTAGAAGCACTCGTGAACAAGATGGTGAACACAGACACAGTGGCCCCTGTGAATCGCAATTCTGGGGTGTACGCTGAGTTTTACACCGAAGCTATAACGGACATGCTGTTGTTCGAAGGTGGCGTGATCGAAAAGAAGAACCCTCGCACCATGGAGCTTCGGAAGCTCGAAATTGAGCGACTGCGCATGCTGCGCGAAAGCAACCCGTTCCCAGACCCCGAGCCTGCCAAAGGCTCACTAGAGCACTCTGACTGGGAGCGACTGGTACAGCAGCACGATTTGGTGTTACAGGGCCAAGCCCAGATTTTGAAGGACCACCCCGAACTGCCTGATTGCTACCTCGTGGCGCCAATAGGAGCAAAACACGTAGACTGTGAGTTTATACGAATTCGGATACCTGGCGACACTTTGAACGTGGTCGAAAGACCCGTACGGGAATCGGACAAGGTAGTGTACGCACCGCAATACGCAGCGTACAAGCACGGTACTTTGGTGCAAGATGGCACGCCGTTGGGCCAGTGGCCAGCGCTAACGAAGGCGCAGGTAAAAAACCTCACACAGGCGGGCGTACTCACTGTGGAGCAATTGGCCGAAGTGACAGATGTAAACCTGTCCGCAATCGGTCCGTACACGCAGCTGCGCAACACTGCGCGTAACTATGTAGCTGCGCTTAAAGGGCACACGCAGACTAAGGCGGTGCACGAGGTACAGCAGGAGAACGCTAAGCTGAGAGAGAGCTTGGATGCTATGCGAAGCGCACTAGCTGCACAGGGTGCGCAACTGGACGAATTGCGACGTGAGTCGAAGGGCAAACGTAGTTAACGGATAGGTAAATGGCTGCTACCGTATACGAGCTATTCTTCGGCAGTGACAATGCAGGCAAGACACCTGTCTTTGCACGTTTTGCACGCGCGGATACGCACGCAGCCATAACAGCCCCTGCTATCACTGAAATTGGTGGGGGGCTGTACAGTTTCAGTTGGGACTGGGGCACTAGCACGGTTACGGGCGTTGAGTACGTGGCCACGTGTAACGGGGTCGAGGTCTGGGACGTACTCGCCCCCAATCCACTGAACGTGTACGGTATGTTTTTCGGCACGGTGAACGCTGGTGGGTCACCTGCATTCACCACATTTGCACGCGCTGATACGCATGCAGCCCTGCCACCCCCAACTATAACCGAGGCAGGTGACGGTCTGTACTTCTTCAGCTGGGATTGGACCGGAAGTGCGTACACTGCCATCGAGTACGTAGTAAAGCTAGGCCTTGTCGAGTTGTACGATGTGATTAGTCCTGTAACAGCACTGGGGGCTATTACTCCAAGTGCGCTGGCACTGGACTACAGTATCTATGCAACTGCTGGTGATATCGTAAACTGGGTAGCTGTGCGCTGCGGCCTGGCTGCCAGGGCAGACCCTTTCGATGGCGTGGACCCCAATTTCGTACAGCTTGTGGCCAGGCTGGGAGAGGCTGGCCAGCAGGTGCTCGATGCTTTTGCATGGAGACACCTGATACGAGAGGCAACCCTTACTACTAGTGGCAGCTTGCAGGCTTACGCGATGCCTACGGATTATCGGGGCATGCTCGATAACACAGGTTGGAACAGGTCCGGAAGGTATCCCCTGATAGGCCCTGTTACACCGCAAAGTCGCCAGCAGATGGTTGCACAGTTAGACAACGTATCAATCTACATCACTTATGCGTTGAAGGGTAGCGCGTTAACGTTCCCGATCGTACCCCCGAACGGCACGGTGTTGGCCTTTGAATACGCTAGCAAGTACTGGGTCAAGAGCGCTATAGCGAGCTCGCCCGACCTAAGTGCCCCAACACTGGCTACAGACTTAGTCTTGTTCGATCCACTACTTATCAAATACGCACTGAACGTAATCTATCTAGAGGTGAAAGGTAGAGATACGTTGATGGCGCAGGCGCGGTACCAAGAAGCCTTGCAGAACGCTATCGGAAACAACAAGGGGGCGCCCACCCTATCCCTCAACGGAGTTGGCCCCCAGAACGCTATTCGGTTCGTAGATTGGGTAGATTGGAACAATGTGCCTTTCACGGGGTGGTCTTGATGCGCGCGCCTAGCCCTGGCCGATACCAGCGAGAGAGGCGGCTGCTACGCACTATCCTAGCTCCAATTGGAGGTGATAACACTACTGACGTAGGCACCAATACGCCAATGGTGAATAGCGTATTCAGCTACAACCTCATTCATGGTGAGCATGGCCTGCAAACTCGAAGCGGTTGGTACGAGTGGTGTACTGACCTAGACGGTCCAGTTCGGTCGCTGCTTCCGTTCACTGGAAGTAAGCCTTCCATGAACAGGCTTTTCGCCTGCACGTATTCGGGCATCTGGGATGTAACCGGTCAAACGGCATCCCCTACGCGAGTGCTCGCTTTCCCGACTACGAGTGATACTAGCGGTTGGGGCACCAGCACGGTAGTAGCAAATAGTGCTGGTCACTGGCTGTGCTATACTGACGAGCAGAACGGGTACTGGGTATACAGAGAGTCAGATAATAGTTGGACGTTTGGGGGCCCGCCAGGTGCCCCTGTGACTGGAGTCGATCCCGCGGAATTGGTGTACGTGCACGTTTGGAAAAACCGGGTGTGGCTCGTAAAAAGAGACTCTGGCGAGGCCTACTATCTAGGGGTAAATGCTGTAGGCGGTGCGGCTACGATATTCGATTTCGGGGTGCGTTTTCGAAATGGCGGCGATTTGCGGGGGCTATGGAGTTGGGCGTTGGACCCTGGCTCCGCTCTAGACGATCAGCTAGTTGCTATAAGCGGGGGTGGTGACGTAGCCGTGTACGCAGGCACAGACCCCAGCAACGCATCGACTTTCGGTAACGTCGGTACGTGTTACGTAGGGGCAGTGCCCGTAGGACGTAGGCTATGCGCTGACTACGGAGGTGACCTACTAGTGATGAGCTCGCTGGGAATCTCCCCGCTAAGCAAATTAATGTTAACTAACGTAGACCGACAGTATCAGACCAATCTGATAGCGCGCCTATTCAGCCAGCTGCAAGCCAGCACGGTGAATATGCGAGGCTGGGCCATGTGCCTGCACCCCAAGGATGCTGTGCTGATGGTGCTCGTGCCTAATGCTGGAGGTGTCACCGACTCTACACAGCTAGTGATGAGTCTGACTACTAAAGGGTGGCACCGATACCGGAAACTGCCGATCGGGGCCTGTGCTACTGCGTGGAACGGCACCCTGTATTTCGGCACCGCGGACGGTAGAGTCTGCGTGAATGACGGTACGCTAGATAACGTACTATTGGCCAATCCCAACGCGTACCAGCCTATCGAATGGAGCTTCTTATCTGCTTTTAGCAGCTACGAAACACCCTCCCAAAAGTGTGTACAAGAGATCAAGCTTCACTTGCTCACGCAGAGTGGCCCGACTTCCGCGGTGGCTGAAGCCAAGTATGACTTGGATATGGGCGAAGCAGTAGCGGCTCTCACTACTCCAGTAGCTACAAGCCTAGTCGGCACCTGGGACCAATCAAGGTGGGACCAATCAAAGTGGGGCCCACAATACGTAGCTCAGACCCAGGTGTTCGGAGCGCAAGGGCAGGGTGCCACAGTAGCAGTGGCTGCTAAGGGTAGTGGGTATACCCGTACAGTAATTTTACAAATGGATGTTGCTTACGAGTTAGGAGGATGGCTATGAAAGAGGGTGTCATGGTCGAAGTGATGCGGCTTAGCCGCCGACCTCGAGGTCAGCCAGGCCTAGGGTTCTTCGAGCCTACCGAGGGTGAAGAGGAATCCGCCTCGGAAGCGGCAGAAAACGAGGCCCCCGAGCAGAAAGAGGACTACACGCAGTCAAAGGCGTGGAGTTTAGCGGACATGCTCCATTCGCTGCTACCCGAGTCGCTCTCGGCTCGCAAAGGAGTGCTACAAAAGCGTAGTCGATT
>Ga0316622_100000063_pt1 | contig 46131 bp, 47 predicted proteins | sample OWC_Aug_OW2_C1_D_FD_207646 | JGI IMG/M metagenome (GOLD analysis project Ga0316622, IMG submission 207646) | Wetland soil microbial communities from Old Woman Creek delta, Ohio, United States - OWC_Aug_OW2_C1_D5_C | ecosystem: Environmental > Terrestrial > Soil > Wetlands | place: USA: Ohio... | reverse complement strand
GCATGGCCATATGGGGCCTCCTGATCGCAGGCTGGGTAATTGCAGCGATAGTCGCGGTAATGTGGCTCATGGGACGCAAACCCAAGAGCGCAGAGCCAGCACCAGCTGAGACAGCACCGCCGGCCGAGGAACCGAAGCTCTAGGCACGGAACCGATCAAACCTTTTCCCAAACTTTCATTTTTCATTTTCAAGAACTAGCGCACGCTGTGAACCCCGAAATCCGCGTCTGGAGGCTCGACCAGCCGAACCACAACTACCAAAGTTTTATTAAGCGACTAAATACTCACTCACACAAATGGGAAGGCCTGCCCATTGGGGGGACGATTCAAGACATGGCCGGCATGAGCAGGTACATCATAGAGAGGGTCATTCAGACCTTCGTAACCCTGATCATCATCCTGACCCTGATCTTCATAATGTTCGAATCGTTGCCCGCAAAACCGCAGGACCTTCTCGCTCAGAATCCCTTGATAAAACCCGCGGACAAGGAGTTCCTCGAAGCGTATTTCGGGTTCGACAAGCCAATTCAGGAGCGGTATGTGCTCTACATGAAGCACATGCTCACATTCGACTTCGGCACTTCGTTTTCGCAGGCTGAACCAGTCTGGAACCTCCTGGAGGAACGGATCCCCAGGACCCTCCTTCTGTTCGGCCTCGCGACGATCATCTCGTACATCATCGGCATCTACGTCGGCGCGTACATCGCGTGGAAGAGAGGTGGTGTCGGCGACGGTACTGCCGTGGTCACCAGCCTGGTGTTCTACAACATGCCGTCCTTCTGGATAGGCCTCATATTCTTGCTGGTGTTCGCTTCCCGTCTGGACCTGTTCCCCCTGACGGGTTGGTACGATCCATCAGTCGACTTGTGGAAACCTCTCAACATACTCTGGCACATGACCCTTCCACTCGTTGTCCTGGTCCTTCTCAACTTGGCAGGAACTATCCTGCTCATGCGAACGGCCATGCTTGACATCATAGGCGAGAACTACATGGTAACCGCGAAGGCCATCGGCCTGCCCGAGCGGACCGTGCTCTACAAGCACGGCGCCAGGAACGCCATGCTGCCCGTGGTCACATCGTTCATAATATCAATCGTGTTCTCCGTGAGCGGCGCCGTGGTGCTCGAGAACGTCTTCACGTTCCCGGGCGTAGGTGCCCTGTACATCAGGTCGCTCTCGCAACTGGACTTCCCGGTAGCGGAGGCCACACTATTCATCATCACCCTGCTGGTTCTGGTCGGCAACTTCATGGCTGACCTGATCTACGGATACCTGGACCCGAGGGTGAGAATGTGACGTCGCTCAAGGGCGGGAGCCCCCAGAAGCCCAAGGAGAAGGGCCTGCCCTCGGCAGGGGACATCTTCTCGGAGTCGACCCTGAAGAAGCTCACGAGGGGTCCTCTGCGCACTTGGAAGCTCTACAGGAGCTCGAAGACAGGTCTCGCGGGCCTCGCGATCGTGCTCGGGTTCCTGATACTGGCAACGTTCGCTCCCATCATCTCACCTTACGATCCTGATTTCAGGGCACCCGCAGAGGACGTGTTCTACGCGAACAACGTGGAGCTGGCGCTCTCGCCTGACACTGCGGGGTACAACTGGAGCGCCCCCGTAGGGCTCACCAGGGATACCAGGGAGGAGCCCCTGTACGCGATAATGCTCTACTCCCAGGACGCGGGGAAGGCCCTGATCTATCCTGTCAGTACCGGGGTCCAGGAGATAGATGTTCAGGACCCTACGACCTACACCCTCCCCGTGGGCTTCGATTATATTGAATACGTCCACTTCCCCCGTGTCCTGGGGCAGACCGCGTACTTCCTGATCCGGGACGGCCCCATCGTCTCCGAGTACTCCGACAACCTGATCGACCTCAATGTGGAATGGGACCTTGGCTTCGAGCCCAAGTTCACTTCGAACCTTTGGAACGGCTACACGCTCGCCCTCAGATTCTCTCGCCTCGCCCTTGTGATGGCAGATGAGCACAACGTATGGCTCTATGACAAGGTCCCGAGGGACGCCATTGGACTCTACTCCGACGCGAGGACTTTCACTGACACGCTGACCATAAGCGATGTGGAGATAATCGGCAACCCGCTGGTGGTCGACGGGGACTTCGAGAACGGAAGCATGGTCATCATCCCCACATCCTCCGACATCCGTGCGTACAACATCGACGTCGAGAAGAGCCCCCTGACAAAGGTTGTCCTGAACGTCACCTTCGGGGACATGATCTGGAGGAAGAACTACACGGTGGACGGTAACGAGTTCACACCCATCGACTCGAAAGAGATGATGACCTTCCCGTACGCGCACGGGGCGAGCGACGCCTTCGGGAAGACCGTCGCAGTGCTCGCGACCTCCGATGACGACATGATTGCGTATCAGAGGGAGACTGGCGAGATATTGTGGTCCGGGGCCCTGATCATGCCCGGGATCACGGACTTCAGCATTGGGACGATGTCTGGCTCTCCCGCGGGAATCATCGTCACTGGCAAGACGGAGAGCCGCGGGTTCATCGCCGGAGTAGACGCGGAGACCGGCTCCGTCAGGTACAACAGAACCATGTTCTCTCTCACGGAGGGGTACATCAACAGCCCCGCACAGTACGTGACCGGGCTGGGCACCTTCATCTACAGCTCTGACAGAGACATCATCTACCTGTCGGACGGACTGCTGGGAATCAACGCGACCTTCGGCGCCCCGGGCGGCGGTGCGCTCACCCCGGTCGCCTTCCTGGGCAACATATACATACAGTCGAGCGTCACGGGCAACTACTTCGCCGTGGTGACCGACGCGAACACGCTCTACGTCTCCACCCTGTCGGGAGTGAACAAGGCGCCGCTGCCCCCCGGCTCATATCCCTCGGGGAACAGGTATCTTCTGGGCACCGACTACGAGGGCCATGACATCCTGGCATGGCTCATATACGGCACCAGGTCCGAGTTGATGGTCGGCATAACGGCCGCGTTCGTCGCGGTCGTCATAGGGACCGTCGTCGGGCTCGTCGCAGGGTACTATCCCGGGGTGATAGACAGCATCCTGATGCGAGCGACCGATGTGATGCTCAGCCTGCCCGGCCTGGTCATACTCCTGCTGTTCGCCGCGGTCTTCGGACCGTCCCTCGTCAACATCATGATCATCATCGCGATATTATCTTGGGCGGGGATAGCGAGGGTGATACGGTCGGTCACGTTGTCCCTCAAGGAGCGGGCGTTCGTGGACGCCGCGATCATCGCGGGCGCGAGCGAGTCCCGCCTGATATTCAGGCACATCGCGCCCAACGTGCTGCCTTACACATTCCTCTACATGACATTCACCATAAGCGGTGCGATAGTGACCGAGGCCATCCTGGCGTTCCTCGGGTTCGGGGACGTCAACAACGTCACCTGGGGCATGATGCTCCAGTACCTGCAGATCAGCGGGCAGTCGCTCATAGCCTGGTGGTGGCTCCTGCCGCCCGGGATATGCATCACTCTGCTCTCGCTGAGCTTCTACCTGATCGGCCGGGCGTTCGACGAGGTCGTGAACCCCAGGCTGAGGAAGAGGTGACCAAGATGGCTCTGCTCGAGGTACGGGACCTGAAGGTGCACTTCAAGATACAGAACGGCTGGGTCAAGGCCGTGGACGGCGTCAGCTTCAGCATAGACGCCGGCGAGACCATGGGCCTCGTGGGCGAGAGCGGGTGCGGCAAGACCACGGCTGCGTACGCGATCACTCAGCTGTTGCCCCCTAACGGACACATCAAGGGCGGGAAGATCATGTACAAGGGCTCGGACCTGCTCAAGATCTCCATCAGGCCCGATGGCCGACTGGACGAGTTCAACGAGGACATCAGGAAGATCAGATGGAAGGAGATATCCATGATCTTCCAGGGGGCGATGAACGCCTTCAACCCGGTCTTCAGGGTCGGGGACCAGATAGTCGAGGCCATCCAGCTGCACGAGGATGTCGACGACGAGAAGGCCGTCGAGAGAGCGAAGGCACTGTTCAACTTCGTGGGGATCCCTGAGGACAGGATCACCAACTACCCGCACGAGTTCAGCGGGGGGATGAAGCAGAGGGCGATGATCGCCCTCGCGCTTGCGCTGTCCCCCAAGTTCATAATCGCGGACGAGCCGACGACCGCCCTCGACGTCATCACCCAGGACCGCATCCTGTTCGAGATACGCAAGCTCCAGGAGAAGCTCAAGATGGCCATGATGATCATCACGCACGATGTGTCGGTCGTGGCCGAGGTGAGCGACAAGATTGCGGTGATGTACGCCGGCCGGATCATGGAGATAGGGAAGACCGTTCAGGTGTTCAAGAGCACGGCCCATCCGTACACGTCCGGGCTGCTCGGTTCGTTCCCGTCCATCGAGGGGGAACGACACAGGCTCGTCTCGATTCCTGGATTCCCGCCGGACCTCGTGAACCCGCCCACAGGATGCCCTTTCCACCCGAGGTGCCAGTACGCCCAGCAGAACTGCTCGAAGGCAGTCCCAGCGGGCATCGAGCTGGAGCCGGGGCACATCTCATACTGCCACTATGCGAGAGAGCTGCAGCCTAAGATGAGGAGGCTTGGTAGCTGATGCCCGCCGGGAGCAATGTCGTCATCAAGGTCACCAGCCTCAAGAAGTATTTCGAGCTGGCGAGGGGGTTATTCAGCTTCGAGGAGCCCGTCTTCGTGAAGGCGGTCGACGACGTCAACTTCGAGATCCACGAGGGCGAGATAGTCGGCCTCGTCGGCGAGAGCGGGTGCGGCAAGACCACCACTGGCCGTCTGCTGACCAGGCTCGAGGACCCCACGGGCGGCTCAGTGTTCTTCCTCGGCAGGGACATCGCGTTACTGGAATCGGACGACCTCAAGGTGTTCAGAAGGAACATTCAGATGGTCTTCCAGGACCCATACGAGAGCCTCAACCCGCGCACTACGGTCCTCCAGACCATCATGGAGCCGCTCATCAACCACAACATAGGCAAGACCTACGAGGACAGGGTCGCCCATGTCGTGAAGGCGCTCGAGGACGCCGGCCTCGCGCCCGCGAAGGAGTACCTCAACAGGTTCCCGCACGAGCTGAGCGGGGGGCAGAGGCAGAGAGTGTCCATCGCCAGGGCACTGGTCATCAACCCGAGGGTCATAGTGGCCGACGAGCCCGTCTCCATGCTCGACGTGTCGATCAGAGCGGGCGTGCTCAACCTGATGCTCGACCTGAGGGACAAGTACAACATACCTTACCTGTTCATCACGCACGACATCGCCGTCGCCAGATACGTCAGCGACAGGCTCGGGGTCATGTACCTCGGGCGCGTGGTCGAGCTCGCGGAGACGGACAAGGTCATATTCGAACCGAAGCACCCGTACACGAGGGCGCTCCTGTCGGCGGTGCCCGTCCCCGACCCGGAACACAAGCACGGACGGATACAGATCAAGGGGGAGATCCCGAGCGCCACGAACGTGCCCCTTGGATGCAGGTTCCGGCCAAGGTGCCCGTTCAGCTTCAAAGAGTGCGGCTGGGAGGGCAAGGACCTGGCAGCCTGGCTCCTCGAGGAGGAGAAATTGACCGCACCAGAGCACCCGATGAGCGCGCACATCGGGGAGATAGAGCCGAACGGGTTCGCGCTCGTCGTCAAGGTCAAGGAGGGCGGGTCTGCGGGCAAGATCCGGGAGTACCTCGAGTCCAAGGCGGCTGAGCTGAGGGACAAGATGCCCATGTTCCAGTCGGTCTATGCTGTGAACACCGTCCCCTGGGACAGGGAACTGGTCCTCAGGACCGATTCCATCTCGGTCACGGGCGAGTATGTCGCAAGAGAGCTACTGGAGAAGCTCACGGCGTCGGTCGAGTTCCGGAGCAAGGGGCACCCCATGTTCGGGATCATACTAGACGCACAGGTGAGCGGCTCGACGGTCGTCGTGACTGTCGGGCCCGAGGACCCGGAGAGAGAGGAGGGCGTGGCGACGAAGACGGAGACGACCGTCGGGTTCCTCCACGACTTCGCGAAGGGGCTCATCAAGGGTGGGTACTCGGAGTTCAAGGGCGCGGGCAAGATGACGGCCGAGGCGGGAAGAGTCACAATCCCCTGCGGCGCGGCCAAGCTGACGCCCCCAAGGGTCGCCCAGGAGGCGGCTGAGCTGCTGGTCTCCGAGATGCTGATGAACCCGAAATCCGAGTTCCACAATCTGATGCTCTCGCCCAAGACAGTCAGAGGTGCGGTCAGGGTCCGCCTGAGCTGCGGCAAGAGCAAGTGGGAAGCGTTCGCGGGAGAGGCCAAGGCGCTCTTCGAAAGGAAGGGTTCCGAGGGCAACATGGCGGCAAAGGCCGTCGGACCCGCAGTGGCCCAGCAAGTGAAGGGACCGACAGAGGTCGTCGTGGTCAGCTTCGACAGCGTCGTGGAGCCGCCGCTGATAGATGTCGGCGGGGGACACATGGTCGCCTGCTACCTGTTCAAGGCCCCGGCGAAGTGACAGGGGGGCATCCGGAGGAAATGAAATGTCAATCCTGGAGAAGGCCAAGAAGCACTGGGTGACCGTCACCCTGTACATCGTGATGTCTCTCTTTTTCCTGGGAGCGTGCCTGGTGTCCATGAACACCTATGGGGCAATTGCACAGGCACAGCAGGACATCAGGCTCCAGAACCCATACGACGACGCCGAGATAGTCCAGCACGGAAACCTCAACGTCTCCTTCAGCGTGGAGGTGGCCAACCCTTCCAGATACACGCTGCATATCTACACGCTCTCATGGTATGCGACGCTCGTGAACAGCTCGAGCACAACTGACAGGATCACCTCCATCGGGGAGGACTATGTCGGACCGACGAAGTACTTCGAGATACCCGCCAAGACGACTGTGAACCTGACATACTGGTCCATCGTCTCGGACCCGACCGTGTTCTCGAAGCTTTTCGGATTCATCAACTACAGCGCTGGGCTCGGCCAGAGCTACACGCTCGAGACCCTGCCGTACACGCACGTGTTCTCCGTCATGGCGTTCATAGGGGAGTTCGAGCACGAGTACACCCGCGAGGGGTACCTGAACGACCTCGTCACGGTCATGCTGACGTACTCGTCCACGGAGGAAGAGGCATGAAGCTGGTCCGGGAGGACTTCGTGAAGTTGGTGCTGATCTCGCTCATCAGCGCCCCGCCGATAGCTTTCATGACCTTCGACTTCATGTTCCCGAACGTATCGACCCCTTCCTTCGGCAAGAGCCTGCTCCTGGTGTTCCTGCTCTCGATCCTGACCGGCATGCCGTCGGGGTACTTCACGAAGCGGACCGACCTGGCGATGGTGTCCGTGTTCTTCTACACCGCCGTCGGGTACGCCCTGGCAGTGCTGTTCTACTCAGCCCCGTACACACTGTACGACCTCGAGAACCTGCTCCCCGCATTCTACTACGCCATGTTCTTCAGGTTCACCATCATCCTGCTGTGGCTCTTCATCCTGGGCGGGTTCATGGGGACGATGTTCGGGCAGTTGGTGAGGGACTGGATCCGGAGGGAGGAGACCGGGCTGGTCTTCGCGGAGAGGCGCAAGACCTAGCCGCGAGCCGGATAGTGCGCCTAACTTCTTAGGCAATGGGATATTGCCCTTCCGCTCGCTTCAAGGTACTGAAAAGAGAGTTCGCGAGGTGACCGACAATGGCCAAGAGGAAGATAATCGAGATTGACGAGGACAAGTGCACGGGATGCGGGAACTGCGTGACCGCATGCGCCGAAGGAGCCCTGGCGATAGTCGACGGCAAGGCGAAGGTCGTGAACGAGGTGTTCTGCGACGGCCTGGGCGCGTGCATAGGCGACTGTCCCGAGGGCGCCCTGAAGATAATCGAGAGGGATGCGCCCGAGTTCGACGAGGAGGCAGTCAAGGAGCGCCTCTCAGAGGAGGAGAAGAAGCACGGGGAGCCGATAGGTGTCGAGCCATGCGGGTGTCCGTCACACAACCCCATGATACTGACTGGTGGCAAGGCCAAGGAACACGCCAAGCATCACGCCCAGCACGAGGAGCTGCCGCCTGAGCTCACCAACTGGCCGGTACAGTGGAGGCTGGTAAGCTCGAACATGCCCTTCTGGAAGGGCAAAGACATCCTCATGTCCGCAGACTGTGTCCCGTTCGCCTTCAGGGACTTCCACGGGAGATTCCTCGCGGACAAGCCGGTCATTATCGGCTGCCCCAAGCTGGATGACGCGCAGGCCTTCCTGGACAAGCTCACGGATGTCTTCACGCATGCGACTCCGAAGAGCATCACGCTCGTGCGAATGGAAGTCCCGTGCTGCGGCGGCCTCCAGAGGATTGTCGACGAGGCGATCAAGCGCTCTGGCAAGAAGATACCGGTGAACACCACGGTCGTCGGCATCAAGGGAGACATACTGCAGGGCACCTGAAGACCAGTAGATACGCTCTTTACCGGGCAACCCTTACACCCGCTGGATGCCTCTGAGGATCACTTGGACCAAGAGAGCGATGAAGCTCCCTCCAGAGGTCAGGGAGGAACTGGTCGCCAGACTGGAGCGGCTGCACCACTTCTTCCCCGAGATGATCCCCGAGATGAAGGTCGGTCTCACCAGATTCTACGACGGCCTCGCGTTCCAATCCAACTCAGGAAGGGTCAAGCTCTGGGTCGACGTGCACAGGAAGAGGAAAGGCGGCTGGGTCTATCCGACATACTGGACCATGGCCCACGAGATGATGCACCTGGCGCAGTTCAACGACGAGCGCATACCGGGGGGCGAGAGGGCGACGGACATCTTCGCCCTCGCGAGGCTCCCTCCAGAGCTGATTGACGACTCCCCCAGCTATCTGGTCATAACACAGGACATCAGGGACGACTGGAGCGGAAAGCACAGCGAGCTCGCACACGAGTTGGCGAAGGAAGGCATAAGGCGAAGGGATGGAGGTCTGAGGAAGTACGCTTCTTGGTGGGAGGACGAATTTGAGAGAAGGATCCTTGCCGAAAGCCCGCCCAAGAAGAAGAGAAGCTCGAAGTGCGGATGAACGCCGCCAATTTTCCTCGTTCAGGCGGATGCGCGTGTCCGCGCGTGAGCCTGCGGGCCTACCTGCGCGGGAGCGCGCTAATAGGCCTCCGCCCACGGATGGGTTATTCCACCATCGAAATCTGTAAGAGCAGATAGCTAAGAGGGCTTGTCCGCGGTCTGCTGTCTGAGAAACATTCGATCAATTGACAGAACAACCCGCCGGCGGACCTCATTGTATGGTCTCCATCTGGTCACGAGCAGGGCAAATACCAGTGCGACGGCCACCCCCAGCACCGCACCCGCCACTATGTCAGTCGGCCAGTGGAGGCCCAGGTAGACCCTGCTCACAGCCACCATCGCCGCAACCAGGAAGGCAGTCACCCGGCCGGGGATTCTTACATTCAAGGAGATGACCGTTGCCACGACGAACATGCGCGCGGCATGTCCGCTCGGGAAAGAAGACCCCGTGGACTCGGCGAGCCCGTAGAACGAGATTGTCCGTACGGAATCATCCAGGGATTCAAAGGGACGGTCCCTGGCGGTGACGATCTTGATCAGCTCCACCAGAACCGAAGCGATGATGACCGATACCGCCAAGTCGAACGCCGAGTCTCGCTTTCCCTTCGCGTAGAGCAATGGTGCCGCCATCAGGGAAACTGCCAACATTCCCATAACTGTGAAGGCGACGAACGCGGCATCTGCAAATGGCGACCCCCCGGCCTGATTCAGGAGCCTCAGAAGATCCTCATCGAGTTGAGACAACTATGCTGCAAGCGCCTGAGGGGGCATAGAGATTTCCCAGAGACGAGGTTCGGTCCACGAGCTCGACCTTGTCCCGGTCGGCCGCGGAAAGACCGCCGAAAAATCGATGAGCGGGCGCGAAGGGATTCGAACCCTTGACCACTTGCTTAGGAGGCAAGTGCCATATCCTGACTAGGCCACGCGCCCTTTTGGATGACTGGTGGACACTAAATGCTCAGGAATATATAAACTCGGGTGAGGGAGCGACTACGCTGACTTCCTGTCCTCTTCTGACAGTTCCTCAGGGGCCTTCTCAGACTTGGGCTCCTCTTCCTTCTCCTTGGAGACCTTCTCCTCCTTGCCCTCCTCCTTCGCGTCCTCCTTCTTCTCGGGCTTGGCGTACTCCTCGACGAAGGAGATGGTCTCCGCACCTGCGATGTCCCTAAGGTCGCTCACGAACCTGTACTTCGCCAGCATCCACCGCTGGTCGTACTTGCAGGTGTCTGAGAGCTTTATGTTGTAGTCCTTGCCCTTGTGCTCAATATCGAACCCATCGGCCGTGCCGTATGCCATCTTCAGCAGCAGCTTCGCGATCTCCGCGGGCTTCGACGGTTTCTCGATGATCTTGTACTTGTACTTCAGCGTCCTGCCAGCAAGCCGGTTGTTGAAGTCCACTCTTACCCTGCCCGCAGTGACCGCGGTGATGATCGCCGGCTTGTTCTTGACAGTGACCTCGAGACCAACCCTGGGCTCGATCTCCTGCTTCAGGAATTCCCGGACCGGGTGAAGCTCGACCAGCTTCGCGTCCCTCGGACCAGCGGCCTTCTCCGGCGGGATCACGACTTCGTACTCCTTCCCGACCTCGGCCTTCAGGATCGATTCGTCCAGGCCTGGGAAGATCCTGCCCTTGCCGACTATCAGCGGCTGCGCCCCGTAGGTCATCTTGTCGTTGAAGATGTCCTTCTCCTTCGCGAGGGCCTCGCTCGTGGTGTCGAAGAGCTCGTTGGAGTCCTGGATCCATCCCTCGAACTCCGCGATAACTATGTCGCCGGCCTTGATCTTGTCCTCGCCGGCCTCTTCCTTCGCTTCCTTCTGGTGGTGCTTCTTCGCACCTTCCTTCTCTGTCATCGAGTCTCACCGCTGACTTGCGGTCTGTGAGGATACTCCGCCGCCATTTAAAGGTTGCGCAGCATGCGCGTAGGGGGTCACGGGGTGTCTGGCCGACGTCGTTTCGGTCTCGGCCCGTGTCCCCCGCGACACCGTCAAAACATATATGTGCAAACCATCTTTACACAGCGAAGCGCGGCGCCACCGTAGCTCAGCTGGTAGAGCAGCTGATTTGTAATCAGCAGGTCGGGAGTTCGAGTCTCCCCGGTGGCTCTCGGGTTCAAAACAGTAGTACGGGCTTGCTGGGCCGGAGCGAGTACTTCTTGCACTTGTAGCAGTACCACTCGTTGTACTCAGCGACGAACTTCATCGTCTCATGGCATGTGGGGCACTGCTTCTTCTCGCCCGCGTCAGCGGGAACTCCGCCGAAGCCCTTAGGTGCATACTCCTTGCAGCTCTGACAGTAGTAGCGGGAGTATTTGTCTATCCACTTGACAGGGCCCTTGCACTTCGGACACACAAGAGCCTGCGGCTTCGATTCCTCGACCTTCTTCTGGACCCTGAGCGGGTACTTCTTGCATGTGTAGCAGTACCACTCCGAGTACTTCTCGACGAACTTGAGCTCCCCCTTACAGCCCGGGCAGGTCCTCTTGGAGGGAACGGGTGACGATTCCTTCGCGTTCCTCGGGGCGTACTTCCTACAACCATAGCAGTAGTTCCTCTGGTACTTCTCAATCCACCTCAGAGGCTGGCCACATGAATCGCATACCTTCGGAGCAGGAGCGACCGGAACGGTTGACTCCTGCCCGGACTCGATCCTCGGCTGGACAATCGGTTCATCCACCCTGTCGATGATCGGCTCTGACTTGTGCTCCACGACTGGAGGTTCAGGCTTCGCCTCGACCTCCTGGACGACAGCTGGAGCAGCTTCCGCCTTCACAACGGGCGGGGCACTCTCGAGCAGGATCTGCGCCTCGTTGGCCACGTGTACCGGCTCCGGCACCTTCTGCTCCGGCGCCGGCTCCGCCCTGGGCTCCGGCTTGGCTTCCACGGATGCGTCCTGATAGGTCTCGCACACGAAACAGTAGAGCTTCCCGTCTTTGAGATCCTCTAGCTCTGCGCCACAGTTCCTGCACTCGAGCTTGCTGTCCTCCTCTTCGAGCTCCTGAAGCTCCTGCTTTATCTCGGCCGCGCACTCATGCTTCGTCTCCTCGTGGGCGCATACGTGCTCCGCGTCGTCCTCGACATACGTGTTGCAGCCGTAGCAGTACCATTTCTCGATGTGCTCGATGAACTGAGGCTCCTCGCCGCATTTCGGGCATTTGGAGGCTTCCATATCAATTACGCTCCATGGGATTCTCTGCGTCGGAGGGTCCCGTGAACGGAATTTCTAGGCGCCAGGACCGTATATGAACCTGTTTTTCTGGAAATCAGGCATGATAACTTAGTCTCGCAAGCTGGACGTATTCGCCGCCCCTTCGTCCAGCCTAGTAGACTACATGTAACAGAGCCCGAGAAGAGTCCTGGGACATCTCCCAGCACAAGACGGAGACTGAGACGATGAAGAGCAGGGAGAGAAGGGGACTGGGAAGGGACAGCTTCGGAGGCATTGAAGGGCTTCCGCTTCAATTGCTGATAATGGTAGTGGTGGCAGGCCTGGGGCTGACGATTATCATGGGCTGGATGAATTCCATCGCGGCCCCGCACTCGATTGGGGATGTGTTTGTCACGCCTCCGCAGATCGTAGTCTTTGACGACGACGGCGACGGTGTCTACACAAATGACGGTGTGGCCCTCACGGTGACCGTGACGGATGAGAACGGGGACCGTCTGGAGGGGGCAACCGTCGTCCTGGAAGGAGCGAATGCCAGGTCTGCCGATGGGGGGCCCGCGAGAGGTGTGACCGATTCAAACGGACAGGTGCTATTCAGGGACTTGAGTATCGAATGCTTCGGCTCGAAGCTCACGACCATCACAGTCACGGTGGCCAAAGGCGACTACGGCGTTGATTCGAGCTACGAGATTCCCGTGATCCCGAGCTGATGACGAATGAGCTTGGCTGGTGACAGGCTCGCGGTGGAAGAGATCCCGCTGAGGCTCATGATAGTCGCAGTCGTGGTGGCAATGTCCGTTCTCCCGGCTGCCCAGGCACTGGAAACCCTGAAGACTCGGGAGTTCATCGCACGAGCTTCGCAGCAGCTCGACGAGATCGCGAGGACCGCCGAAGTGCTATCGATAGAAGGACCTGGCAGCGTGAGGACCCTGAGCCTCGATTTCACATCATCCGGCAGAGTGGAAATCGATAGCTTCCAGATGGGCGGATCGTCCGAAGGGCCGAACTCGACTGCGATCGTCCTGAGACTCTCCAATGGAGGTATTCTCGTGCGCAGCATGTCCGGCGACAGCTTGCCCGTAAGCGCGAAGGACTCACAGGGGCTACAAACGTCCGCCGCTAGATTCGATCTGAGGGTGTCCGTCCAATACGAGAGGGGCGTCACGTGGATACTCGCGGAAGTGGTTTGATGGACTTCGTCGTCTCGAAGGTCGCCATGGCCGTGTCCGCGCTACTGGTGGTCGCGCTGCTCGCGGGAGCGCTCGATGACTCGAGATTCCTGGATCAAGATGCGGAGGTCGCAAGGATACTCTCGGAGCTGTCAAGCCTTGTAGAGAGAGCCCTTGAGTCCGACGCGGATATCGGCCTCGCCTGGCGTGTTCCGATGATGCCGACGGGGGCGGAGCTTCTGGTGACCGTGGATGGGGGTCTCATCCTCGGCGAATCTGGGGGGTTCAGGGCGGCCGTACAGCCCATGTGCGACATTCACACATGGGAGCCTACGGATGAGTGCCTGAACAGAAGCATCGTAGAGGGGTTGGATAGCTCCGCCCCCGTCGTGAAAGCCCGTTCGGGCAACATGCTGAGAATCACGGTCGCGGAGGTGATGGTGGACGGCGCCGGGGAGTTCATGGCGTTCGTTCTGACCGAACCCTAGGAGCTGCCCGAGAACTTGCCGGCCAGATCCTTCACCGCGTCCGTGAATATGTCGACCTCTTCATTCGTGTTGTAAATGTAGACCGAGGCACGCGCGCAACCGTCTAGCTTCCTCGCGTGGAAGAAGGAGTGAGAGCAGTGCATGCCGGAGCGCATCATTATGTTCTTCGAGTTGTCCAGTATCATCGCAACATCGTGGGCGGAAAGCCCCTTGATGTTGAAGCTGAACAGCCCTCCTCGCAGGTTGGGGTCCGACGGTCCTACAACTGAAACCGCGTCTGCGTTCGCGAGTGCGTGAGAGATCCTTCTGTTCAGTGAGATCTCGTGCTCCAGGATCTGATCCAGGCCGATCGAGGATATGTACTGAAGGGCTGCACCGGTTCCGACGATGCCGGAATAGTTCTGAAGGCCAGTCTCGAACCTTTCCGGGGGCGGCAGAAGTTGAAACGAGTCGATATCAGTGTCTGTCACGCCGTGTCCCCCGTATATCCGCGGCGAGAGTGCTTCCCCGAGCCCCCTTCTGGCATATAGTAGCCCCACCCCAGAAGGACCGCACATCTTGTGGGCGGATGCCGCGAGGTAATCGACCTGCAAAGCGCTCACGTCGATCTTCCTGCTAGGAGCCGCCTGGGCGGCGTCCAGCATTACCTTCGCCCCGTAGGAATGGGCGATGTCGATCACCTCCTTTGCCTGGAGAGTGCAACCGGTCACATTCGAGGTCAGGCACATCGCCACCAGCCTCACCTTCTTGCTCATCGTCCTCTCAAACGCATCCAGATCGAATTCGCCGTCCCGCCCTGAGCGAACCAGCCTGTGGCGCACACCTTTCGTCCTGACCAGCTCGAGAACCGGCACGTGAACAGAATTGTGCTCGTAGTCCGTGGTGACTATCTCGTCCCCTTTCACGAGCCCTGACCCAAAGATGACCGTGTTCAGTCCTTCAGTGGCGTTCTTCGTGAATGCGATCTCTGACGGATCGTCGGCGTTGAAGAATTCGGCCGCTCTCGCGCGGACGGAGTCGCATCGCAGGGACACCTCGGTCGCGAGCTTGTGCACGCTCCTGCCCGCGCAAGCTGGGAATGACTCGTAGTACTCCATGACAGCTTCCGTGACCTGGCGTGGGCGAAGCGTCTGACAGGCATTGTCGAAGTATATTGGAAGCTTCCCGCCGACAGGCTTGTTGAGGACCACGAAATCCTTGCGTATCTTTGAGACGTCCATCCGGTTCGAGCGGGGATGCGCATGAATGGTATTAGTGGTTTTCAGTTGCCGGGACTTGAGGGGCTTCGTCCGTGCCAGATGCCAGTAGGTGTCGCGACAAACATATTAAAAGGCCGGCAATAATCACCTCCCTCTGAGATGACTCCTGGCACGAAGAAGCGCATCTACTTTGACCACAGCGCGACCACGCGCGTGCTGCCCGAAGTGGAGGAGGCGATGTTGCCTTTCCTCACGGAGAAGTGGGGGAACCCCTCCAGCCTGCACTCATTTGGCAGGGAGGCGAAGGTAGCAGTGGAAGAATCGAGGAAGAGCCTTGCGAGGCTCTTGAACTGCGATCCCACCGAGATCATCTTCACCTCCGGAGGCACGGAGTCTGACAACCTCGCAATCAAGGGCGTGGCCATGTACAAAGGCAAGACCAAGGGTCACATAATCAGCACAAGGATCGAGCATCATGCGGTCCTCGAACCATGCGGATGGCTCAAGAGATTCGGATTCGAGGTGACCTTCCTGCCGGCATCCCCAGAAGGACTTGTGGACGCGGGTGAGGTCGAACGGGCGATCAGAAATGACACTGTTCTCATATCCGTCATGATGGCGAACAACGAGATAGGGACGATTCAGCCTTACAAGGAGATAGGAAGCATCGCAAGGGACCGGAACATCCCCTTCCACACGGATGCCGTACAGGCAATCGGGAAGATGCCTCTGGATGTGAAGGCAGACAACATCGACCTACTGTCGCTGTCGGGACACAAGTTCCACGGTCCCAAGGGCATCGGAGCCCTGTACGTCCGAAAGGGCACGAAGATAGAGCCCGTCATTCATGGAGGGGGTCAGGAGAGAGGCCTCAGGTCATCCACTGAGAATGTCCCTGGCATAGTGGGCATCGGCAAGGCCGCCGAGCTCGCCAGGAGGGACCTGGAATCGACGAGCCAGAAGATGAAGTCTTTGAGGGACAAGATGATCAAGTCGGTCCCCGAAATCGTGCCTCGATCCTATGTCAACGGACACAAGACGAGGCGGTTGGTCAACAACGCGCACTTCAGGTTCGATTTCATAGAGGGAGAGGGCCTGATACTGCAGTTGGACTTCAAGGGAATCGCGGCCTCGACCGGCTCTGCGTGCTCCACTGGTGCATTGGAGCCCTCTCATGTGCTCCTGGCAATGGGCCTGACGCACGAGCAGGCCCACGGCAGCCTGAGAGTCACACTGGGACGGGAAAACACTGAAGAGGAGGTAGACTACTTACTGGAAGTACTGCCCGGAGTGGTCTCAAAACTGAGGGAGATTTCCCCCTTCAACGAGAAGAGGCCAATGACCCCGGGAGAAGGTGGCAGCTGTGTACAGTGAGAAGGTAATGGATCACTTCGCGAACCCACGCAATGTGGGAGAGATTCCAGATGCTGACGGCGTCGGCAAGGTAGGAAACCCACAGTGCGGGGATGTGATGTGGCTCTACATCAAGGTCAAGGACAACATCATCACAGACATCAAGTTCAAGACATTCGGGTGCGGAGCCGCCATAGCCACCAGCTCGATGATAACCGAGCTCGCCAGGGGGAAGACCCTCGAAGAGGCCAAGAAGATATCAAGGGCTGACGTGGCCGAGAACCTCGGCGGGCTGCCCCCGGTCAAGATGCACTGCTCGAACCTGGCCGCAGACGCTCTGCGGGAAGCGATCAAGGACTACGAGGCAAAGAAGGCCGCGAAGACCTAGGAGCCCGCAGAATTAATCTGCCCACCCGTCAGTTCCCACCTCGGGAATGGCGATGATAATCCTACTGTACCCCATGCCGCTTCTTGCTGGCGCACTCCTTCTGGCCGTGGGATTCTACACAAGAAATCGGTTGCTGAGAGTGGCAGGAGACGCCTTCCTCACCTTGGCCCTCCTAGTGATGATCTATCAGCTCTACATGACTGCAGACCACACAAGCTGGATCGAGCACGGGCTATTCCTCAATTCGTGGTCAGATTACATCGGATTCGCGGGTAGCATACTAGTTGCGGGCCTACTGGCCGGCGACGGCCTTGCCCAAGTGCTTTACAAGAAAAGTTCTAGTAGCTAGTCACGTAATCCCAACCGGAGCGGAATGACGAACCTCGCGGTCGACATCTGCGGCCTCAAGATGAAGAACCCGACGATGCTCGCATCCGGTGTTTTAGACGAAACGGGAAAGAGCATGCTCTCGGTAGCCAAGGCGGGCGCTGGAGCCATCGTCACGAAATCCATCGGCAAGGACCCAAGGATCGGCCACTCGAACCCGACGATTGTCGAGTTGCCTCAGGCACTGCTGAACGCGATGGGCCTTCCGAACCCTGGAATCGATGCCTACAAGACCGAGATTGCCGAGGCCTTGGAGGGCGGGGTCCCAATCATCGGCAGTGTTTTCGGGGACGGCGAGCAGGAGATTGCCGAAGTGGCCAGGGCGATGCAGGATGCCGGCGTTGCAGCCATCGAGCTCAATCTGAGCTGCCCTCACGCGAAAGGCTACGGTGCGGAGATCGGCTCGGTCCCGGAGATGGTCGAGGCCGTTTGCAGATCAGTCAAGGAGAACGTCTCGATCCCTGTGTTTGCGAAGCTGACGCCGAACACATCCTCAATAGTCTCACTGGCGAAGGCGGCTGAGAGTGGAGGCGTGGACGCTATCGTCGCCATCAACACGCTCAAAGGGATGGTCATCAGTCCAGAGGCGAAGATGCCGATCTTAGGGAATCGTTATGGTGGCTTGTCCGGTCCTGCAATAAGACCCATCGGGGTACGCTGCGTTTACGAGATATTCGAGGTTGTCAAGATACCAGTAATCGGTGTCGGCGGCGTATCGACTGGCCGGGAGGCCATAGAGTACATCATGGCAGGCGCGAAAGCGGTGCAAGTGGGTACGGCAATCTGGAAGGAAGGACCGCCGATATTCAGCAAGATTTGCAGGGAAATCCAGGAGTTCATGGAGGAGTTCGGGTACACAAAGCTGAGCGAGATGACGGGGGTGGCGCACCACGGTAGGACTTAGGATATTCACCGTCTCGGACCACAGGAACGAAACCCCCTCGATCAAGACCATGAGGTTCAAGGAGACTCTGATCGCCACGCCTGGTCAGTTCGTAATGGTCTGGGTCCCTGGTGTCGACGAGTTCCCCATGTCCGTATCGTACGCTGGGGACAGATGCGGCATCACCTACCAGATAATCGGTGAAGGAACAAAGGCCCTCGCGCAGAAAAAGCCTGGAGATAAGATAGGCATGAGAGGCCCATACGGAAAAGGCTTCTCGCTGGTTGGCAAGAAACTTTTGTTTGTGGGCGGAGGCGCGGGAATGGCCCCTCTGGCGCCTCTGGTGGAGTTGGCCTCAGCGAAGGGAGCGACTGTGGACATCGTGGTGGGTGCGAGGACCAGAGAAGAACTCCTGTTCGAATCGCGGTCGGCGGTCGCCGGGGCGCGCATGCATGTCTCCACCGACGACGGGTCCATAGGGTTCAAGGGACTTGCGACCGAGCTCACCCAGATAGTCGTCGGCAAACACAACTTCGACTGCATGTATGCCTGTGGGCCCGAGAAGATGCTCGTGAAGCTTCTGACAATCGCAACGGAGAAGGGCATTCCGATGCAGGTGTCCCTCGAGAGGGTGATGAAGTGCGGGATTGGGATCTGCGATTCCTGCGCGATTGACGGCATGCATGTGTGCCGAGACGGCCCTGTTTTCAGCGAGAAGGATCTCCGCAGGTTCGAGGAGCTTGGGAAGTCGAAGCTCGACGCGGCAGGTCGAAAGATACCTGTCTGACGGTACAATTCCAACCACCAATACGCTGGCAAGTCCGAAAGCATTTTTAAGACGTATTCCCAACCAGTCAATCGAGGCTGATACTGTGGCAGAGAAAGTCAAGAGATGGAACCAGAGCTACGAGCTCATCGAGACCTCTTGCAGGCCTGCGAACCACTGCGTTCCATGCACATACCCGAGCTGCCAGCGGAACGTGAAGCTCAAGAAGACCGCTGTTCGCCAGTTCGGAAAGGGATGAATAGGTGAAGTTACATTTGCCGGGTCAGACCCGGCCAGGAAGACGGGCCTGCGTGCACCAGGCCCTCCAAACTCCTTACAAACTTGTTGTTCTCAAGCACAATTCTGATTATCTGGACCCCTTGACAGTACTCGATCCACTATCATCCAGAATTCGTCGTCCGCAACTCTCCCATGATCCTCACCGGCCTTCTTGATCGCCCTCACGATCTCGCATATCTGCTCCTGAGTGGCGATTACGCCTCGCTCATCGAGTCGGCTCTTCACGAGAGCAGTGCCTGAGTGCTTCCCGAGCACTAGCCGGCGCTTGTTCCCGACCTCCTCGGGGTTGACGCTCTCGTAAGTCATCGGACAGTTGAGTACCGCGGCGACATGTATGCCAGATTCGTGAGAGAATGCGTTTGGACCCACCCAGGGCTGGTTGGCCGGGACCGGTATTCTGGCGGCTTCGAACACCATCTTGACAAGGTCCGTCAGACCCTCCGTCTTGATCCCGATATCCCTCTTGTACAGATGCTTCAGGACCATCGCGAATTGTTCAAGCGAGACATTCCCCGAACGCTCGCCCATGCCGCCGACCGTCGTCGCGATGGCTTCCGCACCTGCAGTGAGCGCGGCGATCGAGTTGGCGGTCGCGAGGCCGAAATCGTTGTGGAGATGGGCAGAAAGTGGAATCCTGACTGCCTCCCGGACCTTTCCGACAATGTAGTGAACAGCCTCTGGCCCTGCGCATCCAAGGGTGTCGGTTATCCCGAGCCTGGTCGCGCCTGCTGCCTCGCACTCTTTGTAGACATCGATGATGAAACCGAGATCAGAGCGCGTCGTGTCCTCTGTGCTCAGGCTCACTTTCAGCCCCCGTGCTTTGGCATACTCGACCGAGGTTACCGCACGTTTCAGCACTTCGTCCCTGCTCATTTTCAGCTTGTATCGCATGTGTAGGTCACTAGTACCCACAAACAGCAGGACCATGTCAACGTCGCAATCCGCCGCGATATCGATATCCGACTGCGTAGTCCTCGCTAGACAGAGAACCTCTGAATCAAGGCCAAGGTGGGCCACCTCCTTGACTGCGCGCATTTCCTGGTCCGACACTGCGGGGAAGCCCGCTTCGATCTGCGGGACACCAAGTTCTGCGAGCTTCGATGCAATTGCCAGCTTCTGCTCGGGAGTGAAGTGAACTCCAGGCATCTGCTCGCCGTCCCTGAGCGTGCTGTCATAAATCACTATCTTCTCAGGGAGCGGAAGCCTGGCAGCGACGTTGAACGGGCTGACGGCGCTGAACCTCATCTGTGAGCCATCGATTGGGTACTATTTATCTTGTTAGGGGAATCTGGCAACGGGCTGAAAACAATAAATACCGTGTGGAGTATTGTTCGAGTCCCTACGCCGGGATGACAGAGTGGCCATGTGGCGGACTGCAGATCCGCATACGGGAGTTCAATTCTCCCTCCCGGCCCCATCTTCATCAAGCTTTGTCTTGAGTCAATTCCTACACCTTGCTGAGGTGCGCTGATACATTTATAGGGTTGGCTCGCTTTTATCGGCATAACGGCGTTACCGCAGCACTGAGCAGTGGACGTCTTCCGGCGTATGATAAAATGAAAACACCATGCGAGCTTGTTGTGGGTAAGATACTTCCTTCGCTGAGGGCTTCGGTTGTTAAGGAACTGTCCGGTACGTACAGCATGAAGCAGTCTGACATCGCGAAGAAGCTCGGGATCACCCAAGCCTCAGTCAGCCAGTATCTGAGCTTGTCGAGGGCTGGCGGGACTGAAGTGATTGAGAACTTCCCCAAGATCAATCAATACGCTGTGGAGATTGCGCGGCGAATCGCTGATGGAGAGGACAAGTTCGAGTGGTACGGAGTGCTTTGCACCGCCTGTAAGGACATAAGGTCTGACGAGGCATTCTGCGACATGCACAAGATATCCTCAAATCTGAAGGGCTGTGACATCTGCAAGAAGTAGAAATGAGAAACAGGAAATGGTTTTGAAAGGACGGGCAGATTCGTGCCGCGTCCTCTTGTTGTTGCTCGTGCCTTACTTCCTTCCGGTGGACTTTGCCGTCAGCTCAATCACGAGGCTGGTCGTGAACGAGTCCTCCAGTACTGGTGTCGCGAATCTTCCAGGCCCGTCAACCAGAGACCCAAGTGTCACCGAGTGGTAGGTGATCGCCTCACCCGTGTCGATGAGCGTCTCAGGGTCCTTGTAGGTCTGTGGGAAGTCTGAGTCTTCCGCGAGCCAGAATGTCATCTTGTAGAAACCAGCGGCCAATCCCCTGGTGTCCCAGTTGTATCCGTACAGCAGCAGTCCGAGCTCGTTTATCTCGCACGTGTAGGCCGTGACGGGCATCTTCTTCTCTATCCAGTATGCCTCGATGAGCCTCCCCGCCCAGATCTCGGTGAGCGTTCCATCACTGTTCACCTTATCGATCCGGAAGTGCGCGAGCATTGTGAACACAGCTGCATCACCCGCGTGCAGAATGACCTCGGTTCTCACTTTCGATCCGGCAGGCCATTGCTGATACAGGAGGTCATCTGACCAGTCAACCGCGACATCGCTCGCCGCGCCCGTGTACCACGTGCCGCCAGGCAAGTACAACCCTGCATCCACGCCAATCCCGGAGGCACCAACAGTCTGGGCCATCAAGATCGGCTCGTTCAAATCCGCCATATTGGTCGAAGCGATTGCGGAGAGTGACGACACATACATCATGCACACCGCGATCGCGCCCACTAGCGCCATCTTCTTCTTCATTTGACTCCTCCCTCTCTCATCATAGCCCGGAGCGCCCCTTGCTCGTCATTCCGCCCCAAGCGCTGACGGAGCGTGTCATTCCAAGGCAGGGGTTGATACCTTTGTGGTACAACTTTCGAAGTTTAGTACATCGGTCAAACACAATCACTGCCACCGGCAAGACGGATCCGGCAACTCGAGTCGAGCACAGTGTTCGCCATGGCCGTCACTGCACGCCTCCCTCTCAACGCTCATGTCTCTCCAAAGGTCCCCAACGACGGCGACAATGAGTTCCTAAATACGGTGGACAGGTCATCGTTGCCCCGATTCGTGCACAATGGAGATATATGACAGTGTTAATTCCAGTGCCGGAGTCGAGAGAATGCCTCGGCATAAAGTCCTCAACAACATACTCGAAGCCGTCGGCGACACGCCCCTAGTGCGTCTGAACAGGATAGTGCCCGCAGGATCGGCGACGGTCTTTGCGAAGGTGGAATCGTTCAATCCAGCGTGGTCCGTCAAAGACAGGATAGCAAAGGGGATGATTGAGGACGCCGAGAGGAGAGGGCTTGTGAAGAGCGGCACCACGATTGTCGAGCCGACATCGGGGAACACCGGCATAGGGCTCGCGATGGTGTGCGCTGTGAAGGGGCTCAGGCTGATACTCGCGATGCCCGAAACCATGACGGTCGAGCGGAGAAAGGTGATAGCGGCATTTGGCGCCGAGATCGTCCTTACCCCGGGAGCTGAAGGAATGGCGGGGGCCGTCAGAAAGGCAGAGGAACTTGTCAAGTCAATTCCAGATTCGTTCATGCCTCAGCAGTTCAAGAACAAGTCGAACCCTAGAGTCCACAAGAAGACCACTGCAAGGGAAATCGTCAGGGCGCTCGACAAGATTGACGCGTTCGTGGCAGGGGTGGGCACCGGAGGAACGATAACTGGTGTCGGGAAAGCCCTGCGAAGGAGGTTCCCCCAGATCAGAGTGGTCGCAGTGGAGCCCGAGGATTCACCTGTGCTCTCCGGCGGAAAACCAGGTCCTCACAAGATACAAGGTATCGGACCGGGCTTCGTGCCAGCAGTGCTTGACACGAAGGTCTATGATTCTGTGATCAAGGTGGCGACGAAGGACGCGATTGAGACTGCACGAAAGATCGCAAGACTCGAGGGGATGCTAGTCGGGATCTCCTCGGGGGCAGCAGTGTTTGCCGCAATCAACGTTGCCGCAGAACTGGGTCCTGGGAAGAACGTCGTCACGATCCTGCCAGACCTTGGAGAAAGATATTTGAGCACTGACCTATTTGGTGAGACCTCACAATGACAGGCGATTTCAAGGACCCGGTGGACGTGGTACTGGAGCGGGACCCCGCTCCCAAGAGCAGAGCCGAGGCCTACCTGTTCAGCCAAGGGCTTCACGCCGTCAGGCTGCACAACGCCGCGCACCGACTGTACCTCAAGAAGCGCTACAAGACCGCGAGGATGATCAACTACATATCCAGGATACTGACCGGAGCGGACATCCATCCAGGTGCCAGGATGGGGAAGAACTTCTTCATAGACCACGCCACGGGAGTCGTGATAGGGGAAACCGCTGAGATCGGGGACAACGTCTCGATCTACCAAGGAGTCACCCTGGGTGGAGTGAGCACTGAGAAGAAGAAGCGCCACCCGACTTTGGGGAACAACGTCGTCGTCGGTGCCGGCGCGACAATCCTAGGGCCCATTACGATCGGAGACAACGTGCGAGTAGGCGCTGGTTCCGTAGTCGTCAAGTCTGTCCCACCCAACTCTACCGTCGTGGGAGTGCCCGCGAAGATAGTGCAGAGGACGGGTGCGACGACCATTGACCTCCATCATGAAGAGCTCCCAGACCCCGTGGTCAATGCGTTCATAGACCTGTGCCACAGCCTATCCGAAATGGAATACAGGATGGAGCAGATCGAGGGGAAGCTGGGAATCAAGCACGAGAAACTGGTCGTGCCGAAACCTCCAGGAATCAAGCCAGCCGAGTTGACGTGCCCAGTCAAGGATAAGAGTTAAGAGCTTCCCAGCCATTCGAGAGGTGATAGCCGATGGCGCTCGTTTTGTACAATACACTGACTCGGAGAAAAGAACCTCTGGAGCCGCTCCACAAGGGTAAGGTCGGCATCTATGTCTGCGGCGTCACCGTGTATGACCAATCACACCTCGGTCATGCGAAATCGGCAATCAACTTCGATGTCATCGTAAGGTGGTTGAGGCGCAGGGGCTACGAAGTCAAGCACATCACGAACTTCACGGACGTAGACGACAAGATAATTGCGAGAGCCAACGAGATGGGCACCGACGCCCTGAAGCTCTCACAGCAGATGATCGACGAGTACTTCAGGGACATGGACGCACTCCGCGTGAGGAGAGCAACCGTCTATCCCAAGGCCAGCGACACCATAGAAGACATCGTGGGGATGATCCAAGGACTCATCGCGAAGGGTTTCGCCTACGAGTCGAATGGCTCTGTGTACTTCAGTGTCAGGAAGGCCAAGGAGTATGGCAAGCTATCACGGCAGAGCCTGGACCAGATGCAGGCTGGTGCCCGGATAGAGCCCGGGGAGGACAAGGAGGACCCGATGGATTTCGCGCTTTGGAAGGCGGCCAAGCCTGGCGAGATCGCCTGGGACAGCCCATGGGGTAAGGGAAGACCGGGGTGGCACATCGAGTGCAGTGCGATGTGCCTGAAGCACATCGGGAAGACGGTCGACATCCACGGGGGAGGGACTGAGCTCATATTCCCGCATCACGAGAACGAGATACTGCAATCTGAGGCGTACAACGACGCGCCGTTCGTGAAGTACTGGATGCACAATGGCCTCCTGACCATCGACCAGGAGAAGATGTCCAAATCCCTCAAGAATTTCTTCCTGATAAAAGACATACTTCGGAAGTATTCCCCAGGAACAGTCAGATTCTACTTGCTGAACGCTCAGTACAGCCAGCCGCTGGACTACAATGAGAAGTCCCTCGAGGAAGCCGGCAAGGCGCTCGAGAGGCTCCAGAATACCTATGAGTCGCTGAAGACGGCGACGAAGTCCGCCAAAGGGACGGAAGATGCTGAGGCTCTGTGCAGCAAGGCCCAGAAGGATTTCGAGAACAGGATGGATGACGATTTCAGCACCCGAGAGGCCATCGCGACGATGTACGACCTCTCGCGAGAGGCGAACAGGCTACTGAGCGAGGGCAAGCTGAGCCCGAAGGGAACTCAGAACATCATCGACGTCTTTGACGTGTTCAACGGCATCTTCGACGTGATTGCTCAATCCATGACCGTAGGAACGCACATACGACTGACTGAATCTGTTACTTCGCATGCGGAAGGCAAGATAGAGCTGCTCGATCCGGAATCGATGATGGGAAAGAACCTGACCGAAGAGGAAATTGGGCAATGGGTGGCCAGACGGGACCTGGCGAGGAAGGAGAAGAACTTCGTCTATGCGGACCGTGTTAGGAAGGTCCTGGCTGACATGGGAATCGAGATTCAGGATGTCCAGGGTGCTACGAAATGGTCTCGAAGGTAGCCCCCGCAGTAGCAGAGAAGAAAGCCGAGCTGCTCTTAGGAGGGCCAGTCAGGATACCGAGTGATTTCAGAATGCCGTTCCTTCCGAGCAAATCCACCGCCGGCCCGGGAGCGGGGAGTGCGGCCGTTGTCTTCTCGTTCGGGGGGACCAGGGCGAAGAAATCCATCTCGCGAAACGAGGGAGAGTTCGAGCTATCCGTTGTCAGAGGAAGGATGTCGATCCTCCGTGACGGAAGTATCTTCATCAAGGACGTGGAACTCGTTCCCACAATCTACCATGCGCCCTACCAGGCGTTCATCAACATAGACAGCTCGTGCACGATGGACTGCAAGTTCTGTTCGACACCGAGGCTGAAGGAGGATAGAACCAAGGACCTCACGGACGAGAAGATCCTGAGCATGATCGAGGAAGCTGCCAAGAAGAAGGACTTTCAGTCTGTGTCTTTCACCAGCGGGGTGCCCTCAACCCCGGCTATGACCGTCAAACGCATGGCTGGTCTTGTCTCCGCCACGAGGAAGATGATGCCAAGAATATCCATCGGGGTCGAGCCTTATGCCACTCGTCCGGATGAGGTGGAGGCTCTGAGGGAAGCTGGTGCAGACGAAATCAAGCTCAATATCGAATCTTTCGACCGGGACATCTTCGAGAAGGTCTGCCCGAGGAGAGATTTCGACCTCATCATGCACGCGATCATCCACGCTTCCGAGGTCTTCGGGAAGAATAGGGTGTCGTCGAACATCATCTATGGTCTGGGCGAAACCGACGAGAATGTGCTCGAGGGGGTGAGAGTGCTCGCCAACACCGGCGCCGTCGCAACACTGAGAGCGCTGCGCAGGAGCGAGTACAACATCTCGGAACTCGAGAGTGCCTTGGGCCGTCTGGAACCAGTGACAGCCGACAGGATGCTCAGGCTCGCACGCGAGGAAAGGGAGATTCTCAAATCCCACGGGCTCACCACCCTGAAGTTCAGGACCATGTGCCATACGTGTCTATCATGCGACATCGTCCCCTTCTGGGACGTGTGACCGTCACTTGTGAGCGAACACGCATCGCACAGTGGGTGAGACCTGCTCGACGCGCGCAAAGCCGAACCGTTCAAGCTGGACGACCTGGCCGAGAGCGTCCGCAATCCCGTGCTCTGCAACTCCTCTCTTTACGGACCCATCAGTCATCAGGACCTCTGCCTGAGGAGAATCCGCCGGAGTCCAGTGCACTATCGGAACACCCTCCTTCAGAACGGATAGATCGTTCCCAGCATAATGCGCTACGCCGTCCCTGAGGTCGATGTTGCAGAGATCCTTGAGCCTGAGCCTTGAGGGATTCCCAGCCAAATCATCCTTGCCGACCATCACCGCAGCGTCCCCTCCTATTCGAAGATCCCTCGTTCCCCGCTCCGGATGGTCAGGATGCAGAGGTGCCTTCCCCTGAAGTCTCGGAGCGCCCTCAATCGACAACTTCACAGGGTCTGCGACGAAGAAGTACCTGTTCGAGGAATCGTCTATGAGGTCGCGGTTGAATGAATAGAGGGTCTTCCAGGAAAACTCGATGTCGACCTCCTTTATGCCGACATCGATCCAGTAGCGTCTCAGCGATTCGGGTCTGATGCCTCTTCGCCTGAGTGCGCGAAGGGTTCCGAGCTGGGGGTCATCCCAGCCGGAGTACAATCCCTCCCGGATGCCCTTTGCCATCTTCGAAGTTGAGAGCTGGACATCCTCCAGTGAGATCCTGCCGTAGTGAATGTACTCAGGTTTCTTCCAGCCGAAGTAGTCGAACACATACTCCTGCCTGAAGGTGTTGTTCAAGTGGTCCTTTCCCCTGAGGACGTGAGTCAGATCGAGCAGATGATCGTCCACAGCGACTGAGAGGTTCATGAGCGGATAGACCCGATACTTCGTTCCGGTCCTCGGATGTGGCGTGTCGTCAATCCTCAGCCCGACGAAGTCCCTTATCGCAGGATTAGGATGTGCGAGGTCTGTCTTCACCATGAGCGATGCCTCCTCAGGCTTGTAGGATCCATCGAACATCTTGTCCCACCGAATCAGCTGCTCGTTGAGAGCTTGCTCCCTGTGCGGACATGCCTTCTTGTGGTTCTTGAGGTCCCGCCAGTCCTCCGGCTTGCATGTGCAGACATATGCCTTGCCCATCTCAAGGAGACGCTTCGCGTGATCGTAGTATATCTCGAACCGGTCGCTCTGGACAAGAGTCTTGTGGATCGTGACCCCGAGCCAATCGAAATCCTCAGGTATCGTGTCATAGCCCGATGGGTCGATGCGGGCGGGATCTGTGTCCTCGAACCGGTTGTAGCAGATGCCCCCGTACCTCTTCACATACTCATCGTTCAGGATGGCCATCCTGGAATGGCCCACATGGAGCGGACCTGATGGATTCGGCGCCATCCGCATGCGAACCTCGCCTGCGACGTTCCTGAGGTCCGGCAGAGAGGCCTCTCTGGCCTTGGTCTCCTTCACCAACAGTTCCGGGGCCAGTGATTGAAGAGCTTCCTTCTGAGCCTCATGCGTCATCGCATTCACTGAGTCGATTATCTTCCTCGCGACCGCAGTGATCTCCTTTGCCCTCGGTCTCAGCTCCTGGTTCTCGGCCATGACCTTGCCGAGGACGGCGCCCACCGTGGCCTTGCCATTGAACTGAACCGCGTTCTGAAGCGCGTACTTGCGCACGGTGGCCTCGATTTCCACGGGCGACTCGATTGTCGGGTGTCTATAAATAGATTTGACTGGGCAGAGCGCGAGAAAGGATAGAAATACGCATTAGCCAATGCGTCAGAGAGGCGGTCAGTCTGTCCATCAGGAAGCTTCTCGAACAGTTCCCGGAGACCATCACAGTGAAGGGCCGTGTTTCGAGAGAGCTCGAACTCACGAAAGCGCTCTGGAAGGAGAAGACGAAGCCCGTGTTCTTCGAGAACCTCGACGGGTTCAGAGCGGTTGGCAACCTGTGGTCGACGCGCGAGAGGATTGCGTCCGCGATGAACGTGACGCCGTCCGATCTCACGGCGAAGATGATGCAGGCGATGGACCATCCGTCGCCCCCGCAGGAGATAGACAACGCTCCCTTCGACAAGAACATCCTGACGGATTTTGACCTGCGGGAATCGGCAGTCCCGAAGTTCTACTCCACAGACGGCGGGAGATTCATCACGGCGGGCGTAGTGGTCTCAGAGCACGACGGCATCAAGAACATGTCATACCACAGGTTGATGCTGCTCGACGAGAACAAGTTCGCCATGAGGGTGGTTCCTCGTCATCTCTATGCACTTCACAAGCGGGCCATGGCTGCGGGAGAGGACCTCAAGATCGCCGTCGCAGTCGGCCTCTGCCCCTCTGTAATGCTTGCAGGGGCAATGAACGTCGAGTTCGGCAAGGACGAACTGACCATCGCGAACTCACTCAGGCAACTCTGCCTTAGAGAACCAGTTTGCGTGAGAAAGATCCGGAACGGTCTCCTGGTCCCCGCATTTGCCGAGTACGTTTTCGAGGGGAGAGTCACCAAGGAAGTCCATGACGAAGGCCCCTTCGTCGACATCACCGGGACGGTCGACCCTGTTAGAAAGCAGCCCGTCGTCGAAATCGACCGGATCTATCACGTCGACGACCCAGTCTTTCAAGTCATTCTGCCCGGGGCGAACGAACACTACCTGATGATGGGCATGCCCCGGGAGCCAGTGATCAGGAGGGCAGTAGGACTGGCAGTGCCGGAGGTGCACGCGGCGCGACTGACAGAGGGTGGTTGCTGCTGGCTCCACGGAGTTGTCTCGATCACCAAGCAGAAGGAGGGGGACGGTGTGAACGCAATCATGGCGGCCTTGGGAGCACATCCGTCGATGAAGATGGTCACGGTTGTGGACAGCGACGTCGACGTATTCGACGACCAGGAAGTCGAATGGGCGGTCGCCACCAGGTTCCAAGGGCACAAAGGCCTGGTCGTGATTGAGAACGCTAGGGGGAGCAGCCTTGACCCCAGTGCTGACGAGACCACAACCAAGGTCGGTATCGATGCGACGAAGCCGATAGGTGCAGAGGGATTCGACAGGGTCAAGCCTTAGTGGCAGTGTATCAGGCTCGTCAAGACGGTGCGACCCTTAAGTAGCCAGGCGTCGTCCCAGTGCAATAAGGCGCAAACAATTAAATATGGTTCCATCCTCAACAAGCCTAGAGGCTATCAGATGATCACGGTCACGCCGAAAGCAATCGAGACGATAAACGCAATAGTGAAAGAAGCAAAGAAGACAGACCCCATCAGGGTGTTCTTCGCAGGGTACTCATGTTCAGGTCCCGCATACATGATGGCCTTCGACAAGAAGAAGGACGAGGACGTTGAGACCAAGGTCGACGGATTCTCGCTGATCTACGAGAAGGGACTCGAGGAGGAACTGAAGGAGGCCATTGTGGACTCCGTGGACACTCCAGAGGGACCCGGCGTCGTCGTTCGCGTCAAAGCGACTGGCCCGAGCGCTTGCAGCACATGCGCGGGATGCCACTAGATTCGGCAGGCCCGAGCGAAAAGATTCATACCCTCGGTCAGTTCTCAACAGCTCGTGTTTCTGGAACACGAGCTCATAAAACCCTCAAGCACCGAGCACAGGGACTATCAGGTCAACATCGCAGCTGCGGCGCTGCGCGAATCGACCCTTGTAGTTCTGCCCACTGGCATGGGCAAGACAATAGTCGCCCTGATTGTCATCGCTGACACCTTCCTCAAGGGGAAGGGCAAGGTGCTCTTTCTAGCACCTACCAAACCTCTGGTCGAACAGCATGCTGGCTTCCTGAGAGACCATCTGCTGAGGTTCGAGCCAGTAGTGTTCACGGGGGAGGTCAACCCCGAAGAGCGGAAGGAGCGGTGGAAGGCGAGCAGACTCATCGTCTCGACTCCTCAGGTCATAGAGAACGACCTCCTCGAAGGGAGGATAGGCCTTTCGGATGTGGACCTCATAGTCTTCGACGAGGCGCACAGAGCTGCCGGTGACTACGCATATGTCACTATCGGCAAGTGGTACGCTCAGAAAGGGGGACGCGTGCTGGGAATGACCGCATCCCCGGGGTCAGACGTTGCGAAGATCGCCGAGGTCTGCGAGAACCTGGGCATCACGGACGTGGAGATCCGATCTGAGTTCGATGAGGACGTAGTCAAGTACACCCAGGACATCTCCACGGAATACATCGCCGTCAACGTCCAGGAGGGCATGGGCCGGATAGTCTACCTTCTCAAACAGATCTTCGACGAGCAGATCAAGAAGCTCGCCGAATACGGATTCCTGGACCCCAAGAAACCCCCGAACACGAGGGACCTCCTGGAGGCTGGGAACGTCATCCGGGCGCGACTGAACTCCGGCAAGAAGAACATCCATCTCTTCAGAGCGGCCAGCATCCAAGCGCTCGCGATGAAGGTCAACCACGCGATCGAGCTCGCTGAGACCCAGGGCAAAGGAGCACTTCAGAACTACCTGGACAAGCTCTCCAAGGAAGGAGGCGAGAAGGACGGCTCAAAGGCCTCCAGGGACCTAGTCAAGGACGCGCGGTTCCAGCAGGCCAGGACACTCCTGTACGGGATGGAGAGAGACCATCCCAAGCTAGAGAAGATGGTCCCGATCCTCAAGCAGCAGTTCCTGAAGAAGCCAGACTCGAGGGTGATCGTCTTCACCCATTACAGGGACACCTGCGAGCTGATGACACAGACGCTCGAGAAGGTCGAGGGATTCAAACCCGTCCGGTTCGTCGGTCAGGCGAGCAAGGGTGAGGATCTCGGACTCAATCAGAAAGAGCAGAAGGCGATCATCGAGAGCTTCCAGAAAGGGGATTTCAACATACTCGTGTCCACATCAATAGCCGAAGAGGGGCTTGACATTCCGTCGACGGATCTTGTCGTGTTCTACGAACCTGTCCCCTCCGAAATCAGGACGATACAGAGGCGCGGCAGGACAGGGAGAAGGAGGGCGGGCAAAGTCATCATAATGGTTACCAGGGACACGAAGGATGAAGCGTACCTGTGGTCCAGCAGGAAGAAAGAGACGCAGATGCGCAGGGAGCTCGAATCACTGAAGAGGAAGCTCAGAATGAAGAGGGGACTGCCCCCTGAACAGAGAGCTACTCCCTCGCCGCTCACCAAGGATCAGCTTGAGAGTCTGATGACGGTGACCGCCAGAGAGGAGCTGTCTATGAAGACCTCGGAACAGAAAGGGCAGAAGTCCCTCGGCCAGTTCGACAAGGGCGCCGGCACCGGTGGCCGGGACCTGGTCATATCCCCGAGGGCCTCTGCCATGGGGCTGAAGAGTGAGTTGGAGACTGCGGGATTCGTCATCGAGGAGCGTGAGCTGGAATGCGCGGATGTCGTCATCTCCCCGAGGGTCGCCGCGTCTGTCCATACCCTTGACCAATTCATCCGAGGCATCTCTGATGGCTCGGTGTTCGCGACTTTGGCAAAACTGAAGCACGAGTACCTGCACCCCATCCTCATAGTCCAGGGAGCACCCCAGGGGGAGGGCTCGCAGGCGGGAAACGCCGCCGTGTACGACGCTCTGAGCGCGGTCCTGGCGGAGTACCACGTCTCCGTGCTCTCGACGGCCAACGCTTCGGAGACAGCCACGATGATCGCCTCTCTGTCCAGACAGGAGGAAGCGAAACAGGGCGGACACAAGAAACCAGTTCAGACCACGCTCGACCCCACCAGCAGGCAGATGTTCATGGTGCAGGGGCTGCCCAACGTCTCTGCCACCCTTGCTCAGAGACTTCTGAAACGCTTCGGGAGCATCAAGGGGATAGCGGATGCGGACGTCGAAGAGCTTATGCGAGTCGAAGGGATAGGCAGGGTCATCGGCGAAGGAATACATGCGGTATTGAGACAGAGATACAACGTGGAGGAGGAGTAGATGGTAGTCAACAAATGCCCCCTGTGCGAGAGCCCGTGCATAATCAAGATCATAGCCACCGACGACGAGAGATGGTGCAAGGTCGACGTGTGCTCCATGTGTGGAACGATGTACCCCTTGGGACGCAAGGTCGTTCAGGTCAAGCAGAAGAGCACCAAGACCAAGATGAAGCCGAAGGCGAAGGCCCCCAAGAAACGCAAGAAGTGAGCCCCCCCAACGGCCGTGCCAGCATCTGCTGGCCGAATCAGATACCTTTATGAACCCCTTGCCCATACGAGTGAAGCTGAGGTCCATGGAGTTCAAGCTGGTCGAGAAGAAGAAGGACATGATCAAGCTGGAGATAGCCGATCCAGATGACACTCTGATCTATCCATTGATCCACGAGCTCCTGCAGGACAAGAACGTCGTGGAGGCGAGGTATGTCACTGGCCACCCGCAACTCGACAAGCCGGTGCTGTTCGTCGAGGTGAAGGAGGGCAAGCCCCAGGCCGCACTGAAGAAGGCTGCGAAGGCACTCTCAAACCAGTTCCTGGAAGCGCGCCAGCTGATAGAGAAGCAGCTTCCCTAGGATCGACCTAATGTTCTTTAGACCGGGTCATGATTCTGTTGGTCATATGATGGAGAGCGAGCTCGGGCTGGAAGTGTTCCTGACCGAAGGGGTCCAGGGGATCGGGGGGAAACTGCGAAAGGTCCCCGAGGATTTCGAGGTGGAGGAGATATCGGTCCTGCCCATGCCAGCCGGAGACGGCAAGTATGTGATCGCGAAGGTCTGGCACAGGAACTGGGAGGCGAACAGGCTCGTCCGGAGGCTAGCCAGCAACTTGCATGTGGGGAGGACGAGGATAGGGTTCGCTGGCACGAAGGACGGGAGATCAGTCGCGACCCAGCTGATGTCGTTCAATGCCCCCATCGAAGACGTTAAAGGGCTTCAGATACCCGACGTCAGGATCATGGATGCTTACACTTCCAGGAGATCTCTCGAGATTGGAGACCTGGTTGGCAACAAGTTCAGAATCAAGGTCTCGGACTGCGCACAGGACTCGGACCTCCCGAAGATCTGTGCCGAGGTGAAGAGGCGGCTCGACGCGGCTGGAGGATTCCCGAACTTCTTCGGCGTCCAGCGGTTCGGGTCCATCAGACCGATAACCCACTTGATCGGGAAGGATCTGGTCATGGCCGACTTCGAAGGAGCCGTTATGAGGTACATAGCAAACCCCTCAGAGGAGGAGACCTCCGAGGCAAACGATGCGAGGCGCAATCTCCAGAAGACGAAGGACTTCGAAAGGGCTCTTGCGGAGTTCCCGACCAAACTGACATTCGAGAGGACGTTAATCGAACACCTCAGGGACCATCCTGAGGACTATGTAGGTGCTCTGAGGCGGTTGCCGCACAACCTGCTCATGATGTTCGTGCACGCCTACCAATCGTATCTGTTCAACAGGATTCTGAGCCAAAGGATGAGGGAGGGCATGTCCCTGAAGGAGCCTGAGGTAGGAGACATCATTCTGCCTCTCACGAAATCCAACGTACCCGACCACGATACCCCGATAAGCGTCACGGCGGAGAACCTGCAGAAGGCGGTCAAGAGCGCGCGCGAGGGGAAGGCGTTCGTGTCCGGGCTCATCTACGGGACCAGCTCGGTCTTCGCCGACGGTAGGATGGGGGAGATCGAGAGGAAGATCGTGAAGGGGGAGAACATCAAGAACATGGATTTCCAGATAGTTGGCCTGCGAGAAGCCTCGTCCAAGGGCACGAGAAGAGAACTGCTCGCTCCGTACAAGGACCTGACCATCGAATTCGGTCAAGGGGAGGTCACATTCCGATTTGCCCTCAACAAGGGATGCTACGCGACCACGTTGATGCGTGAATTCATGAAGGCTGACATGAGCGCCTATTGAGGTAAGGGTTATCCCAGCAGATGGTCATCCGGTGGATGAGACTATGAAGAAGCCGAAGACGATTCTGACCTGCCCGCAGTGTGGCTCTTCCGACCTCTACTACGAGGCGGCGCTGATCACCGGTCAGAAGTACCACTGCAAGAACTGCAACTATATCGGTTCCTTCGTGATAGAAAGGGATGTGGAAGAAGCGGAGAGATGATCCCCGCAGTCTCCGGTTCTAGGCGAACATCGGTCCTGATTCCATCGCCTTCTCGGAGCCCTCATCGAGCACCTTGGCGACGGCCTTCTCGAAGTCCGTCATGGTGACGATATCCCGGTTGTCCCTTATCGCGAACATGCCCGCCTCAGTACATATCGCCTTGATGTCGGCACCGGTCGCGCCCTCAGACCTGACCGCGAGCTCGTCTAGGTGCACGCTCTGGTCCAGGTTCATGCGTTTCGAGTGGATCTTGTAGATGTCCGTCCTTGACTCGAAGTTCGGCATCGGGATTTCGATGATCCTGTCAAACCTTCCGGGCCTGAGCAATGCCTCGTCAAGTATGTCGGGTCTGTTCGTAGCACCGATTATCTTGACCTCCCCGAGGGGGTTGAAACCGTCCAGCTCAGCCAGAAGCTGCATAAGGGTCCTCTGGACCTCTCGGTCGCCGGACGTGGCCAGCTCGAGCCTCTTGGCTCCGACGCTGTCTATCTCGTCTATGAACACAATCGACGGAGCTTTCTGCCTTGCGAGGTCGAACAGCTCCCGAACGAGCCTTGCGCCCTCTCCGATGTACTTCTGAACGAGCTCCGAACCGACGAATCTTATGAAAGTAGCGTTAGTCTGCTTCGCGACCGCCTTGGCGAGCAGGGTCTTGCCTGTACCCGGTGGACCCACTAGCAGAACTCCCTTCGGTGGGTCGATACCGACCTTCTTGTACAGCTCCGGCCTCAGCAGCGGATCCTCGACGGCCTCTCTCACCTCGAGTATCTGCTCCTGAAGTCCTCCGATATCGTCGTAGACGGTGTCCGGCTTGGCGATAATCTCAGCGCCCACCACAATCGGATCCAGTGATGGCGGGAGGACCCCCATAACTGCCAAGGTCTGCTTGTTGAGCGCCACGCGTGCGCCCGCAAGAAGAAGATCTGGTGACACATAGTCCGATGTGCTCACAATGAAGTCAGGACCTGTCGAGCTCTTGACGACTACCCGTCCATCTGCGAGTATGTCCTTGATCTGTCCGATGATAAGCGGAGGAGCCTTCAGCCTCTCCAATTCCGCCTTGAGCCTTTTGAGTTCCTTCTGAAGTCGTATGAGTTCGCCCTCGACGAAGCGCTTCTCGCCCTCAACCCGGCGGGATTCCTCAACCAGCTCGAGATTCCGCTCCTCAAGTACCGATATCTTCCTGTGTATTTCCTCGAGCATCGGGCTCTGTGGTTGATCCTGTTCCAATGTCGTGCACCTCGTTTGAATCCGTTCAATCCAGCTGGGAATTATATAAGGTTAAATAGTCTATTTATTCTTTGGCGTTGTAATTCAGTAGCGTGATTCTGATGATATGTGAGCTTTGCGGCAAGAACGTCACTTTCACTAGGAAAGTGACGATTGAGGGCGTACAACTTGAAGTCTGCGCCGAATGCGCCAAATTCGGTGTTGAGGCCAAGAAACAGATACCGAAGGAGGAGGCCCCAAAGCCCATCATCGCCCAGAGATTGGAAGTGAGAGAGAGACGATCCAAACAAAGAGATGTCCTTCAGGCAACGGAAAAGGAGGAACTCGTTGAAGACTTTGCGCGACAGATACGCGACGCGCGCTCAAAGAAGGGGATGACACAGAAGGACCTCGCGATGAAGATCAACGAGCGCGTGACCGTGCTAGGCAAGATCGAGACGGGAGACATGCGCCCGGATGACAAGATGATCTCGAAGCTCGAGAAGGAGCTCGGCATCAGACTGAAGGAAAAGGTTGTGGACACCCCTGTCGCCAAGGGGATGAGTTCTTCCACGTTGACGCTCGCTGACCTGATAAAGATGCAGAAGGATTGAGCTCAAGGCGTCAGATGGTCTCGGCCAAGTATCTCAGATTCGGCTCTCTGGATGAATGCGTTGTCTATTGTAAGGCCGTAGTCAGAAGCCACAAGGAGTGCCGCGGGCTCGACATCGATTCCCAGCATCTCCTGCTTCCTGTTCACCTTTGACACAACCTCACGCTTTGGGACAGACCTCACCTTGACAATCCGCTCGACGATCTCGGAGAAGAGGTCGGCCTTCGTCTTCTGAGCCTGTTCAAGGACTTCCTTCGGCGGCCTGTAGTCGAGAGGGACCTCAACGGATTTCAAATCGAATGTCGGGACCACGCGTCCGTCCTTCTTTCTGAGGTATCCGCCCGTGAGACTTGCGTCCAATAGCTTCTGTGCGTCCTTCGGCGAGAACCATCTGAGGTCGAAGGATGCAGAAGATACAAACTCCTGCTCCGTGAGAGAGTCCTTTCCCTTGCGCCTGAAGAGTACGGCAATGCTTCGCTGAAGATCACTCATTGTCCCCGAATCCCCCGAAATCCTCTGCCACAATGTAGTCCACTCCGAGTTGCTCGAGCCTTGAGCGCTCGGACATCGGCGCGAAGACCCCAAGAGAGATCCCGAGCTGCTTCTTCGCATCTGCTGCCTCACTGGCCAGCACATCTGGGACGAACATTTCCGTGATGCCTACGTCACGAACATCCCGTGCGAGCGAGAGAAAGGTCCTTCCAGCAATGCCTTCATCAAAACCCACGATCCCATCCCGGTAGTCTACTTTGAAGGTAATGTTTTCGGAGAGCTTAAAGGCTCCTCTGATGTCATCAAAACTCGCGAGAGTCGCAGAGCCGACGACGCACTTGTCCGCTCCGGTGATTAGCATGTCGATGACGTTGTTGGCGAATCGAACTCCGCCCTCGTAGAACGTAGGAAGCGTCTCGCAGATATCCTGTGCGACGCCCAACTGAGGCTTGTTCCGCTCGATTCCGTCCCAATCTGCGAGATACAGTCTCTCGACTTTGTCCGAAGCTTTGGAGACCAATTCCGAGATTTCGCCTCGCGTGAGCGCGCGCCCGTCGCCCTTGCTAGAAGTGAGACCAACAACGTCGTACCTAGTAAGGGTACGTCTCTTGATTTGAATGTAAGGAACTGCAATCATAGGCAAACTCCGCGTGAGCGGGGAGGTTGTAGATAAAGAGTCGCACTCCAGAGGAAACACGCGAAGCGTCGCTTCGCGTGCCGCCCATGCGGGCAACCAAGGCGAGCCCGCAGTGTCGATGACCTTACGAATCATGCCAATTGTTAATTAACCACCTGCGGGATTGCGCATTCATGGCGCTCTCCAAGAAGCTCCTCGTGATCATAGCCCTGGTAGTCGTAGCGATAGTCGTTCTCGCGACAGTCGCATGGATGATTTTGACCTACAACGGCCTCGTCGCTGAGAATGAGAAGGTCGACAGCCAGTGGGCGCAGGTTCAGAACCAGTACCAGAGGAAGATCGACTTGATCCCGACTCTGGTCCAGACCGCCTCAGCCTACCAGCAGTTCGAGGCATCGACCCTCGCCAACATCACAGCGCTGAGGACGCAGTGGATGGAGTCGCTCACGAACGAAGACCAGGTCAATGTCACAAATCAGCTGGACGCCCAGTTGGCCACCATCATAGTGACTTATGAGGCCTACCCCGAGCTGCAGTCGATAACTATCGTCAGGGACCTCTTCTATGAACTCGCAGGCACTGAGAACAGGATTGCGACCGAGCGCATGCGATACAACGAATATGTGCAGGATTTCAACGCGCACCTCAAATCGTTCCCGGCGAGCTACGTCGCATCGTGGGGCGATTTTGAGGAGAGGGAGTATTACGAAAGCCCCGTCGCGCCACCCGCTCCCTGACCATGAAGCGATCGCTGACGCCCGCATTCGCGCTCCTTGCCCTGCTCATTAGCTCGGGCGCGGCGACCGCGGACTATCCGACTCTAGTCTACTACGTCACAGACCAGGTTGGCGTCCTCACGGAAAGTGAGGAATATGACATCGAGGACATCTGCGTAGAAGTCTACGAGCAAACGGGTGCCGAGATGGCGGTCCTTGTTGTCAACACTACCCTTCCAGACGGCATTGACATATTCGCTGTCAAGACCTTCGAGCAGAATGGACTGGGGCAGGAGGACAAGGACGACGGCCTCCTGATCCTCGTTTCGACAGAAGAGGGCGCTTGGCGCATTGAGGTAGGATACGGACTGGAAGGAATACTTCCCGACTCCAAGGTGGGAGACATAGGCACGACCTACATGGAACCCTACCTTGCGGTCGCCGACTACTACACCGGTATCTACGAGGCGGCCTACGCCCTAGGGGTAGAGATCCTTGATAACTACGAAGGGTCTCCCCAATCATCGGACTCACAGTACCCGATCCCGTGGATTCCCCTCAAGACCTGGCAGCTAGTCCTGGTGATAGGGGTGGTGGCGACTCTCGCGATAGTCACGAAGGGCAGGGTTTTGTTCTGGCTGCTGTTCTTCAGGAACTGGGGTGGAGGGGGCAAGAGCTGGGGTGGAGGACGCTCAGGCGGGGGCGGGGCCAGGGGCAAATGGTGACCATGTTTGGACACCGGAAGCACCATAACAGACTATGGTAATGCTTATATAGAAGTTCTAACATATACGAAAACCTGACCGAGAATATCGGTTACGGATTCGGACATATCCAGCACACGGATATGGAGGTGTCAATTTGATAGGCCAAACACCAATTCTAATACTGAAAGAAGGAACTAAGAGAGAGAAGGGCAAGGGCGCGCAATTCGGCAACATCACAGCGGCCCGCGCCATAGCGGATTCCGTCCGCAGCACGCTTGGTCCCAGGGGAATGGACAAGATGCTGGTGGACAGCATGGGCGATGTCGTCATCACGAACGACGGCGTGACCATACTGAAGGAGATTGATGTCGAGCACCCGGCAGCCAAGATGCTTGTCGAGGTTGCCAAGACCCAGGACGAGGAGTGCGGGGACGGCACCACGACGGCCGTGATCCTCGCTGGAGAGCTCTTGAAGAAGGCAGAGTCAATGATTGAGCAGAACGTCCACCCGACGGTCATAGCCGGCGGGTACAGGATGGCCGCGCAGAAGGCCCGAGAGTTGCTTGACGACCTCGCAATCAATGTCACGGTCAGCGACAAGGAGACGCTGAAGGACATCGCGCGCACATCGATGATTTCGAAGAGCGTCGCTGCCTCCAGAGACCTTCTCGCCGAAGTCGCGGTCAATGCCGTGACGGCAGTTGCCGAGAAGAACAGCGAGGGCAAGTGGGACGTGGACGACGACAACATACAGGTCGTCAAGAAGCAGGGCGGCTCCATGGACGACACCCAGATGATTGCTGGCATAATCGTCGACAAGGAAGCAGTTCACCCGGCCATGCCGAAGAAGCTCGAGGGAGCGAAGATCGCTCTTGTCGACTCCGCACTGGAGGTCAAGAAGACCGAGATCGACGCGAAGATCGAGATCACGGACCCCAGCCAGCTGCAGGCGTTCCTGGCCGAGGAAGAGAACATGCTGAGGAAGATGGTCGAGAAGGTCAAGTCCTCAGGCGCGAACGTGCTGTTCTGCCAGAAGGGGATAGACGACCTGGCCCAGCACTACCTCGCCAAGCAGAAGATATATGCAGTTCGCAGGGTCAAGAAGAGCGACATGGAGAAGCTGGCAAAGGCGACTGGGGCCAACCTGGTCACCAAGCTGGACGATCTGAAGGCGGATGACCTCGGAACTGCAAACCTGGTCGAGGAGAAGAAGATCGCAGATGACAAGATGACTTTCGTCACCGGCTGCAAGAATCCGAAGGCGGTATCCATACTCATCAGGGGCGGGACCGAGCATGTAATAGACGAGATCGACCGCTCGCTGAACGATGCCATAAGCGTTGTCTCAGTAGCCTTCGAGGACGGGAAGCTCGTGACTGGAGGCGGGTCGACCGCAACGGAGCTCGCGCTCAAGCTCAGGGACTACGCGGCCTCGGTGGGCGGCAGGGAGCAGATCGCTATCGATGCATTCGCATCTGCGATGGAGGTCGTTCCGACAGCCCTTTCCGAGAACGCGGGCCTTGACCCGATTGACGTGCTCATCGAACTCAGGCAGGCCCACAAGGCCGGCAAGAAGTACGCGGGGATCAACGTCTTCACAGGCAAGGTCACCGACATGAAGAAGGAGAAGGTCCTGGAACCCATCAGGGTCGGCAGGCAGGCGATAAGCTCGGCCACTGACGCAGCAGTCATGATCCTGAGGATCGATGACGTGATCGCCTCCAAGGGCGGAGGGGCAGGCGGCAGAGGCCCGAAGGGACCGGACATGGGAGACGAGGGCGGAATGGACTGAGGCCCTCGCTCGAAACCCCTTCAATTTCTTTGAACAGAAGACAACATGCTCAAGTCATCGGACAGCACTGATGCCCTGGGCGTACAACCCGGACTGGAGGTAGGACCTAGTGGCTGAAGAACAGGTCGAGGATTCGGAAACCCCCGAGAAGGGCGAGCCTGTCGCCAAAGTGCCCGCGGACCCACTGGCGCTCAAGGACGGGAAGATCGCTGAGCTCACAGACGACCTGAAGAGACTCCAGGCCGAGTTCGAGAACTACAAGAAACGAGTTGACAGGGAAAGTGGCGAGCGCGCGAAGGCCTCGAACCAGAAGCTGATCGCGGACCTGCTGCCCATCCTCGACTCCTTCGACAAAGCGCTGGAAGATACGAAGAACCCGGGCGGATCCGAGAACCTCAGGAAGGGGCTTCTTGGACTCCAGAAGCAGTTCCTCCAGACACTACAGCGGGAGGGGCTCAGAGAGATCCGCACGGATGGAAGGTTCGACCCGTTCCTCCACGAGGCTATGATGAGGGAGGAGCGCGAAGATGTCGAAGAGGGCACCATCCTCGAGGTATACCAGAAGGGCTACGCACTTGCGCAGAGGACCCTGAGGCCAGCACGAGTGAAGGTTGCCTACAAGAAAGCCCCCGAAGAGGCAGAAGACGAGGGGGAAGATGACGATCACGATACAATAGATGACGAAGAATTCAAGGATGAAAATCAATGATAGAGGTGAGATAGAATGGCAGAATCGAAAGGAAAAGTGATAGGAATCGACCTTGGAACCAGCAACTCCGCAGCCGCGGTCATGGAGGCCGGGAGACCCACCATCATACCGAGCGCTGAGGGCACCAGCCTGGGCGGAAAGGCGTTCCCATCATATGTGGCATTCACGAAAGACGGACAGATGCTGGTCGGAGAGCCTGCCAGGAGACAGGCGGTGTCGAACCCAGAGGGCACCGTCATGGCCATCAAGAGGAAGATGGGCACGGACTACCGCGTCAGGGTTCATGGAAAGGAGTATTCGCCGCAGCAGATATCTGCGTTCATACTCCAGAAGATCAAGCGGGACGCAGAAGCATACCTCGGCCAGAAGGTCGAGAAGGCGGTCATCACGGTCCCGGCCTACTTCAATGACAACCAGAGACAGGCGACTAAGGATGCGGGACAGATCGCGGGCCTTGAGGTCGTCAGAATCATCAACGAGCCCACGGCGGCGGCGCTCGCGTATGGCCTGGACAAGGCGGAGAAGGACCAGAAGATACTGGTGTTCGACCTGGGTGGAGGGACGCTAGATGTCACCATCATGGAGTTCGGCCAGGGGATATTCGAAGTCATCTCGACGAGTGGCGACACGCAGCTGGGTGGCACAGACATGGACAACGCGCTCGTGGAGTACATCACTCAGGAATTCAAGTCCGATACCGGAATAGACATCTCCAAGGACAAGATGGCAGTACAGCGTGTCCGGGAGGCCGGCGAGAAGGCCAAGATAGAATTGTCGTCGACCCTCGAGACCGAAATAAACCTGCCTTACCTCAGCGCGAACGCCTCAGGGCCGAAGCACCTGACCATGAAGTTGACGAGGGCGAAGCTGGAGGACCTCGTGAGGCCGACCATAGAGCGCTGTCGGAAGCCCACTCTCCAGGCTCTGGAGGACGCCAAGCTCGGCTCTGACAAGATAGACAAGGTCATCCTGGTCGGCGGGCCGACCCGGATGCCTATCGTGCAGAAGTTCGTGGAGAACGTCATCGGGCCGAAAATCGTCCGGGGCGTGGACCCGATGGAATGCGTTGCCATGGGCGCGGCCATCCAGGGAGGCGTGCTCGAGGGGACGGTCAAAGACCTGCTGCTGCTTGACGTCACGCCGCTTTCACTCGGGGTCGAGACTCTTGGAGGAGTGTTCCACAAGCTGATCGAGAGGAACACCACGATTCCGACCAGGAAGAGCGAGATCTTCAGCACTGCAGCCGATGGCCAGACGAGTGTGGAGATCCATGTGCTGCAGGGAGAGAGGCCGATGGCTCAGGACAATGTCACGCTTGGAAGGTTCCATCTTATGGGCATCCCACCGGCACCGAGGGGGCTCCCGCAGATCGAGGTCACCTTCGACATCGACGCAAACGGCATCATCGACGTGAAGGCGAAGGACATGGGGACCGGGAAGGAGCAGAAGATAACCATCACCGCCACCACGAAGCTCGCGAAGGATGACATCGACAGGATGGTCAAGGATGCGGAGAAGTTCGCGGACGATGACAAGAAGCGCCGGGAAAGGGCGGAGCTGAAGAACAGGGCCGAGCAGAGGGTCTACGAGGTGGGGCGCATCCTGGAGGAGCTGGGAGACAAGGTGCCCCAGGATCTCAAGGACAAGCTGATCAAGCTGGGCGACGAGCTCAGAGATGTCATCCCGACGGACGACCTCGCGAAGATCAAGGACAAACTCGACGAGCTCGAAAAGGCGCTTCTCGAGATTGGCAAGCGCGTCTATCAACCTCAGGGAGGCGACCAGGGTCAGCAGGGTCCCGCACAGGGAGGCCAAGCGCCCGAGGAACCCTCAGGCGAAGACAAAGGATACGTCGATGCTGACTACAAGATCGTCGACGACGAGGACGACAGACGGAAGTAGACGACGATTCTTGACCTCTGACAAACCATTTACATCATTCATTTCAAGCGACCATCGCGAATCATATGCTCGGCGCAGAAGGACAAGAGAATGGCGACCAAGAGGGACTACTATGAGGTGCTTGGGGTCGCGAAGAAGGCCTCCAAGGAAGACATCAAGCAGGCCTACCGCAAGCTCGCGATGAAGCACCATCCCGACATGAACAAGGACAACGCCAAGGTCGCTGAGGAGAGGTTCAAGGAACTCTCGGAGGCGTACGAAGTCCTGATGGACGACGACAAGCGTGCCAGATATGATCAGTACGGGCATGCGGGCGTCGAATCGACCTTCAGGCAGGGTGGCTTCGACTGGTCCGACTTCACTCACTACTCTGACATCAGCGACATCTTCGGGGATTTCGGCGGCTTCGGGGGAAGTATCTTCGACCAGTTCTTTGGCCGTTCGAGAAGAGGGCCTCAGGAGGGCCGGTCGCTGAGATACGACGTCGAGGTGTCTCTCGACGAGATTGCCAAGGGTGCCGAGAAGGAGCTCAGGATACCACGGACCGTCACCTGCCAGACCTGCGGCGGACATGGAGCGAAGCATGGAGACTACAAGACCTGCCCCACCTGCAGAGGCTCAGGACAGGTTCAGAGAGGTCAACGCCGGGGCAACACCAACTTCGTGACCATCGCCCAGTGCCCGACATGCGGAGGGTCGGGAAAGCAGATTACTCGGGAGTGCTCAGATTGCCGTGGGACTGGCTACAGCCAGACCACGAGCAATATCAAGGTCTCGATTCCCAAAGGAGCGGAGGAGGGAATGAGGTTGAGGATCAGGGGGGCCGGCGAGCACAGCCCGAACGGAGGTCCCCCAGGAGACCTGTATATCATTGTGCACACCGCGGAGCACCCATCCCTGATCCGAGAGGGGAGAGACCTATTCACGGAAGTGCCAGTATCGTTCACCCAAGCCGCCCTGGGAGCGGAGGTTGATGTACCGACGCTCGACGGGACTGCCATGGTCACTGTCCCACCGGGCACCCAGACTGGGACCGTCCTGAGACTGAAGGGCAAAGGGCTTCCGGACATGAGGGGACGCAGTCAGGGCGACCTATACGTGAGAGTCTCAGTAGTCACTCCGTCGAGGCTCAACAGCCAACAGAAGGATATCCTGAAGCATTTCGGGGAAAGCGTTGGAGATTATCAGAAATCCGCCCCGAAGAAGTCGTTCTTCAAGGGGTTCGGAAAAGAGAACTGACGCAACCTATTTATCGGACGAGTGCCAGATATCTCCACAGATGCGACTAGTCGGGTTACTGACTGAGGATCCCCGGACCTACTTCGACATGCTCTCGGCACTCAGGGCCCACCAGCTTGAATTCATAGCGCTGGATTTCTCGGAGCCTCTCCCCGCCAATGTCGGGGCTGTCATCACGACCGAGACCGAACGTCACAAGGTTGACTTCGACAAGGTCATAACGGACGAGGACCCGAACATTGCCATCGCGAAGGCCATCGCCATGATGGCAGGTGATGACGAGATCAGGGAGCTCGCCATCGGAATCGACCCGGGAGTCCGTCCGGGATTCGCGGTCCTGGCCGACGGGACAGTGCTAGTCCGGACAATTGCAGACTCGCCAGAAGCGGTCCGTGATATGGTCGGTCAGATAGTGAAGGAGTATCCGACCGCCAATGTCATCGTGAGAATCGGCCATGGGGACAGGACCAACAGGAACCGCGTCTTCAACGTCCTCTGGGATGACGGATACAAGCTCGAGATAGTCGACGAGAGGAACACAACCAAGCGCTCGCATACCCCGGATGAGGACGCAGCCGTCGAAATCGCCATGACCCCCGGATTCAAACCGAGCAAGAGACAGGACAACGAGCCGTGTGATGGGGAGATAAGGAACATCCAGAGGCTCAGCAGGCTCGAAAGCGCTGGATCTGTGACGGTATCCAAGAACCTCGCCAAGAAGGTCGCGAAGGGCGAACTCTCAATGGGAGACGCGATCGACCAGCAGAAGAACGGCGAGAATGGCGACGATTAGAATAGGTGTTCTCCAGTAGTTCTCGCAGCTCCTCCGACGCCACAGGTGAGCGTCTCAATCCCGAGGGCCTTGATCCTCATCTCGACTTCCTTCACGTTCTTGAGCGTCGAATTGACGTAGACGGTTGCCCCCGTGTCGATCGAGAAGTATGCCTGCAAGCCCTCCGAACGCATCTTCCTGACCTCCAGTATCACTTTGACGGTCTCAGGCCTCCAGAGAAGCATCTCGTCCACGCTCGTCATAGTGATGCCGTGAAGAATGAGGGAGTCCCTCTCCGCCAAGGAGCCGATTTTGAAGATATTGCGCTTCCTGATGGCATTCTCCATCTCCGCGAGCGCGCCATGAACGAACGCCAATCGCGAGTGGAAGAACGGCGATGTCAGGACGGCCTTGTGCGCGTCCTCGGTCTGCTTGAACGCTGGTATGAGGGCTACCACTATGCCCATCTGGAAGTCCTCTGAGGCGATCTGATACGAGTAGGATTCCTCATCCTCGAATCCCGCCCTCCATCTTGAAAACGCACCCGTGACGGATCTGGTCGCCGATCCTGCGCCTCTCCTCGCGATGACAGACATCTGCTCCAACGAGAGCTTGAGGTCGGCTGCTTCGCAAGCCGCCACCGCGAGAGCTGCGAACCCGGACGCGGACGCCCCGAGGCCGACGTTCGACGGGAAGTTGTTCTTCGACTCCATCTTGAACTTCTTCCGGATGCCAGACCGCTTCCGCACCTCGTCAACAACGTCCACAACCCTTTCGAGTTCCCTGGTCTTCAGTTGTTTCCCGTCCACCACCGCGGTGTCCTTCCGGAAGCTACCGAACTCCAGCGTTGTGTGCGAGTTGGTGGGAGAGGTCGCGACTGATATCGAGTCGTGAAAGGGGATCCTCAGAGTCTCATCCTTGAGCCCATGGTACTTGATCAGTCCTTGGATAGGATGTGCGATCGCAGAGCCCTTCATCGGGACACCTTACACATCGAATAGCAGTGTCACTTTACTTTCTTTGTCATCGAACTCGAGTCTATGATAGGTGACGCCCTTCA
>Ga0316622_100000062_pt1 | contig 46205 bp, 32 predicted proteins | sample OWC_Aug_OW2_C1_D_FD_207646 | JGI IMG/M metagenome (GOLD analysis project Ga0316622, IMG submission 207646) | Wetland soil microbial communities from Old Woman Creek delta, Ohio, United States - OWC_Aug_OW2_C1_D5_C | ecosystem: Environmental > Terrestrial > Soil > Wetlands | place: USA: Ohio... | reverse complement strand
CCCCCGATCGACTACCAGAGCATCGTCTACTATGCCGCGCCCCGGGCCACGACCGGCCCCAAGAGCCTGGACGACATCGACCCCGAGCTGCTGCGCACCTACGAGAAGCTCGGGATCCCGCTCAAGGAGCGCGAGCTGCTCGCCGGGGTCGCGGTCGACGCGGTGTTCGACAGCGTGTCGGTGGCGACCACCTTCAAGGCGAAGCTGGCGGAGCTGGGGATCATCTTCTGCTCGTTCTCCGAGGCGGTGCGCGAGCACCCGGATCTGATCCGGCGCTACCTGGGCTCGGTCGTCCCCCCGACCGACAACTTCTTCGCCGCCCTGAACTCGGCCGTGTTCACCGACGGCTCGTTCTGCTACATCCCTGAGGGTGTGCGCTGCCCCATGGAGCTGTCCACCTACTTCCGGATCAACGCCGCCAAGACCGGCCAGTTCGAGCGAACGCTGATCGTCGCCGAACCGCGCAGCGTCGTCAGTTACCTCGAGGGCTGCACGGCACCGATCCGGGACGAGAACCAGCTGCACGCCGCAGTGGTCGAGCTCGTGGCCCACGAGGACGCGACGATCAAGTACTCCACCGTGCAGAACTGGTACCCCGGGGACAAGGACGGCAAGGGCGGGATCTACAACTTCGTGACCAAGCGCGGCAAGTGTCTCGGGGCCCGCTCCAAGATCTCCTGGACCCAGGTGGAGACCGGGTCCGCCATTACTTGGAAGTACCCGAGCTGCATCCTGCAGGGGGAGGGGTCGGTGGGCGAGTTCTACTCCGTGGCGCTCACGAACCACCGCCAGCAGGCCGACACGGGCACCAAGATGATCCACATCGGAAAGAACACGCGGAGCACGATCGTCTCCAAGGGGATCTCGGCCGGCCACGGGCAGAACACGTACCGCGGGATGGTGAAGGTGCTGGCAGGCGCGGAGTGCGCCCGCAACTACTCCCAGTGCGACTCCATGCTGATCGGAGATCAATGCGGCGCGCACACCTTCCCCTACATCGACGTCGGGAATCCGTCGGCGACGGTGGAGCACGAGGCCTCCGTATCCAAGATCAACGAGGACCAGATCTTCTATTTCCAGCAGCGCGGCATCTCCAAGGAGGATGCCGTGCACATGATCGTCAACGGCTTTTGCAAGGAGGTCTTCCGCGAGCTACCCATGGAGTTCGCGGTGGAGGCGCAGAAGCTGCTGAGCGTGAGTCTCGAGGGAAGCGTCGGTTGACCACTCCGGGCGCCGGTCGCCTGCACCCCCCCGCTCGGCGGCGGGTGCCCGGTTTTTTTTGGGAACAGAGGGAAGGAAGCGCGAGGCGATGCTGAAGATCCGCAACCTGCACGCGAACGTCGGAGGGGCCGAGATCCTGCGCGGGATCGACCTCGACGTGAACCCGGGAGAGGTCCACGCCATCATGGGTCCGAACGGCTCCGGCAAGAGCACCCTGGCTCAGGTCCTCGCCGGCCGGGACAGCTACGAAGTCACGCAGGGCCAGGTGGAGTTCCAGGGGCGAGACCTGCTGGCGATGGAGCCGGAGGAGCGCGCGCGGGAAGGGGTGTTTCTCGCGTTTCAGTACCCGGTGGAGATCCCCGGAGTGAGCAACGTCTACTTCCTCAAGGCCGCGCTGAACGCGGTCCGCAAGCACCGCGGGCTTCCCGAGCTGGACGCCGTGGATTTCATGGCGCTGGCGCGCGAGAAGATGCGGCTCGTGGAGATGGAGGAGGGCCTGCTGACCCGGCCGGTGAACGAGGGGTTCTCGGGAGGGGAAAAGAAGCGCAACGAGATCTTCCAGATGGCGATCCTGGATCCGAGGTTGGCGATCCTGGACGAGACCGATTCCGGGCTCGACATCGACGCGCTGCGCATCGTGGCCCAGGGCGTGAACACCCTGCGCAGCGCCGAGCGCGCGATCGTCCTCGTCACCCACTACCAGCGACTCCTCGACCACATCGTGCCCGACCGCGTGCACGTCTTGGTGGACGGCAGGATCGTCCGCTCGGGGGACTCGACCCTGGCGCTCGCGCTCGAGGAGAAGGGCTACGGCTGGCTCGAGGAGCAGGTGGCGGGGCGCGGCCCCGCGGGCCCTCGCCCCTAGGACGACCCGATGAGAAACGCCGCGGTATCGAACCCGGCCTTCGCCGACGAGCTGCGCCGCCTCGAACCCGAGATCGGGCAGGTCGGCCCGCTCTGGCTGCGGCGCCTGCAGGGCGCCGCATTCGAGCGCTTCATGACCTTGGGGCTGCCCACGCCCCAGGACGAGCAGTGGCGGCAGACCAGCATTTCCCCCATCGCGGCGACCGCGTATCGCCGGACCGCCGATCGCGTGGACATGGACCGCCGCGACCTGGACCGGATCCCCCTGGCCGATCTCGGCTGCCCCCGGCTCGTCTTCGTGGACGGTCGCTTCGCGGCCCATCTCTCCCGGCTGGACGGTCTCTCCGCCGGGATCCGCGTGGGCAGCCTCCGGGACGCGCTCGCCGAGCGGCCGCAGGACGTTCAGCCGCACCTCGGTGCGCACGCGAACTGGCAGGACCGGAGCTTCGCGGCCCTGAACACCGCGCTCTTCGAGGATGGCGCCCTCGTCATCGTGCCCCGGGGCGCCGACCTCGAACGGCCGCTCCACATCCTCCACGTCGGCTCCTCCGCGGGCGTGCCGCGCGTCTCGAGCCCGCGCTGCCTCGTGCTCGTGGGCGAGCAGGCCCGGATCTCGATCGCGGAGACCTTCGCCGCCCCGGATGGAGCGGCCTACTTCACCAACGCCGTCACCGAGATCGTGGTGGGCGCCGGCTCCGAGGTCGCGCACTGGCGCGTGCAATGCGACGCCGAGCAGGCCCATCACGTGGGTGCGCTCGACGTCCACCAGGCGCGCGACTCGCGCTTCCGCTCGCTGAACGCGAGTCTGGGCGCCGCCCTCACCCGCAACGACATCTCTGTGGTCCTCGACGGCGAGGGAGCGGAATGCACCCTCGACGGACTCTACGTGGCCCGCAACCGGCAGCACGTGGACAACCACACGACGATCGATCACGCCCGTCCCCACGCCGTGAGCCACGAGCGCTACAAGGGGATCCTCGCCGGATCCGCCCGCGCGGTATTCCACGGGCGGATCATCGTGCGCAAGGGCTCGCAGCAGACCGACGCCAAGCAGTCGAACCGCAACCTCCTGCTCTCGGGGGACGCGGTCGTCCACACCAGGCCGCAGCTGGAGATCTACGCCGACGATGTGCGCTGCACCCACGGCGCCACGATCGGCCACCTCGACGAGGACTCGCTGTTCTACCTCCGATCCCGCGGGATCGGCCTCGCCGAGGCGCGGGGCGTGCTGATCCACGCGTTCGCCGCCGGCGCTCTCGGCGGGCTCTCCCTGCGGTCGTTGCGGGAGGGCGTCGAGACGGAGGCCGCCGCCCGCGTCGACGTCGGCGCGAGCCCCGGAGAAGCCCCATGAGCCTCGCGGGGGGCCAGGCCGGAGCAGCGGGTGTTCCTTCCTCGCCTCCCGCGAGCTACGACATCGAGCGAATTCGCGAGGACTTCCCGATCCTCCGGCAGTCGATCCACGGCAAGCCGCTGGTCTATCTGGACAACGCGGCCAGCACCCAGAAGCCCCGGACCGTGATCGGGACCCTGAGCCGCTTCTACGCCACCGAGTACGCGAACATCCATCGCGGGGTACACCTGCTCAGCGAGCTGGCCACCGCGGCGTTCGAGAGCTCGCGGCAGACGATCGCGACCTTCCTGGGCGCGGCGGATCCCAGGGAGATCGTCTTCGTGCGCGGCACCACGGAGGGGATCAACCTCGTGGCCCACAGCTACGGCCGGCGCCACGTCGGGCCGGGAGACGAGGTACTTCTCACCGCGATGGAGCATCACTCCAACATCGTGCCCTGGCAGATCCTGTGCGAGGAGAAGGACGCCCGGATCCGCGTGGTCCCGATGAGCGACGCCGGGGAGCTCGACCTGGACGCGTACGAGAAGTTCCTGGGTCCCCGGACCCGGATCGTCGCGGTGACCCACATCTCGAACGCGCTGGGCACGAAGAACCCGATCCGGCTCATGGTCGAGATGGCACATGCGCGCGGCGTACCGGTCCTCGTCGACGGGGCGCAGGCGGTCGCCCACGCCCCCGTGGACGTGCAGGAGCTGGGCTGCGATTTCTACGCCTTTTCCGGGCACAAGGTGTACGGCCCCTCCGGTGTCGGGGGGCTGTACGGAAAGCTCGCCCACCTCGAGGCGATGCCCCCCTACCAGGGAGGGGGCGAGATGATCCGGACCGTCTCGTTCGACGGCGCCACCTATGCGGACCCGCCGCACCGCTTCGAGGCCGGCACGCCGGCCATCGCGGGCGCCGTCGGGCTGGGTGCGGCGATCGAGTACATCTCGCATCTCGGACGTGAGGCGATCGCGCTTCACGAGCAGGAGCTCATGGAATACGCCGCGACCCGACTCGGGGCGATGCAAGGGGTCCGGATCATCGGAACCGCGCGCGAGAAGGCCGCCGTGATCTCCTTCGTGATCGACGGCGTCCACGCCCACGACGTCGGGACCGTTCTCGATCACGAGGGGATCGCGGTGCGCGCGGGCCACCACTGCGCCCAGCCCGTGATGGACCGCTTCGGGGTCCCGGCGACGGCTCGCGCCTCGTTCGCGCTGTACAATACCCGCGAAGAGGTGGATGCCTTGGTGCGGGGGATCCAGAGGGTACAGGAGTTGTTCGGATGACGGCCGACCTGAGGGATCTCTACCAGGAGCTGATTCTCGACCACAGCCGCAACCCGAGGAACCACCGGGCCCCCGAGGCCTCGAACCGGCGCGCCGACGGCTACAACCCGCTGTGCGGCGACAAGATCACCGTGTATCTCCGCATCGAGCGCCAGGTGGTGGTGGACGCGGGGTTCGAGGGCACGGGCTGCGCCATCTCGACCGCCTCCGCATCCATGATGACCGAGAGCCTCAAAGGCAAGACCCTGGCGGAGGCCGAGGCGCTGTTCGGGAAGTTCCACGATCTGCTCACAGGCAAGCCCGAGAACCAGGGCAGCCCCCCCGATCTGGGCAAGCTCGCCGTGTTCGGCGGCGTGCGCGAGTTCCCGATCCGCGTGAAGTGCGCCACGCTCGCCTGGCACACCGTGCGCGCGGCGCTCGATCAGAAGCCCGAGCCGGTCACGACCGAATAGGAGTGCGCGTGGAAGGCACCCCCTGCGCCGCGCCCCGGGATCTGGAGCGGGCCATCGTGGAAGTCCTCAGGACGGTTTACGATCCCGAAATCCCCGTGGACATCCACGAGCTCGGGCTGATCTACGGCGTGCACGTGAGCCCCGACGGGGACGTGCGGATCCAGATGACCCTGACCGCCCCCGCGTGTCCCGCCGCGGAGATGCTCCCGCCCGAGGTCGAGGCCAAGGTGCGGAGCGTCCCCGGCGTCCGGAGCGCCGCGGTCGAGATCGTGTGGGAGCCGCCGTGGCACCCGGGACTGATGTCCGAGGCCGCGCGGCTGAGGCTGGGCCTGCTCTAGACCGCAAGAAGACGCCCGGCGACCGTGGGGATGTGGACTCCCGCAGTCTCCCGCGGCGGCGTGAAGCCCCGGGCGCCGAAAGGACGATCGTGAAGCGACTCCTGCTCGTGAGCACGTCGACGACCTACGGCACCGGCTATCTCGATCACTGCGAGGCCGAGATGCGTGGGCTGTTCCACTCCGCTCGGAGGATCCTGTTCGTGCCCTACGCCCTGCACGACCGGGACGCCTACGCCGCCCGAGCCCGGGAGCGGTTGGGCAGGATGGGGCTCGAGGTCGACTCGATTCACGAGGCCCAGGACCCCCTCCGCGCCGTGCTGGATGCCAAGGGGATCTTCATCGGCGGCGGGAACACGTTCCGGCTCCTCAAGCAGCTCTACGCGGGCGAGTTGCTCGACCCGATCCGGCGCCGCGTCGAGAGCGGCGTTCCCTACGCGGGCACGAGCGCGGGCTCGAACGTCGCTTGCGTGAGCATCAAGACCACGAACGACATGCCGATCGTCGAGCCTCCGAGCCTGGCGGCGCTGGGCCTCGTGCCGTTCAATATCAACCCGCACTTCCTGGACGCGGACCCGTCCTCGATCCACATGGGAGAGACGCGCGAGACGCGCATCCGGGAGTTCCACGAGGAAAACGACCCCGTGGTCGTGGGACTGCGCGAGGGCGCCATGCTCCGGATCGAAGGCGACAGCGTGCGCCTGGCCGGGAACGCCGGGGCGCGGGTGTTCCTCAAGGGTCAGGAGCCCCGGGAGTGCACCCCCGGGGCCGCCCTGGGCTTCCTGCTCGAGCCGCACTGAGCGCGCGCGGGTCTACGGCGACGGCGACGGTGAGGCTGCCGGAGCTCCGGCGGGCCGCATCGGAGATCGGACGAACGCCGCCTTCGGGTCCGCGACACGCACCAGGACCGTGAGCGACTCCTCGCCGACGCGAAACACCACGCTGCCCTCCTTCGGAGCGTCGGTTCCGTTGGGCTTCCAGGACACGGTCGCCCTGTAGCGCCGAGGCCCGTCGGGGTCGACCTTCACACTGAACGCCTCCGGCGATGCCGTTGCTTTCAGCGTCTCCTTGGAGAGCCCCGGCCGCAGGGTGGCGGTCAGCACTCCCGTCGTCTCCTTTGCTGGGTCGGTCGGAGGCTGGAGGAACAGCGGAGACGGGGACACCCGCATCGGGTTCTGCAGGATCACCGAGACCGGGATCGTCGCTTCCGGCTCGCGGGGCAGTCCGGTCTTGAACTTCAAGGTGAATCCACCCTGGGTCTTGGGGGCGTCGTCGGCGACGCTCACGTCGAGCACGTAGTCGCCGGGCATGGTGGCCGGGATCCCCTCGGCGGCCGGCTCGGAGGTGTCGACCCTGCGCGCCCGAACCTGGAGCCAGGACGCCGTGGACGTCACGTCGGTCACCTTGAGCTCACCAGTCTCCGTCTCGTCCTTCCGGACGATCAGCTTTCCCGAGTAGTCCCAGCTGAGCCCAGTCGGGAAGGCGAGCCCGGGACGGGGCAGGATGACGATGCTTCCGACGACGTTCGCCTTGATCCGGAGGTTGACGACCGACTTGGTCGGGTCGTCGGTCGTCACGGTGATCGACTTCTCGACTTGCCCCCTGTAGTTCTCCGTCTTCATGCTGGCGGTGACTTTTCCCACCTGCCCGGGTGGGATGGCCTGATCGAACGAGGCCACGGTGCAGCCTCAGCCAGGTTTCGCCGACAGGACCTTGAGCGTCTGCTCCCCCACGTTCTTGAGCAGGAACGTCCCCTTCGCCTCCTGCCCGCGCACGACGTCGCCGACGTCGACGACCTCTTGCTCGACCTGGATCCGCCCGCCGGGCTTGGCTGGGGGCGCCTGGCCCGCTTCCTGGGCCAGGAGGGCCCCCGTGTTCCAGGCCGCCAGCGCGGCCAGCGACATGATTCTCCACTTCCAAGACAACGGCCTCATGCTTCCCTCAAGGGCACCCACCGCGGGAGCCGACCGGAAAAAGATACGCCATTCGGCTCGGCCGCACCACCGCCCCCCCGGAGACGGCGGCGATGCGGGATAATCCACGAGGGGAATCGACGTGAGCCACGAGCCTCGTCCGAACCTGGTCTCGCTCCTGGACGATCCGCTTCCGGGTGATGCGCCCGCCTTCGTGTGCAAGACCCCGTACCGCCGTTTCTCCTGGAGCCTGTCCGAGATCCGCACCGCGGCCCTGGCGTTCGCGGCGCGCCTGCGGGAGGCCGGAGTCGGCCCCGGTGAGCGGGTGCTCTTGCAGGGGCCCGATTCGCCCGAGTGGGTCGCGGCGTTCTTCGGCATCGCGGCCGCGGGGGCCGTGATCGTCCCGCTCGATCCATCGTCCACGGCGGAGTTCGCGGCGAAGGTTGCGCGCAAGACCGAGGCACGCGTCGCGGTGGTCTCCGCGCGGGAGTCGGGCTCGCTCCAGGGCGTCTGCGCGAGCGTGGATCCGCTCGAGGCTCTCGGCGGCCTCCGGAGGCTTCGTGCTCCCCTGCCCCCGCCGCACCGCGCCGCGCCCGAGGACACCGCCGAGATCGTCTTCACCTCGGGGACGACCGCGCAGCCGAAGGGTGTGGAGCTGACCCACGCCAACCTCCTGACCAGCCTCGCCGGCATCGAGGCGGGGTTCCGGAAGCGGGAGGCGCTGCTGCGACCGCTCCTGCCCATGCGGTTCCTGTGCCTCGTCCCCCTCTCGCACTTGTTCGGCCAGTCGCTGGGGATCTTCGTCCCGATCCTGATGCGGTCGACCGCGGTGTTCTCCTCGACCCTGACGCCCGCACGGCTCCTTGCGCTGGTCCGATCCGAGAAGCCGCTCGCGATCATCACGGTCCCGCGCGTCCTGGCGGGGCTGCGCGCTGCCGTGCTGCGGGAGATCGAGGCGCGCGGGGCCAAGGATGCGTTCCGGCGCTCGTTCGAGCGCTCGCACGAGCACGGCCTACTGCGCAGGATCCTGGCCACGAGGCAAGTGCGTGCCTCCCTGGGCTGGCGAACCCACGTCCTCGTCGTCGGCGGCGCCGCCCTCGAGGCGGAGATCGAGGACTTCTGGAGCCGCTGCGGATTCGCCCTGATCCAGGGCTACGGCATGACCGAGGCCGCGCCGATCATCGCGGTTCACAACCCCCTCGACCGCAAGGCGCGAACGTTAGGCCGCGCCCTCGGTCACCTCGAAGTGCGCCTCGCAGAGGACGGGGAGGTGCTGGTGCGAGGTCCGAACGTGATGAAGGGGTACTACCGCGACCCGGAGGCGACGCACGAGGCGATCCAGAACGGCTGGCTGCGCACGGGAGACCTCGCGGAGCAGGACGCCGAGGGGCGTCTCTATTTCAAGGGACGGAAGAAGGACGTGATCGTCCTCGCGGGGGGCCTGAACGTGCATCCCTCGGACGTGGAGAGCGTGCTCGCGTCGCTCCCGGGAATCCGCGACGCGGTCGTCTTCGCGGGGCGCGGCGGGTCCGGGGACGAGGTTCACGCGGCGATCCTGGCCGGCCCCGAGGAAGTGGACGCGGAGCGTGTGCGCCGGGATGCCAACGAGCGGCTGCTGCCGCACCAGAGGATCCGCCGTCTCCTTCTCTGGGGCGACCCCGACTTCCCGCGGACCTCGACCGGGAAGATCCGCCGGGGCGAGGTCGCCGCGGCGGCCCGGATCCTGGAATCCCTCCCGGATCGTGGCGCGTCGCGCGTTGCGGCTCCCTCCGCCGCCTTCTCCCGCGTCGCGGCGGCCCTGAGCCGGTTCCGGCAGGATCGGGGGAACGGCCAGGATCCATCGGCACGGCTCCAGGAGGACCTCGGGCTCGACTCCCTCGACGTCGTGGAGCTGCTGAGCCTGCTCGAGGAGGAGCACGACGTGGCGTTCCCGGACGAGGCGCTCCGGCAGGGCCTGACCGTGTCCGGCCTCGAGCGTCTGCTCGGGGAGCAGGAGCGAGAGCATGGGACCCGGGCGGAGATCCCGATGCCCCGCTGGAGTCGACGCTGGCCGCTGCGGCTGCTGCGGTCTTTCCTGCGTCCGCTCCTCCTGCGTCCGCTCTTCTGGCTCTACGTCGGCCTCGATGTGGAGGGCCGCGAGCGGGCGCGCGCGGAAGATGGACCGTTTCTGGTGGTCGCGAACCACACGAGCGTCCTCGACGCCGCGGCCATCCTCTTCGCCCTGCCGCGCGAGCTTCGAGGTCGCCTGGCGCCCGCCATGGCCGCCGAGGCCCTGCCGGCGCGTTTCGACCCCGCTGGAAAGTCCGCGTGGTCGCGCCTGAGCGCGCTGGCGCTCTACGGCATCGCCGCAGGCGCGTTCTGCGCCTACCCGTTCCCGCAGACCCGCGGCTTCCGGCCGAGCCTCGAGTACACCGGCGAGCTGATCGACGCCGGCTTCTCGCCCCTGGTGTTTCCCGAGGGCCGCATGACGCGCACCGGAGGCATGACCCCGTTCAAGGCGGGGATCGGGCTCCTCGCGACCGAGACCCGCGTCGCGGTCCTCCCGGTTCACCTGGACGGGCTCGCGGAGATCCTGCCCCCCGCGAGCCATTGGCCGAGGAAGCGCGGCCGCGCAAGGGTGAGGATCGGCTCCCCGCTGCTGCCCGATCAGACGCTCGTTTCGGACCCTCAGTCCGCGACGCGCGCGATCGAGAAGGCGGTGCGGGATCTGGGCGACCCGTCGGTTGGCTCGTGACCCGGGGATCCGGCGCCCTCTGCGGTGGTGATCAGCGAGCCTTCGCGGGACCCCGTTGGTTCCTCTTCTCCACGATCCACACTCTCAGCCTGGGCTTCCGCTCGAAATCCGGAGGGGTCAGCTCCGCCGTGATCTCCCGCGCCTTCAGCTCCGGGATCGCGCCGGCGTCGAGCACGAAGCTGCGCAGGTTCGTCGCGAACAGGATCGTGCCTCCGGGCGCGAGCACGCGGCCGCAGCGGGACAGCACCGCGCCGTGGTCGCGCTGCACGTCGAAATCGCCGTCCATCCCCTTGGAGCGCGAATGCGTGGGAGGCGCGAGCAGGATCAGATCGTAGCGCCGCCCGCCGGCTCCGGCGGCCAGCCAGCGCAGCGCGTCGGCGCGCACGAAGCGGTGCGCGGGGCCGTGGAGCCCGTTCAAGTGGAAGTTCCGGCGACCCCAGGCGAGATAGGTGTTCGACAGGTCCACGCTCGTCGTCGAACTCGCCCCTCCTGCCGCGGCGGCCACGGACGCGCTGCAAGTGTACGCGAACAGATTCAGGAAGTCGGCTGCGGCAGCGCGCGCGCGAACCCAGCGGCGGAGCAACCGGTCGTCCAGGAACAGCCCCGTGTCGAGGTAGTCCTCGAGATTCACGAGGAAACTCAGGTCGCCTTCGCGAACCTCCTTGAGCGCACGCCGGTCCCCCCGGGGGCCCTGCTGCTCTGCGCCCACGCGCCGGCTCCGCACGCGCAGCGTCACCTGCGCAGGATCCACACCGAGGGCGTCGGCGGCGACCAGGAGCGCGTCGCGGAGCCGGCGCTCCGCCCGTTCCTCGGGGATCTTGCGCGGCGCGGCGTACTCCTCAAGGCGCAGGGCCCCGTCGTACCAGTCCACCGACAGATTGAACTCGGGCAGGTCGGAGTCGTAGAGGCGGTAGCAGGTCAGTCCCTCGCGCCGCGCCCAGGTCTCCACGCGCCGGCGGTTCCGGAGCAGCCGGGTCCGAAACCCTTCCGCCTCCTGGCTCGGCCGGCGCCATGCGGGTCCGCGTCCCCCCGCGGGCGGCGCCGGTCCGATCGGAAATTCGAGGAGACGGCATTCGATCGGACCGTTGTACAGGACGTGCCTGGACGCGGGCCTGAGCCCGATGCGCTTGGCCAGCGCGGGGTTTCCCGAGAGGATCCAGGCCTGCCAGCCGGGGAATCGGCGCTTGAGCACGTCTCCGAGCAGCTCGTAGAGTGGCCCCATCTCCCGGGCCTCGCCGAGACGCGTGCCGTAGGGCGGATTCGTGATCAGGATCCCGGCATCGGCCCAGGCCGGCTCTACGTCGCGCAGCTCGCGCAGCTCAACGCGCACGTCGCTCGCGACCCCCGCTTGCCTCAGGTTCCGACGCGCGGCCTCGAGCGCGCTCCTGGACGCGTCGGAACCGGCGATGCGCAGCGCGCGATCCCGCCCCGCCTCGCGCCGCTGCTCAGCCTCGGCGCGCAGATCGCGCCACAGCGCGGCATCGTGTCCCAGCCAGCCCTCGGCCCCGAGGCGGGGCCGCAGCAGGCCGGGTGCTACGTCCTTCGCGATCCACGCCGCCTCGACGAGGATCGTGCCGGAGCCGCACATCGGATCCACGAGGGGCGCCGTGGCGCAGCGCATCTGCCAGCCCGCGATGCGCAGCAGCGCCGCAGCCAGATTCTCTTTGAGCGGGGCGGCGCTTGCGCTGCGTCCGATCGCCCGCTCGTGGAGGCTCCGTCCGGCGAGATCGAGGCTCACGGTCACGCGCGGGCCGGTCACGTGCACGTGGATCCGGAGGTCGGGCCGCTCCTTGTCCACCGAGGGCCGCGTGCCCTTCGCCGCCCGCACCCCGTCGACGACGGCGTCCTTCGTCTTGAGCGCGACGTAGTGCGGCGGGCCGGCGGGCGAGTCCCGTCCCGCCACCTCGACCGCGAGCGTCCGCTCGGGCGCGATGTGCCCTGCCCAGTCGATCGCGCGCACGCCGTCGTACAGCGCGCCGGCGCCGTCGACCTCGAACGAGGTCAGCGGGAACAGCACGCGGCTCGCGATGCGCGACCAGAGGCACGCTCGGTACGCGTCCCGGAGCCGCTCTCCGAACTCGACACCACCCCGCCGCTCCTCGACCGCGGCGGCTCCCATCTCGCGGAGCTCGTCCGCGAGCACCCGCTCGGTACCGAGCGAGGCCGTGGCGAAGAAGCGAGGCGTCATGTCACCCTCCGTGGGCCGCTCTCTCAAAAGGTTCCGCGCAGCGAGATCGCGATCGTCCTTCCCGGTGCCAAGGCCGCGAGCGCGTCGGCCGAATCCGGATAGGCGCGATCGCCGAGATTGCGGCCCAGCAGCTCGACCTCGAGCGCATCCCGCACCCGCATGCCGAGGGCCGCGTCCACGACGCCGTAGCCGGGGACCACCGTCTCGGTCGGTCCCGGCCTGTCGTCCCGCCCGTAGACCGCACCACGGATCATCCACCAGTAGCGTCCGTCGCTCAGGCGCTGCCGGAGCGTGGCGAGGAAGGCGGGAGGCGGGATGTCCGCCAGGGGGGTGCCGTCGTCGAGGAGGTCCCCGGCCTCGCGCTGGAGCCCAGTCGAGAGATCGATCCCGTGGCCGAATTCGATCCCGGCTTCGATCTCCGCCCCCTGCATCGTGGCCCCCTGGCGGTTCACGAACGTGAAGTCGTTCGTGCCAGCGATGGCGATCCGCTCGATGTAGTCGTCGATCTCGTAGCGGTACGCGTACGCCGCGGCGCGGAAGCGGCCCCGGGTCCAGCGCAGGGCCAGATCGTACTGGTCGCTGGTCTCGAACCTGAGATACGGATTGCCGTACACCGTGCCGCGCCCGGTGACGCCGATGAAGAACCGGTCCGACAGCACGGGCTCCCGGAAGCCGTGCGAGTACTGTGCGGTTCCGTCGAACCCCTGCGCGAGGCGCAGCGTGGCGGCCACGAAGCCGGACGGGGCCGTCTTCGTGAACTCGCGGTCTCCCGCGAGCCCTCCCCAATTGCGGCTCTCGACGTGGTCCCCGCGCAGTCCCAGTCCCCAGGTCAGGCGCTCGAGCGTCCCCGTGAGCTGGGCGAACAGGCCCAGGTCGAGGCGGCGCGCGTCGTCGACGGAGACGGTGGTCGTCGACTGAGTCTCATTCCCGGCGGGGTCGAAGTCGGTCTGGGAATCGAGGGCGGACAGCTTGAAGCGGCTCGAGAAGTCCAGACCGGTGATCAGGGACACCGGCCCTCCCGAGCGCTCGGCCTCGAAGCGCAGACCGAGATCGTCCGCCTCCACTTCCGACTGGCGGATGCGCCGTGTCACGCTTGCGCCTGGATTCGGCGCGCGGTCGCGCACGGTCACCAGCCGGTACCGGTCCCAGGTCAACGTAGCACCGAGCCGTGACCAGAGGCCCGGACCCGGCGCGCGGTACGCCAGGGAGAGGCGGTTCGAGTCCTCCTCCGGGTAGTAGGCCCGCGTCTCGAGCGAGTCCTTCGCGGGCTTCCCCACGTCGCGGCCGAGGTCGGTGCGCCAGAGCACGCTCACGAGCCCCGGTCCGGCCCCGACCTGCCACCCCGCGCGGAATCCGTAGAGCTGCGCGCCCGAGTTGAACACCTCGCCCTCCGGGCTGTCGTAGTCGTCCGCCTCCCGGAAATGGGCCCCGAGCGAGAGCGCCCCGGGGCCGATCCCACCGCCCCAATCCACGCTCGCCGCGGGCTGCGCGCCCGCGCTGGAGAACTGCGCCGCGTAGCGGAGGCGCTCCGGCTCGCCCGGATCCGCGAGCGGCGTGAGCGCGCGGATCACCCCCCCGAACGCCTCCGAGCCGTAGGCCACGCCCCCCGGCCCGCGCACGACCTCGATCTCGTCGATCGTCTCCGGGTCGAGAAAGCTCGCGCTCGCTCCGGCGCGGCGCTCCGCCGATACCCGTCCGCCGTCGAGCAGGAGAAGGGTGCGGGAGCGCGCCAGCCCGCGGATCGAGGGGACCACGGAGGTCCCCTCCTCGATGCGTCCCGCGCCTGGGATCGTCTCGATCGCCTGGGCGAGCCGGGGCGGAAGCCGAAGGTCGAGATCGCTGCGACCCAGGACGGTGAGCGCCGCGGCGGGCGCCACGATCGCGTCGGAGGTCGCGCCCAGGACATCCACGGATTCGTCGGCCCCGCGCGGGACCGTGAGGTCGAGCACCCCGCCGGCCGGAAGCGTGGACACCCGGACGGGAGGGAGCAGGACGCCGTCCGCTGCGCTGATCAGTACGTCGAAGGGAGGGACCGGATCGGGCGTGATCACGACCCGCCCTTCCCTGTCCGCGATCGCCGTTCCGGCGCGTCCTTCCACGCGTACCTGCGCAAAGGCGAGCGGCTTCCCCTGCAGGTCCCGCAGGCGCAAGTCAATCGCCTCCGCGCGCGGAGTCGCCAGGACCAGAAACCAGACGAAGGGTAGCGCTCGTCTCATGGGAGCCGCTCGCCCGGCCGCGGCGCAAACCCTGCCTGGCAGGATCCCCCACTACGGGCGCGGCAGGTCGCGGCGCTCGAGGCGCGTGCGCGCCGCACGAGCGCACACGCGAGCAAAGCGAGGAGCGGAACTCGAGCGAGCCTTCGCACAGCCGTTTTCGCCACCGTTGCTCCCCCTTCCAGGCTCCACCCCGCCCCGAGTGGATGCCTTGCGTCCCGGCTAGCGGCGGATCTCGAGCCCCTTCGCGAGCAGAATCCCCCTCACGCGCTCGCGCTGGTCCCCCTGAACCTCGATCCCGTCTTCGCGCACCGTTCCACCCACCCCGCAGCCACGCTTGAGCTCCTGGGCCAGTTCCCGCAGGAACTCCGCGTTCCTCGGGAGGCCGTCGACGACCGTGACCGTTTTTCCCCGTCGGCCCTGCTTCTCGATCCTCAGCCTCGCGACGACGTTGGAAGGAACGGGCTCGTCCCCCCCTGCTCCCCGTGCGGCGCAGGCGCAGCGCGCGACCGGCCACCCGCAGCGGGGACACGCGGCGCCCCGATCCGTGGAGTAGACGAGACGCCTTCGCTGATCCCCGCTCATGCCGGACAGAATGGTACACTCCGGCGCTCACCATGGGTTCCGGAGTTCGAACCGCGTTCGTCGTCGCCGGTGCGCTCCTCGCGGTCGCGCTGTTCGTGAGCCTGCTCGAGCGCCTTCTTCCCGCCCGGCCTGCGCAGCGGCCGGCGCCGGATGGTTCGCAGCCGTCCCGGGAAGCCTCGCGCCCCGAGGTGCGCGAGGACGCGGACGGCACGGTCGTGATCACTCAGGGCAAGTACCAGACGCGCATCATGCTGGCAGGGGCCGACGCGCGGAGAACGTTCGTGGCGTGCATCGAGGCCGGGATCGCACGGGATCTCGGGCAGGATGCGCTCGCGCCCGCCGCACCCGAGACGGCGCAGGACGGGCGCAGCCTGTGGGGATCCGACTGGAAGGCACGCAAGCGTCTCGATCCTCTGGTGAGTCGTTGCCTCGAGGACAGGCTGGGGCTGCCTGTCATTCCGCCCCCGCCGCCCCCGGAACGGCCGACCTCGCGATCGACCGGGAACTGAAGGCCTCGGACAGGCCACGGGAGGAACGGTCCGCTCAGGTCCCCTGGGCGAGGCTGGTCCAGACCATCGCCCCGCTCAGCACGGCGACCAGGAGAATCGTCGCCCACGCGATCGCGTTCCCCGACGATCCGTTGGCGAACTTGCCCATGACGTCCGCCCGGTTCACGAGGACCGCCATGAAGAAGAGGATCACCGGCAGGAGCACACCGTTCATGATCTGGGAGACGAGGATGATCTTGAGCAAGGGTACGTCCGGGAGGAGGATCATCCCCGCCCCCGCCGCGATGATCGCGGTGTACAGCCAGTAGAACTCCGGCGCCTCGGCGAACTTCTTGTTGACCCCGGCCTCGAGCCCGAGCCCCTCGCAGACGCTGTACGCGGTGGCCAGCGGCAGGATCGACGCCGCGAACAGGGACGCGTTCACGAGCCCGAAGACGAACAGGAGTTGCGCGTACTCCCCCGCCAGGGGGGCCAGCGCTTGGGCCGCATCCGCCGCGTCGGAGATCGACACGATGCCGCTCTGGTGCAGGGTGGCCGCGCAGGCCACGACGATGAAGAAGGCGACGACCGCCGCCATGATCGAGCCCGCCACGACGTCGAGGCGCAGCTTTCCGTACTGGGAAACCTCGACTTCCTTCTCGACCACCGCGGACTGCAGGTAGAACTGCATCCAGGGGGCGATCGTCGTCCCGACGATTCCGACCACCATCGAGAAGCCCGCGAGATCCGCCTCGATCCGCGGAACCAGCATGCCGCGCGCGGCCTCCGACCAGTCGGGATGCGAGAGGAACCCGGAGAGCGGATATGCGGCGTAGAAGAGGCAGGCGATCAGGAACACCTTCTCCACGGTCCTGTACGTGCCGAACACCACGAGCCACCACACGAACGCGGCGCCCAGGGGAACCGACACGTAGCGGCTGATCCCGTACACCTCGAGCCCCGAGGCGAGCCCGGCGAACTCCGCCACGGTATTGCCCAGGTTGGTGACGAGAACCGCCATCATCACGAGGAAGGTGACGCGCAAGCCGAACTCCTCCCGGATCAGGTCGGCGAGCCCCTTTCCCGTCACCGTTCCCATGCGCGAGCACATCTCCTGGACGACCACCAGGGAGATCGTCACGGGGATCAGGAGCCAGAGCAGGGAGTACCCGTAGCGGGCGCCGCACAGCGAGTACGTGTAGATCCCGCCGGCGTCGTTGTCCACGTTGGACGTGATCACGCCCGGACCCATCACGGCCAGCAGGAGGCCGAACTGGATCCACAGCCAGCGCGCTCCCCGCCGCAACGTCACGGCATCAGTCCTCCTGCACCAGCCGGCCGAAGACGTCCTCGATGCTGATCAGGCCCACCAGGCGCGAGTACTCGTCCACCACCATGAGCGCGCGAAGGTTGTACTTGTCGAAGCGCTCGACGACCTCGGCGAACGAGGCGGCGGGGGTGACGGCGCGCGCCTCGCGCCGCATCACACCGGTCACCGCTCGATCCGGGTCGGCGCGAACGAGCCGCACGAGGGGGGCGACGCCGACCAGATGATCGTCCTCCCCCACGACCGGGATCTCGTCGAGTTCCCCCAGCAAATCCTCGTCGACCTCGCGCAGCTCCTCCAGGGTCCGTGCCACGCTCCAGTCGGCTCGGGCCCTAAAGAAGCCCGTGGTCATGAGGCCGCCCGCCGTGTTCTCCTTGAAGTTCAGGAGCTCCCGGACCTCCCCCGCCTCCTCGGCCTCCATGGCATCGAGCACCGCGCGCGAGTGCGCCTCGGACAGATCGCCCAGAATGTCCGCCGCCTCGTCGGGCTGCATCTCCTCGAGAAGGTCCGCAGCCAGGTCCGGCCGGATCCCTCCGACCACCGCCGCCTGCACGCTGGGGTCGGCCTCGGAGAGGGCCTGGGCCGCGGTCTCGGGATCGAGGTTCGATACCACCGCCTTACGCTCCACCCGTCCGAGATCCTCGAGGATGTCCGCGAGGTCCGCGGGGTGCATCTTGGCGAGATGCTGGTGGACCTTGAGGCGGATGCGCGTGGAGCCCGGCTCCACCATCGCCACGTAGTCCCAGGGGATCCCGCTGTGCGCGAACCCCTCGGCGATACGCTCCACGAGGCGAGGGGAGATCACTCCCGCGAGGAGCCGGCGCACCGCGGCCGCGAGGCCGACCTCGATCTGCCTGAGGAACAGCTCGCTCCCGACCAGCTCGAGAAGGATGTCGTTGACCTTGACGACCCGCCTTCCCTGGATGTCGATGATCTGACGGTCGAGCAGATCGCGGCGCAGGTGCAGCAGATCGCCGTTGGGCTCGTAGGGTCCGGGTGCCGCGCTCTCGACCAAGCTCACCTTGCGGCCCAGGGGCGAGATCGTGTCCACGGCGCTCCACGGTACGCGCAGCAGCGCGCCGCGGGCCCGGATCACGATCCACTCCACGCGGGAGCGCAGCGAGTCCACCTGCATGTCGTGGAGCCGCCCGACGCGGGCTCCTGCGCTGTCGATGACGGGCAGGTTCAGGACCTCGGAGAGGTGCACCATGGCCTGTCTCCTCCGAAACGGCTCGGCTTCGGGGGTGCAGGATCGCACCAGAAGCGCTTCGCGTCGAGAGTCCCGGCCGCGAGCGGCGGAGCGCCGTGCTACCCTTCACGGGCGATGGCCAATCGACCCTTCCTCGTGGGCGGCCGCGAGCGCGGCAGCGCATCCACTCTCGAGGTGCGCAGCCCCTATGACGGATCCGTGGTGGCCGAGGTCGCGCGCCCCGGCTCCCAGGATCTCGAGGATGCCGTCGCCGCCGCCGTATTCGGTTTCGAGGCGATGCGGCGCATCCCCGCGTGGCAGCGCGCGGACGCGTTGAGCGAGGTCTCGCGCCGCATCGCCGCCGAGCGCGAACGCTTCGCGAGGACGATCGCCCTGGAGGCGGGCAAGCCGCTGACTCTGGCGCGAGCCGAGGTGGACCGGGCGGTGCACACGGTTCGCTTCGCCGCGGAAGAGGCCCGCCGGATCGGCGGCGAGGTCCTGCCCCTCGACGTGATTCCCGGCAACGAGGGGCGGTTCTGCATGACCCGGCGTTTCCCGGTCGGTCCGGTCGCGTGCATCACGCCCTTCAATTTCCCGCTCAACCTGGTCGCCCACAAGATAGCTCCCGCGCTCGCCGCGGGATGCTCCTTCGTGCTCAAGCCCGCGTCCCAGACCCCTCTCTCGTCGCTCGACCTCGCCGCGCTCCTCCTGGAGGCGAACTTCCCTCCGCAGGCGGTGAGCGTCCTGCCGCTGGCTGCCCGCGACGCGGGGGCCCTCGCCGAGGATCCGCGCGTCCGCGCGCTCTCGTTCACGGGCTCTCCCGGCGTGGGATGGGAGCTGCGCCGCAAGGCGTTCCGCAAGAAGGTCGTCCTGGAGTTGGGGGGGAACGCGGGCCTGATCGTGGACCGCTCGGCGGACCTCGAGCTCGCGGTCGCCCGATCCGTGGCCGGGGGGTTCGGCTATGCCGGGCAGAGCTGCATCTCGGTGCAGCGGATCTACGTCCAGCGGGAGGTCTTCGCGAGCTTCAGCGAGCGTCTGGTGGCCGAGGCGGAGAAGCTCCCGGTCGGCGATCCTCTGGACCCGCGCACGGTGGTTGGCCCGGTGATCTCCCACGGGGATGCGGAGCGGATCGAGGCCTGGATCGGGGAGGCGGTCGGCGCGGGTGCCCGGGTCCTCACGGGGGGAACGCGCAGCGGGACGCTGGTGCGGCCCACGGTCCTCACCGCTACCCGCCCCGAGATGAAGGTATCCGCCCTCGAGGTGTTCGCGCCGCTCGTCGTGGTCGAGCCCTTCGAGACGATCGAGGAGGCGATCCGCGCGGTGGACCGCTCCGAGTACGGGCTGCAGGCGGGGATCTTCACCCGCGACCTGGCGAGCGCCCTGGGGGCGTACGAGGGGATCGAGGTCGGCGCGCTGATCGTGAACGACGTCCCGACCTACCGCGTGGACCACATGCCGTACGGCGGCGTCAAGAGCTCGGGTGCGGGGCGTGAGGGTCCGCGCTACGCGATCGAGGACTACACCGAGATGCGCCTTCTCGTGCTCGGCTCCGGCACGGGATCGCGCTAGCGCAGAAACCCCTGGATCCATCCGAAGACGGGGAAGAGCAGCCTCGGGAAGATCCACCAGGCGACGAGAAGTCCGGCGAGCGATCCGAAGGGCGTGGCGGCGATCCGCTCCAGGAGCCCGCGCGCGGGGGCGAACAAACCGGCCAGGACCGCGGCGCCATCCATCGGGGGCAGAGGGATCAGGTTGAACAGGAACAGTGCGACGTTCAGGAGCAGCATGACGCTGAGGAAGGATCCGAGCCCGCCCACGCTCGCGAGCCCCACCTTGAGCCCTGCGAACGCACTCGCCGCCAGGCCCAGGTTCGCGAGTGGTCCCGCGAGGGCCATGAGCGCCGCGCGGGCGGGGTGGCGGCGGCTCCAGTGCGGGTCGTAGGGTGCGCTCGCCCACCCCATCACGTAACCCAGCTGGAAGTACGTCAGTAGCGGGACGACAACGGTGCCGATCGGCTCCCGACGCATGTGGGGCAGCGGATTGAGCGTCACCTGTCCGCTCCGCTGCGCGGTGTCGTCTCCGCCGCGCAGGGCGACGAAGGCGTGGGCGGCCTCGTGGCAGGTCAGCGAGAGCAGAAAGACCACGTACCACACCGCGAAGAGGGCCACGCTCTGGGGATCCATCGAGCACCCAGATTAGCACAGCGCTTCGTGCCCCCGGCCCGATTCCGGGCCCTCTCCCGGGATAGACTCGCCGTGGAAGGAAGGGCGGGTCGGTCGGCGCGGGATGAGATGAGAGCCGAAGCAACGCAGAGGAACTGGTGGAGCGCCGCGGGAAGACCGGTGCTCGAGAGCGCGCTCGCGGTCCTTCTCGCCGGCGCCCTGGCTCAGAGCGGCCTCGCCGTGCTCTCGCGCCTCGGTCTCGCGCGAACTCTTGGCGAGGGCCCCGCCATGGCCGGCCCCGACTTCATCGCTCGTGCGCTGAGCACGCAGGCGGGACTGCTGGTCGCGAGCGCCGCGCTTCTCCTCGCGCGCCCCGGCCGCGTACCGCTGCGCATCACGCGCCGAGGACTGGCGTGGTCCGCTCTGGGCCTAACCGCCCTGCTCTCGATCAACCTCGCGGCGTCGTGGGGAATGGAGCGGGCCCGGGAGGCCTACCTGGGCCTCCCGCAGATCCCCACCGGGGTCATCGGGATGCTGGTGGTTCTGGTCGGAGCGCTGTCCGCGCCGCTGGCCGAGGAGCTGTTCTTCCGCGAAGCGCTCCTGTGCCGCGTGCTCGGGTCCTCGCCGAGGCTCTTCGCGATCGTCGTGAGCTCGCTTCTGTTCGGCGCGCTGCACCTGGGCGTGGGCGGCCCGGTGCTCTTCGTGGGACTGTCGGCCATGGGCCTGGCGCTGGCCGTCGTCCGCGTGCGGAGCGGCTCGCTGGGGGCCGCGATTCTCGCTCACGCAGCGAACAACCTGGTGGCGTTCCTGCTGGCGGCTGGGCAGGACACCTGAGCGCGGGACGCGCCTAGGGAGTGGAGGCCAGCTTCGGCTGGACGACGACCGGCTCCGACTCGCTTGCGAGCCCGGCCTCGGTGATCGCTTCGATCTGGTACAGGTACGAAACGCCCGGCGCTGCTCCGAGATCGTGGAACTGGTACGCGCCGGGGGCGAACTCCTCCCCCATGGCCGGCACCCAGACGGGATTGACCCGTATCGCGCCCGGGAGTCCTTCCTCCCGCCGCAGCACGTTGAAGCCCAGGACGCCCTTCTCGGAGCGGGTCTCCCAGGTCACCAGCACGCCGGCGCCGGCGCGCGCAGCGGCGACCGCCTCGAGCGAAGCGAACTCGACGGGGTAACCGCGCAGCGCGCGGGCGGACCAGCTGTAACGGCGGGCGGCGCGCGGATCGGGATCCGGGTTGCGAATCATCAGGACCGCCTCCGCCAGCCCGCGCAGGGGAAGCTTGATCTCGCCCCTGCCCTCGGAGGAGATCCGCATCGGAAGCCGCTGCAGCACCCCATCCTCGCGCACGAGCAGCAGGTCAACCTCCCAGCGCCCCGGCCCCTCGCCCTCGAAGCGCAGGCCCACACCCCCCTCGCTCTCCTCCGGCCGCAGCAGGACCGCAGACGCTCCCAGCGGTGCCACTGCAGGATCCGCGTGCACCGAGAGCGCAGGCAATCCCTCGGTCGTCAGAGAGAACCGGGGGGAGGCGAGACGCGCGGCGAAGGAGAAGTGGCCGCCGATCTGGCGCTCAGCGACGAGCAGCGACCAGAGCTGGAACTCGCGGAAGGCCGATGCCAAGGTCTCCCCCGCGGAGCGCAGCAGCGCGCGCTCCAGAGCGGCGGCGGGGGCACCGCCGCGCGCGAGCTCCTCGACGGTCAAGCGCAGCGCGGTGGGACCGTACGCCTCTTCGACGAACGACAGCCAGGCGGCGTTTCCCGCGGCCAACGCGAGATCGTCCGAAAGCAGCCCCTCGGCGAGGCGGCGCAGCCTCTCGGAGAGGAGCCCGACCGTCGCATCGTCGAGTTCGCGACCCATGCGCAGGACGGTCCACGTGGCCAGGGCTTCCGCCCAATCCGGGCCGACCCCGGCCCCGACGAACACGGAAACGGCGTGAGCGTACTGATGCGCGGCGATCTTGCGCGCGTCGCCCGCCCCGCGATTCGTTACGTCGAGGACCAGGAGCGGTCGCCCGTCCACGCCGCCGGCCGGGATCATGGTGCCGTCGATGTCCGATCCGAGCCTCACCAGCAGGACCTCGACCGGATCCGGCACCGGCAGTCCGAGCTGTCCCACCAGGATCCCACGGGCCTCGGCGAGCCCGTCGAGCACGGCCTCCACCAGGTCGGGACGGCCGTCGCCGTTCTCGTCGTTGCCGTCCAGCCGGTCGAAGGTCCCCCGCTGCAGGGTGAAGCGGATCGTCGTGCCGTCCTGTTCCACGACGCGGCGTTCCCCCGGCACGCGGCTGGCCGTCTGCAGCAGGCCCAGGGCGCGCGCGGAGGCGAGGTTCCCCTGGGCAGGATCCTCGAGAAGGGACTGCACGATCGGGCTGAGACAGGGTACCGGCAGGCGCACACCGGCGGTCAGGGACGCGACCGCCTGGGCGCGGGTCGCGGGACGGACGGACGGGAAGGGCTCGAGAGCGGCCGCGGGGCGGAGCGCGAAGGCGGTGCCGACCGCGAGCAGGAGCCTCACGATCGGCGCGGGACGGTCGGCACGCCGGGGCTCCCCGTCCCTCCGCATGTCCGGTCTCGCCACACTCATCCTCTACCCCGCACGCAACTCGACCTCCGTCTGAATATATCGGCCGGAAGCCGGGGCGTCAAGGCGAACTTGTTGTTGGCGAGGAACTTACCTGCGTTCGCGCGGGGATATCTCAGCGCTGGCTAGGGAAACGATACCACCACGACCGTGGTGTTGTCCTCTCCGCCTTTGCGGTTGGCTTCGTCCACCAGGGCGCGACAAGCCTCCTCCGGGTCGTCGGCACGCCCGAGCAGCGCATCCCGTATGGCGTCGTCGCTGAGCATGACGTTCAGGCCGTCGGAACAGAGCACGAATGCGTCGCCGGATTCGATGCGCTCCTCGGTCAATTCCGCGTTCACCACTCCCCGGCTCCCGAGAGCGCGGGTGACGACGTTGCGCATGGGATGGCGGTGGGCTTCCTGGTGGGAGAGGAACCCGAGCTTCACCTGCTCGTTGACCCACGAGTGGTCGCTCGTGAGCATGCGCAGCTGCCCGCCGCGCAGCAGGTAGGCGCGGCTGTCCCCCACATGTCCGACGACGACCCGATCCCGCAGGACGAGCATGGCCACCATCGTGGTGCCCATCCCCCTGCGGTCCTGGTGCTCCACGATCGACTGGCAGATCTTCCGATTCGCCGCGGACACAGCATCTGCGAGGTGGCGTCGCGCCTCCTCGGCCGTGCCGATCCCGCCCCCCCGGAAAGCGCCCTGCATCTCTTCCGCCAGCGACTGGATCGCGAGCTCCGAGGCGATCTCCCCTGCCGCGTGTCCGCCCATCCCGTCGGCGACCGCGTACAACCCGTGCTCCTCGTCCACGAGAAACTGATCCTCGTTGGTGTCCCTGACCCGGCCGATGTCGGAGAGCCCGGACGCCCTGGCCTTGGTCTTCACCGCGACCCTCCGCGAATCACCGAAGGCGCGCGGTCCGGGGCGCGGCCGTTTCCCAGCTCCGCGAGCTTGGCGGCGGCCGCGGTCTGGGTCGGATCCTGTTCCAGGATCGCTTCGAGCTCGCTCTGTGCCTCCTTGAGGCGGCCGATCCGCAGCAGCGCGAACGCCAGGTTCAACTGCGCTGCCTGGTACCCGGGCCTCAACTCGAGCGAACGCCGGAAGGAGTCGATCCCGGCTTCGATCGCACCCAGCTCGCACTGGGCGATGCCGCGGAAATTGTGGAGGTCCGGGTAGCTGGGATCGAGCTCGATGGCTGCCTGCAGTTTCTCCACCGCCTCATCGTACTCCTCGGCCTTGAGATGTTCCAGTGCCGCCGCGTACAGGTCATCGAAGCGCTGCGGCACGTGAAGGAACGCCGCGTGGAACGCCGCCTCGGCCTCCCCGACGCGCCCCTCCCTGAGGCGGTCCAGTCCGCGCTCGCAAGGCTCGCGGAACTGACGGACCTTGCGCTCGAGGGCCTGCTCGAACGCCTCCGCAGCCTCGGGGTGCCGGCCGGCCCGGAGCAGACAGAAGCCGAGGGCGACCCGTGCGTCCAGGTATTCGGGATTGCAGTCGACCGCCCTGCGGAACTGCTCGATCGCGTCCTCGAAACGCCCCAGCTGCTGCAGCACGCGGCCCCGGCGGAAACGGATGTCGGGGTACTCGGGGGCCACTTCGCTGGCCCGTGCGTAGTCCCGCGCCGCAGCCTCCAGATCCCCCTTGCGCTCCAGGCTCGCCGCCGAGGCCTGGAAGGTCTCGGTGAGGTAGAAGCGGGCCGTCCTCCGGTCGCTCTCGCTCAGAGAGGCGCCCTCCGTGAGCGCCCGGCGCAGGAAATCAACGGCCTGCTTGAACTCGTTCCGGTAGTAGTGGTAGATGCCGGACTTTACATGGTAGCTCCCCATGAGGCTCCGGACTTCTCTCAGGAAGCGCATCGCGGACTCCCCCCGGCGGTCATTTCTTCCGGAACAGGGGCTCGGACTTCTGGGTCCGTAGCTCGCGGGTCTTCTTGGCCATGCGGCGAATCAGCTCCGGAACGTTCCTGTCCCCCGCGACCTCCTTGAGGTCCTGCACGTTGAGGCGGGAGACGAAGTTGATTCCGATCGCGGGCGGCGTGCGGGGATTGCGCACGAGAGAAGCCATCACGGTGTAGCGCCGCGCCCACTCCCTCGTCGCCCCCAGCGTGCGCAGGACTTCTTCGCACACGTTGCGCAGCCGGGCGATCTCGTCGACGTCCTGTTCCGTCAGCCGCGGGTTCTTGAGCACGGAGAGGGCGACGACCTTGTTCGTGTCCCGGACCAGGATCATGCGCTCGCTGCGCCCGCCCTTCATCGCCAGCATGGCCTTCTGCATCGGGCTCAGCTGCAGGATCTTGCGATACGTGGTGCGGATCACCGGGTCCTCGGCGTTCTCAAGCTCCTCTCCACCCAGGATCTCGCTGGCCGCGAGGAGCTCGCCGACGTCCACCTCGAGCAGGCGCGCCGCCTCCTCCGGTGAGACCTCGTCCGGGACCAGACCGGAGGACTCGTCCGGCGGGACCGACCTCTCCGCGCGGGATAGGCGCTCGAGGATCTCGAGCACCCGCCCGCGCTGGTCCGCGCGCAGCGCCGGGTTCGACGCCAGGTGGCTCAGCAGGTCCGGACTCGCCAGGAGCTTCTCCTCGTTCGTGAGCACCAGATCGATGACCGCGGGACTCCCCGCGGCCGCCAGGGAGGCGATCGCGTCGAGGGGCGTCGAGGGGTGGAACACGACCCGCTCCGCGAGCGAAACGTCCCGGCCCCCTTGGAGAGCGAAGTGCCTGAGGACTTCCGGGGTGCACTCGGGGTCCCTCAGAACCTCGTCGATCGCCTCGGGAGACAGACCGAGGAGGCTCTCTCTGGCCGAGGTCTGCACCTGCTCGTCCGGATCCTCCCGGAGGTGCAGGAACAGGCGCACGAGCTGGGTACGCGGGAGCGGAAGCGCTCCGCGCGCGGCGACACGGCGCAGGGGCAGCGGCGCCTCGCCGTCGAGAAGCCTGCGGACGATCCCTTCGGAGCCGCCGGCCGGATTCAAGTTCTCTTCTCCGCGTCTCCCGCCGCTTGGAGAGTCGTCTCGTTCGGCGGCACGGCATTCCCGTTCCGGGCCCCCGCTGCGCCCCGCTTCCCCCACAGCACGAAGATCCCTGCCAGGACGCCAGCCGCGAGAAGGAGCAGGAGCAGCGAGACCAGCGTCCAGGTGCCGGATCGCGCGCGGCCCCGGGGCTTCGCGCGAGCCCGCGCGGGGGCGGTGGATAGGCGTGCGGGGTGGACCGGCGTCGCATCCTGCCTGGCCTTGGTGCGGATCTCCTGGTGTCGCTCCTCCAGGATGTAGGCGTTCACCATGCTCTCCGGATCGACCCCGATGAACTGCGCGTAGGCCCGCACGAAACCCTTGTTGAAGACCCCGCCGGGAAGATGCCGGAACTCGTTGCGCTCGAGCGCGTCGAGGTAGCGGATGTTGATCTTGGTCGCCTCGGAGATCTCCCTCAGGGTGATCTGACGCAGCTCGCGCTCGCGCTTGAGTTCTTGGCCGAATGACGACATGAGTGATCTCGGGCGGGCCGGAGGCCTGCAGGCCCCGGCCGATTCTAGGGACGACGTCGAAAGCGTGTCAACCGCTGCGCCTGCTCCTTGCGGGGCCGGCGCCGGCCTCCAGACGGCGGTCCGCGCCGACCCGGACGATCTTCGGAACGCGTAGGTCCTGGGACAATCTTCTCAGATCCGAGGAGGGAAGCGCTTCCATCACGCGCAGGGCCACCGCCACGGGGGTCCGGGGATTGCTGACCAGCGAGAGGCGGACTCCGTAGCGGTCCCTCCAGGCCGGATGCTCGGCCAGGTTCACGAGCACGTCGCGGGGAGCCTTCTCGCTCGAGGCGATGGACAGAGCGTCGTGCTCCATGAGACGGACGTTGCTGAGGAGCGCCTTGAGAACTCGCGCCTCGCTGGACTCGCGTAGGGCGGCGATCACCCCGCGGCTCGCGCGGCGCGCCAGGCTCACCCGCTCCCCCTGCGTCAACTCCGGGAGACGACGCTTCAGGACCTCCTCCGCCTGGCGGCGCACGCCGGGCTGGATCCAGGGCGCCTCGGCGATCTCCGCGAGGTCCTTCCAGTAGAGGTGCGGAAGGAAGCTGCGGGCGAGGGTCACGGGGGTGCGAGGGTGGTGAACGAGACCCTTCTTCACCTCGTAGGCGCGCGTCCACCTGCGGTCCCGGCCCAGCGTCATCAGGAGCCCGGGAGTGGCCGAGTGGTTCCGCAGCACGAGGACCACCCTCTCGACATCGAGCTCGGCGTTGTGCAGAGCCCCCTGGAGGTAGGCGAGCGGCGCGGTGGGCAGGCTGCGCAGGAGCTCCGCCGGGCCGTCGGTGCGACCCCGCGCGGAGTCCAGCGCTCCGTCCCGTCCCTTTCCTGCCCTGCTTGCCACGGACTGGAATATAGGCCCCCCCGGTCCGAGGTGCCGCCGGTGCCTTGAACCCCCTTCTCTCGCTGCACTATAGTTCGCGGTTGCCACCGAGGAGCCCGCTACCCCCGTGAGACCCGAGCACGACTTCGAAGACGCCGTTCGCCGCTCCGCCCGCAGGGCCCTGGGGGTGGAGATCGAGGCGGTTCCGCTCAGCTATCCGCCCAGCGCGGCCCTCGGCGACGTGGCCTCCCCCGTCTGTTTCGAGCTGGCCCGGTCCCTGAGGAGATCGCCGCGGGATCTGGCGGCGGCGATCGCAGCCGCCTTCGAGCCCGCGGGCGACGTGGCCCGGGTGGAGGTCGCTGGCGGCGGTTACCTGAACGCCTTCTTCGATCGAGGCGCGTGCCTCAGGCGCTGGCTCGGCGAGGAACCCGCACCGAGCCCGGCCCCGAACGGCGAGAAGATCGTCGTCGAGCACACCAACATCAACCCGAACAAGGCGGCCCACATCGGTCACCTGCGCAATGCGGTCCTCGGCGACACGCTCGTGCGCTGCCTGCGCCACCTCGGCCGGCGCGTGGAGGTGCAGAACTACGTGGACGACACCGGGGTGCAGGTCGCCGACCTGGTCGTTGGATTCGAGACCCTCCGCGGCGAAGGGCTCACCGAGGTTCTGGAGCGCTACGCCGAGCAGGCACTGCGCGCCCGCGGAGAGCGCTTCGACTACGTGGCGTGGGATCTTTACGCCGAGGTCACCCGCTACTACGAGGAGGACCCCGCGCGGCGGCAGCGGCGCGAGGCGGTCCTGAAGGCGATGGAGGAGGGATCGAACCCGACCGCGGCTCTGGCCGCTCACCTGGCCCACAGGATGGTGCAGCACCACTTGAGGACCATGGAACGAATCGGCGTGCGCTACGAGCTGCTCCCGCACGAGAGCGACATCCTTGCGCTTCGCTTCTGGGACGAGGCCTTCTCCCGCCTGAAGTCGTCAGGAGCGATCCACCGGGTCCGGGAAGGGAAGAACGAGGGCTGCTGGGTGATGGACCTGCCGGGGACCGATCCCGGCGCGGGCGAGGACCAGAAAATCATCGTGCGCTCGAACGGCACCGTGACCTACGTCGGGAAGGACATCGCGTACCAGGCTTGGAAGTTCGGTGTGCTCGGGCGGGATTTCCGCTACCGGCCCTTCGACTGGGCTCCCGGACCTTCCCTCTATCCGGTATGGACGACGACCTCGGGCGCCGGGTCCCCTGAAGCCCCGGGGTTCGGCGGGGCGCGGCGCGTGTACAACGTCATCGATAGCCGGCAGAGCTATCTCCAGAGGGTCGTGGCGCAGGGCCTGCGGAGCCTGGGCTACGAAGAGCAGGCGGATCGCTCGATCCACTTCGGGTACGAGATGGTGGCTCTCACGCCACGGGCCGTGGAACAGCTCTTCCCCGAGCAGAAGCTGAGCGAGTCGGAGCGCAAGAAGCCGTATCTGGAAATGAGCGGACGCAAGGGGCTGGGCGTGCGGGCGGACGACCTGCTGGACTCGCTCCTCGCGCGGGCTCAGCGGGAGGTGAGGCAGCGCAACAGCGAGATGGCGGAGGAGAAGGTTCGGGAGACGGCCGGGCGGATCGCCGTCGGTGCTCTGCGCTACTACATGCTCCGCTTCACCCGCAACCGCGTGGTCGCCTTCGACCTGGACGATGCGCTGGCGTTCGAGGGGGAAACCGGCCCCTATCTCCAGTATTCGGTGGTCCGAGCCAGGAACATCCTGGGCAAGATCCGGGAGCTGCGTGGCCCCGCGGAGCTGGAACGCTCGCTCCTCGTGCGCGACCTCGACCTCGAGGCGATCCCGCCCGAGACCCTCGCGGACCACTGGACCCTTCCGCTGCTCCTCTCCCGGGTCGACGCGATCGTGGATCAGGCGGTCGCCGCCCTCGAGCTGGCCAGCGTCGCCAAGCACGCCTACATTCTGGCCCAGGCATTCAATTCCTTTTACCACCGCTATCCGGTGGCGCAGGAGGAGAATGCTGCGGCGCGCGGGGTGCGCACCGCCCTCGTCACGCTGTACCACGACCGGATGGTGCATCTGCTCGGCCTGATGGGGATCGAAGTTCCGGACCGGATGTGAACGCGTGGATCTCAGGATTCTCATCGCAGGAAGGATCCCGGAGGATCTCCGGCACGATCTCGCATTGCTCGAGCCCTCGGTCCAGCTGAGCGAAACGGAGGCCGGAGCGCGAGATCCGTTTCTGGTCCTCGCAGATCCGCCCCACCTGGTCGTTCTGGGCGCGAATGCGCCGTTCGCGGCGCGCGACCTGACCGCCCGGGAAGGAGAATCCACCGAGCGCGTGCCGGTCCTCGCCATCGGTGAAGATCCGGACGCGGACCTCGATCGCGCCCTCGAGACCCTGGACAGGAGGAATCTCGTGCGCCTCGCGCGGCGCCTCGGGCGGATGCGGCGGGCGCTGGGACAGGTCCGGGGCTGTGTCCCGGAGGGGTTCGAGCGGCGCCTAGAGTATGAGTTCTCCCGCGCGCTGCGCTTCCGCCATCCGCTGTCGCTGATTCTGCTGCGCCACGACGACGTGGAGCGCCTCACAGGTCTCTACGGCACGGATGCGCTCGCGGAGTACTCGACCCTGCTCGAGGCGGCGCTGCGCCGCAGCCTCCGGGATGTCGACCTCCTGTTCCGGATCGCCGGGGACGAGCTCGCGGCCATCCTCCCCGAGACACCCGCGCCGGGAGGGATCGTGGTCGCGAAGCGATTCCTCTCCCAGAGCTCCTCCCTGGTGTACAAGCCCACCGCCGCGGGCTCGCGCCCGATCCTTCCCATGAAGATCACCTCGAGCCTCGGGGTGGCCGAGGGGCCTCGCGAAGGGGTCCGCTCCTCCGCCGAGCTCCTGCTTCGGGCCAGCGAATCCGTGCAGGCGGCAGCCAGTTCCGGGGGAGGGCGCGCCAGCGTCGATCCACCCGCGTACCCGTAGCGCCGCGCACGCAGCACGGTTTCCGGAGCCGCAAAACCGGGCCCGCGTGCCGTGTTATGCTCCGTTCGTGCCTCACCAAATCGCGACAAAAGCTCTCCTGTGCCTGGGGCTTTCCGCCTTCGCGGTCCCGACATCGGCGGCGGAGATCCCGATCCTCCCCTTCGACGAGGTCCGGGCGGGAATGCGCGGCACCGGAAGGACGGTCTTCGAGGGGACCCGGATCGAGAGTTTCGACGTCGAGATCCTCGGGACGCTGCCCCGGATCGGTCCCGAGCAGAATCTGATCCTCGGCCGCTGCAGCGGCGGTCCCCTGGAGCGAACCGGCGTTCTGGCCGGGATGAGCGGCAGTCCGGTTTTCGTGGACGGTAAGCTCGTGGGGGCGATCGCGTACAACTGGGGGTTCTCGAAGGATGCGGTCGCCGGGATCACGCCGATCGAGGAGATGCTCGCCGTTGCCCGGCGCGCCGAGGCGCGAGGCGCGCGGGCGCTGGGGGGGCCCCGAATCGAGGACAACCCTGCGGACGTGCTGCGCTCCTCGGCTAGGCTCGCGGCGTTCTTCTCCCGCGACCTGCCCGGCCGGATCGCCGCGCCGGCCTCGGCGCTCCCGTACACTCTCCCGATCTCGGTCGCGGGAATCGGGCCCGAGGGGCTGAGCCAGGTCCTCCCCGACCTGCGGCGCGCCGGATTCCTCCCCGTTCAGGGGGGCGGCGCCGGATCCCGGCCCGAGCCGTCTCCCGCGCTGGAGCCGGGCTCCGCGGTGGGGCTGAAGCTCGTCCGGGGAGACATCGAGATGACCGCCACCGGAACCGTGACCTGGGTGGACGCCGAGCGCGTGCTGGCCTTCGGCCATCCTCTATTCGGACTCGGGACGGTCGAGCTTCCAATGTCGGGAGCGCGGGTCGAGGCGCTGATCCCGAGCCTGGAGCGCTCGCTGCGGCTGGCCACGCCGCTGTCCGAGGTCGGCTCGCTCGTCGAGGATCGCAACGCCGGCGTGCTGGGGAAGGTCGGTGGCGCGGCGCGCATGATCCCGGTGCGGCTCGAGCTGTCGATCGCGGGCAGGGAGAAGAAGGCGTTCTCGTTCGATCTCGCCAGCGATCCGCTGCTGGCTCCTCTCTTCCTCTACGACTCGCTCAACGGGATCCTGACCAGCGCAGGACGGGCGTACGGGAACATCACGCTGCGGCTCCGGGAAGGCTCGGTGATCAAGATGGACGGTCAGGACGACATCGAGCTCAACAACCTGTTCGCCGGCTCGACAGCGCCCTACTTCGCGACCGGCACCTCCGCCTTCCTTCTGTACCTCGTGATGAACAACGACCTCACCCCGCCCCGTGTCGGCGGGGTGAACCTGATCCTCGAATACCAGGACGAGCCGCTCTCGGCCCACGTGCGCCGCGTGACCTTGGATCGTTCCCGGGCCCGGCCGGGGGAGGATGTCGAGGCCACGGTGATCCTGAGTCCGTTCCGTGGCGACGACATCGTCCTGACGCGGAAGATCCACCTCCCTCTCGACACACCCCCGGGGCCGCTGGTCTTCAACGTCGGGGACGCGGACGCTGTGACGCGCACGGAGGCCGGGGATGCCCCGATGATTCCGCGCGACCTGTCCCAGCTCATCTCCCTGATCAACCGCATCCCACGAAACGACCGGGTCTACATCCTCGCGTCGCGGGACGACGCAGGTGTGTTCCTGAGCGGTCGCAGGCTCCCCAACCTCCCGGCTTCGGTCCAGGCCGTGCTGACCCGTCCGCGCAACCGCGGAAACTTCGCCTTGATCTCCCATCGCAACGTGCTCGAGGAGCAGATCCCGGTCGATTACGCGGTGGACGGGTTCGCCAGGGTGCAGCTCGAGGTGGAGTTGCCGTGATCCGCCACCGGAGCCGGAAGTGGGCCCTTGCGGCGATCCTGCCCGCCCTCCTGGTACCCGGAGCCGCGCAGGCGATCCGGACCCGCACCTGGACGGAGACACCGGGAGAGCTTCGGCGCGGTCAGGCGGAGGGGGTTGCGGTGACCTCCCAGGGCCTTCTGTTCCTGGCGCCACGCCTGTCTCGGATCGGGACGGAGTTCCGAGCCGGCGGAGCTGCCCACGTCTGGGCCGCAACCACCGACGCGAGGGGCAACGTCTTTCTTGGAACCGGGCCCGAGGGGCGGATCGTCAAGATCGCTCCGTCCGGTGCCGCAAGCGTGCTCTTCACGGCCCCCGAACCGATGGTGACGGCGCTTCTGGCTCTTCCGGATGGAGTCCTCCTGGCCGCCACGGCGCCCGCGGGGAAGATCTACAGGGTCCGCGCGGACGGAAGCGGCGAGGTCTGGAGCGAGACCGGAGAGCGCTACGTCTGGTCGCTGGCGCGGGCTGCGGACGGCACGCTGTTCGCGGGTACCGGTGACAACGGCCTGGTCCTGCAGATCGGGGCTTCCGGCAAAGGGGAACCGCTGTTCGACAGCGATGAATCCCACATCCGGACCCTTGCGCTCCTGCCGGACGGCGAGCTCGTTGCGGGTGGAGCGGGACGCGGGCTGCTGTACCGGATCGGGCGGAAGGGGAGCGGAAAGGTGATCTACGACGGCGCCATGCCCGAGGTCGTCAGCGCCGTGATCGGACCCGACGGATCGGTCTTTGCCGGGCTGATCTCCTCCCCCGAGCCCGAGCCTCGCCCCCCGGCGTTGCGCATCCAGGTCCCGCAGACCGCTCCCGTCGGGTCGAACCCGGACAACGTGGGCGAGATCGACGACCGGGGCCGCGCCACGATCGAAGGGGTGATCGAGGGACTTGAATCCGCGGCCGAGTCGCGCGGCCGCGGGACCAGGGGTCGCGTGGTTCGTGTCGCCCCGGACGGCTCCTCGACGGAGATCTGGCGCTCGGAATCGGAGGCTCCCCTCTCCCTGGCGGTGGGCGCCGACGGGCACGTCGTCTTCGGTACGGGGGAGCCGGGGAGAATCTACCGGGTGGAGAGCGGCGGAGGCGTGGTCCTGATGGCGACACTCGTCGAGGCCCAGGTGACCACCCTTCTGCAGAGCGGCTCGCTCCTGATCGCCGGCACCAGCAACCCCGCGGCCGCGTTCCGGGTCGAGCGCTCGCCCGCCGACACCGGTCTCTTCGTATCACGTCCCTTCGACGCTCAAGCCCCGGCCCGCTGGGGAACGGCTCGCTGGCGCGTGGAAGGAAACGGCGCCCCGGGAGGAGTAGAGATTCAGGCGCGCAGCGGGAACAGCGCACTGCCGGATTCGACCTGGTCGAGCTGGGGCGCCGAGGTGACGAACGCGAGCGGCGGCCCACTCCGGGTTCCCGACGGCAGATATCTGCAGTGGCGCGCCCGGCTGAGAGGATCCGCGGGAGAGAATGCGAGGATCGGCGACGTCACGGTGAGCTTCGCGACCGAGAACCGTCCACCGCAGCTCGAGAGCTTCCGGAGCGAGCCGGCGGAGGCCGCGGTCTCGGGTCCCCTCAAGTTCCGTTACGCCTGGTCCGATCCCGACGGCGACCCGGTGAGCGTGGAGATCCAGTACCGCAGGGAGAACGGCGGCGAGTGGAAGACCGCGGTTCGCACCGACCCGAGCGGCGCCGAGGCGGACGGATCGGAAAACCGTGACGCGTGGCGGGACGGCAAGGCCACGTGGACCACCGCGGAGGTTCCCGAGGGGGCGTACGAGGTGCGGGCGGTCGCCTCCGACCACGCGGCTAACTTCCGCGGCGAGGGGAAGGAATTCGTGACGGAGCCGAGCCTGTACGTGGCCATCGATCGCACCGGCCCCGAGGTCGAGGCGCGGAGGCGCCCGGACGGCTCGCTTGACGTGGTCGTCACGGATTCGCTTTCGAGCCTGAGCCGTCTCGAGGTCGTCGAAGGAGAGCGCGTGCTCTTCACCGTCCGGGCCGATGACGGGGTGTGCGACGCACGGCGCGAGACCTTCCGGCTCGGCCCCGCGGACGTGGCGGATGCCGCGTCCCGAAGGCTGCGCGCGGTGGACGCGGCGGGAAACGCGACGATCCGCGAGGTCCCCCCGCGATGACGCGCCCGCGCGCGCGCCTCGCGCTCGCGGCGGCGTGGATCCTGCTCTGCGCCGGCGTCTCGTGCTCCGGCGCTCCGGAGAAGCCGCGCGCCGCGGGCCCGCTGCGCGTCAGCCTGTCCTCCGAGCCAGCCTCCCTGTCGCTGATCGGGAACACGGATCGCAGCTCGGAGATCCTGGCCGCGCTGATCACCGAGAGCCTCGTGGCCTACGACGCGCGGCTCGGTCTGGTGCCGCGCCTGGCACGCTCGTGGGAGGTGAGTCCCGACGGGCTGATCTGGACCTTCCACTTGCGCGAGGGAGTCCGCTGGCACGACGGGGCCCCGGTGACGGCCCAGGACGTGGCGTTCACCGTGAAGAAGGTGCAGGATGCGGCGACACAGTCCCGCTCCTACCTTAGCCAGTTCCAGGATGTCTCGGTCGAGTCCCTCGATCCCCTGACCGTCCGCGCGCGCTACGCCGCGCCCTATGCCGACGCGCTCGACTCGTGGACCCTGCCGATCGTCCCGGAGCACCGCGCCGCGGCCGATCCGGACTTCCTGAGCGGCGAGTTCGCCCGGCATCCCGTGGGCTGCGGCGCCTTCCGGCTCAAGAGCGTGGAGGCAGGACGGGAGATCGCGCTCGAGGCCAACGATGCGTACTGGGAAGGCCGGCCGGGCCTCGATGGAATCGTGTTCCGGATCATTCCGGAGGAGAGAACCGCGTTCGAGGCGCTGCTCAAGGGCGACCTCGATCTCATGAACGTCACCGCGGACCTCTGGAACGAGGCGCAGGGCTCGCCGCGCGCCGCCCGCCTCGCGAGTTTCGTGTCGTACCCGTTCGGCGTCTGGTACATCGGCTGGAACCAGGACGGGAGCAATCCGTATTTCGGAGATCCCAGGGTGCGCCGGGCGATGGTCCTCGCGCTGGACCGGAACCGGTTCATTTCCCGGGTGCTGTCCGACAAGGCCCGGCCCGCGGTCGGCACCTGGCACCCGGACTCCCCGTGGTTCGACGCCTCGCTCGCACCGTGGCCCTACGATCCGGACGCAGCCCGCCGACTGCTCGACGAGGCCGGCTGGCGCGACTCGAACGGGAACGGGACCCGGGACAAGGACGGCGTCGAATTCAGGTTCCGGCTCATGATGGCCGCCTCGTCTCAGGAGTGGACGGGGCGGATCGCGGCCTGGGTGCAGGAGTCGCTGGCGCGGATCGGCGTGGAGATGACGATCGAGAAGCTCGAGTGGCGCGCGTTCCAGGAGGGGCGGCGGGCGCACCGCTTCCAGGCCGCGATGGCCTCCCTTGGCCTCGGACCGGTCCCGGACCAGTTCGAGCTGTACCACTCGAGCTCGCGCGAGCGCGGACTCAACTACGGCGGGTTCCGGGACGACGAGGTGGACCGCCTGCTCGTGGAGGGTCGCCGGACATTCGACCCCGCCAGGAGGTTGGAGATCTATCACGCGATCCAGAGACGCATTCACGATCTCGAGCCGATCTCGCCGTTGTTTCACTTTGCGGTGCCCGTCCTCTACGACGCGCGGCTCGAGGGGCTCGAGCCCTCGCCGCGTGGGATCTGGCTGATCACTCCCGGGCCGCGGCGCTGGCGCTGGGCCGCGGGCGCCTCCGGACACTGAGCCGTGCTCCTCGGCTTGGCCCGCCGCCTGGCCTCGGGTCTGGTCACGCTGCTGCTCGTCACCTGCCTCGCCTTCGCCCTGATCCACGCGGCCCCCGGCGATCCCGTCAGCGCCGGGGAGGGGGGTGACGAGCGCTGGTTCTTGACCCTCACGCCGCAGCGCCAGGCGGAGGTCCGCGCCCTTTACCACCTGGACCAGCCGCTCCACCTGCGCTACGCCGGGTGGCTTCGAGACGTCGCGCGCCTGGATCTGGGCCGATCCTTCCATGACCGCCGCCCTGTGCGGGACAAGATCGGCGAGAGGCTCGGCACGACCCTCGGGATCAACCTGGTGGCGCTCGCGCTCATGTGCGTTCTCTCCCTGCCGGCGGGAGGGCTGGCGGCGTGGCGATCCGGCGGTGCCTGGGACCGGCTTTCGGCCGCTGCGGGCTACGCGCTGTACTCGATCCCGGCCTTCTGGGCCGCGCTGCTCCTGCAGATCGTCTTCTCCGTCAAGCTGGACTGGCTTCCGCTCTACGGCCTCGCCTCGGACGGAGCGGAGCGGCTCGGGACCATCCACCGGCTCCTGGACCGCGGCGCGCACATGGTGCTGCCCGTGGTCTGTCTGAGCTATGGCGGCCTCGCCTATTTCTCCAGATTCGTGCGCGCGAGCCTGCTCGAGAATGCGTTCGGAGAGGCGTCGAGGGCCGCGCGGGCCAGGGGCGTGAGCGTGGCCAGGCTGCTGTTCCGGCATGGGCTGCGTCAGGCTGCCCTGCCCCTGCTGACCCTGGCCGGCTTCGTACTTCCGGCCCTGGTCAGCGGCTCCGTGATCGTGGAGACGATCTTCTCCATCCCGGGTCTCGGGAGTCTGTTCACCGAGGCGGTGCTCCAGCGCGACGTTCCCGTGGTCATGGGTCTGACGCTGCTGTCGAGCGTCATGACGCTGGCCGGAATCGTGGTCGCCGACGTCGGCTATCTGCTCGCAGATCCGAGGGTCCGTCGTGCTCCGGGCTAGCAGAACCCGACTTCCGGCGAGCCTCGTCGCCGGCGCTGCGCTGCTTCTCGCGCTGGCGCTGGTCGCGCTGCTGCTCTCCCCGCTCGTCCGCGACGATGCTTACCGCGTGGACCTGGAACGCATCCTGCGCGCGCCCGATTGGTCCCATCCCCTGGGGACCGACGGACTGGGACGGGACGTCGCGGCGCGCGTGCTGTGCGGGGCCCGGGTCTCGCTGGCTGTGGGACTCATGGCGGCCGGGCTTTCCCTGCTCGTGGGGCTTCCGCTGGGGGTGATCGCCGGATACCAGGGGGGAGTCGCGGACCGGATCGTTTCGCGCTGCGTGGAGGCAGTCCTCTGCGTTCCGTCGCTGGTCGTGGCGCTCGCTCTCCTGGCCGCGGAACCTCCCTGGCTGAAGCGTCTTCCGGACGCGCTGCGCATCGCCCTCGTTCTCGGCATCACCGGCTGGACGCCCGTGACTCGATACTTGCGCGCGGAGTTCCTCCGTCTCGGGGAGTCGGATCTGGTGGTGTCGGCGCGGGCCTCCGGGGCCAGGGGTCTGCGGATCGTGGCGCTCCACCTGATGCCTTCCTCTCTGGCGCCGGTGCTGGTGACCGCGGCGTTCACGGTCGGGGCCGCGATCCTCCTCGAGGCCGCCCTCTCCTTCATCGGGCTGGGGGTGCCGCCCCCGACCCCCACCTGGGGAGGGCTCCTGAACGAGGCGCGGCAGCACGTAGCCCGGGGCTGGTGGCTGGCACTCTTCCCTGGGCTGGCCCTGTTCCTCGCCGTCCTGGGCTGCAACCTGCTCGGCGAAGGGCTGCGCGACCTCCTCGACCCGAGGCGCGGGAAGCACACGTGAACCGGACGGCGGTCTCCGAGTTTCTCCGGGACGTGGTGGTCGTGCTGGGGATCCTCGCCGCTTCCGCGCTCTACGTGACGCGGTTCGTCGCGATCCCCTGGGTTGTGCTCGGTCCATCGATGAGGCCGACCCTCGAGCCGGGGGACCGAGTGCTGGTCGATCTCTGGACCTATCGCCAGCGCCCTCCGCGGTCGGGGGAAGTCGTCCTTGCGTCAGGTCCGGGGGACGCACCGCTCGTCAAGAGAATCGCATCCGGTCCAGACGAGACGGGATCGTACGTGGTGCTCGGGGACAACGCCGCCGCAAGTGCCGACAGCCGTCAATTCGGGGTTCTCCCGCGGCGCAGCTTCCAGGGCCGGCTGGTGTTCCGCTACTGGCCGCCAACCCGCGCGGGGTCGATCCGCTGAGTCGCTACGCTCGCTCCGGCGGCCACGCTGCCCGAGCGGAAGCCCTCGATGTCGACCGCCACGAACCTGAACCCCGCCTCCCGGACGCCGCTGGCGACGCGGGCCTGAACCTCCGGGTTGCGGATCAGGGAGTCGCCCTCGGGATCGAGCTCCAGGCGTGCGACGTCTCCGTGGTGGCGGACTCGGAACTGGCGAAAACCGAGGGATCGCAGCACCGATTCGGCCCGGCGCACCTGATCGAGGCGCTCCTCGGTAACCTCGGTTCCCGCAGGGATCCGGGAGGAAAGACAGGGGCTGGCGGGCTTGTCCTTGAGACGGAGCCCGGCCCGCTCCGCGAGCACGCGCACCTCTTCCTTGCTCAGGCCGGCGTCCAGGAGGGGTGCGAGGATCTTCCTCTCCGAGGCCGCCCTCATTCCCGGCCGGTCTTCCGCGAGATCGTCGCGGATCGCCCCATACGCGACGGCGTCGAACCCCAGGCGCCCGGCGAGATCCAGCAGGCCCTCGAACAGCTCGGAGCGGCAGTGATAGCACCGGTCGCCCTGGTTGGCGCGGTACCCTTCGCGCTCCATCTCCCGGGTCTCCAGGACCTCGTGCCGGACACCGAGCTGGCGCGCGACCTCCGTCGCATCCTCCAGATCCTCATCGACAAGGGACCGGGAAACCCCCGTGACGGCGAGCACGCTCTCCCGGCCGAGGGCCTCGACCGCCAGAGCCAGCAGGGTCGCGCTGTCCACGCCCCCCGACAGCGCGACGGCCAGCCTGCCGCTCCTCCGCAGGATGGCCAGCGCGGCCTCCCTCTTGTCCGCCAATTTGGCGCGCTCATCCACTGCGCATGACCTCCAGCCCGAGAATCCCCCGCCGCAGCAAGGATACACCACGCCACGGCCCCGGATGCGGTCCGGGAAACCGCAGCCGATTCCCTCGTATCTCTTGACAACACCCGGAGGTCACCGTAAATGTTGCGTACCCGTTAGAGGGGGCAGATTGTAAATGTCTTTTTCTGTTCGCTCGATTTTCCGCAAACTGCACATTCGAAAGGGAGGAGGGGCATGCACAACCGGACTATCGCTGGCTCGGCCCGTGCGCTGCTTCTGATCGCAGCCATCGTCGGCCTGGTCCTGCTTCCGGCACTGGATACCGGCGCCGCGGGCATCACGTCTCGATCCAACGGGACACCGTCCGCCTCGCCGACTCGGGGCGTGGGCGCACTCGCCGAAGACAACGCGAGCGACCGTTACACGCTCTTTCCGAGGGCGAACTACGAGTGGCCGTTCCGCACGGGCCCCAGCTACGGTCTCGAACTCGGGGCGGAGACCGTGGCGACCGAGCCCGGCATCGTGCGGACCCAGGTCGGCACATTCGACCTGAGGCGGGGAACTCCCGCGGATTTCCCTGCCGAGCTGCAGATCACCACTCAGGTCGAGGCTCTCGGGTACCAGTACTACTACGTGGTCCCGGACCCCGATCAGATGCGGGACGGCGGGTTCGATAGCTATCGCGACGCGATCGTCAGCCAGGGCGGCGCGATCGTGAGCGAGCGGGGCAACGGGGCCTACATGGTCCGTCTGTCCTCCGCCGCGCATTCCGCGATCGCCGGGCTCACCGGAACGCTCGCGATCGTCCCCTACCACCCCGCGTTCAAGCTGGCGCCGGACATCGGCCGCTCTCCTCTCCTGACCGAGGCCGACGCCCTTTCGGACTCCTACAAGCTGGTCATTCGCGTCCAGCCGGGTGAGGACTCGGCCGCGGTGGCCCAGGCCGTCGCGAGCCTGGGTGGGACCGTGACGCGCTTCGACCCGGTGGCCGTGTACGCGACGGCGCACCGCTCCAAGCTCTCGCAGATCGCGGCGATCACCGCCGTGGACGCGGTGTTCGAGGACCTCCCGATCCTCCCGATGGGGGAGGAAACCACGACCGTCATGCAGACCGGCAGCTACCACGGGGGCGCCAAGCCGTTCCATGCCGTGAAGGTGAACGGCGGCGGCAGGGTCGGAACTTGCACGGGCGGCGCCAATCCGGGCGCGGGCTGCCAGAGCAACGACGACTGCAATAGCCCGAGCGTCACCGGCGGCACGTGCACCGGCGGCGGGCCGGCCCAGATCATGGCCATGGTGGATTCCGGGATCCAGCTCGACGACGGCGACCTCTCGGACACGCGCACGACGGCGGGCGCGGCCGGCGCCACCCACCGCAAGGTGCGCGTCTACCAGACGGTCGACGGTTTCGGCGGCGCCGGGGACTCGAGCGGCTGCGACGACCAGGCGTTCGGCGGGTACACCCACGGGCATCTGGTGGCCGCGACCGCCCTCGGGAACGGCACCGTCGTTCCCATACGCTACGGCGCGGGCTGGCAGAAGCTCGACATCACCAACATCCCTCGGCCTCTCGACGGCGTCGCACCGCGCGCTGTGCTGGTCGCGTACGACGCCCATGTCACCCCGCTCTCCGGGACCTGCGGCGTGGGAGTCAACGGCGTCTTCAACGTGGGGACGATCTACGGCGGTGAAGGAACCCAGGCATCCCTCGAAGCCGGGTACCACACTCACGGGGCCCGCACCTTCAACTTCTCGTTCGGCACCGTGGCCTCGGCGGGCGGCTACGTCAACGCCGACCTGGTGGACCAGTTCCTCGCGAACGCCTTGCATCAGGACGCGATGGTGTTCATTGCGGCGGGGAACTCCGGCCGCGACGCGGACCTGGACGGCATTCCGGACCCGGGGTCCACGTACGATCCGGCGACCGCGAAGAACGCGGTGATCGTGGGCGGCAGCGGAAACACCTCCGAGCCGTTCAACGGGGCCAACGAGCAGGACCGCTTCGGCAACACCAGCGTCGGCCCCGCGAACACCGCATCCAACCGCGTCTCCCCGCTGCTCATGGCCCCAGGAACGGATTTCGGCGCCGTGGGCGGGAACATGGGGTTCGACTCGGAGTATTCCTGCCGTTCCTCGGACAACAATCAGATCGGGACGGTGGAATGCGACGTCGCGCAGGGGCTGAGCGGCACGAGCTTTGCGGCTCCCGCGGCTTCGGGTGCGGCGATGCTGGTGCGTGACTACTTCGCCCAGGGGTTCTACCCGGACGGGACGTCCGCCAATCCCAGCAACGCCTCGGATGTCGTGACCGCGCTCTCGGGCGCGGCCGTCAAGTCGTTGCTGATCGCGTCGGCGGACTGGATGGACAACTCGACTCCGGCGGTTGCGACGAACGCTCCCGGGGACAACCTGTTCGCGCGCTACCGCTTCAACAACGAGCAGGGCTACGGCCGGATCCAGCTCAACAACGCGCTGCCGCTGCAGAACTACTCTCCGAGCCCGACCGGCCTGCTGCTGGCCGACGGCGGGATCACCGGCGGCCGGCTGGACATCTCCGGTCTCAGCGGAGACATCAACACCGGCATCGCCGAGACGGACACCGGGACCTTCACGGTGTGCAACGACGCGCAGGAGCTGCGGGTCGCGCTGGCGTGGATGGACACCAACGGGAACCTCCTCAACCGCAACCTCGACCTGGAGCTGCGGGCTCCTTCGGGGAAGATCTACTACGGCAACTACTTCACCGATGACAACAACAAGAACGGACTGATCGACGCCGGGGAGGACTGCCCGAACTCGCACCTGACGGGCGCCGTGACCTCCCTCGACGAGCTCCCCTGGAGCCTCGAGACCTGCGTGAACGCGGCGCGCGACAACCAGAATCCGACGGAAGCGATCTACCTGTCTCCGGACGCGCGGCTCGACACAACCGCGACCGGGTTCAACGCCGACAAGCAGACGGAGGTCGGGACCTGGACGGTGCTGGTCCGGACCGGCGCCGGCTCGGCCTCGGCGACGCAGCGCTACGCGGTCGTCGTCGCCGGCGGCGTCTGCGCCACCTCCTCGGTGCAGACCAACAGCGGGAGCTACGTCTGCAACCAGCCCGCGTCCCTCGTCGTCAACGAGCGGGACGAGGCCACCGATCCGACGTCCTCCCTCACCGCCGCCGAGGTCGCCTCGCGGACCGTGGTCCAGGTGATCTCCAAGGGAGGCGACGGGGTCTACGGGACGTACGACGACGTGGTCGTCGACGTCGAGGACGCGACGAGCACGTCGAACTTCGGCTTCAGCGCGTCCGGAACGAAGTACACGTCCGCCGAGCTGGTCGTGACCGACTCCACCGCGCGCGTGGGGAGCGGCGGGTTCGGCAACGGCATCCTCGACGTGCGCAACGGCGAGGTGATCAAGGTCTCCTACAAGGACGAGACGAGCGGCGCCGCGGACGCCAACAAGCTGCGCACGTCGCTGGCGAGCGTCGCCTGCGCCCCGGTCCTGGACGTGGGCCGAGTCAAGTTCGGCCTGTATGGGCTCGACACGATCCAGTCCGTCGACGGCGGCTGCGAGCGCGACGCGCGCGGCCTGTTCACCTTCGGCTACCCCGACCGCTACATGGACGAAGGCGAGAGCTTCACCTACGCGGTTGCGTTCCAGTCCGCGGACACCGACCTCCTGGACGTGCAGGTCTCGCTGCGCTGCGTGTGCGCCGACGCCGACTCCCCGGCGGAGTGCCAGCCTGGCTCGCTGCCTACCCCGACCTGCACCGATCCGAACCGGACCAACAACGCGGCGTGCTCGACGTGCGGCGTCAACATCACGATCCTCGACTCTCCCAAGGTCCTCGGCGACCTGCCGGCGGGCTATACGGCCACGCCGAGGTTCGCCGTGCAGATGGGAACGGTCACGGGAAGCCCCGAGGTCGACATGCTCGTCGGCGTGTCGGCGAAGAAGTCCGGGCGGACCGTGGAGCAGCTGATCGCCTCGCGGAACAAGCTCAACTCCGACGAGACCTCGTTCTTCTACTCCACGGACTACCCCGGAGGCGGCGTGGAGTGGCTGGATTACCCGGAGACCAGCGCCGGGACCAACCCCTCCAACGAGAGGGTCGACGGCTGCCTGGGCGGCGGAACCTGCCCGAACCCCACGTTCGGAAACGGCAGCGCCATCCCCCAGACCAGCGCCGGGGACTTCAACTCGGACTATCGCTTCGACCAGGTCACCTACTCGTCGCTGACCGCGACGGGCCGCAACGTCGGCGCCGCTCCGTGGAACTTCGACTCGACCGACAACAGCTTCACGGTGGGGCTGAACAACACGACGACCACGACTCTGTTCACCGAGACGATCTCCAACTGGGGCGAGGACAAGAACTTCAACGGCGCCCTCGATTACTCCTGCACCGGGAGCCCCACCACGGCCTGTCCCGGCGAGTACCCGCTGAACTCGTGCGGGCGCTGCAGCCTGTCGACGGCGACGATCTGCACCGACAACCTGGACTGCGGCCCGAACGGCCCGTGCAACGCTGTGCCGGCCCTCGGGACCTGCTTCTCCGACGAGGACCGCGACCCGCAGAACGGGCTCCTCGACAACAACTGGGGGACCCTGGGCGGTTGCGGCTGGCAGACGAACGGCACCTCGAACAACCCGAATTTGCCCGGTGGCGTGTGGCACACCGGTCGGATCGACATCCCCGGTACGCCCTGCCTCGTCTCCGGCTCCGCACCTGGCGCCTGTCAGAACTACGAGACCCTGACCGGCACGGCCAACCTGAAGGTCGAGTACGAACTCCTGATGAGCCCGATCTTCCAGAAGGTCAACCAGTGCAACACCGACGTCGGGCCGCTGCCCTCGTCCTGCGCCGGCCAGTTCGACACCCCGACCCGAAAGGTGTGGACGGTGGAGTTCACGGGCTGGGGCTGGAACATGGCGTACGACGTCAAGGACCGCTGGGCCTCGATGCGCTGGGAGCTCGACACTGACACCACTTCCTCGACACCCATCGACCTGGTCAACGACGCCGTGACTCTCAACGCACTCACCGGAAGCCAGGGGCCGGTGAGCGTGGGCAACTCGCCGCTCTCGGACGGCTACCAGGTGTTCGCTCCGTTCGCCACGTCGACGGGCGGCGCCTCTCAGAACGGCACCGTCGGCAAGAACCGCGTCGGGCGGAACCCCTGCTACTTCGAGGTCAATCCGCTCACGGCGCCGTTCCATCACCCGGATCCGCCGGATGACGATCTCGACAACGACAGCGACCTTGCGTTCGACGAGAGCGTGTTCCCGAACGGACCGCTGCGCAGCATGGACACGGCCCAGAACGTCAATCCGCCGGCGGACTATCGCTTCAACACGATCGAGGACGTCTACGGCGTTCCTTCCGCCGAGAACTTCCAGGCCGCGATCGGCTTCCGCATCTCCGAGGGCAACACCACCAACGGAGCCGCCCAGACCAGCTTCGGTCTGTCGGTGGACGACGAGGTCGTGACCTGGCGCGAGTACTCCACCGTGGCCGACGCGACGACCTGCTCGTCGAGCACCCCGGTCTGCGCCACCGTCGCGGTGGACTCCGGCTCGCTCTACGAGGGGAACGGCGTGGTCGCGATCACGGTGACGGATCCGTTCCCCTACCGCTGCACGGGCGGAAGCCCCTGCACCCCGGAGGGGAAGAACGACTGCAACCACGACGGCGACTTCGTGGACGCCGGTGACGACAACGACTGCGACAACAACGGCGTCACCGACGTCGCGGTGAGGGCGTTCACGACCAACGACAGCGAGTGGGTGGTGTGCAACCGGCTCGGGAGCACCCCCACCTACCGCGGGAACCTCCCGGTGACGATCGGCGGGAACGTGAGCGGCGTGCTGTTCATCGAGGATCTCGGCGGGCTCAACGACGACGTCACGATCCGCTATTCCGATCCCTGGGACGGCTCCTCGGCCGGTGCCGCATGCGGAAACGACCCCGACCCCGCGAAGTGGGGCAACGTCGATGCCGGCGTGAACCTGGTTCTCGGAGACCGCGGGAACGTCTCGGCGACCTGTTTCCGGCTCGACGACGCGATCTCGCAGCCGGTGGGGGCCACGAGCGACGGCGACGGCTACCCGGACACGAACGAGACGGTCGACCTGTACGTGACCGTGTCCAACAAGAACGCCTTCAACGTGACCAACCTCGTGGCGCAGGTGAGCGTGAACGACCCCAAGATCGAGTGCCTGCTCGCCTCGGTCCGCACGGTCGCCTCTCTCGCCGCCAACACCTCGACCGAGGTCGGCCCGTTCCGCTTCAAGGTCTCGGGGACTGCCGACCGGACCGCGGCCGGGCTCACCAAGGACGACGTCTACGCGGCGAACTTCACCCTGACCTTCTCCGCGGATCAGTTCGACCTGAACGCGACGACCCAGCAGATCACGCTGGATCTGGACATGAACTCGACGAGTGCCGCGGTGAACACGACGACCTTCACCGAGGGCTTCGAGGCCGGGTTCGGGAACTTCGCGTTCATGAACCTGGACGTCGGGATCGCAACCAACTCGGCGTCCAACGGTATGCGCTGCCAGTACAACGACCCGGACTTCATCAACTCCAACTCCTATGGCGACACCGAGTGCTTCCTCGGATTCATCGCCGGGCAGTCGCCGAACAACGACTGGCACGTCCACACAAGCTCGGCGCCGGACGGCGGCCGCGCGTACCTCGGCCTCCAGTCGCTGCACTACGGCAAGCACACCCCGGGCGATCCCGGACAGGACACGACCGGCCTGAGCCAGTTGGACGCGATCCGAACCAAGAGCGGCGTCAACATGGCCGCTCGCGTTTGCCTCGCGCTCCAGGCCGGGCAGGTCAAGTCCTGCAACTCCGCCGCGGACTGCACCAGTCCGGCGAGCTCGTGCGTCTCGGCCGTTCCTGAGCTGTCGTTCAAGCATCAGGTCTCGACCGCGGACAACCGACACACGAACACCCCCGACGGACACGCCGTGGATCGGTTCGTGGTGCACGCGCAGGTCGTCGGGACGAGCACCATCTGGCAGAAGCTGTATCCGTTCCAGAACGTCTACGATGCCCAGGGCACGGACAACTTCTCCAACTGCCTGTTCGATCCGAACGATGACGGGAACAACGAGGACGTCTACTTCGATCCGACCGATCCCAACCGGAGACTGGGGCCGTCCTCGACCTGCTTCCCCGAGTTCGCGTTCTCGTACCTCGGAGACACGGATGCGCCGTTCGCCGTCGCCAACATCGGCCGTGCCAGCGACGGGCCGGGGTTGCAGGGCTCCACGGGAATCGGGACCTGGGTGGAATCGAAGTTCTGCATGGCCCGCTTCCGCGGCCGGCAGATCCGCCTGCGCTTCGTGTTCACGAGCATCAAGGTTT
>Ga0316622_100000061_pt1 | contig 47900 bp, 47 predicted proteins | sample OWC_Aug_OW2_C1_D_FD_207646 | JGI IMG/M metagenome (GOLD analysis project Ga0316622, IMG submission 207646) | Wetland soil microbial communities from Old Woman Creek delta, Ohio, United States - OWC_Aug_OW2_C1_D5_C | ecosystem: Environmental > Terrestrial > Soil > Wetlands | place: USA: Ohio... | reverse complement strand
TATATGTCAACCCAGGAACATGGTTCATTCCGGGATGCCCAGGAAGGACTCCTCAGCATGGCAGAACAGGGCCCCGTTGTGGCAGCCCTCTCCACTACGACTCGTACCCTGCTCCAGACTCCCTACGGTCCGGCTCACCCGCACCTCGTCGAGCCAGAACTGGCCGCCTCATCGTTTCGATCATTCGCGAGTCCCGCCCGAAGCATGGCGCCAATTGTGGCGCAAAGGGCCATAAGAGCATTGGATTCTCAGTGTGGCGCTATCTCCCCAACACCACAGACATCGAGGGGGACGTCTGTCGGGGGACGTGTCGGGGACCCGTTGCCAATTGTGTCACTTCCACAGTCCGTAGTCCGTCCTTCCCATTCTCACGCGTACTCGTCGCCCCGGCCGCCTTAGGCGATAGACCGGCCGCGCTTCCTCGACCTTGCATCCGATGGAGCGCCGCGTCCTTTGCGGCTGGGCCATGAGTTGTCGGATCGCCTCGAACAGCGTCCGGATGCTTTCGTCATGCCCTGCGATCTTGCGCTCTAGGTCGGCAAGCGTCGCGACGAGGTCTCTCTGCAGTGACATTGTCTCGCGCAGCCGTGCGAACGCCCGCACGATTGCGATATTGACCGCAATCGCCCGTGCGCTTTTGAAGACGCTCGAGAGCATTGCCACCCCTGCTCGGTGAACGCGCTTACGCTGCGGGCGTGCTTGATGCTCGAACGTGTCACAATTTGTGATGTGTCCCGAATCTCTTCGCGGGTGAGCACGAAAGGAAATCCGGCGGGAAGCGGACGATGTTCCGTCGCACCGCCTGATTCAGAGCGCGCGCCTCCACACGATACAGAACCGCCAAATCTCTGTCCAAGAGCACCCGCTGCCCACGCACGAGAACGATCACCATTACAATGCCCTCGGCGGAAATACGCTCCAACTCGGGCTGCTCCGTTCACGGTCTCCCGATTATCTCATGAGGGCGATGTTCAGGCGGGCAGGGCGAGGGCTGCGGGCTGCACTCAACAGCTTCGCCCCGCCTTGCTCGGTGAGGGCGGCGTATGGCATTGCGCGCCGCAGACCGCCCCAACTTGACGTCACAAATTGTGACTTCAAATCATCCCCTCTGTCGCGTGCGGGGTTCCTTGTTGTGTCACGTTCCGTATACCAGAAGGCACTGACCGCTTCAAGTTGGTATTCGTCCATAATCGCCGTGCGCAGGGCCAAGATATCGGTCGCCCTCACCACATACCTTCCATCGGTCAATCCGACGCGCCGGCACGTCATCGGTTCTCCGTTGCCGAACGCGACCCCTGGTATTACTATGGCGCGTGTAGTAATACCGGGAGGACAAACGACATGACGACCACGGTGACGACCAAGGGTCAGGTGACCATTCCCAAACCGATTCGCGACTTCCTCGGACTGGCGCCGGGAAGCCAGGTCGTGTTCGAGTACGGCCCGAGTGGGGAGGTAGTTCTGAAGCCCGCTGTGCACGCACGTCCGAAGCGGCCCGGTCGCAGCAGATTCGCACGCCTTCGCGGGACGGGAACGCGGAGAGGGATGACCACCGACGAGTTGATGAACCTGCTGCGCGGCTACGATGAGGACGCGCGCGATCCGGGTCTCAGGTGATCCTCGCCGACAGCAACGTCCTTCTCGACGTCATCACGGCGGACCCAAAGTGGGGCCGCTGGTCTCTGGCAGCGCTGGACGAATGGGCGCGTCGCGGCCCGATTCTTGTCAATCCTGTGATCTACGCCGAGATAGCGCCGGCCTACGACACGATGGAATGGCTCGACGCGGCCATCGAGGCCGTCGGCCTCGAACTCCGCGAGATTCCCCGTGCGGCGCTTTTTCTCGCCTCCCGGGCCTTCGTGCGCTACCGCCGCCGTGGCGGGGCGCGGCGGGGCGTCTTGCCGGATTTCTTCGTCGGGGCCCACGCCGCAGTGCTCGACATCCCCCTGCTGACGCGTGACACGCACCGCTACCGCGCCTACTTCCCCACCTTACGCCTGGTCACGCCCGCCCTCAGATCACACGCCGGATGATCGCAAGCGAGGCCCCCCTGCATCTGTAGCGTCGAAGGGGCGCGGCGGGAAGCGGCGGGTGGGTCTCGACACTCGCGCCGCTGCCCTTGCCCCGTTCGCTCTCGTCAGATTTTCGTCGGCAGTGGGATGCCGAAGCGCTTCGAGGCGGCCTCCAGCTTTTGCCATGTCCCCGTGGGCAGCGGGATGCCGTTCTTGACCCGCTCGTCGTGAACCCGATCCTCCGGCTCGCCGGGGACGAGGACTTCCGTGAATCCCTCGGCGGTCGGAAGCGCCTTGATGCCGTCCACGATCGCATCCGCGTTCGCCTTGTACTCGGCGAGATCCGTGAAAGTGGCGATGTCCACCGCTGCCACCACGCTGTTCTGCCGGTGGACCTGCGCCCCCGGCTTCCCCTGGAAGACGGGCGTCAGGAGCGGGTTGGCCACGAAGAGGCTCGTGAGACACTCGAACATCATGGCCAGGCCGGACCCCTTTCCCCCGCCGGCCGGCAAGAGGACGGCGGCCTGTTTGGGGTCGGTGGTTGGCTTCCCGTTCTTGTCCAGCGCCCAGCCGAGCGGGATCGCAATCCCCTTGTCCTCGGCCACGTCGATCTTGCCGCGCGCCGCGATGCTGGTGGCCATATCCAGCATCAGGGGGCGGTGCGTCTTGCCCGGGACGCAGATGGCGATCGGACTGTTGTGGACGCCGGCCGACCTGGCTCCGTGCGGCGCCGTGTTGGGCGGATTGCACACGATGGAGATGCCGGCCATGCCCTCGTTCGCCGCCATGAGCGAGTAGTAACCCATCGCGCCCTGATGGAGCGTGTTGCGGATCACGGCCCAGCCGATGCCGACCTTCCGCGCCTTCTCGATGGCCTTCCGCATGGCCATGACCGTCACCACGGGTCCCGGCGCGTAGTCCGCGTCGATCAGCAGGACGGCCGGCGTTTCCTTCTGCACCTGGATGTTCGGCCGGGGCTTCATGTGGCCCTTGTCCACCAACTCCAAATACCAGGCGATGCGCTGCACGCCGTGGGAATCTACCCCGCGCAGATTCGCCCACACCAATACGTCGGCCTGGTTCTCGGCACCCTCGGCCGTGAACCCCGCCTTTTCGAATACCGTTTTCGTGAAGCGCTTCAAGTCGTCCGCCTTCACCCGCACGTCTGTGGCTGCCATGAGTGTCCGCCTTTCCTGGGCTTTTTCGGTTAGCATCGCCGGTCCCTCCGCGTCACTGGGAGGAGCGCGGGTGCACTCTACAACAAGGAGTACAGGTAGGGCAACGTCTTCGCCGAGTTCCGTTCCCGAAGCAGGCGTTCCATGGTGGCGACGTCGATCCGGTCCGTGATCGCCTCCAGCTTTCGCGTGAGCTGCATCGCCGCGGTGAAGTTTTCAACGGTGTCGATTTCCTTGGGGTATACGTCGAACGCGTACCAGTCATTGTCGTACCCGAGCTTCCGGAGGGTGTAGAAGAACTCGACGAACTCCCAGAGGTGAAAGGCCCCAGGGAGCATGTCCCAGTCCCAGCGGCCGTCGTTGTCGTTCAGGTGAACGTAGAACAGGCGTCCGGCCTTCGCGAGGAGGGCGGCGGACTGGGCGGGGCGCTCCTCGGCATAGAGGGCGTGGCCGATGTCGAGGGTGGCGCCGAGGTTGGGGGCACCGGCGAGAAGACAGAACGCCGCCGTTTCCCCCGCGGTCCCCAGGAGGCAGCGCGCGATGGGGTCGTTCTTCTTGTATTCGATGCAGATGCGGATGTCGCGGTCGTGTGCGCAGACGGCGGCGAACGTTTCCAATGCGTACTCGTACACTTTCAGGTAATCCACCTCGAACAGCGCGTCCGCCCCGTCGTTGAGCGGACAGGTCGTTATGCGCCGGCAGCCCAGCGCCGCCGCGCCATCCATGCAGCGCTTGAAGTCATCCACCAACTCCTGACGCTCCGACGGGCTTTCCGCAAGGAACGATCCCCGCCACCACTTCCCAGACCGGCGCGACCGGAAGTTGACGCCGGCGATCCCGGCTCCAGACTTCTTCAATAACTCGCGAAGCTCGCCGCGATCTTCGAAATCCGCCGGGTAGCACAATTCCACTCCGTCAGCGCCGGGAATCCGGGCCAGCATCTCGAATTTCTCGGCCAGACCCCGGTTCCCCTGGTAGACCATGTACCGGTTCCGGGTCTCCCCAAGAAACCCGGTGATGATAGCCAGCTTGTTCATTGATCCTCCTTAGCCCGGAGATTGTGCGATCGCATTCTCGCCTTCGCGCACTGCGGAGTAGCCTCTGCTCCTCTGCTCCCTCGCCGTCTTATCGCCTCAACACGCTCGGCAGCCATAGGCTGAAGGGTGGAAAGTACGTGATGAGCAGGAGCACCACGATGTTGATCAGAATGAACGGGACCAGGGCCAGCGACGTCCGCTCGACGGATACGCGGGCAAGCTTGGCCGCGATGAAGAGTGTGTTGCCGACGGGCGGGCTGCAGATGCTGATGGCCAGGTTGCACACCACGATCATCCCGAAGTGCAGGGGGTCGACCCCCACCGCCTTGGCCACGGGCAGCAGGATGGGGGTGGTCAGCAAGAGCGCAGGGGCGAGGGGCATCGGCCCGCCCAGGATGAGGAGGAAGATGTTGATCAGGATCAGGATGGCGATCTTGCCCCCCGCCAGCGAGACAATCCAGCGCGAGAAGATCGTGGAAAAGTTCTCGACGGTGAGCAGCCAGGCGAGGGCGTCGCCGGCTCCGATGATCAGCATCATGACCGCCGTCATCTCCCCGGTCTTCCGCAACATCTCCGGGATCATTCGCCATTCGAGATCGCCGTAGACCCAGCGCCCCACCACGATGGCGTACACCACGGCGATGACCGCAGCCTCCGTCGGTGTCACGATGCCGGTGAAGATGGACCCCAGGATGATCACCGGCGCGAAAAGGGCCGGGAGGCAAACCAGGAAGCTCCGCAGCACTTCGCCGAAGCTCAACCGGGACTCCGTTGGATAACCCCGGCGCAGGGCGATCACGAAGGCGCAGACCATCAGGGAGAGGCCGACCAGGATACCGGGGACAATCCCTGCCATGAACAGGTCACCGAGCGAGACGCCCGACACGAAGGCGTACAAGACCATGGGAATGGACGGGGGGATGATGACGCCGATGGTGCCTGCCGACGCGATCACGGCGGCGGCATACGCCTTGTCATAGCCCTTCTTGATCATGGCGGGGATCATCACCCCACCCACCGCCGCCGCGTCTGCCGCGGCCGATCCGGAGACACCGCCGAAGATCATGGAGGCGACGACGGCGATGAGAGCCAGCCCGCCCGGCACCCAGCCCACCAAGGCAAATGCGAACTGGGTGATCCGCTTCCCGATCCCGCCGAGGCTCATGATCTCCCCGGCCAAGATGAAGAAGGGAAGCGCCAGGAGCGTGAAGGACTCGTTGATGGACACGATGGACTGGAAGATGACCGTCAGGGAGAACTTGCCGCTGAAGAGGCCGAACAGCAGTGGGGTGAGCCCGATACTGAAGGCGAGCGGGATGGCCGTCACGGAGAGTCCGAGGAAGAGCCCCCAGATGATGAGGAAGCTCATGGGCTAGTCCTCCTCGTCCGAGGCTCCGCTGGCCGTCCAGCCGCCCTGTCTCTGGCACAGCGCCCAGCCCTCCCGCAGGGTGTACGCCATCATGAGCAGGCCCGCCACGGGGAGGGAGAGATATGAGATCCCGACGGGCATCCGGAGGACCGCCGACTTGTCGTCCATGGTCGCGGCGGTCAGCACGATGCCTTCCCCGATCATGAACCCCAAGAAGACGAGGATGGCGGCCGTCACGTAGAACCCGATGGCACGCTGCCCGCGGGGACCGAATCGCTTGGGCAGAAATCCGATCACCATGTGGGATCGGCGGCGGCTGGCTGCGACCGCGCCGAGCAGCGTGAGCCAGACAAACCCGAGCCCCGCCAGCTCGTCCGACCACGCCAGGGAGTAGTTCAGGACATACCGGGCGAGAACGCCGGATCCGACCAGTAGGACCAGGGCGGCCACGAGTCCGCCCACGGCCCAGTCCACGACCGGTCCGATCCAGCGATCCAGGACGCTATCCACCATGCTCATACGCGAATCGGACCGGTCGCGCATTTCGTCATCCCGTCACGTCACGCGCGCGCTGCTGTTCGTGTTCGCCTGTGCCTTGTGGCTGTTGTCGGCACTCCGCACCGGGCACTCGGAACTCGGCACCCGGCACTACTTGACCGGGTACTTGGCCTTCACCCCCTCGGCATCCTTGAGGAGCGCCTGCAGGACGGGCTTGGGGTACTGCTCACCCGCCTTGTCGTAGACCGGCTGGCTGGCCTTGCCGAATGCCGGCACGTCGGGTTTGATCACCGTAGCCCCCTTGGCCTGCATGTCCGCCAGCATCTTCTCGTCTTCACTCACCACGGCCTTGCGGTGCCACGCCGAGGCCTCTTGAGCTGCCCTCACGAACGCGGACTGGTCAGCCGCAGACATCGCTTGCCAGCGTTTCTCGTTCAGGCTCAAGGGAATCGGTGCGTAAATGTGATTGGTCAGCGAGACGTTCTTGGCCACCTCGTAGAATTTCTGCACGTGGATGGTCGGGATCGGATTCTCTTGGGCGTCCACCACGCCCTGCTGCAGCGAGATGTAGGTCTCGCCGAGGGCCATCACCGTGGGATTGGCGCCGAGCGTCTGCCACAGCCAGACGTATACCTGGTTCTTGGCGATGCGGACCTTCATTCCCTTCACGTCGGCCGGGGTCCGGACCGGCTTGGTGGACGTGAACTGCCGGAAGCCAGCCTCGAGAATAGACAGCGCCCGCATATTCTTGGTCTGGAGCTTGCCGAGCCACTCTTTGACCCAAGGGGAGGTGTCGTAGAGTGCCCAGCCCTGCTCGTAGCTCTCGACCAGGTACGGCAGCGCTAGCAGACCCAACTCCGGGATCTGGTTTCCGTAGATGGCGATGCCGCTGATGGCCAGGTCGATGGCCCCCAGCTTCACCTGCTCCAGGAGCTTCGGGTCATCTCCGAGGGTCCCGCTGTGGTGCACGTCCACCGAGTACCGCCCCTGCGTGTGCTCCTTCACCTTGTCGGCGAAGAACGTCGCCGCCTTGTGACGCAGGCCGTCCGCAGGGTCCGTGTGGCCAAGGCGCAGCGTCGTTGCGGCCTCTCCCGTGGCCGCCGCCGCGACAATCAGGACCGTCAACACACCCACCACCGCCAACAGCCTCTTCATCGTCCACCTCCTGCCGCCGGTTTCGCCGACCAACGCTCCTTCACATGCACGATCGAAAGGGAGGCTCCGGAAACGTGAACCGCCTGCTGCCGATGAGTCGGCCAGTGCCCGACTTCAACCCTTCGCCGCGCCGGGCGCCTCGATCCACCCGACCTCCCGGAGTCTCGCGACAATCTCCCGTTCAGAACTCTCGATATTCTCGAAAACCGCCGCGCAGGCGGCGTTCTCGCCCCCCCGTTTCAGGGCCGCCAGGATGCGCCGGTGCCGCTTGACCGAATTGGCGATCCAGGCCTTGCCGTGCTCCGGCACCACCGTCGAGGCGCAGCGCGCCTGCTTGATCAGCTCCCAGTTGGCAAAGATCAGCTCCACCAGCCGCGTGTTCTCCACCGGATCGTAGAGTGCCCTGTGGAAGTCGTCGTCGAGCCTGGCGTACTTCTTCACGTCGCCGGCCTTCAGGCAGTCGGCCTGCTGGGCGATCAAGGCCTCCAACCGTCGGATGTATTCGGGGGTGGCGTGCCGTGCGGCCATCCGCACGGCGGCTCCCTCGAGGATCTTCCGCACCTCGAACAGCTCCGACAGGAGCGTGCGCGAGAGCGGGCGCACGATCACGCCGCGCCGCGGCACGTTCACCGCGATCCCCATGCCGATGAGGAGCTGCAGGGCATCCCGCACCGGCACGCGGGACACCTCGAACATCTCGGCGATCCGCTCCTGGATGAGGGGCTGGCCCGGCTTCAGCTCCGCCTCGTAGATCATCTCCCTGAGGGATTGGGCGATCACCTCGGCGGTGTTCTGGATGGCGTTGATACGATGGGCGAGGTCAGTCTGTGTCACGGGCATCGATGGCTTTCTGTATACAGTAATACGGTAGTGTTGTAACTCATACCAGGAATCCTGAAACGCGTCAAGGGCCTTTCCGGGCTGCGGAAAACCCCCATCTACGGCGGTGGAGATCCGGCTTCCCTTGAGCGCGCGGCTTCGAGTAGGATGTGGTGGTCCGCCTGCCCAATCCGGAGGGATGGAAGATGCCGATTCGCCTCTCTCCCAACGCATCCCTGGTTCGCTTTTCTTCCTCGGACGGCCTGCAGTTGGAGGGGCGAACGGTCCGCGGTGCGCCCGACCGAGGCGTCGTCCTCTGCCATCCGCACCCGCAGTACGGCGGCTCTATGCTGACCCCGGTCATCATGACGGTGGAACAGGCGTTTCACGAAGCCGGGTACACCACCCTGGCCTTCAACTTTCGTGGGGTGGGGGGCAGCGAGGGAGCGTACGGGGGCGGCCAGGCCGAAGTGGCCGATGTGACGGGCGCCCTGACCCAGCTCGAGGAAGTGCTGGGCGGCCGAGCGCGGCGGTTCGCGGTTGCAGGGTACTCCTTCGGCAGCTTCGTGGGGGCCATGGCCGCGGCCGCGGATCGGCGGGTGAACTTCTACCTCGGCGTCGCGCCGCCCCTCAACCACTACGACTTCGGCTTCCTCCGGCAGGCGGTCTGCCCCATAGCCCTGATCGGCGCGACACGCGACGAGCACTGCGACGCAAGCCGGTTCGAGGCGCTCTATCTCTCGCTCCCGGCTACACCATGGGTCCGGCGGCTGGACGCCACCCACGATTTCACCGATACCCTGGATGCCCTCGCCCAGGCGTGCCGGGACGCAACGGCCTGGGCCACCGGGAACCAGCGTTCGAGCGTCTAGAGTGGGGATGCCGCGGTGGGCCGGTATGGGAGACAACCGGGTGATGCCACCTTGACAGCAATCGCACATCTGTGATCGCATAAGGGCATCGGGATTGTATACAGGATCCAATTCTGGCTATACATCGAGCACAACCGTGGGGTGAGTCCCGTGCTCCTGCCCGCCTTCAGCCGCGCAAAGTCCGTCCGCGAGTTGGTCTATGAAACCCTGAAGAAGGCCATTTGCGACGGAGGATTCGCAACCGGCACGCGCCTGGTGGAGGAAGAGCTCGCGAAGCAGCTTCAGGTCAGCAGGACGCCGATCCGTGAGGCGATGCGCCGACTGGAGTCCGAGGGGTTGGTCGCGCACGTCCATGGCAAGGGGGCGACCGTTCTCGGTTTCAGCCGTGACGACGTGATCGAGTTGTATTCCATCCGCGAGGCGCTCGAGGCGTTGGCGATCCATTACACCATCCAGCACATCACCACGGAGGAGATCACCCGACTCAAGGCCATCCTCGATAAAATGCGAGCGCATTTTCAACGCAAGGACGTCGGGGCGCACTTCGAGTGGAACCAAAAGTTCAACGATCTGCTAATCGAAACCTGCAAGATGCCGCGACTGAAGCGCCTAATCAACACCTACCGGGAGCATCTGCACAGGTTTCGCTACGCGGCCATGGGCAAGCACGAAGGCAGAATGCTGGACGCGCTCCGCGAGCACGAACAGATTCTGCAGGCCGTCATGGCGAAGGACAGCGCGACGGCCGAATCGCTGGTGAGAAAGCACCTGCAAGCGGCGAAGCGTGCGTACACCTCGGGAAACGGGGCGTCAGACGGTGTCGTCCGCGATCCCGTCCGACGCCCGAAGGCAGGCGATGTCCGGCGTACTCGTCTCACGAGTCTCAACGATCGTAACAAGGAGGAACACGCATGAAGACGACATGGTGGTTGTTGCTGGCGGTAGTTGCCGGAGCGTTGGCCTTGCCCGCCGCCGCGCCCGCAGCCTGGGAGCCCAAGGGGCAGCTCGAATGCATCGCCCCCTCGAACCCAGGCGGGGGCTGGGATGCCATCTGCCGCACCACGGCGGCCGTCCTCCAGAAAACCGGGATCACCAAGGAGACCATGTACGTTACCAACATGCCCGGAGGTAGCGGCGCGGTGGCCATCGCCAACGTCATCACCAAGCGGAAGGGAGACACCAATCTCCTCGTGGCTGCCTCGAACTCCCTCACGCTCACCATTGCCCTTAAGCGAACCGCCCACACGTACAACGATGTCACTCCGCTGGCGCAGGTCGGGGCCGAGATGGGCGGGTTCTTCGTCAAGGCCGACTCGCCGTACAAGACTCTTACCGACCTCGCGAACGCCCTCAAGAAGGACCCCAAGGCCGCGTCGTTCGCCGGGGGATCGGCCCCGGGCAGCCTGGACCACATCAAGGCCGCCGTGTTCGCCAAGGCGATCGGCGTGGACGCGACGAAGGTGTCGTACGTGCCGTTCCAGGGGGGCGGCGAGGCGATGACCTCCCTGCTGGGCGGGCACACGAACGTGGCCGCCCTCGACCTGTCGGAGGCCGCCGGCCAGCTCGAGGCGGGCAAGGTTCGCTGCCTGGGCCTCTTGTCCGACAAGCGGTCCACCAAGTTCAAGGACATTCCCACCAGCTACGACCAGAACATCAAGGCGACGTTCCCCATCTGGCGCGGGATCTACATGGCGCCGGGCGTGCCGGCGGAGGCGGTGCAATTCTGGGCCGGCGCGATCCAGAAGATGACGACCAGTGCCGAGTGGAACACGAACCGCGAGCGGCTCGGCTGGGAGCCGGTGTACAAGTTCGGCGACGACTTCGGGAAGTTTGTAAAGGATGAAACCGCCAGCATGCAATCCCTGTTGAAGGAGCTCGGCTTCTTGAAGTAGGTCGATTCGGCGCCCCCCGCCTTTTGGGGGCCGGACCTCTTCTGCGCACGTCCCCACGCCGCTGCAACGATCGCTGTGGCGTGGGGACGGCGACGTGAGGGTGACTCTCGTGAACGCTTCCGCGAAGGGTAGAACCCGCGCCCGCCTCGAAGGGCTGGCCATCCTACTCGTGGCCTGCGGTTACTTGTGGGAGGGCCACAACGTTCCCGATCTGTTCCAAATGCCCGGCGTGCCGGGGCCCACCACGTTCCCGTACATTCTGGGGATTATCTTCGCTCTGACCGGCTTGTGGCTGCTCGTCTCGCCCGCCGACCTTTTTGCCCGCCGCCAACCGGCGGTAGAGGAGCGTGCGGCGAAGCCGCCGGCTCCCGCCGCGAGTCTCGGGGCGCGGCTGGCCGCACAGTGGCACTTCTATGCCATGTGGATCGCGATCTTGGGCTACCTCGCCCTCATGCCGTCCGTGGGCTTCCCGGTCGCGACGTTCGTCCTGCTGGCCGTGTTCACGTTCCTCCTCGGAGAGAAGCGCTGGTGGTTTGTCGGAAGTCTCGCCCTCGTGGTGACCGTGGTCATTCACCTCGGGTTCGGCAAGGGCCTGAACGTCCGGCTGCCGCTTGGCGTGCTCGAATCACTGTTGAAGTAAACGGGACAGGGGATAGAGAGCTTCGACCGCTGCGCGGCGCCCCGCCCACGACGAATGTGAAGGAGTAACCTCCATGTTCGAGCACCTCCTGAACGGCTTCGCGGTCGCCCTCCAGCCCACCAACCTTCTCATCGCCCTGGTGGGTTGCCTGGTGGGAACCCTGATCGGTGTCCTCCCCGGCCTGGGACCGACGGCCACCCTGGCCATGCTGATTCCCCTGGTCTTCAGCATGCCTCCGGCGACCGCCATGATCCTCCTCACGTCGGTCTACTACGGCTCCATGTACGGCGGCTCCACCACCTCGATCCTGGTGAATATCCCCGGCGAGTCGGCGTCGGTCATCACGTGCAAGGACGGGAACCAGATGGCGCGGCAGGGCCGGGCAGGTCCCGCCCTGGCCATTTCCGCCATCGGGTCGTTCATCGCGGGGTCCTTCGCCGTCCTGGTGCTGACGGTAGTGGGAGCGCCGGTCGCGGGCTACGCCCTCAACTTCGGCCCTCCGGAGTTCTTCGCCCTCATGGTCTTCGGCCTGTGCACGGTGGCGAGCCTGACCGGCAGCGACGTCGTCAAGTCCGTGGTCACGACCTGCTTGGGTCTCATGATCGCCACGGTCGGAATCGACCTCGTCTCGGGCGCCCCCCGCTACACCTTCGGCAACCCGTTCCTCCAGGACGGGATCGATTTCGTGGTCGTGGCCATCGGGATGTTCGCGTTCACCGAGGTCGTCGTCACCGCCATGGAGGTGCGTGCGGGGACCCGGGCGGAGATCATCAAGGCGGAACGCATCTGGCTCAGTTGGGAGGAGTTCAAGTACAGCCTGGCCTCGATTTTCCGCGGCACCGTCTTCGGCTTCATCGTCGGCATGCTGCCCGGCGCCGGCGCCACGCTGTCCACGTTCATTGCCTACAACTTAGAAAAGAGAATCTGCAAGAACCCCGAGCGGCTCGGCACCGGCGACATCCGAGGCGTCGCCAATCCGGAATCCGCCAACAACGCCGCCAGCGGCGCATCCCTGGTGCCCCTGCTCACGCTGGGCATCCCCGGCGGCGGGGCGACCGCGGTGATGCTGGGCGCCCTGATGATGCTGGACATCACGCCGGGACCTCTGCTGTTCGAGAAGCACGGGGCCATGGTCTGGGCCCTCATCGCCAGCATGTACGTCGGCAACGCGCTGTTGCTCATCCTCAACTGGCCGCTCGTGAACGTGTTCGCCCGCGTGATGTCGGTGCCGGCCAAGTACCTGATGCCGATCGTCCTGGTGATCTCCACCATCGGGGTGTGGTCGCTCTCCTACAGTTCGGTGGACCTGTTGCTGGCCGCGGGCGCCGGCCTGCTCGGCTACTACCTCCGGCGGAACAAGTACCCCATCGAGCCCCTCATTCTGGGCCTGATCCTGGGAGGCCGGATGGAGCAGGCCTACCGGCAGGCGCTGATCATCTCCAAGGGAAGCAATCTGATCTTCTTCACGAAACCGATCTCGCTCACCTTGCTGGTGGGCGCGGTGCTGTTCCTGTTCCTGCCGATGCTCCTGGCCAAGGCGAAGCAGTTCCAGGCGGCCCGGGCGGTGAGCGGAGAGGCGGCGTAACCGATTGCGGTGTCGCGCGCGCCGTCGGCGCGCGACGAGACGAGTGACGCGAGGCATCGATGACGGGAGCGGTTCCCCTGCTGTCCGAACACGATCGGCTCGAGGCACGCCGGCTCATCGAATCCGAAGGGCTGCGATTCGAGACCGATGCCGACGACATCGTGGGGCTCTACGACGGCGAGCGCCTGGTCGCCACAGGTTCCCGGGCCGGGTACGTGCTCAAGATGCTGGCCATCGCGCCCGATCAGCAGGGGGGCGAAGCGCTGGGAGAACTCGTCACGCTGCTCATGCAGCGCGGGATGGATCTAGGCCATGAGACGTTTTTCGTCTACACGCGCCCCGACCATGTCACGACTTTCGAACGCTTGAATTTCCGCCTTCTCGTCACGCACAGCATGGCAGCCCTCCTGGAGATCGGCCCCGGGATCAGGGAATACCTTGATAGGCACCGCGCGCTGATGCGTCCCGGGAAGAACGGCGCCATCGTCGTGAACGGCAATCCCTTCACTTTGGGACATCTGCACCTCGTGGAGACGGCCGCTCGGCGGGCGGAGCACCTGTATCTCTTCGTAGTGCGCGAAGATCGATCCGTGTTCCCGTTCGACGCGCGCTTTCGTCTGGCGCAGGCGGCGACGGCGCACCTTTCCAACGTGTCGGTACTCGAGACGTCGCGGTATGCGGTCAGCGCCGGCACGTTCCCGTCGTACTTCCTCAAGCGACTCGACGACGCCGCCTTGGCTCAGATGCAGCTGGATGTGCGGCTGTTTGCCTCTGTGCTCGCACCACCGTTCTCGGTGCGGGCGCGATTCGCGGGAGACGAGCCGTACTGTGCGACCACGGCGGCGTATAACCGCACGATGGAGGAGGCGCTGGGAGATTACGGAATCGAGTGGACGCAGATTCCGCGGCTGGCGCACGGCGGCGCGGCCATCAGCGCCAGCCGCGTGCGCGAGTGCTTGGGCCGCGGCGACCTCGACCGCGTGGCGTCGTGGGTGCCCCCGGCCACCATGGCGTTCCTGCGCTCGCCGGAGGGGGACGCCGTCATTCGGCGTCTCGCCGGCGCCGGGGAAGGACGGTAGCCGATGCAGATCAGACGAAAAGCCACCGCGGGCACATCCCAGTCGAGCGACCTCATGGTCGTCGTCGAGCCCTCGGACACCCTGTCGATCGAGATCGAGTCGACCGTGAAGAAGCAGTATGAACACCTCATCCGCGTCCGGATCCAGGAGCCGCTGGCGCGCCTGGGGGTCACCGCGGCGCGGATCAGGGTCAACGACCGTGGGGCGCTGGACTACGCCATCGACGCGCGCGTCGAGGCAGCCCTGCGCCGGGCGGCGGAGGAATAGACCGTGGACAAACTGCGATATCGCGAGTGCCAGCAGAGCCGGCGCTTCGTCATTACCGTCCCGCCCGGCGCCAAGCTGGTGGAGGAGCTTCGAGGCTTCGCCGGCGCCGTGGGCTTGAAGATGGCGGCCATGGTGTCCGCGGTGGGGTCGATCCGCAATCTCACGTTCACGGACATTCAGATGGGGGCCCATCTCCCCATCACGGAGCCGCGCCTCCGCCACCACCAGGTCGAGGGGCCGCTCGGACTGCTCGGCATCGAGGGCAACCTGGTGGCGGGCGACGGAAGCCAGGTGGCCGCCCACCTCCACATCATCGCCGCGAAATCCTCGGGCGAGGTCATCGGAGGAGGCCTGGTCGAGGCGGAGGTATTTGCCTCGTGCGAGATCGTGCTCACGGAGTATGTCGTCGAGGGAGTCGAGCGTCATCACTCAACCGTGAGCGGCGTTGACACGCTCACCTTCCGAGAGACGTGACCCATGCAGACCGAGATGCGGCTTCGGCGGTCGCTGCTGTACGTGCCCGGGAACATGCCGGGCATGCTGCAGAACATCCCGGTGTTCGACGCGGACGTCGTCGTGATCGATCTGGAGGATGCCGTGCCGCTCTCCGAGAAGGACGCCGGGAGGATTCTCGCGCGCAACTTCCTTCGGTTGTCGCGGGACCGACGCAACGAACTGTACGTGCGGATCAATCCGCTGGACACCTCCTACGCGATGGCGGACCTGGCGGAGATTCTTCCGGCCCTCCCCGACGGGATCCGACTGCCGAAGGCCGACCACCCGGACGTGGTCGAACGCCTCGACACGATGCTGACGGAGCACGAAGAGCAGCTACGCCTCGAGGTCGGGTCCTTCAAGATCATCCCGTCCATCGAGAGCGCCACCGGGCTCTTGAACTGCGTGGAGACGGCCACGGCCTCGAACCGTCTGGTGGCCTTGGCGTTCGGCGCCGAGGACTACACCGCGTCCATGGAGATCGACCGGACCAAGACCGGGGAAGAGCTCTTCCACGCGCGCACCATGGTCGCCTGGGCGGCCAAGGCGGCGGGTCTGCAGGTCATCGACTCGATCTTCCCCGACGCCAACGACATGGACGGGCTCCGGGCCGAGACCGAGCTGGTCAAGCGCCTCGGCTACACCGGCAAGTCCCTGGTCAATCCTCGCCAGATCGAAATCGTCCACGAGGTCTTTCGCCCCAAGCCAGAGGAAGTGGCGCACGCCCTCGAGGTGATGGAGGCCATTCAGCGGGCGCGAGAGATGGGCACGGGGGTCATCTCGCTGCGGGGCAGGATGGTCGATGCCCCAGTGGTCAAGCGGGCCGCCCGCACGCTCAAGACGGCGGTGGCGTTCGGCATGATCGAGTACGAGCTGACGGACGAGGTGGTCCATGGCGCGAAATAGTCTCGGCCGAGAGATCCCCGAACTGTGGCACGGGAGGCGCCTCGATCCCTACCGCGATCCCTGGTCAAGGAAACCCGACGTGGACCGCGCCACGCGCCCGGTGGTTCGCCGTAATCCCGGCGAGAGCAAGCTGCTGCCCTCGCTCCGCGAGGCCATCGAGAAGTGCGAGCCCCACGACGGCATGACGATCGCGACGCATCATCATCTCCGCAACGGCGACGTGCTGCTCAATCTCCTGGTCAAGGAGTTGGACGCGCTAGGCATCCGTGACGTGGGAATCGCCTCCAGCTCGGTGCACCCCGTGCACGCGGAGTTGATCCCGTACATCCGCAAAGGGGTGGTCACGCGCATCGAGACGGGGGTGAACGGGCTGATCGGAGAGCTGGCGAGCAAGGGCGAGCTGGAGTGCCCGATCGTGGTCCGGAGCCACGGCGGGCGCGCCCGGTCGCTCGTCACGGGCGAGGTGGTGGTCGACGCCGCCTTTATCGCGGCCCCCTGCTGCGATATCACGGGCAACCTCAACGGCATGCGCGGCCCCTCGGCCTGCGGCAGCCTCGGCTACGCGTACACCGACGCGCGCTACGCGCGGAAGGTCGTAGCCGTCACCGACAACCTGGTGCGCTACCCGGCGGCGCCCGTCAGCATCTCGCAGAGCGACGTGGACTGGGTCGTCACGATCGACACGTTGGGCGACCCCAAGAAGATCGTCTCCACGACCACGCGCATTACCCGCGATCCGGCCGGCCTCCAGATCGCCCGATACGCCGCGGAGGTTATCGACGCCGCCGGTCTCCTGCGGGACGACTTCTCTTTCCAGACGGGCTCGGGTGGGATCTCCTTGGCCGTGGCCGACAACGTCAAGCGGAAGATGGCCGAGAAGAAGATCAAGGGCAGCTTCGGCTGCGGCGGCATCACCGGCTACTTCGTGGACATGCTGGAACAGGGGTTCTTCGATACGCTGTTCGACGTCCAGTGCTTCGATCTGCACGCCGTGGAGTCCATCGGCAAGAATCCGAACCACCGCGAGATCAGCGCGGACCTGTACGCCAACCCCTTCAACCGCGGCTCGGTCGTCAACATGCTGGACTGCGTCATCCTCTCGGCCACCGAGATCGACGTCGACTTCAACGTCAACGTGAACACCGAATCCAGCGGCTTGCTGCTGCACAATACCGGCGGCCACTGCGACACGGCGGCGGGGGCCAAGCTCGCCATCGTGGTGGCCCCGAGCATTCGCGGCCGTCTGCCGATCATCCGCGAGTCCGTCACCAGCATCACCACGCCCGGGGAGACCGTGGATGTGGTGGTGACCGAGCGCGGGATCGCCGTGGCCGATCGCCATCCGGACCTTATCAAGGAGCTTGTGCGCCGGAGGCTTCCGGTGAAGGACATCCGCCAGCTCCATGCGGACATCTGCGCCATCACGGGCACCCCTCAGGCGATCCAGTTCACCGACAAGGTCGTCGCGGTGATCGAGTATCGGGACGGCTCCATCATCGATGTCGTGCGCCAGCTCAAGGAGTGACTATCTTGCCGCGCGCGATGCGCGGCACGCGCAGATCCTCGCCGCCTGCAGGCTGGCCCAGGAAACGCGGGCCGGCGCGGTCGTGGTCGCGAGCACAAATCTCCCTGGCCCGGAAAAGAATCGCCCGGGGCTGGAGATCCTGGTGGAGCGGAGCCTGGCAACCCTGAGCGCCCGGGGGTTGCACCTCATGCTGGCGTCCGCCGGCACGGACCTGCTCGGGCCGTACCGATTCCTCGTCGCCGCGGAGCCGGCTGCGACGATCAAACCGCTCACGGTTACGCTCGAACGGGACCTGCCGGGGGGGCGCGTTCTCGATCTCGACGTCCTGACCCCCGACGGCGATCCGGTGGATCGCGAGAGCCTCGGATTGGAGCCGCGCTGCTGCTATGTCTGCGATCGACCGGCGCGCGAGTGTATCCTGCTCGCCCGCCATCCCCTCCAAGAGCTTCTTGCGGCGGTGGACGCCCACCTGGCCCTGGCTGACCCTCCGCAAGCTGGGCGAGAGCCTGACTGCCGGGGCGCTTCGTGAGCTCGATCTAACGCCCAAGCCCGGGCTCGTGGACCGCCACGACAACGGGTCCCATCCCGACCTGACCTACGCCCGGATGCGGACGTCGGTGCGTCTGCTGCCGGCGTACTATGCCGACCTGCTCGAGCGGCTCCGAGCCGGTGGGCCTCTCGCATCCTGCATCGAGGCCGGGCGCCTGGCCGAGGTGCGCATGATCGCCCGGGTGGGCGCCAATTGTCACCGGGGCTATATTTTTCTCTCGGGGCTTACTCTCGTAGGGGCACACCGAGCGCAGGGCGATGTCGACCGGCTACGAACCGCCATCGCCGACGTGGCCCTGGAATTCTTCAGCATCGCGTCCAAGGAGGAATCCCACGGGGACCAAGCCCGGCGTGCGTTTGGGGTTGGCGGAATCCGCAAGGAATCCGAGGCCGGGCTCCCGTCCGTGTTCGAGGCGGCATGGCCCCGCTACACAAACAGTCTGCGACGGGACGGCGATCACCTGCGGGCCGAATATCACGCCATCGCCTCGCTCATGCAGCACGTGGAGGATACGACCGCGTTGCACCGCTGCGGCCTTGGCGGCCTCACCCGTATGCGAGAGGACGGTCGGATCCTCCAGGCGCTGCTGGATCAGGGCAGCGACCCGCGCGCCTTCCTGCAGCGTACGAATGAGGCATACCGGCAGATCGGTCTGACGATGGGCGGAGTGGCCGATTGTCTGGCACTGACGTTCGCGTTGCACGCGTGCTTTGGCGGCCCGCGGGGCTGACTCTCCGGCACATGGAGCCGCATTGCGCTCCAAATCGGGGTACGAGACGATGGTGAAGGATTTGGTGCCGCCAGCCGAGGAGTAGCAAATCCGGCAGGACGGCTTACCCGCGAGAGCTGCCCGACGCGAGACCCGGGCGGCCGCCTTCGTTCGTTGGAGGATACACGTCGATATGGAAAAGCCGCGCGTCCTGATCACGAGCATCTTTCTCCGGCCGGATGACGACGTGGACCGCCGCCTGCGCGAGGCCGGATTCGAACCGGTGTATCACCCGTTGACCGGCAAACGAACCGAGGCGGAGTTGATCGCCCTGCTCCAGGGAATTGACGGTGCCATCGCCTCGGTGGACCCGTTCACGGACCGAGTCCTGGCCGCCGCCCCGCAGTTGAAGGTGATCTCGCGGACTGGCGTCGGCTACGATGCGATCGATGTCAAGGCCGCCACCGCGCGGGGCGTCATGGTGACCACCACCCCCGGTGTGAACCGGGACGCCGTGGCGGACCTGGCGTTTGCGCTCGTCCTCTGCTGCGCGCGCAAGCTGCCGGAGAATCTGGCGGAGGTCCGGCGGGGCGGGTGGAAGCGCCACGAAGGGGTGGATCTTGCCGGGAAGACGCTGGGGATTGTCGGCTTGGGGACCATCGGCAAGGAGGTGGCGCAGCGGGCCAAGGCATTCAAGATGCAGCTTCTCGCGTACGACCTGGTGCAGGATCGCCCATTTGCCGACGCGACGGGCGTCGCCTACGTCTCGCTCGATGGCCTGCTGCGCCAGAGCGATTTTGTGAGCCTCCATTGCTTCCTGAACGAGACCACACGCCACCTCATGAATGCCGAACGGCTCGCACGCATGAAGCCGACGGCCTACCTCGTCAACACGGCGCGAGGCGGCCTGGTGGACACCGAGGCGCTCTGCCGCGCGCTCCGGGAGAAGCGCATCGCTGGCGCCGCGCTGGACGTCATGGAGGAGGAGCCCCTGCCGGCCGACAGCCCCCTGCGGGGCTTCGACAACATCTACCTGACCCCGCACGCCGCCGGCTCCACCGCCGACGCGCGCGAGCGCTCGGGCGCCATGGCCGCAGAGAATCTAATCCGAGCGCTCCGCGGCGAGCGACCCGCGGGAATCGTGAATCCCGAGGTCGTGACGCGATAGCGTTCGGTTTGCCCTACACGTCCCGCGCGCGAGGTCTGGCCGCGACCATCCGCCTTCTACTTGCCTTCCTTCTTGAACTTCTCGAGGGCCTCCTGCTGGGCCGCCCGGCTCTCCATCACCAGGCGGTAGGCGATGTAGTACTTGTAGATGTTGCTGACGTAGGTCACCGTTTCCTGGCCGATCTTCTCCGCCGCCACATACTCCACGTTCTGGAACCAGACGTTTGGGTCGTAGCCGCGCTTGGCGGCTTCCTTGCGCAGCGAGGCAATGCGGCCCGCGCCGGCGTTGTAGGACGCGAAGGCAAACAGCGCCTTGTCGAGCTTGGTCATCGGCTCCTTCTCGTAGTACTGGTCGATCATCCAGCGCATGTATTTGATCCCGGCGTGGATGTTCGCCTCGGTCTGGGTAATGTCGCCGACCTTCAGGTCCTTGCCGGTGGTGGGCATCACCTGCATGACCCCGATCGCGCCGACCCGGCTCTTCGCGTCCTGGTTGAGCTGCGACTCCTGGTAGCCCTGTGCGCCCATGAGCACCCAGTCGACGTCGTACTGCGCGCCGTACTTCTGGAAATACTGAACCAAGGCCAGGAACTTCTGGCGCTCCGCCTCGGAGGCCGCATCCTTCACGTACTTGACGCTCTTCAGGTAGCGTGTCAGCAGCTGGTTGCCGAGCGCGGTCCCGACCTTGTGCCGCGTGGCGAAGGCATCCAGCGCCGCCTTGAGTTGCGGGCTATTTTTGCGAAACGCCGCCCCGACTTCGGCGCCGGTCCGCACCGCGACTGTGTCGTGCACGACGAGCTTTGGGAAGATCTGTTTCCAGAAGTCCGCCTTGTGCTTGTCCACGACGAGGAGCGGGACGAGGCCGGCGTTGAGCATCTCCAGCAGATCCTCATCTTCCAGCGTCTCGGGGGCTTCCCGGAGCGTGACCGGCGGCTTCTTCTCCGCCGCGAACTTCGCGTTGAGCGCCACGAGGCTCTGGTAGTAGCTCGAAGACTTGCGCACGAAGACTTCCTTGCCCGCGAGGTCGTCCAGGCTGGCGATCTTTGGGGAGGCCGGCCCCGTCACCACGACTTCACTCACGTCGCTCTTCACTGCGGTGGAGAAGTCCACCAGTGTCTGCCGCTCCGGCGTGATCGTGAGGTTGGCGGCGGCGATGTCGCCCTTGCCGTCGACCAGCCCCGGCAGCAGATGGTCGCGCCGCACCGGGACGAACACCACCCGCACCTTCAGGGCCTTGTGCTTGAGTTGTTTCTGGGCGGCCAGCTGCTTGTTGAGCTCGTCCTCGAACAGCCGAAAGTAATCAACGGTGACGCCGCGCTGCACGCCTTTGTCCATGAAATAGAAGGTCTTGCTGTAGACGGTGAGCACGCGAATGAGCCGCCGCTGGATCATCCCGTCCAGATCGCCGGTCCACGGCTTCTGGATCTCCTTGGGATCGAGGGTGAGGGTCTTGGTGGTTTTGGCCGCCCCCTTCGCAGGCGGCTTGTCCTGGGCGTGGGTGCCGGTTGGAGCATACGCTAGCATGCCCACGAGGGCGGCGGCGAGGACATATCGTGCAGGCGTAAGACTCATCAGCGCCTCCTTGTGGCGTCGCGTGCGAACGGCGGTCTCAGGGGCAGGCAACTACGCGTTTCTGGTTTTCGGATGCGAGCGCTATCCGGCATAGGGTCTGTGTAACAACACGTGTGGGGGTGCGGAAGCGAGACGCGACAGCGTGCGGGATTGGTGACGAGAACCGAACCCCTCTCGACGTTGTCTGGGTTCCGGATAACACCCCCCGGGTTGCCGAGGCAAGGTCCGACGAACCTGCGGGAAAGCGTAACGCCGGGCTGCCGGTCTGTCAACCGCGAACCCCCCTGTTTGCCCTTGACGGAACGGGATTGTCCGCCGATAGTGACTCATCGGTACTGAACTGAAAGGGATCCTGCTGTTTTGGGGTTGCAGTCATGCCCCGCGACGGTTGGCGTTTAGTCGCTTCAGCGCCTCCGCCGGCCGAGCACGGTCGGTGGGGGCGTTCGCGTCTGCACCGGCGTTGGATTCCACGCTACTATAGCCGCGTCGCGAAGTCGCCTGACGGACCGCTCAGGCACATGACGACGGGATCCCGGCGGGGGGCGTATCGCCGCGCGACGCAACGACTGACGTGGAGGGACGTAGCATGGCAAAGCGCATCAAGGTCGCGCGGATCGCCGATCTCGCGCCGGGCTCTGGTACCACGGTGGACGTCGAGGGGCAACGCATTGCCCTCTTCAACGTACAAGGGACATTTTACGCGATTGACGATACGTGTCCGCACCGTGGCGGGCCCTTGGGGGAGGGCGAACTGGACGGGGCCATGGTCACCTGCCCATGGCACGGCGCTACGTTCGACGTGCAGACCGGAGCCGTGACCGGACCGCCCGCTCGCAATGGCGTGCGGAGTTTCCAGGTCCGCGTCGAAGGGGAGGACGTGTTGGTCGAGATCGACTGATGCACGCTCGAACGACTGAACGGCCCGCCGCGACCCCTTATGCTGGTGTCGTTTCTGATGCTTGACATCACCGGTGCATTCCTATAGAGTGCCATTTACTACCAAGTGAGTCCTACATCGTCGTCGAGCAGGAAGGCCTCGACCCTTCGCCCACCCGGGCACTCCGCCCCTTCCCTCGGCTCGGCAAAATCGCAAGCGACGGTCAAATGCTCGCCACTTGCGAGATCCAGTGGGGAAACCCTGTGCCTGTACGGCAAGCTTTTTTCCGCTCGGCGATACGATTGGAATCCTGTGCCGTCCACATGCCGATGGCGGTTTTCCGCATCTGCCGGCAGAACCGGCGGTGCGGTCCACCGAGGGTTGGCCGGGCGGCGGATAGCTGGAGACGGACGTAAATCCGGAGTTTGAGAATGGAACACGACAGCCATACCAGCGGCGGCGCCCCAGCGCTCGCCGTGCTCGACCCCATGCCCGAGAGTTCCGCGCCGACCCAGCCCCTCCTCCTCCAGGAAGCCCGGCGGTACAAGAGGCTCCGGGTGGTCCTCATCAAGCCGTCCAAGTATGACGACGACGGGTACGTCATCCGGTTCTGGCGGGGGGTGCTCCCGAGCAACACCCTGAACGTCCTGAACGGCCTGACAGTTGACATCGCCCGACAGCGACTCTTCGGGGACATCGAGATCCGGGTCGACGCTTTTGACGAGACCGTGCAGAAGGTGCCCGTCAAAGAGATCGTTGAATGGTCCCGCCAGCCTGCGACCAAGCTGGTGGTGGGCCTGGTCGGGGTTCAGACCAACCAGTTTCCGCGGGCCCTGGACTTGGGGCGGGAGTTCCGGGCCGCCGGGATCGACGTCCTGATGGGGGGCTTCCACACCAGCGGGACGATCAACATGTTGTCCGACCAGGAGCCGGACATCCAGACGTTGTACCGGGAGTCCATCGTCGTCGTATCCGGTGAGGTGGAGGGATCCTGGGGACCCATCCTTGCCGACGCGCTCAACGGCCGGCTGCAGCGCCTCTACTCCTTCGCCCAGGACCTCAAGAGCCTGACGGATATCGAGGCGGCCCCGCCCCCGGTCGTCAACTCCAAGACGATGCGCCAGTTTGCGCGGTCGTCGTTCGGGACCGTGGAGACCTCCCGCGGGTGCCCATTCACGTGTAGCTTCTGTACCATCATCAACGTCCAGGGGCGGACGATGCGGGAGCGATCCCCGGAGTCGATAGTGGCGCTCGTTCGGGACAACTATCGCCGGCACGGGATCGACTTTTACTTCTTCACCGATGACAATTTCGCCCGGAAGAAGTACTGGCGGGAAACCTTCGAGGGCCTCATCCGTCTCCGGACAGAGGAAGGCATCAAGGTCACGTTCATGATGCAGGTGGACCTGGCCCGCAAGCCCGAGGACTTCGTGCGCCTAGCCGCGGAGGCGGGTTGCACCCAGGTGTTCATGGGGCTGGAGAGCGTGAACCCCGAAAACCTCAAGTCGGAGAGCAAGCGGCAGAACAAGGTCGCGGAATACCGGGACATTCTGCGCGAGTGGCACGCCGCCGGCATCGTCGTCCACGCTGCCTATATCATCGGCCTCCCGTTCGACACCGGGGCACAGGTCGCCCAGGATGTCCAGTACCTCATGGATGAGATCCAGCCTGACCAGGCGTCCTTCTTCATGCTGACGCCGCTCCCCGGCTCGCACGATCACAAGGAGATGCAGAAGCGGGGCGACTGGATGGACCCGGATCTCAACAAGCGGGATTCTTTCCACGCCACCATCCAGCATCCGCGCATGTCCGCGGAGGAGTGGACGGACGCCTACCGCGCCGCGTGGCAAACCTTCTACCGCAAAGAGAATCTGATCAAGATCCTGTCGCGCTGGAGCCACAATCCTTTAGCGTACTGGAACCTCCTCTTCCTCTACCTGTGGTACAAGAACGCGGCGCTGATCGAGCGCGAGCACCCGATGATCGCGGGGTTCTTCCGCCTGAAAGACCGCCGTTCCCGACGGCCGGGGTTCGCCGTTGACCCCTGGCCGGTGCATCTGTGGAAGCGCACGCGGGACGTGCTGCGCCTCACCCGATCGTGGGTCGGCCTCCTCAAGGAAATGGAAGAGATCTGGCTGGCGACCAGGCCGCGCAGCGACCGAGAAAAGCAGGTCCTCAAGGAGATCGAGCGGCTGCAGGGCGAGATCTGGAGGGCGCTGCGCATTCCCGAATGGCAGCAGGCCTATGCCGAGGCCAAGACCGCGCTTCCGGCCAGGGCCCGGGCGCTGCTGGACCCGTTCGAAGAGCTGGCCGCCACCATCGTCCGCACCCCCAAGGAGCTGGACGCATTCCTGGAGAGATGGGGCAGTTTGCCCGAGCGAGCGCAAGACCTTTTCCGTCGTGTTGCAGGAGACCAGAGCACGTTGGAGCGCTGGCTGCATCCTCTCACCCAGCTCGCCCAGGATGCGACGCCGCATTCGAAGATCCAAGAGTGGCGGGCGGCGTACGCTCGCTTCCGCAACCAGCTGCCATCGCGGTTCGCCCTCATGTGCGGGCAGTTCGATGCGTTGAGCGCCCGCGTGGTCTACTCCCGCCAGGAGCTCCGGCGGTTCTGGACCCGAACAGGCGAGCATCTTCGGCAGGGTCGGCTCTGGAACATCCGGCCCGTCCGACTGGTCGTGGCCGGCGTCAAGGAGATCGTCCTGACGGCGAGCTTCACCCGCCAGGTTCTCGCCTCGTTTTCCCCCGAGCGCTGATCACGCTGCCGCCTCGCGCGGCCGCAATCCCGCCGCGCGAGGCGGCGTGGCATCATTCCCTCCGGTCTGCGTACCATACCTACCGTTCGATCGGCAACCCCACCATGGAACCGTACTCCGTCCAGGAGCCGTCGTAATTCCGTACTTTCTCGAGCCCGAGGAGGTATCTCAGCGCGAACCACGTGTGGCTCGAGCGCTCGCCGATCCGGCAATAGGCGATCATTGCGCCCTCGTCAAGACCGGGCGGTTTCGAGGAGTTGCGGCGGCCGTGCGGCACGGCTGGAGATGGACTAGCACCTCCCGTCCATCACGGCCACCGGCAGACCGGTACGCGGGTCGTTCAAAGTGGTCAGCGTGCGCGGTGGACCATGCTCTCGTGGATTCCCGGGCATGCTCGGGATCCACTTCACTCCCACCGTGTCCACGCCGCCGCCGACGTAATCAGGTATGGCGATCATCCGGCCCCGGTTATTCTCGGTCGGCGGCGGCCCCCAGCGGATCGTGGACTAACCTCGGAGTGAAACAATCGGTGGGGGCGGACCGGTCAAAACTTCACCAGCGCCGGCACATCGGCCAGCGTCGAGCCCTCGATGTCCTCGGCGGCGCGCATGAGGAAGTTCAGCTTCTCGATGCGTTCCCCTGACCGAGGAGCACCGTTCTTCTGGAAGGGGACCTGCAACCCGACGGAGAAGTCCATGACGATATCGTCGATGGTGCCCCCGGACCGTCCGGACGGGACGGCCAGCAAGCCGTGATCCCGGGCGTAACTGTAGGTGTCAAGAGCCTCAGTGATGGTGCCAACCTGATTCGGCTTCAGGATGAAGCCCTCCACGGCCTTCGTCTCAACCGCCCGCTTGAGGCGTTCCCGGTCCGTCACGATAAAGTCGTCCCCCAGTACGATCGTGCGGTCGAGCTCCGCGACGGCCTTCGGGTAGCCCTCCCAGTCGTTCTCGTCGAGCAGGTCCTCGATGAACACGAAGTCGAACATCTCGGTCAGCCGCTTCGTGTACGCGATTAGTTCGTCGCTGGAGACGCGACGGCCGTCCAGCTCGTAGGTCTTGGTGGCCGCGTCGTACATCTCGCTGGCGGCGCAGTCCAGGGCGAAGGCGAACTTGCCGGTGTAGCCCGCGGTTTCGATCGCCTCGGCCATGACGGTCAGAACCTGCTCGGGGTTCGCCGACGGCGCGACGTAGCCGTAGGAGCGGGCCACCTGCGGCGCCCGGCCCAGGTGCTTGGCAAGCGTATTCCCCAACTCCGAGAAAAGGTTTACGCTCGTCTCGACGGCCGAGTGGATGCTGCCCGCCTTGTAGGGCATCACGATGAACTCGTTGAACGCCTGGACCACATCCCCGTACCGCCCGCCGTTGACCATGTTGAAGCTGGGGATTGGGATAGTTCGCAGGGGCTGGCGCGCCAGATGGCGATACACCGGAATCCCTCTGCTCGCGCATGCCGCACGGAGAACGGCGATCGACGTCGAGTAGATGGCGTTGCCTCCCAGACGCGACTTGTGGGGGGTCCCATCCAGCTCGATCATGACCTGATCGATGGCGCGTTGCTCGAACACGTCGCGACCCACGAGAGAGGGGGCGATGACGTCGAGCACGTTGGCGACGGCCTTGTGGACGCTTAACCCACGGTACTCGTTCGGGTCGCCGTCGCGCAGCACGAACGCTTCATGCATGCCGACGGAGGTACCGGTGGGGGCCGCCCCGCGGCCCACGGAACCGTCCTCACAGACCACCTCGACCTCCACGAGGGGACGGCACTTGCAGTCCAGCAATTGACGGGCGCGGACGTCCGAGATGCGCATCGGCATCACTTCCTGACGGCGGGGACGTAGAGAATGTTGAAGTCGCAGAGATTGGTGCCGGTGTTGCCGGTGAAGACCGTGTCGCCCACCTGGTTGAGCGCCTCGTAGCAGGCATGGCCGCGGAGAGCCGCATGCAGGCTGACGCCCCGGCTCTTCGCCGCGCCAAGCGTGCACGAGTCGGTCAGACCCCCCGCGACGGGCGTGGTGCCGTCGGTGCCCTCGGAATCTATCGAGAACATGCAGGCCCCCGGAATTTTCGCGGCGGCGATGGCGAAGGCGGTCGTGAGTTCCTGGCCCGGGCCTCCGTGGCCGGCCACGACGCTGTTGTCCAGGATCTTGGTCGTCGTCTCGCCGGAGCTGAGCAGCAGGACAGGCGGGGTGACCGGGTTGCCGTAGGCCTGGATCTCGCGCGCCAGGCTCGCCATGAACGTGCCGGCGTCCGCGCTTTCCCCCTCGAGGAACGAGGTGAGGACGACGGCCTTCACCCCACACTCCCCAGCGATCTCCTTGGCGTACCGGCACGAGTCGGGCAGCGTATTGAGCAGGAAGTAGGTATTCTGCGGGAAGGCCTTGGGCGTCTCGCCCTCCTCCCCGACCGCATCGAGGTATTGCACGATCGCACGCGGGAGCCGGTCGGCCAGGTCGTAGTTGCGGATCACGGCCCGGGCGTCGTCAAGGGTGGTCTGGTCGGGCCCGAACGGGGTCGACTTGTACGCCACGTAGGGAATGGCAATGTCGGACGTGGGTGGCGAACCGACGGCATCGGAGATCCCGAAACCGATGAGCTCCGCGCCGACCGTGGCTATCCGCTTGGCGAGCATCCCGCCATTCGTTTGGGAGATATGCCGGCGGACGGCGTTCACCTCGTAGATGCCCGCGCCGCTCTTGAGCAGGACGTCCGTGGCGTCCATCTCGTCCTGCAGGCTGATGCCCTTGATGGGGCAGCTCATGAGGGCCGAGGAGCCACCGGACACCACCCCAATGAACAGGTCGTCTGGGCCCGCCCGGTCGACGAGGTCCAGGATCGCAAGCGACGCCCGGTGCCCCGCCTCATCGGGAATGGGGTGGCCCCCCACATAGACCTCGGTCCGGTTGAAAACATCGCTGTCTTCAGACACCTTGACGATGGCGATGCCCCGGGTGAGCCGATCGCCGAGCACCTCGTCCACGGCGCGCGCCATCGCGTTGCACGCCTTGCCCGCGCCGACCAGGTACACGTTCCGCTTGGCGTCGAGGTCCCACTGGCGGGTCCCGACGGTCAGGGTGCGACCGTCGAAGCGCATGATCGACTTGATGCGATTGTACGCGTCGAGCCGTTCCAGCGTGCGCTCGGCGATCGTCAGAACGACACGGCGGGAGTCCGCATCCCCGTGGTCGGTCAGACGCTCAAAATTGCGGATCTTGCGCATGGGTTCTCCGAAAACGCGGGAGGGCGGCTCCGCCGCGAATCGCGGCGGAGCCGATTGGAGTCTATTCCTGGTATGGCTCGTCCCACAGGAGCAGCTTGGTGCCGATGCCCTTCTCGAGCGCATTCTTGTAGAGCTGGTATCCCCAGCCCAGGTCGAAGACCGACATGCCGCAGGCGACGAACGCGATCTTCTCGCCGGCGTTCCCGCGCCTGCCGGGCTTGCCGTTGATGATCGAGCCGATATCGATGAAGTCGACGAGCGGCGGCAGCTTACCGTCGTCGATGAGGCGGTAGATCGGTCCGCCGATGACCCCGTCGTAGGACGCCTGCTTATCGGGAGATGCTACGGCCTCCTCGACGTACGCCTCATGCAGGTGGACGTTGTCGAGAACCACCCGGTTCTGGAGCCAGAACGCCTCGTCGGGCTTGATGGGACCGCTGATCAAGACCGTGGAGCCCTCCTTGAACCACGTGTTCTCCACCAGGAGCGGTTTAAGGCGAGAGGCGGCCACCGAGATTACGTCGGCGCTCGCGAGGGCCGTGGGCAGGTCGGCTTCGGCGACGCCCTCGATCCCAAGCGTCCGCTTCGCCCAAGCCGCGAACTTCTGGGCGTTCTCGATGAACAGGTCGTAGCAGTAGAGCTTCTTCAGCCCCGAAAGCTGGGTGGCGATGGCCTTGATGCAGGCCCGGTTGATGGGGCCGCAACCGATCGCCGCGGCGACGGAGGAGCCGCGGCGCGCCAAGTACCGCGCGGCCACCGCGGGCACGCCGCCCGTCCGCGCCGAGCTGAGCAGGTTGGCGGACATGAGGCAGAGCGGCTCGCCGGTGTCTTTGTCGTTGAGCTGCACCGTGAGGACCGAGCGGGGCAGACCGCGCTTGGGGTTGGCTTGGTTCGAGCCGTACCACTTGAGGCCGCACACGTCAAACCGCCCACCGAGGTATCCAGGCATGGCCACGAATCGCCGATCGGGACCTGCGACAGGCATGTTGGGGAACTTGGTCTCCTTGGGAAACACCACGCCCATGCCGTGGCTGTTGTGGTTCGCACCCCCCATTAGATAGTCACCGACCGCAAGCAGAGAAAAAACCTCCTCGCACACATCCACACAACGCGCAGCGTCCAGAACACCCGCATCGATCATGTCCTGCTCGGACAGGTAGAGAAACTCTGTTCTCTTTCCCATGACTACTCCTTCGCTTCGGGGGACAGCCAGCGCCATCCTCGGCCGCCAAGTGACTGGTCGCGGGGCGCTCTGATCTTCTCGCCTTCGACCGCGTCGTGGTAGACCACTGTGGAGTCGGTGCCGCGAACGGAGCACATCGCCGCAGCCTATCCCCTGTTGTCCCACGAGAGGGGCGGGAATCCCTTGATGTCCCGGATGACGTGGACAATGCCGTAAACCGTCATGAGCAGAAAGCTGACGGGAATCGCCGCATAGGGCAAACCGACGGGGATCCCGAGCGCCGGAGTGATTTGGGCCCACGTCCCAAACACGAGCACAAAGCCGAAGATGGTCACCAGCAATACAGTCAGCGTTCCCAGGTAGATCACCATACGCCTGAGAAAGCGTTGTACGACCTCTGGAAATCTCTCACGGATGATGGTGATCCCCAGGTGACCGTTCCGTTTGTGCAGTATGCTGGCGCTGAGCAGCGCATACCAGACGATGGTGAAGCGGAGGAACTCCTCCGACCAGGTCAGCGCGCTGTTAAAGACGTACCTTCTCGTCACGTGCATCCAGGCAACGACGAGCATCACCGCACAGATCGCCATCGTGATGTTTAGCGTATATTTCTCGACCCGGTCGCAAAACGTTTCCAGGCGTGTTTTGTCCATGCCCCCGCTCCCCCGGATTGTCCGCCCATTGGTCTCCAGAGACGCTCAGGCGGTTCCAGGCGGTCCGAGCGGGGAGGGTCTGCCGCTGTCTCGCAGCCCCTCCCCTGCTTCAGGGTCAGAATCCCGCGTTCACATCTTTGTGCATTGTAGCAATGGCTGCCAGCCAATCGTCCACGAACTTCTTGTCCGTGGTCGCCTTGATCTTCGCAACGACGGCGGACTGGGACTTGGCCCGCATCTTCTCCTTGCCTTCGGCAGAGACGTCATTGACCTTCATGCCCTTCGCCGTCAGCTTCGCGGCGATCTGGCTCTCGCGGTCCTTGTTGACGAAGCGGCTGTAATTCTGCGCGAGCAACGCGCCCTTCTCGATGGCGGCTTGATGATCCTTGGGCAGCTTGTTGAACCACGCCAGATTGGCCACCAGCGGCATCGGGTCATAGATGTGGCCCGTAAGGGAGGTGAACTTCTGCACCTCGAACATCTTCACTTCCCAGATGTTGGCCAGTGGATTCTCCTGGCCATCCACGACCTTCTGCTGCATCGTGAGGTAGAGCTCGGTCCAGGGAACCGGGGTAGGGTTCGCGCCGAGCACCCTGAAGTTCTCCATGTGCATCGGGGCTTCCATGGTCCGGATCTTGATGCCCTTCAGATCATCGGGACCGTTGATCGGCCGGACATTGTTGGTCACGTGACGATACCCGTTCTCCAGGTAGGCGAGACCTTTCAGGCCGATCCCCTCGCTGGATTCGAGCAGCTTCTGCCCCATGGGACCGTCGAGGACGCCCCAGGCGATCTCGTAGCTGTCGAAGGCAAAGGGTATGTCCAGCACCATGTACTTGTTATTGAACGTCGTGAGCGGGCCGGCGGAGGCGGTCGCCATTTCGAGCGATCCGCTCTTCACCTGCTCGACCGATTCGCGCTCGCCGCCGAGCTGCGAGTTGTAGTACAGGGCGACCTGAACCTGGCCCTTGGTTTTCTCCTCGACGTACTTCTTGAAGAGCTGCATGCCGATGGACTGGGGGTGCGTCTCGGAATTACAGAGCGATATCCGGGCCTTGATGGGGGAGCCTGCAAGCACTACCCCCGAGAGCAGGAACGTGCACGCCACGACCACCGCTACGCATATTACCAGATGCCTCTTCATTCCCTTTCTCCTCTCTCAACTTCGTGTTTGCGTTCCGACTGCGTCCCGAACCCGTTCGGCACACCACCTCCTAGTATCCAAACGCCCGTGGCAACCACAGGGTAATCGGCGGGACAAAGGTTACCAGCAACAGGACGGCGACGCTGGCGGTGACCATCGGCCAACCTTCCTTGAAGGTCTCCTCGATGGTCACCCCAGCCATAGGGCTGGTCACGAACAGCGTGATGCCGAAGGGCGGCGTGGCGAGCCCGATGACCAGATTCACGCAGATGATGACGCCGATCTGGAGCGGGTCCACCCCCATGGACCAGGCGATCGGGGCCAGGATCGGCCCCAACACGATGACCGACGCGTAGTCGTCCATGAACATCCCGTTGATCAGGAGCAGGATGTTCAGCAGAAGCAGGTACGTCCAGGCAGGAACCCCGGCCAAGGGGCCGCTGATCGCTTCGATGATCTGCTCGTTGGCGATCGCCCAGGCGGTCACCGTCGCGCTGCCGGCGAGCAAGATCACGAGCCCGGAGGTCACGGCGGTCTCCATGAAGATCGCGGGCAGATCGCGCAACTTGACCTCCCTCATCACCAGCATGGAGATGACAAAGGCATAGGCGGCAGCGGCGGCCGACGCCTCGGTCACGGTGAAGATGCCGCCGAAGATGCCGCCGAGAATAATCACGGGCAGCATCAGGGCCGGGAAGGCATTCTTGAACTGCGCCCACTTCTCCGGCCAGTCGGCCTTCTCGTGATTCGGGAGCTTGTTCTTCTTGGCAATGAAGTAGATGACCAGCATCTGCGCGATGGCGATCAGAATCGCGGGGATCACGGAGGCGAGAAAGATCCCGGCGATGGAGGTCCGACCCACGGCGATGCAGTAGAGAATCATCAGGACGCTGGGCGGCATGATCGGCCCGAGCAGCGACGCGGTGGCCATGACGCCGGACGCGAAGGCCGGCTTGTACCCCTCTTTCTTCATCATCGGGATCAGGAAAGAGCCCAGCGAGGCCGTTTCCGCGACGGCCAAGCCGACGATGGCCCCCATGAAGAGGCAAGTCCCGACCGTCACGAGTGCGAGGGCCCCGCGGACATGCCCGACAAAAGCGTTGACGAAATCGGTCAGGGACTTCAGGAGGCTTCCCTTGACCATCAATTGCCCCGTCAAGATGAAGAACGGAACCGCCAGGAGCGCAAAGCCGTTCATTCCCTGAAACATCCGCTGGGGGACGAGCGTCAGGGGATAATCGGCGACGAGGAGGTAGAGGATCGAACTGAGGATCAAATTGAAGGCGATGGGAAAGCCGATGATCAGGAGCACCACGAAGCTGATGCACAGAGCTAGTAACGCCACGCTTCTGCCTCCTCACTGCAGAATTTCACATCAAGGCGATACCGGCCCGCAGGTCCGGTCCGTTCGAGGCGTTTCATCAAGGCAATTGTGGCCAATAGCCGGGAGACCGTGGTCTGGTTCAAACCGGTCAGGCGGGTGATCCCGCCCACGGTGAGAACGGAGGTTTCGATCGTAAAACAGGAGAGGATATCGACGGCCGTTTCAACCGCTTCGATCACAGCCGCGTCGTCACGCCATGCACGCGGCGCCTTACAATGGCAACGCGTGCACAATACGCTCATCAAGTACGGTGTCAAGGATTTTGAGGATATTTGTAGGATATTCCAGAGGAGGCCGCCACTTGAGCGACACGGACATCGGGGTTGGTTTCCCGACGCGGACTCGATTCCTCAACGGGGCACGCCGGCTAGTGGTGGCGGCTGAGTCGGCAGTGGGGGACGGCGGGAACTGCCTCATCCCGACGGCGGCGTACGGCTCGCTCCTGGCCACCGAAGTCGCCCGGCTCCGGGCGTTCTGGGACCGCTACCTGCGGCCCACCGCCCCGGGCCGCGTCGTCGTCCGCCTGTACGCCATACTCAGCCTGGGCGTGGCGCACACCCTCGCCCGCTCTAAGGCCGTCAGCGCCGTGGTCCGGGTCGGGCTGCTCCCGCTGAACTGGTGGGCCGGGCTCATGCTGGCCCCGCGGGTCGTGGGGACGACCGTGTCGCTTGGCGCCCTCGCCCTCGCGGCCGGGCTGAGTCTCGGGCTCAGCAGCACGTTTCGCCGGAGCCGTCGCAGCTAGGCGTGCCGCCCGTCCAGGACCGCGTGGCCTGCGAGTGAGCGAGAGGCGGTCTCGCAGTATTCTATCAAAGGCATTATCTCCGAAGGCTGACGCTTTTCGGTTCAGTGCTCCGCGGGGATTGCCGACCTGAGAGCGGTTTCAGGCCGGGGGCGGTGGCGCCTTGGCCGGGACGAGGATGATTCTGCCGGTCGCAGGCTCGTCACGCGGGTCGAGTTTGTTTGCCTCGCGCAGGATCTGGGGGCTGACCTTGTAGCGGCGCGCGATCCCGGACAGCGTCTCCCCCTTCTGGACCGTGTGCGAGATCCAGGTGAAACGCCGCGGGATTCGCAGCGCGTAACGGGATTGATCTGGCGGCGTCACCGCCCCGACGAGTTCCGGGTTCAACTCGCGAAGGTGCTTCACGGTCGTCCCGGCGGCCTCGGCGATCTGCCGGATGTCGGTGGACCGACTGACGTGCAGGATCTCCGTGTCGTGCGGCGCCTCGGGCGGCGGCGAGAAGCCGTAGCGGCGGGGATCGCGGGCGATGATCGTCATGGCCATGAACTTCGGAACAAACCATCGGGTTTCTTTGGGCAGACGAAGCTGCCAGAAATCCCGCGTCCGCTGCCGCTTCACGGCCCGCTGGACGGCGTTTTCGCCGGCGTTGTAGGCGGCCAGCGTCAGCGGCCATGTCCCAAAACGGTTGTAGAGAGATTTCAGGTGCTCGGCGGCTGCTCGCGTGGACTTTTCCGGATCCCGGCGTTCGTCGAGGGAGGCGGTCGTCCGCATGCCGTAGGTGCGCGCGGTGGATGGGACGAACTGCCAGATGCCCGCAGCCTGGGCGTGCGATGTGGCGCGAGGGTTCACGTCGCTTTCCACGAAGGCCAGATTGACGAGCTCCTCGGGCAAATCGTACTCCCGGAAGATCGCGCGCATCATGCCCGCGTAGCGCCGCGCCCGCCAGAAGGCCTGGGTGATGTCGTCCGATCGGTGCGTCTGGAGATGCTTGAGCGCGGCTTTGACCCGGCCGTTGAGTACGACCGGAAAGTCAGACATTCCGCTGCCGACCGTGGGTAACGGCGTAGGCGCTGTTCTCTGGGGGAACTCATCTACGGGGCGAATGGTCGCAGGATCGACTCCGGACAACACTCCGCGGGACGTGGGGGTGGAACCGCCGGAGTCTGTCGTTGTCTCAGGAACCGGGATCGGCTGGTCCGTCGGTGCAGCGGCGACACGACCCTCGACCGCACCCTGCGTGCTGCCATGGGGCGGAGGAATGTGCGAGCAGCCCAGTCCGAGCACGACCACGAGGAACATCCAGGCCGCGGGTCGGATTTGTTGGGGTTGGAACAGACGGGCGATTTTCATATGAAGGCGCGGAGCGAAGTGCGATATTTACGGTCGTCTTTTATGTATAGTAATTTGCGAGAAGCATGCCCCTGGCGTGCGAACCCAATCGCGGGTGAAGTGGCTGGCAGCTAACAGCTCGTTTTGGCTGGGGCGGATCGGAGTGGTTCGGGCTAATCGGTCGCGTGACAGCGCGGAAGGGGCTGGCAGGAAGGCAACCTACCCCACCGCAGAAGCGGCAGGGCAGGTGGACGGTTCTGTCAGCCGAACCACGGCGGGGTGGGAATCGACCAGAGAGGAGCCGGATTTTTCACGCAAGGCCGCAAATACGGGCAGAGTTCGGCCTCTCCCGTAGTCCGCCCACACCGGAATCGTTCTACCGGACCCCGGGATTTCCGCGGGAAACGTCCCACACATCTTGGTGTCCTTGGCGAGAGAACCGTGACGTTGAGGATGACGGAGGCTCGCCGCCGTCGGGTCAAGGAGTGGGTTCGGTTGCCGGGCGGATGGATTTCCAGCTCAGGAACGACCCGGCGATGATCAGCGCGCACCCCACCCACAGGCCGCGGCCGGGCCGGACCTGCAGGTACAAGCAGCTCACCACCGTGGAGAGGAATGGCGTGAGGTACGAGCAGGACGCCACCAGCACCACATCTCCCGCGCGCATGGCCAGGTCCCAGCATACGTAGGCAAGTGCCGTTGATAGCGCCAGTAGCGCGACTTCCGACGCGACGCGCACGTCCCACGTCCCCGGCTCCGGGCGGAACCAGCGACCCACCCCGAACGCCATGCCGGTGGCCAGCGTGAACACCAGCACCGCGCCCCGACCGTCGGAGCCGCCCCACCGGCGGGTCAGATTGGAATAGAGCCCCCACGCAATCGCCGCAAAGGCCCCCAGCCCGTAGGCAATGGGATTCTCGCGCAGGTTCGCGACGAACGACCTCCAGGTCACGTCCGTTCCCTGGGTCAACACGAGAAAGATGCCGCACAGCGCCAGCGCCGTTCCGGGGATCAACCCCACGCCGGCGCGCTGGCCCAGGAGGATCAGCGCGAAGAGGATGGTGAGCGTGGGCCACAGGTAATTCAGCAACCCGATTTCGATCGCCTGGCCGCGATCGGCGGCACGCCCCAAGGCCAGAAACAGCGCGAGAGTGTAGAGGACGAAGAGTCCCCCGCACCCGAGCACGTATCGTCGGGGGAGCCTTCGCAGTGCGCGGAAGGACCGCTCCCGGGAGAGGAGATGAACTCCCAGGAAGCCCCCGGCCGCCAGGTACACTACGGCGCCGGCCGTGAGGGGGCCCACGCGCTCCGCGATGCTCCGAGCCAGGGCCACCGTTGCGCTCCACAGCACGATGGCGACGATACCCATGAGGGTATTGGGGTCGCGCCACTCCGCGCGGCTCATCGTCGGACTCCGTGACGAGACGCGCGTCGAGTCATCGGGGCGGTCGCGCGCTGCGCAGGTAGCAGAGGCTCAACGCGATGGCTGCGACGAGCACCATGGCGATCACCGCCGATCCCATCGCGAACCCGGATTCGCCGACCAGCCAGCCGACCGCAGCGGGGGCCACGATGAACCCGAAGTCCGTGACGAGCCGATAGAGGCCGGCGCCCTTCCCGCGGAACCCCCCGGCCAGTTGCTCCGCAAGCAAAGCCGGGGCGGCCATCCACACGCTCATTCCCCCAACCAGCAAGACAAACGCCATGCCGTAACCCCAGACGCCATTTGTGAACGGCACGGCCAGTGTGCCGACCAGCATCGCCAGGAAACCCGGAAGGACGACCCTGGCCTTGCCCCACACATCGGCCGCCCATCCCACGGGGAAGAGTAGGCAGACCTCTACCCAGAAGGCGATGGCCATGGAGCGGCCGATGGCCTCCGGCGTGAGAAGAAGCGCTTCCCCCCCGTAAAGGGGAACGAGGGTGGAGATCCCGCCGCCCCACGCGAAGGCCTGTGCAAAGATCAACGCGTAGATGGTCACGAGCGGCCCCAGGGAAGGCGCACGGGCGTCTCGCGAGTCGCTGGAGACAGGTGTGCCCTCATCGCGCATCAGATCGCGGACTCCCGGGAGCACTCCACGCGCCCCGGCAACCCACGCCACGCCCATCACCACGGTGGCTGCCGTGAAGCTTTGACGCCAGCCCAGACTGCCTGCGATGATGCCCCCGGCTTGCGAGCTGACAGCCATGCCCGCGATCACCGACAACTCGTAGAGATTCGCCCGGCGGTTGCGATGAGCGGCTGCGCCGCGCCGCATCAGGTACAGGATCGCGAAGACCATCGCCATGCCGGACCCGGTTCCGAGCAGCGCCCGCGCCAGGAACATGGCCCAGAACGAATCGGCCAGGGCGGACAGGGCGGTCCCGAGGAGCAGAAGTCCGGCAGCGGAATGGAGGACGATCCGAGGTCCCAGGCGCTCCAGCAGATAGCCCGCGGGAAGGTCGACCAGAAACCGAAAGAGGCCGAAGGCCGTGCCGAGCAGGCCGGTGCCGGCGAAGCTGAGCTGCAGATCCCCCATGATCTGCGGGAGGAGCGGAGGGAAGACCCCCAGACCGACGTTGAAGAGGAAGAAGAGCAGCAGGAACCACGCGAACGTCGGATCCCATTCGAACCGCGGCGAATCGTCCTGGGGTTTAGGCACCGTCGCGCCCCTCGCGCCGCCTACGCATCCAGCCGCAACTCTCCAGCGGAAGCGCGGCACCGGACGCGGTTTCCACGCTGCCGACCTGGGCGACAGCCATGACACTCCCTTTCGCGGACGTCTTCTTGGACGGGGTGCAGGCTATTCCATGTTGCCGCCGGGCCGCAAGCCCAAACCGCGCGATAACTCAGGAACCCTGGACGCGCCGCACCCGCGGCTGATTATCGCTTGACAGGCGAGGGAGGTGTGCCGTATAGACGAACCTATTCGACGCCCATGACCCTCCGCCGCGATGGCATGGATCGATCGCGGGCACCGTTCGATCGCTCGGCTCGCGAGGAAACCGAGTCTGCGCCGGTCAGGGCGCAGACGGCCTGAAATATCCCTCGGCCTCCGCCTCACGGGGCGGAGCGGAATCGCGGAAGCCTTCAGGCGCGCATTCCACACTTCCAACGGCGCCGATTGCCGGCACGGATATCGGTATGTGCTGGCCCTGGAGTTCGGGCGATTGGGCCGTCCGGCGTTGGCCTAACCTGCACAGGGAGGAGAGCCATGAGCCTGCTTCGACGTCTCGCGTTCCTGACCCTTGTCTCACTGCTTGCTCTGGGCATCTCGGTTGAAATCTCGCAGGCCGGCATGGCCAAGCCCAAGGGCGAGAGCTTGGTCTTCGCCTCCGGTCCGCAGGGGGGCTCGTGGCTCCCCGTGTCGGCGGCCATCGGCGAGGTGGTCCGGAAGAACATCCCCGGCACAGTCATCACCGTTCAGCCCGGGGGGGGCACCACGAACATTAAGCTCGTGGAACAAGGGGACTCGCAACTGGCCGTGACCAACTCCAGTTCGCTGTATGACGCCAAGAAGGGGCTGAAGCCGTTCGAAAAGCCGTACACCAAGATCAGGGCGCTGGCCAACATCTATCCCCAGACCCACCAGATGATGGTCCTCGCCGATGCCGGCATCAAAGAGGTGGAGGATATCGCCGGGAAGCGGTTCGTGCCTGCCGCCCCCGGCCAGTCCACGTACGATGTCAACACCGCGGTGCTGGACATCCACGGGCTGACTTTCGACAGCCTGAAGGCCAAGGGCACCAAGGTCGTCCTCACCGGGGCGCAGGGCCAGGCCAATGACATGCTACGGGACAAGCAAATCGACGCCGTCTGGTGGTCCACGGCCTGCCCCTCGCCGGGAATCGTGGACGTCTCCCTGTCGCGGGACGTCAGCTTCGTGGGGATCCGGGACGACAAGCTGAAGCAGTTTCTGGCGAAGTACCCGCAGTTCGCCCGCTCGACCATCCCCGCCGGCACGTACAAAAACCAGCCCAAGGAGGTCCAGACCATCGGATGGTTCACGACCTTCATCGCCAGCACGCACATGTCGGATGAGATGGCCTACTGGATCGTCAAGCTGATGTGGGAGAACCGCAAGGACCTGGTCAGCGCCAACGCCCTGTTGAGCTTCATCGACCTCCCCACGGTCGCGACAGGGGTCCAACTCGAACTGCACCCCGGCGCCAAGAAGTTCTACCAGGAGATCGGCGCCAAGATGGATTAGGCCTCTCGCGCTGAGGCCCGGGCACATCCTCGGGCCTCCTGCGACTGTGGATCTGCGGGGCGCGCCGGGTCGCCGGACGCCCCGCAGGTCGTGTTTGGATCCATGACCTTTTTCCGGAGGGGCGGAGCGTGAGCCAGGCGAGCGGATCCAGCACGGCACAGACCGACGCCGTCGAAGCGGAGTCGCAGACGAACCGGCGCGAATTGAAGAGTATTCTGCGATGGGTCGTCAGCGGCATCGCGGTGCTGATGTCCCTCTTCCATCTCTACACGGCGGGCTTCGGAGTGCTGGGAGACCTCAACCAGCGCGCGGCCCACCTGATGTTCACCTTCGTCCTGATATTCCTGGCGTACGCCGCCTCGCCGACATCCCGAAGCCGGCTGGCGCTTCTGGACGTGGGCCTGGCCGTCCTGGGGGCCGTCGCGGCGGGCTATCTCCTGTTCAACTACGAGTACGTGGTCTCGCGGGAGCTTTACATCACTCCCATCAAGCCCTGGGAGTGGGTGCTGGCTGTCGCCACGGTGCTCCTGGTCCTCGAAGCGGCGCGGCGGACCAACGGTTGGCCCCTGGTCATCGTGGCCGTGGCCTTCCTGGTCTACGCCTTCGTGGGGCCCTACCTGCCTGGACTTCTCTCGCACCGCGGGGTGCCGCCTTCCAAGCTGGTGGACCAGCTCTACCTCACGGTCGAAGGCATCTTCGGCATCGCCCTCGCAGTTTCGTCCACTTTCGTCTTCCTCTTCATCCTGTTCGGCGCCTTCCTGGAAAAGTCGGGCACGGGGGAGTTCTTCATCGATCTCTCGAAGGCCATGGTCGGGAACATGCGCGGAGGCCCCGCCAAGATGGCCGTGGTGGCCAGCGGGATGTTCGGAACTATCTCGGGCAGCGCCGTGGCCAACGTCGTCACCACCGGAACCTTCACCATTCCCCTCATGCGGCGGCTGGGCTACACGAAGGACTTCTCGGGGGCAGTGGAGGCGGTCGCCTCCACGGGTGGACAGTTCATGCCCCCCGTGATGGGTGCCGCAGCCTTCGTCATGGCGGAGTTTAGTGGGGTTCCCTACCTCAAGGTGTGCATCCATGCGGCGATCCCGGCCGTCCTGTATTATCTGGCGGTGGGGATGATGGTGCACCTGGAGGCGTGCAAGCTGGGGATTCAGGGGCTCCCGCGTGCCGAGTTGCCGGGCCTCAGGCAGACCCTGGCGTTCGGTTGGCACCTCTTCCTTCCGTTGATCGGCATCGTCTACTTCTTGATGCAGGGCTATACCCCCCTGCTGGCAGGCTTCTACGCCGTGCTGCTCACCATCGTCATCAGCATGGTGCGCAAGGCGACCCGCATGAATCCGCGCAAGGTGTATGCCGCGCTGGAGGCGGGCGCGCTGAGCGCCTTGCCGGTAGCGGCGGCCTGCGCGGCGGCGGGTATCGTCATCGGGGTGGTGAACCTGACGGGGCTGGGTCTCCGCTTCTCCAGCCTCATCATCAACCTCTCGGGCGGGAGCCTTCTGGTAGCCCTGGTCTTGACCATGGTCGCCTCGCTGATTCTGGGCATGGGGCTGCCGACCACTCCCGCCTACGTCATTCAAGCCGCCCTGGCGGTCCCGGCGCTGGTCAACCTCGGCGTCCCAATCATCGCCGCGCACCTCTTCTGCCTCTACTTCGCGGTGATCTCGGCCATCACGCCGCCGGTGGCCTTAGCCGCCTACGCGGGCGCGTCCATCTCGGGCGGTAACGCCATGACGACCGGCTTCATCGCCACGCGGCTCGGTCTGGCTGCCTACATCATCCCCTATATGTTCGTCTACGGGCCCGCCCTGTTGACGATAGGCGAGCCGCTGGACGTCGTGCTGGCCGCCGTCACGGCGCTCGTGGGAGTCGTGGGCTTGGCTGCTGCCGCGGAAGGGTGGTTGCTGGGTCGAATGGCCGTGTGGGAGCGGCTCCTCACCCTTGGGAGCGCACTACTCCTCATCAAGCCGGGATGGGTGACCGATCTGGCTGGGTTGATCTTATTCGGTGTTGTCGCTCTGAGCCAGTTCCGACGTCATGGGCTTCAGGGGCGGCAGGTGGCGGTCGACGAAGCGTCATAGCCCATCGCCCCTGCGTTACCGCAGCAGCAGTACGGCCGTGGCGTGCGGCGGTGTGGTCGGCAGCGGAACCTCGTCGCCGACCGACTTTCCGAGGAGTGCCTTCGCAACCGGCGTCTGCGGCGTTACGATACGCACCGGAGAGCCGCCGCTCTCCACCGGGACTCCCATCCCCCCGCATACCGGAAGAATGAGGTAAAGCCCCTCGATCGCCTCGCCCGATTCGCCCACACCCACCAGGCAACCCAGCGCCACGCGCTCCGGGTTCTCCGGCAGGCGCAGCCCCCGCAAGAGTTTGAGCTCGTGCTCCCGCTCCTGGATGTTGAGCGCAAGCGCATTCGCGAGGTAGGCCGACTCCTGGCCGAACACCTCGCGCTTGCTCTTCATCACGTGCGGCGTGCTCAGCACCGCGTCGCGCGCCGCCCCATACCCCGCCTTGAGCTCCTCAAGCTTCGCCTCGGCTTGAGCAATGAGCGTGGCCAGTATCATTCGCTTGTCGATCCCAGCATGCGGCATCTGGCGTCCTCGTCCTCGCTCTATCGCCGATGAGGCTGCTGAACAATGTGGGCCGGGCCAGGGGGAGTCGGCAGACTATAGAGCTTCCCATTTGGATCGGCAAGGCCAGTCACCCCCCTATGTGATCCCGCATCGTTGCCGGGGAATTCACAGTGATCCTGGCACCGTTCGCAAGAGAGAGCACCTCCGAAGACACTCTTGACAATAACCTGAGACATCGGGTAGAGGTTCTTGCGTGAAGAGTAAACCCGAAGGGGTTAGGCGCGGCTTGGGCGTGCCGCTGCCGCATCTCTCGAGGCAGCGCGCCATCGCGATCCTGAAGCGCTTGGGGGGCGGGGCATGGTTTGGCCCATGGCGGCAGACCTTGTTCAGGAAGGAGGTGGACTTCTCAGCGGTATTGCCTGAGCGTCGCTTGGGAACCCAGAGCATTGTGTTTGCGGGGTAACATGGGTGATACGCTTTTGCGCACAATGTAGGACGAGCACAGGAGGGATGCGATGACGCGGCGATCCATTCTGTCGGCCGGTCTGGCCCTGACCATCTTGTTCGTCGGAATGATCCTAGCCCCCCGCGAGAGCGTCTCCGGTACAACCAACTTCCCCAAAATTGACATCAAACTGGCCCACGTGATCCCTGCAGAAACCTCCGTGAACAAGGGCGCACTGAAGTTCGCAGAACTCATGAAGGAGCGCACCGGCGGGGCCATCAATGTCCAGGTGTTCCCGAACGGCCAGTTGGGTAGCGAGAAGGACATCGTCGAGCAGGTGAGGAACGGCCTCATCCATATGGCCACCATCGGAGGGACGTTCCTAGCCAACATTGACGGATGGGGGGCGATGGGTGTATTCGCGATGCCGTACATCTTCAAGGCCGCAACGGAAGAGGAGCAGTGGCCAGTCTTCAATAAGCTGGCACGCGGGCCCATCATGAAAGAGGCCACTGCCAAGGCGCCCGCAATCAGCGGGTTGCGCGCACTCGACACCAACTGGTTCTACGGAATGCGGCACTTGACCACCGGGAAGAAGCAGGTGACCAAGGCGGATGACCTCAAAGGAATGAAGATCAGGACGCCCGACGCACCTCTGGCGCGACTCCCCATGGCCGCCCTTGGGGCCGCCGTGACGCCGATGTCAATGCAGGAGGTCTATTCGGCGCTGCAAATGGGCGTGGTGGACGGCCAGGAGAACCCCATCAACACCGTCTATACGGCAAAACTTTACGAGGTACAGAAGTACATCACGCTCACCGGCCACCAGACGCAGAATTTATGCGCGATCATCAACGAGAAATTCTTCCAAGGGCTCTCGCCGGAGCTGCGAGCGATCTTCGAGAAGTCGGCGGTCGAGGCCGCTGACTACCAGAGCGATCTCCAAATCAAGGTCAACAAGGAGAATCTGGAGGATATGAAGAAGAAGGGGGCTGTCGTCAACACGGTGAACCGACCGGAATTTACGGAGAAAACCAAGAACGCTTGGAAGGAATTTGAAGCGAAGCTCGGCAAGGGACTGTACGAGAAGATCGTGGCCGCCCAGAACTGAGACAGCGACATCACGGCGGGAAGCCCGAGCGCTCAGCAACGGCTTCCCGCCGGTGTCTGCAGCGGGGGCACATTCACGCCGCGGCGCCCACCATGATTGGGAGGAAGATCCCCGTGAGAATCCTGCGTTTCTGCGGAGCGCACTTCGAAGAGCTTGCCGCCGGTACGTTCCTCGTATTGATGTCCCTAGCCACGTTCACCAACGTCGTTGCCCGGTACTTCTTCAATAATCCGCTCGAATGGGCCGAGGAATTTTCTCGGTACAGCTTCATCTGGATCGTGTTCCTCGGTGCCGCGTACTGTACCAAGGTCAACCGGCATATCGTCATTGACGGACTCGTCGTGGCCCTTCCGGCGCGGATCCGCGCCTATCTTCAGGTGGTTGTGGACATAATCACCCTCGTGCTCATGGCTACGCTCCTTTATTATGGTTGGGCTTTGACGATCTTCACGACACAGCCCACCTCCACGCTCTATGTTCCCATGTCAATCGTCTACGTCGTCGTGCCCTTATCCGCGCTCCTTATCGCGCTCCGCTCTATCGGTAGTCTTACCCGTCACATCCGCGCGGCCGCGCACGGAGGCGAATTGATCGCATGATTACTCTCTTCCTCCTGATGCTGGTACTTTTCGCCATCGCCATGCCCGTGGCCTGGTCTATGGCGATTGCCAGCGGCCTCTATATGCTGCTCGGGCCGAAGATCCCCCTCCAGGGTCTCGTCCAACGGATGATCGGCGGCATCGACACCTTTCCACTCCTCGCGATCCCCTTCTTCATCCTCGCCGGCAATCTGATGAACACGGGGGGCATCACCGAGCGACTGGTTCGCTTCTCTCGGGCGCTGGTTGGCCACATTCGCGGCGGGTTGGCGCACGTCGTCGTGGTCACGAACATGATCATGGCAGGCATGTCCGGCTCCGGAATCGCCGACGCGGCCGGGAGCGGTGCGGTGCTGATTCCCGCCATGAAACGGGCCGGATACGGTGTGCCGTTTTCTGCGGCAGTCGTCGGCGCGGCGGGTACCATTGGCCCCATCATTCCGCCCAGCATTCCTTTCGTGATCTACGGATCGCTGGCCAACACCTCCATCGGGCGACTGCTTTTGGCCGGGGCGGTGCCCGGAGTGCTCATGGGCATTCTGCTCATGATCTTCGTCTACTTCATCGCCAGGCGCCGTAACTACCCGTCGGAGGTCAAGGCGTCTCGCAGCGAACTCGCGCGCGCGACCCTGCGCGCGATCCCCCCGATGGGCCTGCCGATCATCATTCTGGGGGGAATCATTGCCGGCGTCATGACGCCTACCGAAGCTGCGTGTGCGGGAGCGGCATATGCCTTCGTGCTCGGCGTTTTCGTGTATCGTGAACTGAAGCTCCGCGACCTCCCGAAGGTCATCACGGAGTCAGTTGCCGGCACCGCGGCTGTCGCCATCATCATCTCCGCGGCACAGCCCATGGGGTGGATTCTCACCTATGAGCAGGCGCCCCTGAAAGTGCTGGCGTTGTTTCAGGATGCGAATTTCTCAAAGGCCGCGCTCCTGCTGATCATCAACGTGATCATGCTGGTCCTCGGATGCTTCCTGGAGGGCTTGGCCGTCATGGTTATGGCCGTCCCGGTCCTCATGCCGCTGCTCCGCCAGGCTGGGATCGATCCCCTGCACTTCGGCGTCCTATTCGTCCTCAATATCATGATCGGCACCATCACCCCGCCAGTCGGAACCATCATGTATGTGGTATGCGCTCTCGGAAAGATCTCCATCGCAGAATTCGGCCGCGAGGTCTGGCCATTCATTCTCGCCCTGATTGCCTGCCTTTTCATCGTGACCTACACGCCGATCCTCTCAACATGGCTTCCAGACCTCTTGATGCCGCTCCGCTGAGGTGAACGACATACCGCATTGCATCGCCACAGAACACCACACTCACGCCGCTCGCGTGTCGTCTGCTCTCCCCAAGCGTAACCATGTGGCCACACCACGCCCTCAATGCACACTGCCCCAGCGACCCTTAGGATGGCTGCGTAGAACCTCGCCGATTGTGTTGTGCGAAAAGCGACCCATGCCAAGGAAGAGGCTTGACGAGGGGCCTTCGTCTCAACCTGGACAAACGCCCGGTGGCCTCCAAGCGACGACTGCACACTGTCGCTTTCCCCCTTGACACGTCTTGTCGCCGATGTTAGCGTCCGCGCCAGTTCTGATTTCCCCCGTATCGTCCCACCGGTTCGGCCCTGCTCTGGCCGATCGTGCTCCGTCGGCTGTGGCGCCGGCCGGTTTCTGCGTTTCTATCGTGTTCTTGTCTATCCAGCCTGGGTGGGACGACTTCGCCAGCGAACGGTCGGAGTATTGTGAGACGGCATAGGAGGGTCATGCCATGGGGAACCGATCGACTCACGGGAACAAGGGGTTGACGCGGCGGCAAGTCCTGAAGGCTGCTGCCGGCATCGGTGCGGGGGTTGGCTTCATCGGCAACTGGCGCTGGGCGCGGGCGCAGGCCAAGAAGCCGATTGTCATCGGCCTCACCTGCGATGCCACGGGCACCTTCGCCGATAGCGGCCAGGCCGAGCGGCGGGGGATGATCCTGGCCATCGAAGAGTTCAACGCCAAGGGCGGTGTCCTGGGCCGGCCCATCGAGCACAAATGGGAGGACACCGAAACCGACGCCTCCGTGGCCGTGCGCAAGGCACAACGGCTCATCGAGCGGGACAAGATCGATTTCATGATGGGCGCCCTCTCGAGCGGCGTGGCCGCCCCGCTGTCCGAGCTGGCGCAGCGGTACGGGATCATCTACTTCAACAGCAACTCCAGCTCGGATACGGTCACCAACGAGAAGTGCCAGCGGACCAATTTTGCCTGGGACGCGAACAACTGGATGTTCGCCTACGCGCTCGGCCCGTTGGTCGCGAAAGAGCTGGGCAAGAAGTGGTTTCTTCTGACCCACGACTATGTCTGGGGGAAGAACGCGACGGCCGTCACCCGGGACGTCATGAAGAAGGTGGGCGCAGAGGAGATGGGCGAGCTGTTCATCCCGCAGGGCGCGCGCGATTTCAGCGCCCAGCTCCTCCGGATCCGGAGCGTCAAGCCCCAGGTGGTGATCGCCAACATGGCGGGCATCGAGCAGACAGCCCTGAGGGAGCAGGCAGCCGAGTTCGGGGCCGAGAAGGACGCGGCCTGGGTCTTCCCGCAGCAGGATTTCCCCGACATGGTGACGCTGGGGCCGAAGAAGTCTTTCGGGTATTTCTGCACCACGTGGCACTACACGCTGAACGAGCCCGGCGTGAAGGAATTCACGGAGCGCTTCCAGAAGCGCTGGGCCAGCGCCCCGATCCCCGTCCCGGACAATGTCTCGTGCAACGGGTACCTCGCCGCACGGGAGCTGCTGCGCGCCGTCGAGCGCGCCGGCACGACGAAGAGCCATGACGTCATCAAGGCACTGGAAGGGCACGTGATCAAGGATAACTTCCGGAAGTTCCCGTCAGTGATCCGGGAATGGGACCACCTCGTGGGGCAGATGCTCTACCTGGCGCGCACCAAGAAGGAAAGCGAGATGAAGGGCAAGTACGACATGATCGACATGATGTCCGCCGTCCCGCCCGAGGTCGCGTCGCCGCCGCGAGAGATTTCCAAGTGCAAGATGCAGTCGTACGCCGAGACCCCGGTCTACGGCGGATAGCGGATCGCTGTCACGATCATCGCCTCCGCCGCGACGCACACGAGCGGCGGAGGCGATGGACCACCTCTTCTCGCCGCCCAGAGTGAGGTTTCGCGCGTGCCGATAGCAACCGAGTTGATCACTCACCTGCTCAACGGCCTCGTCCTTGGCCTCCTCTACGCCGTCATCGCCCTGGGTTTCATGCTCATCCTGGGCACCATGGAGGTGATCAACTTCAGCCACGGCGCCCTTTTCGCCCTGGGAGGCTACCTGGCCCTCGCGCTCCAGCCGCATGTGGGCTGGTGGGCCGCGCTGGCGCTGGCCCCCGTGGGGGTGGGGCTCGTCGGGCTGCTGATGGAATTCGGTGTGCGCCGGACGTACGGACGAGACCCGCTCTTCGGCCTGCTTTTCACCTTCGGCGCTGCCTTGGCGATCGAGGAATTGATCCGGATCGTCTGGGGATCGCGGGGATACACCATCTCGGCCCCGGCCTTTGTCGCGGGACCGTTCCAGGCGGGTTTCTTCTTCTACTCCAAATACCGTGTCCTGGTCGCGGTGCTCGCCGTGCTCCTGCTGGGCGCTGTCTGGTACTTCCTCGACCGGACCCCGTACGGCGCGATCGTCAAGGCCGGCGCCTACGACAGCGAGATGGTTCGCGCCCTGGGAATCGATCTGGCCCGGGTACGGAACCTGGTGTTCGCGCTCGGCACCTTCATGGCGGGCATCGCCGGCGTCATCGCGGCGCCCATGTGGAGCCTGAAACCGACCATCGGCGCCGAGGCGGTAATGCCCGCCTTCATCGTCGTGGTGATCGGCGGCATCGGCTCTTTCTGGGGAGCAATCCTCGGCGGCCTCATGGTGGGCCTGGTCAGCGGCCTCTCCAACCTGGTCGTGCCCCGGGGGTCCATTCTGGTGATGTATCTGCTCTTGGCCGTCGTCCTGCTCTGGCGCCCGAGAGGCCTCATGGGCCAAAAGAGTGTGTTGGAGCTCTAATGCGATCACTCCTTACCGCGTGGACCCCGCTGCCGATGCTGGGCATGTTCGCCCTGTTTCTCGTGCTGCCGGCGATCCTCCCCTGGATCGGCGGCTACACCTACCTGGGCACGGAGGTCATGATCTGGGCCATCTTCGCCCTTGGCTACAACTTGCTGCTCGGCCATACCGGCCTGCCAGGCTTCGGTCACGGCGCGTTTTTTGGGCTGGGCGGCTACTTCCTGGGCATGAGCCAGAAGTGGGTGACCGGGGGGCTCTGGCTGCCCCTCCTCCTCGGCACGCTGGGGGCGGCCATTTGCGGGGCCGCGGTGGCGCTGTTCGTCGCCCGGA
>Ga0316622_100000060_pt1 | contig 48016 bp, 61 predicted proteins | sample OWC_Aug_OW2_C1_D_FD_207646 | JGI IMG/M metagenome (GOLD analysis project Ga0316622, IMG submission 207646) | Wetland soil microbial communities from Old Woman Creek delta, Ohio, United States - OWC_Aug_OW2_C1_D5_C | ecosystem: Environmental > Terrestrial > Soil > Wetlands | place: USA: Ohio... | reverse complement strand
AATAACATCGCAGCTTTCATTGATGTCTTCCAGGTTGCGGCGTGATGTTATTCGCGCGCAAGACCTGGTTGCGTGCTAGGAACCAGAAGTGAACTGATAGCGGATGACCCGGCGAAACACCAGGATCCTCGTTCACTCGTTCTAGGAGCCCACGAATGGGATTATCCATTGCTTTTATGGGAAATTGAATGGGCCGGCATCTGCGAAGAGATCGATGCCGAACGTAGCGTCCGATGAGATTGAGGACTGTGGAGCCCTCCATCGAAGAGGAGCGCGGAGTCGGGCATGGATCTCTGACGGCGTCCTTTCTCATGCTCGTGCTGAGCGATGGGGCTGTGCTTGGCGCCCTCGCTACTGGGTTTCGTTTCGGCTGGAGCCGCGGCCCCACCTGTCCCTACTTTGAAACCGGCCACGATTCTTCCTTGCGTGAGCCCATCGCTGTGCCTGGTCGGGTGATCCGGCGATGCGCCAGGACCCTGACATGATTGTTCCAGATGCTCGGCCCAAATTGAAACCCAGCCTGCCGCATCTCCGTCACCAAGCGGCGCCCTTGGTGCGGGATAAAGGCGCACTGAAGCATCGTCGAATGTCGTGACGAACGAACATCACATCCTCCGCTTCGGCTTCCGGCGGGCTGGGAAATGGTGAGCGCGACAGGACTCGAACCTGCATGACAACCACACAAGTCTTTGGTGGTTTCTCACTACACCCTTGCCGACTTGCTGGCTTGGATGTGCCGCTGGCGTCTGCGTTCCGCCACGCGCTCATGGGGAGGACTGCGCCACACACATAAAACCCCGAACGGCAGGATGACAAACCTGGCCATGTTCTACTCAGGGGTTTTATGATGGTGAACTTGGTCGGCTTCATGGAGCGAAACACTCCGGCCTCATTCAAGTGTATTGCTGGCACAGTCCAGTGACGCCCATGATCAGGCATGCTGATTAGATTAATGAGAACTGATCAACATATCCAAAGATGGGCGCCACGAAAATCATCTCAGGCTGCGATCCTTTTTCCCAGAGCTGACTTGATCTTGTGCAGTTCATTGGCCTTCACCCTGGGGTAGAGCGAACTCAAGCACCAGGCGAATTCCACGCAGTCTCCATTGCGGAAGGCCCTCCGGCACCATCGCCCACCGCCTTCGATGACCCGATACTGTACCTGCGATGGGCTGAGCTTCGTTCGTTCTGCGATGCTGGCTGTAGTCTGACCCAAGCGGGCCAGGACCAGCACTTCGAGATCCTCGGGATTGGCGAGGAAGTTTACTTTGTGTTGATGTTTCATGTTACTTATTGTGAATATTGAGTGCCGCTTGGATGGCGACCTGCACGGTGGCGATGGGAGTACCGCAAACCGGGCAGAAGCGACAGACCGGGCCTTCCGCCTGCCTCCTCGTCCACTTGCGCTTCGGCTTTCCCGTGCTGCCCAGCCCCGGGTTCCCGCGCATGTGCTTCGTGCCATGCTTCTGGCGGTCATGCATGCGGATCGCCTGCTCCACTCCGAGTTTGTTTTTGTTGTGAAACTGCTTTCCGCATTTCGGGCATTCTAGGTGGTACATGTTTTCTCTTTCATTTGTCTGTTGTGGTTGCTACTTCAGCCGGCTGTTCTTCGTCCGACCGAAATGGATTCTCCCTGGCCATGAACACAGAGAGCTGGAATTCATTCATGGAGGCAATCTTCTTCATGTGCTCGTCGCCAATGAAGGCGTCGTTGTACTTCTTTCTCAGCAGGGACAGCACCATGCCTCTGTCTTGCGCTTCCATGTTGAAGTACCCCGATACCAGGGATCGGAGGTCGCCCAGTCTGAAGACGATGAACCGGCTGTCCCGCTTGGTGTACGAACTGGATACAGGATCTGGAGGGCCGACTATGTAGTAGTCTCCAGGTTGCGCGCTCAGGTGCGACAAGGCAAACTGCTTCGCTTCTTGCTCATCCTGGAACAGCTTCACTCCAAACAATTGCCGGCGCTTCCTGGGGTTGGGATTCAGCTTTCTTTTCCAGACGACTCCGAATCCGACGGGTTGGTTGTGGTCTATCAGGTTCATCGTTTGTAATATAAGTTGTGCGTGCTATTGTCTTATCTTCCAGGTAACATTTTGGAGTGTCCACCATCATGGTGTCCCATTGAAAGGCATCCATCTTCTCTTGCCTTACCTTGGAGCACATGGCCATCAGGTCTGCGGTGCTCAAGCGAGGGCGACGCATGGTCTTCCGCATGAATCGAGCGATGTATTTGTTCTGACAATCCATGCCGTGCTTATTAAACCATGGAACGAATCTTCGCATTGTCTCTTGAAGACTGAATGAAGACCAGACTTCCGCAATGTATCCACGGCGTATCCAATAGCGGGCGCTCTGGAGTGCCTGATCCATACTGCGGAATCTTATGTTGAACCTCATGCGATATTCCCGGTGAACCAGCCAATAGATGGGATGACGGCAGTGCCATTTGATTGCAATCAGGTTGTTCATTTCTCTTCGATCCTCACATGGTCGCCCCAGGGCATCTTCTGCTCGGTGGTCATGGCCCAGATCACGGGATACTCGGGCGCCTGCTTTGGCACATCCAGCCAGCCATCCGTGATGACGATGACCACGGCGGGCGGCTCCGGAATCTGATTCACCCGCTCGAATGCGCTGACGCAGGAGGAACCTCCTCCACCGTATGCCTTCTTCGGCACTTCATCTCCAGGCTCCAGCTCCACCCAGTCATGAACCTCGGTATCGAATGGAGCGAAGATCAGCTTCTCAGGCTTGCAGGTCTGAAGGATGGACTGGACGTGGCCCATCACCATGTTGACCAGATCCCACATGGATCCAGAGCAGTCACCCAGGACCACGACTTTGCCCATGCCCTGGCTGTGCAGCGAGGGCAGGATGAACCCAGAGTGGGCGTACCTGCGATTAGGGCGCATGAAGTCGTAGTCGTTCTTCGCCACGGCGGTCAGCAGATTGCGGAGGATCTCCTGCCAGGGAGTCTTTGGATTGATGATGTCGCCCACCAGCTTCTCGATCCCTGCCGGCAGGCTGCCCTGCGCCTTGGCGATGGCCACAGCCTGGGCAATCTTCTGCTCCCACTCCTGCTTGAGGATACGCTGCATAGCTTCGTCACCCTGGGCCTCGGTGAACTGGCCGATGTTCTCGCCAGGCTTGTCCGGGTTAGGCTCAGAGTAGGGCTGACTGCCACCGCCTTCTTCCTCTTCATCTCCTGGTTCATTTCCTGATCCATCGTTGGATTGGTTGGACTTGCCATTGCACTTGCCCTTCTCCTCAGGCTCCGGCTGCCGCTCCTTCTCCAGGATTGCGTAGATCTGCTCGAAGACCATGTTGTTGAACCTTCGGTCGAAGCACCCATCTGGTGGCATCTCCATGCCGGACTGCACCAGGAGCGCATTGATCTCGTAGTCCGCGGCGATCTGTTGCAGCTTCCTGTCCCATTCCTTCCTGAACCTGAGCGGATGGAGCAGCATGCAGTGGCAGGCTTCGTGCGCCTGGAGGAACGTCACCCATTCGTCCTTGGTCATGACCTGCTCCAGGAACATGGGATCCCAGAACAACTGCCTTCCGTTCGTGCACGCTGTGCCCACGGGAGCGGCGATGTGTTCCAGCCCCCAGACCAGCGTGGCCCAGTAGGGCTGCCTCATCAGCAGCTTCGCCAGGCAGTGGTCCCAGCGTTTGGATTGCTTTGCCAGGATGTTGGCGTAGTCGGTTGTGGTTTTCATTTTACCTCCGGATACTTTTGGTAGTCATAGGGGGTGGCGATTCGATCTTCGATCCATCCGATTCCCACCCACAGTTTGACCACTCCATTGTGGATTATCCTTTCGATTTCCTTCTCCTTTCCGGCCACCATTGCGATGGTTGACACGTCCCGGAATGAGACCGGCTTTGGTTTGCGTAGTTTCATAACCCACACACAATGTCCCGGTTGTCCTTGTGATTTGCCCACTTGTTGAATCCCTTGGTTGAGACGATGTCTTTGCATCTCCGATGACTGTCCTTCACGAACAGCGTCTCGAACGCCTTGGGCATGCGGACCGCGTACCTCAGCGCCGTGTCGAACGTGGACTTCGATGACCGATGGGCCAGCGCCGTGGTCACTGCGTAGAGGATGGAGGCGTCCTTCATCTCGGGCACGGGCGCGTTCTCCGGATCCAGCAGGATGGCATCGATGTCCGGAGCCTTCGCCATCAGTTCAAAGGTGGCGTAGAACTCGGTGGCATCCGCCTGTCCGACAGATCCTGTCCAGATTTCCTTCACGCCCATGTTGGTCTCCAGCAGTTTCTCCTGCTCCTTCTCACTCAGCTTGTCCTGCGGCGTGAGGTCAGGCTTGTATCCCTGGTTGCACCAGAGCCCAACGTGCGCCCAGTTGCGCGGGCAGGGCGACTGCTTCAGCTCCTTCGTCGGGGTGAAGTTGTGCAGCCGGAGCGGGTGGTTGCGGATGTGGACGATCAGCTCCACCGGCATGTCGTGCACCAGCGCCCAGTTCACCCAGTCCTCCACGCTGACATCGAAGTGAATGATGGTATCGAACCTGGACTTCAGCGCCTCCATGAATCCAGTCACCCCGGACATGTCCGTCGTCCGGTTGCTGCTGCTGGCGAAGGTCAGCCGATCGGGCAGCTTCGTCCCATTGAATCGGCGCCTGGTGATGACGTTGGCGTAGGCTTTCTGCATGGAGAAGTCCGCCCAGCCCAGGTCTTCCAGGTTCCAGATGATGAAGTCCTCGGTCGCAGTCAGGGCTTCGTGCATGGCACCGAACGGCAGGAACGTGGCGTGCTTCCTGTCCTCGGATGGGAAGGGGAATCCCGCCGGCACCGTGGGATCCTCCATGTAGGGGAAGGTGATGATGTACTTCACGCTCCCGATCTTTCTCAGTTCGGACACGGACTGGTCAAAGACGTCCGACTTGCCCACGCCTGGCTCGCCTTCGAGCAGGAGGGATCTTCCGTGTTTGTAGCAGTCCAGGATGAATGGTATCAATCTACTGCTTCTCATTTTTCTATCTCACTTTCTGTTTGGTTGTTGTTTCAGCACCGCATTCAAATCACATACGCCTTCAACTTTCGGCAGAGATCGTCCGCCTTCTTTTGCTGTTCGGATCGGAAGTCCTTGTTCTTGCGCAGGGCCTCCGGATCCACGATCAGGGTGGCTCGCATCTCATCGGCGAATGCCTGGAGCTGGGGATCTCCGAGCAGGTTGTACTTCGGCACCAGGTTCACCATGGTCACGATGTTGTTGACCAGGCTGTTCTTGAAGCTGGCCTCTTCGTCCTTCAGCGTGTCCACCATGCGCTGGATGGGCGGGATCATCTGTCGGAGCAGGGTTCGCTGCCCTTCGACCAAGGCATCCTGCACTTTGCGGTCCGTCTGCTGGGCCACCTCCTGCACCTCTTCGTCAATCATGTCGAGCATGAAGTGGCTGCCCGCGGGAATGGGGAAGTACTGCATGTCGATCTTGAATTGGGCGCGGAATGCTTCCTTGCTGGGCGGGTAGTCGGCGCGATTGAAGATGCCATTCCGGCTGGCCTTGGCCTGGTCAATCCAGTCATCGAACTTGTCGGAGATTCGGTCCGCTTCCTTCATGGCTGCCCGGATCAACTCCCCCGCCCTGGCACTGGCATCGAAGTAGATGGATGTGGGCATGAGGTAGAGCGATGCCGCGAATGGAAACGTCACGCCTACAGGAGGCGGTCTTCGCAGATAGGTGGACACTCGGGAGGCTGCGGTCTTCCAAGGCTGCAAGACTGGCGCCGGCCACAAGTTCTTCACGTAGTTGCCTGAGTCTTCGCTGGCGCTGTGCGCGGTGTGGACTTCGCGCGTCAGCTCGTCATCGGACTTGGTTTGCCCTGGCGTTTCCACGGTGACGTGGACCAGGAGGGCACGGTTGCGTACGGTATCAACTGTATTCATTTTTTGTTTTGTCTTTTTGTTTTCCACCCTCTTCGTTCATCCGGCGGGGTGATTGCCGGAAATGGGTTGGAGATTTTCCAGTGCGCTTAGGAATGAGGATCGCGAAGGATGTTCGGATAGGAGCGCCAGCCGTTCCGCCATCCGGGTTACCTGCTCGGAGTCCAGCCTTTCCCGATGGTAGACCCAATGCTTTTCCAGGGCGCGCTCCACTTTGCCATCCACTGCGTCGAGTTCAGTCTTGAAATCCTCAGGCCAGTTGGTCCGGACCCGCTCCAATCTTCTCGTCCAGTCCTCCAGATCTTTAGAGATCCAGGTTTCAACACGCGCGTTGCTGGGCCTGAGTTTACCAGCGCAGAATTTGAGCCGCGCCATCTTTTCTATGGTGGTGGAGATGACGGAGAGAATGACTTGGCGCGCATCAGGATTACATCCCCGACTACCGTATTCATAGATCAGGCAGGTCATACTTCGCCTGTACGCAGCACCACTGACCAGGCCCTGGTGCCGCCGAGTGGTGTGCCCATATCTGCCCATGTTGAGCGCGGTGAAGTGGATTCCCTGGTGAGAATAGAATCCCCCGATCACTGTGCTGTAGCTGCGGATGACGTTGCCCTCGAAGCTGAAGTTCTTCTGAGGATTGCGGGCATCATGCAGCCTTTGCGCGGCCCACAGACTGGCGATCATGTGGGTCGGGTAGACGTGGCGTGTTCTTGGCATAGCTACTCCAATGGTGGGGGGAATTCAGTGGGCTTTCGGATTCGTTTCAGCACGGGTTTTCCGTAGTTGTCCTGCTCCCAGGGCACGAGGTCCACCCTTTGTCTTTCTCCGGCAACCAGGACCGAGTAGGCCACGACTTTGCCATCGATCCGGATGACACCTTCGATCTGATTATAGGTGTGCCCATTCTCATTGGCCTTTAGCTCCAGCCATAGGCGCTCGCGCAAGGCGAGGAGTAGTATCCTGGCTTCGTTCTGCTTGGTGAGCAGCTTGTCGGTCTCGGATAGGAAATGGCTGAGTTGTTCGCGGTTCATGTGGCATCCTCCATCTTGTAACAAGGGCACCAGACTTTGCGGTCGCTTGAGTACTCCCAGCTGTCGGCCAGCTCCATGTAAGTGGTGCACGCGGGAGGCTCATCCAGTCCGAATATGACTGCGGTTTCGTCCATGTACAGGACGAGGAACACAGCACTCTTATGTCTCCTGTCCCGCACCCAGAAAACTGGAGGGTAGTCCTCCGGCTTCATGGGGACTTTGACTGTGTACGGCTCGGGTTTGATGCGATACTGAGCAGGTTCCCCTGGAAAGGCCGGCCTCTCTACATCCAGCCAAGGTTCTTCTGGATCTTCTTGGAACTGTATTGTTTTTCCTTCGGCGAATGCTTGAAGCACCCCGTTGTCCAGTAATGTTCTGCAAGTTTCTCTTGTCATGTTACTACTTTCTGTTGGTGGTTACGCTGACCAGCTTCTCCCTGAGATCCGGCGACCGGTCCACCAGCGCGCGCATCAGGCGGAACCAGCCCTCCGAGGTGCGCTGACGGCGGGACTTTGCGGGTATGTGGTTGCGGTTAAGGTGGGGAAGGGTGAGCTGTTTCATTTGTCAGGCAGGGTGCGGCAGATGTAGAGCGCAGAAGCGGCCACCGAGAGACAGAGCATGACGCTGCATGCCCGTTCCCAGGTGAAGTCCAGCCTGAACATGAGGACGATGCCGGCCAGGGACACGCCTAGGGCGAGAGTGAATAGGTAATAGGCGAAGAGTTTCATGATGTTGGATGGGGGAATCCTTCACAGGCCATGGCATCGCACTTCGACAGGATGGGTCGAATGAACTTGATTTTGTTCTTGCGCTTGCGCCTACGGTTCATCTTCCGCACGGCGCGCTCCGCGATACACGACTTTCCCACTCCGGGACTGCCGGTTGCAGCCTTGGGGTTGATCAGAAACTTGGCATAGTCTCGCATCATTTCCCTTTCTGCTTCGCGAATGTTTTTGATGGTCAGTTTGCTCCAACTTCTTGGTATCTTGTATTTGGTTTTCATGATGTTGAATTCGTCTTGTATTCCAGGATGTGCGCGATTTTGTAGTCCTCCCCTCCGAGATGGATGACGTTCAGGTATCCGACTTCCTGCATGTCTGCCATCTGCATCCAGTGGCCATTGCTATCGTCATATATCCCGGTCCAGCTAAACCCTCCCTCGAACTGGACGTGGCAGATGTGCTGTCCTGCTTGGAGCTGGTGGCAGTGGCTGTATGATTTCAATTGTTCGATGCTCATTGTCTCACCTTGGTTTCGAGATACTCGATCAGATACTTTGCGTAGCTGACCACGTACTCACGGCCGTCGAATGTGAACAGGCCCGCTTCGTCCTTCACAGCCCGCGCATAGGCGAGCTTGAAACGGTTGAAGATGGGCCGGGTCCACATGACTTTGACTTGTTCGGACATGGTTTACCTCGGGGGGATGTAGTCCACGACTAACACCCGGTTCGACAACACCGGATGGTTGTGCCTCCACTCCTCCTGCTGGCGGAACTCCTCCCGCTTCTGTTCCTTCCGCTCGTGCCGGGAGCGTTTAGGTAACGGCAATGTCACCGCTTCGCCATCCAGGTGGATGACGCGCTCGTCGGCGTGGTGGTTGAACTGATGTTTGCCGTGCGTCCCGATATTGACGGGACGGGGACGGCTTTCGGTGAACATGACTTTGATCTTCATTTTCTCTCTGTGTTGTGGTTGTGTTGTTGGTTCAGTACCGCAGGGGAAATCAGTGCCAGGGCTTGGTTCCGCTTTTGATCAGGACCATCCAGTACAGGTGGTCGTCGGGGGTGATGCATCGCATGTCCAACAATTCATCCAGCCTCCAATAGGCTTGCATCCATTTTCCATTGGCCATGTCGGAGGCGACGCGCCGCAGCCAGTGAATGCGGGCGCGGGTTTCCAGATTGCCCAAGGTTCTCAGATCCTGGATGGTGATGGGGTTCATGTGCGGTTCTTCTCCCGTTCCTGACGTTCCCGGATGACCGCCATCTCCAGATACCACTCTGCGGCCATGAGCCCGGAAACGGCTTCCTCTAGGGAGGCGCGCTCACTCTTCGCATTTCTTTCCAATCTCAAGGCATACTTCAGGCATAGTTCCGATGAGATCAAAGGTTTCCATTGCGGCCTAGGCACGCCCCACGCCTTAGGATAATGGGAATCATTCATTTCATCAAGTCCTGGAGCGTGATCGGCCCTTTGTCCAGAGACGCAGCGGCCACGGTCAGCTTGAACAGGGAGGATTCATTCAGCACAATTCCGCCGCCGGGGAACGGATTTTGCGGGTTGTTTATGCCCCATTCCAGAATGGCTCTCCTCAGTTCCATGCATCCCCCGCAGTTGCACATGGGGGAGGACAGGTCGGAGAACATCTCCTTGTAGGCCAGGATAAGGAACTCCCTATGTGTCATTTCTTTCTCCTTCGTTTCTTCTGCGCCAGGATGACGGCCAGCTCGAACCGTTCTTCGTCCGTGAGTCCGTACGAGGGATCTTCCGCAATCCTGCGGCGTTGCTCCATGTTCCACTTGCCTAGCTCCTTGGCGCAAACTTCTGCATATCCTTCGCCCCACCGTCGGCGGACGGAGCGGAAGATGAGATTGGCAAAGGGGGACATGTTACGGAATGAGTTCTCCAATCTGGCACCAGGCGAGGTGCGCGAATGTCGGCTTTTCGCCCTCCTTCGCCCGGTTCACGTTCCACGAGGAATACAAGTGGATGGGCTCGCCATTTGTGTATCCGGAGTAGTGGCAATACTCCAAGATGGGTGATGGAAATGCGCCGAAGATGGCCGCCGCTTCGCTTTTCTCCGCGGCCACGATGAGGTCTTGCATGATCTGCCTAACCTCCTCTTTGTTATTCAGGTTACGCGCCCCCATCTCCATTCCGTCTGGAATGTTAACGATGGTGAAGCCGATCTTCTCAGCGTCGGAGAGCTGGTCGGCTGTTGGAAGGTGCCGACTAAACCACAATGCTTGTTTCATTTTGTTTCCTTTTACTTGTTTCCGATCGAACTCGCATGTCCTTCCCAGCTCACGTAGCCGTGTGGCCTGTCCACGTACACCTTCGGCGTGTACGACCTGACTGCCCAATCTCCGCCCACAAAGCCGTGTTGCGCGGCCTTGTCGGAGATCATGTTGACGGCCCTCATGATCCACTTCTGGGAGCAGACCCGACCCTTGTGATGGATGCGCGCCTGGTAGTGGTATCCATCCGCGGCCTTCGTCCGGAAGGACACCAGGGTTATCCGCCTTACTTTGATCATTTTCTATCTCCTGTTGTTGGTTGTTTGGTTAGATGTCCGCAGCCTCGATGCCCAACTCCTTCGCCAGGGCGTAGACATCTCGGATTTCCATCTTATCCACCTCGGCGTATGTGGCGCCCAAGGCGAGGGCCACGGCTACGCAGAGCCGCTGATAGTGGAGCCGATAATATTCTAGGTTGTAGTCCATATGTTCATTTTTGCTGTTTGGTTGTTCGCCATGAAAGAAACCCGCATGGCGGACGGGAAAAAGAAATGGAGGAGTGACGGTCTTGAGCGGCTTGCACGCTCGCGGATGGGCAGTCTCCTGCTGGCTCCGCACTCCTCCCGGTGGTTTGTTGGTTTGCTTGTGTCCTTTCTTGTCCCAGGTTGACGTTTGAACCTGCCCGGACATTTCACGCTCATCTTCCACGGTTGCGCGGGTGGGATTGGGACCCTGATGCGATGGATGGTTTCCCGAAGATTTTCCGGGCGCCACCGCTCCGCTTCCCGCCTGTCTGGAAAAGACGACATGTCCTTCCGGTTGCGCCCCGTTCCACCTGCCGCCACGCTATTCACTTTGCGTGTGCCATTGAAGGACAGCGGCAGCAGGATGTCCACGAAGTTTTTCACCGCGACTTCGCTCGTGTGGATTGGATACCACGGGAAGGGCGGACGCATGGCGTATGCCGCGCATGCCCGCCGATTCCCCGGACGCGCCTTGCCCCGAAGCTGGTCTGATTAGGCTGCTTCGCACCGCTCTTGGCCATGCCCTTGGGCCGCGGAAATGTCACGGCAGATCTCCTGCCTTTCCCGCGGAAGCGGTACGAACAAACGAGTGGCCGAATGATAGACCCCAGCTTCGCCTCTCAGGAATTGACCGCGCATGACGGTTATTCCGAGAGACAAAAGTACTGCTGCCTGTTTCGGCTTCTCATCGCCATTCGGCGTCTCGCCTATGACTTGCGCTTGCCTCGGCTTGGCCACTGGCCTTGCCATGCTGCGCTATTGCGGCTTTTTGCGTGCCACGCGCTTGAGGCTTCTCGCCTCATGCCTGCCCGCTGTTCAGGCTGGCCACTAGCTTTGCTGGCCTAGTCCGCAACGGGCAGAAATGGGGCGAGCCAGAGGTTGTGCTGTCCCTCTGGCCCGCTTGTCAGTCCAACCGATTTCCAGACCGTCTACTTGCTTGCGCCTTCCCGCGCCACGCCAAGAGCTTTCCCGGTGCCTTCCTTGGCTTCACGCCGCACCTTGGCTTCTTGCTCTGCCCGCTTTTCCCCTGCCGCTCTGGCAGAGTCTAGTGCCTTTTGCGCCCACTCCGGAAGCTTGGCGATGCTGAGCTTGAATCCCGCAAACTTGCGGAGACTGGCAAAGCGCGCTCGCACGACGGCTAATTCCGCGCCTACGATGGCCCGCTCCTCTGTAGTGGCGGGGATGGGCAAGCTATCCTTGCCGTTGTCGTACCGGAGCAATACCGCATTGAATCGCACGCGGAGTTGAACCGCTTGCTGTTCGCACGCGTTGCGTTGCGCTTGCGTACTCAAGTCATGCTTGGTAGCCGATCGGCGATTTCTCGCCACGTCGGCCACCGCGCCTTGCTTGTCGAACGTAGCAGCATCGCGCTGACTCAACCTAAGGCTGCCCGGTCGGGCGTTGGCGTGCCACGCTGCGAGTTTATCGGCATTGAAGCGCTTCTCCGCGTCCCGGATGGCCCGGAATGTCTCAGAGGGTAATTCTGCTTTCGGAGCCAGTCCCAAGAGGCTTCTCGCCTCATCGAGTGCCGCGTTGAAGCTTAGGCGCTTCTTGGCGTTGTCCCAGTGCTTGCTGACAAGCGCCGCAACGTCGAATGTTTCCGGCGTACTAACAGTCTGCCGAGTGATTGCCGGAGAAGCAATCCTGCCCGCGTTGCGCGAGCCATTGCCATTGCCGTTGCGCTTGCTCTGCCCGGTGCCATTGCCGTTGCGGCGGATGGCCAAGCGGGCAGCGGTTCTGGCGATTTCTGGCACTGTTGGGGTAACGGCTGCCGGTTGTGTCGCCAAGGTTGTGTTGGTCTGTTGGTCGGTTGTGGTTTCGGTTGTGGTTGGTGTCATAACTCATTTTCCAGTCCACTCCCTGAACCGTTGCGCAGCGTGCGTGCCGTAGTGGCAATGCGTCTGGCACCAGGAAGCTTCTCGCGACCCGCGTGCGCTGCGACCGTATGTCAAGGAACAGACTGACGGTGCCATTGTCGTTGACGGGACAGAAACGGTCTAGCCAGTATTACTACGTGTTTTTGAGTTAGTAGTTACCCTATGAGCACTAAGGGAAATGCTTAGGGTGCGAATGGAAAGGATTAGCTGGACTTTATTAAGAGTCTTTACTAAAGAAAGCTAAGGAAATCGGCATGGGTGGATATAGGCAAGGTTAAGAAAGTTAGGCAAGACTATACCATTTGATGCATTTAGCTAAATGGCTAAGTCCCGTTCCCTCGGGCCGAGTTTTTTGGGGTATAGGTTGGAAAAACACCACTCAGAGAATATCGCATTCCTTTACTGGCTTTGCTTGCGTAACTCCTTGTCGTTGCTATGGTTTAGCTCGATTCGACCAGGGTGCCCCGGGGTATCGCGGGGTGGCCCCCGGCGCGTCGCGTGCAGTTGAATACCCTTTCATGCAGTACCTCGAAAAATTCTCCTCCACTTTCCCTCCCCCCTCTTTCTCCTGTACCCCTCTGTAGGACGCATCCTAGCCCCCTGACTCCCCCGGGACCACCATCTTACCGCACCCACCCCATCAAAATTCCTACAAGGGGTAGTTTTAGGGGGTCCTGGAAGATTTAATCACGTTTTGGAACGGTAGGGCATGAGCGGATAGAGGGGGCAATCAGGAATTCGGCAGTCCACGGCGCCGTCTCGGTAGCCGTTCATGCACTCGTAGCACTTGGCCTGGATGCACTGGCGCTGCGTGAGGCGTTTTCCGTGTATGTGGTTGATAAGATGCCTTCTGCCGGCGTGTCGGGGTGATTTTTTGATGCTTTCTATGGTCATAAATCCTCAGTTTTCAGGCATTTTCATCTCAATTTGCTCGAATTTCTGCTCTTTTTCCATCGGATAGATCAAACCGACCCGAAAAACGCCCTTTTTCCACACAGGTTCCCACCATGAGGGCCGAATTCCCGCGGAAACCAGTCGTTCCATCTCCACCGCGAAGTCCCTGAACCGGATTTCGACCTCGGTTGGTCCCAAAAGTCGTCCATCGCCAGCCACCGGATCGGTTTGGAGGGGAAGTTGGTCGTTTTTCATGGTTTCTGAGACCGAACGGATGAGACTGAGCCTGATTTTTTCTCAAATCTCACAATTTTAGTCTGCATAGTATACATGAGATTGGACAAATTATTGGTTTTCTGAGAAATCCCAAATCTCAGCGCGCTTGGCGTTAAGTGTTCCCTGAGAAATAGACTGAGAACGGCTCTGAGTCCGGTCTCAGAGGCCGGGGTATTACCCAGAAGGGTATACCCCGCCGGTCTCAGCCTATGTCTCAGTGAACATGGACGCCCGGAAGAAAATCGTCTATTGACACCGTGTCTCACTCGTGGTATTCTGGTCTCGATATGAAGAATATGAGACAAATCCCGCAAACCCTGAAAGTGGTTTTGAACATGCCGGCGCTCTCGCACTGGCCGGACAGGGAGCAACCATTCGACATCTCCCAAAGTCAGGTGACGCAATGGCTGATCCAACAGCCGGACTGTCTTTCCTGGTTGTTTGAGTCGGTTCGATGGCGCGGTCTGATTGTGTTCAACGAGGAATCCAAACTCTGGGAAGGTGTGAAGGACGAGAAGCTGATTCCCTCCCGAAAACCCGGACCAACAGCTCCTGGACAGCCGGCTCCCAGAGCAAAGCGAATCAGTCTGGAGGACTTTGAAAAGGCTCAGGACGAAGTGGATTCTGTTCTGGACAGACTGAATATCCGCCCCAGGGAATGGTTGAGAGAAGAGGTGTCCAGGACCTGTCAGAAATTGAACATCAGTCGGTCGTCTTACTATCGATACGAGAAGGAACTGAGAGAGAAGCAGGCTTCGGCTAGAAAAGCGAAGCAGGAGCAGGGAAAAATCAGCTATCCAACTCATGGCCCTGACGATCCAGAACAGCCGTCCACTTCTCCGTAGCCCCGCGCCAGACTTTCCCCTCTGAATTGAGCTTTTCCTTGATTCGATGGAAAATTGTTCGGGACACGCCAAGCTCAACGAAAGTCCTTTTCTGCCATTCTGACGTTGTAAGATCTTTGGCTCTAAGCAATTGAAGGATATTGTCTGCCATGGAGTTTGAGGCGAGATTTTCCTGTGAAACTTCACCCATCACGGCCTCCTCGTCGGTCTGTTCCCAGAAAATTCCCTCCTCGGAATGCTTCACCCAGACATCAGAAGTTGCCTCTCGCTGGAGATCGAGGGCGCCGGCTCTTTCCCCGCGCTTGGTGAACATCAATTTGAAGCCGTGGTCGGTGATTTGTCTCAAAACAACGTACGCCCTTGCCCAGTTTGTAAGTTCCGCGGATCCGGTGCCGAAATAGGAGTAGTCAGTGGCCGTCCAGTGGGACCTGGCTTTGGCATCTGCCGGCGGCTTGGTGGTGTGGTGCAACGGCATCCAGACAATTCCCGTTGCTTCCGAGATGGGATTCAGATGGTGGCGCAGGAAGGAGGAGCATTCCTTCTGGTTGGAAATATCCTCTCCAAAGAAGGCTAAAAGCGGGTCTACCCAGACCAAATCCGGCTTGTGGGCATCGATCAATTTTCCGGCCACTTTTGCGAATTCCACGCCGGTTGCGACCTGGTTGCGGACGATGATGATGTTTCGTTGTAGATGATCAATTTTATCCTTTACTTCATTGGATGGGATCTTCATGCCCCAGACAACGCCCTTTACCATGTCGGCCAGGTCTCCCAAGTCGTTCTCCGCCTGGATGAACAGAGAGCGGATGAATTTCCTGGCCGGAACTCCGAAAAATTCCATCATCAGAGCCCAGAAGCAGGCGGCCTGCATGGCGATGGATGACTTGCCTATGCCGGAGGCGCCGACCCAGACGCAGCAGCCGCCCCTGCATAACCATCTTCGCCGGCCCAGGAGCTGGTTTGGATCGTTTTCCGGATCGAACTGGATCAGCTCCCGGATGGTGATGTGCTGGCCGAGGGATTGATTCTGCCTCCAGACTTTCCATTCGGAAAAGGAGGCTTCCCCGATGGCCAGGGCGTAGAGGCGCTGCTCCTGGCCTTGCCGATGGGCGCCGGGAAGGCGGGAGAACCTGGAGGAGTTCTTGTTTTTGGGATCAAGTTCGTTGCGCCCCGAGAAAAATCGGTAGACTTCCTCCTGGCGGGAGCGGTACTCGTCGGCGTTGGATGCGTCCACCCGGACCCAGGCGTGGAGCGAGCGTTTTCCGGAGTAGAGGACCGCGGCGCAGGGCAGATGGGATTGGCGGATGAGGTTCCATTGTTCCTCCAGGGTTCCCTCATCAAATTCCACCAGGAGATGGCGGAAGGATGTGACATCGGCATCGGATCCGCAGCCGGATTTCATCGGGTTGACCCGGACGTAGAGGCCATGAATGGTGGCCGGCTCCCGCGTCTGGAGATAATCCGGGCAGCCGTTTTCTTTTTCCAACCGGGTTAGGAGATCTTCTCTGGAGTGCGTGGTCTTCGCGGGCGGCTCCGGTATCAGGCGAGTTGGGTCTTTGGGATTTACGATCGCGCGCGCGATGCCGACGTGTTCTCCCGGCAGGAAGACGGACTGGATGAACTTGGAGCAGGCGACGGCATTGTCGAAGGGCTCCGGCAACGGCTCCCATTTCTGGCGGTCCAGTTTTGCAAAACATTCGCGTTCGGGAGCGGATTCGGATGATGCGGGCGCCGCGGAAGAAGTGGAGGAGACAGAAGTGCCTTCCAGACCATGCTCCCAGGCCGGGGAAGAGGTGTGGGAGGATGTGTGGCTTGCGCGCGCGGATCCTGGGGCGGCCCTCACTCCGTAGGCCGGAGGTCCGCCGTTGCCGCCTTCCCGCAGCAGGTGGCCGATCGGCTTGTCGTGGGTGGAGCTGGCCGCGGACACCAGTTTGTGCCGCAGCTCCTTCTCCGACCAGGGCGGCTGGCAGCGGGTGTTGTATTCGGAGATGAGCGTGAAGGCGTCCGCCTCCCCCAGCGCGAAGCCGTGGACCAGGGCGCAGGCCACCACGTAGGTTTGATTGTGCCCGCCCGACCCCGAGACCGCCCCGGGGATCTTGTCCACGTAAGCCCGCGCGCGCTCAATCGCCGAGATTGCCATTGCCCTTTTCCTTTCGAGACATGTTCGGAGTGACGACATCGTGCCATCTCCTGTGGCATTCCGCACAGAGAAATCCCGTCGGCCAGTCCCAGGCTTTGTTGCCGAAGAGATGTCGCGGAGCCCAATGATGCTCCTGTGCCCCTTTCTTCCCGCACACCTCGCAGACGCGACCGTCCTCAGTCAGGTAATCCTTGAATACGGGAAGTTCTTTTTCCGGGTCCGCCACCCGCGTCAGGATTTTGGAGCGCGCAATCCACAAGGCGGATCCATCCGGAAAAAGGTGCTGGCAGAACTCGCACTTCCAGCAGAAGGAGTGGCGCCCGTCACGCAGGATCACCTGACCCAGAATCCAGGTGGACTTTTTGGGACCCCAGACATTGGGCCGGTTGCAGATCCGGCACGGTCGGAATGCGCGCACCTCGGTCATGACTTCCTCCTCTTCACATAGCACCGGACCAGGTTCCCGTCCGTCAGCCGCCGGCCAATATCCACCACATCCACCGCGCACAGGTCCGGCCTTTCCACCAGCATCCAGACTTCCGTGTCCCACGACCAGGGATTGCCCTCGACTTTCGGGGTAAACCATTTTCTGGCCCGCGGAAACCCCGCGATGTAGACATCGAAGACAAACGGCTCCACGGCCTCCCATCGCTGGTACTGGAAGAATCCGAATTGCCGGACCATCTCCTCCCTCTCGCCCTGGTGCTCCTGCGGGTTCATGCGTTCTCCCTCCGGATGAAGTGGCTGACCTCGACCGGGAAAAAGCGCGCGACCTCATCTCGGACCCCCTCAGGGGGAGCGCGTCTCTCCACCGTAATCCTCATGGCCACCGGTTCCCCGTCCAGGTTGGAGGCCGTCCTGGCCCAGAGCTGCTTCTTCCATCGATCAGGCCCCCAGGGCGCCCAGCCGCTGTCGAACAGCTTGACTCCGATCAGCCCCTCTACGAAGACATCGAAGGTGAACTCATCCACCTCATCCATCTGCTCCGAGGCGACTGCCAGCCATTGTTCAAGGCGAGATTGGGAGGTCATGGCTTGAATCGGATGTGAATGCGATGCGACTTCAAGATCAGCCGGACCCCGTACCAGAACCGGCGCCAGCCCCAAAACTTGGGCAGCAGCTCCAGCCAGTAGGAAGGCTGTAGGAAATGGAGCAAATGCGCCCGGGCATACCCCAGTTCCGCGTGGTCCCTGAGCGCATTCAGCTCTTCCCGGGTGGCGTGGTCCGTGTCATGCACCGCGCCGATGAATCCAGTGGGAAGCTCGCGCATGGTCCTGTCCGTGACCCGGCCCTCCTTCTGCATCTGGAGGAACAGCTCGGAGCCCCAAAGCGGCTGGGGAATGAAAAAGCGCAAGGTGTCCAGCTTCAGATTCCACGCCCAGCGGATGGCCTCCCGGATCTGCTGCTTGGTTTCATCGGGAAATCCAATCAGGATGGTGGCGTAGGTCCAGAAACCCATGCGGTTGGCGTGGCGCACGATCGTCCGCATCCGGGACAGCTTGACCGGCTTTCGGCTCTGCCGGACTGCTGCGGGACTGGCGACATCGATTGACAGACAGAGCCGGTAAAATCCGCAGAGCCGCATGAGATGAAGCAGCTCCTCGTCGTAGAGGGAGGGCGATGTTCCGTTGGGGGCCAGGAAGGTCAGGCCGGACCCGGTAATCATTCGGCAGAATTCCTTCAACCGGTTGCGATCCCCGAGAAGCTGGTCGTCCTGGAAGCAAATCTCGCGCACCCCGAACTCATCCCGAAGGTAGAGGCATTCCCGAACCATTTTGCCCACGCTGTCTCCCCTCCAGGAATTCCCCCATTGTCGATGAATGGTGCAGAAGGTGCATCGGAAACAGCAACCCCGGCTGCTGAAGACGCTTCCGACCGGGTGCTGCATCGTGTGGAAGTAGAACGGGTAGGAAATGAGATCCCGGTAATGCGGGAGCAGATTTCTGTCCGGTATGGGGATCCAGTCCAGGTCACGGATGGGCGGTCGATCCGGGTTTCCGTTCACTCCCAGGCAGCCCTCCAGCGTCTGATTCTCCGCGAAGCGTCTCACCACATCCACAAAGGTTGCCTCTCCTTCGCCTCGAACCACGGCGTCAACCAGTGGATGGTCCCTGAGTTCCTCTGCCGCCATGGTCGCGTGATTGCCTCCGACGACGATCCGGCATTGCGGTCGGATCTTTCTCACCAGCTTCGCGCAGGCCAGACTGTTCTCTGCTCCGAAGGTGTAGTTCATTGAGATCCCGACGACATCCGGCTTCTCGGATTCGACGCGCGCCTCAATCTCCGGATCCAGCATGCCGGTTCGGAATCCGCGATCCACCCGATAGGCGTGGTCCGGTCCGAGATTGAACGCGTCCAGTATGGTTACACGCGCCTCCGGCATCTTCCGCTTGAGCGTGGTTCCGACATGCAGCAAACCCATCGGCTCCGTGCCCCGAGCCCGCTCCGGAGACCGGCCTACATAGTAGGGATGGATCAGGAGGACATTCATGGCTTGATCACCCACCAGTCCGGAGAATCCACCTTGAGATCCAGATTGTTTCGGACCACGAACTCGACCACCGCCTTGTTCAGGCCGGGAAACGTGTAGACGAAATCGTGGCCCCCGAAGATTCCCCCGGGCTTCACCTTCGGCCACATCGCCTCCAGGTCCGTCGCCATCGACTGGTAGCTGTGGTCCGCATCGATGTAGCAGAAGTCCAGGTCGGGCAGGATCGCCGCGCATTCAGGCGATCCCACTTCCAGCCAGCGCACGCGCCGACGATGCTTCTGCATGACCCGGTGCGCCACGTCCCTGGCCCCCGGAAGATCCGGGCACAAGCCTCCCTCGACGCTGTAGGGCTGATACGCGTCCACCAGCCAGAGCGTGCTGATGTTCGGATGCAGCCGCAGCATGTGCTTGGCGTGCATCCCGCGGTAGACCCCAATCTCCGCACCGACGCCGCGCAGATCCAGCCGGTCGAATGGCCGATGCCATTTTCGCGGCACCTCCGTCACGAATCCGATGAGTTTGTTGACATCCAGTCCCATCCTCATGAATGGATCCAACAGCACTTGCCCAACATTCTTAATCGTAGGATATAATTTACCTAATGAAGCATTCATCGGAATTTTTGTTCGTAGGCCCTGGCGTAGAGGGAGGCGCACCACTCAACGATCCACCAGAGGGGAAGCAGGGCCAGTAAAAAGCAGGCGCATCCAATCATTACGATCGCGGAGAGGATGTTTCTCATTCCCTCCTCCTCCACTGCTCGCAGATCCCGTGCTCCGGCCAGAACAGTGTCACCCGCCCCGGCTTCACGCAGACATGGCCCATGGCCTGATCCTCCGACTGCTCCGAGGGGCCGGGCCGGGACGCGGGCATGAAGGCCGGAAGGCGGCGCGCACAAGTGCAGCAGCAGGCTTCACTCATGCTGGCCGGCCAGCCTTCCGGCTTGGGGACTTTCAAGATGCAGTCCATGCTCAGCGGCGAAGGGTATTGTAGAGCTGGTTGGTGATGGGCTCACAAGGCGTTGGCGCCCGCTCCTGATCGCAACATGCTTGTGGCGTTCCGCAATCCGGGTTTCTGATCACTCGGTCATCACCTGCCAAGCCCTTCTTCTTGAACTGGTGGAATCGGTCTTCCCGCGCCTGGATTTCGCTCTCAGCCTTCTCTGGATCGTCCAGCCAGGCCCCGAAGTCGATCCGTAGTTTCTGGGCATCCGTGTAGGCCAGGCACTGGCAGCCGCATTTCACCATCCATCCATTCATCACGGGGAATATCTCGATTGATCTCATGGTTGTGTCATTCAAAACTTCCGGACCGGCGGCAATGGGAAGACAGACCGACGACCACCGGCCCGGATCGTCCGAGGCGCGCTCTTGAACTCTAGCGATTGGGCGTCGCGCCGCAGACTTACTCTACCGAAAAGAACTCCCTCCGGAGCAAACAGGCCCCGGATTCGGGCTGGAATTCGCGGACCCCTCCAGCCGGTAGGGAAAAGGAAACCCGGGGCGCGATGAAGGGAGGTCCGCTGTGGGGGATCAGCGGGCACGCGCCCCGGGCGGGGCAGATGTTCAGAGCTTCCTGGGCACAACGAATCCGGTCCGCTTGGTGGACATCTTGTCAAGCGTGGCCGGAGCCAGGATCAGCGCGTCCCGGATGCCGCGGTCGATCGCGCCCCCGACCCCCGCGATCCAGGGCGGCGTGTTGGCCACATCGATGAAGCTGTCCTTGGCCAGGACGTAGATGCTCACGATTCCCGAGATGATGATGGCGCCGTTCTCCCCCTGGAGTTCCTTGATCGGCAGCTTTTGCAGGGCCACCGAGAGGTCGGCGTAGGCGGTGTTGGTGGTGATGAACGTGCTCAGAAATCCCTGCGCCACCTGGTAGGATGCCCGCCGGTCGGGATGGGCCTTCAAATCCAGGCTGACCCCGATGAAGGCGGCCTCATAGGCGATGGTGGAAGCCAGGGCAATTTGCTTCTGGGCCGAACTGGTTTTGAACCAGGAGCAGCCCATCAGCGCCAGGCACAGGGCGGAAGTGAATGTGAGTGAGAGGGCGGTGCGTAGTTTCATATACTAATCAGCTACTAACTGCGTCGGTTTTGGTTTTTGGTTCTTCAGCCCCGTTCTCCTCCGCGGACAACGGCAGTTGAAAATTCAGGACCTCGGTGCGCCTCCGGGCCAGCTCATGGATCTTGCGATTGCGGGTGGCTATCCTCCGGTTGATGCGCAGGATCTCATCTTCCAGCAGGTAGACTTCATTGACCAGGACTCCGATCTTCCGGTCCAGCGCGCGCGACTGCTCATCGATCGTCGGGATTTGGGCAAAAGCCTCGGACATGGGGATCTCGGTGGGAAGGGGTTCGTTCATGTGTCCTCCGGTTGTGTCTTCATCATCACCATCTGGTACTGTCTCTCCGCCTTCTTCAATCGCGTCCAGGCCGGGCTCCAGATCTCCGGAATTGGAAGCCCCTCCTCCATCTCCACATCGAATCGTCTCGTGGCCAGCTTGGAGACCGGCTCGCAGGCGGCGCTGCCCAAGACCAGCACCTTGTCGCAGTAGTAGCTGAGCCGGCGCGTGCCATCGTCGTCGATGTAGTAGAACAGCGCGTGCTGTCCATGGCAGTTATGGCAGGGGTGAAGGTTCATGGTTTATTCTTTTGTTCCACCGATAGACGGCATTGGCCTTGTCTTTCCAGGAGGAAATCCCAGATACCCGCGAGGCGCATTTTGTGCAGATCACATAATACCTGCACTCACCATACCAGATGTCTGATTGGAGAGCGGCCTTGCCTCCACAGAATGGACAATTATGCAGGTTCATGGCTTATTGAACTTCCGAATTTCGCGCACAACCTCCGCGGTCTCCTCTTCCGTCATGGAGGAGGTCCGCACCGCTTCCACACGGTAGCAAGTGGGACCTGCGGGATGGGGGAGTGCAACAGAAAGGACTCCTTGATTGTCAGGTTCATGGATGGATTGAGTCACCCAGTCCCGCAGGTTGGTGGATCGCTGAAGCGCGTAGGTCACGCCAGGGGCGCCTTGAAAATTTAGGTGCAGGGAGCGCCCATACGAAGACGCAGTCATGGTTGATGTTTTGATTGAGGCGGCTGACAACGGCCATCCGGCCAGCCAGCACGACTCCCCGCACCCAAAGCATTTATCTGTCCCCATGAAATGCCAGACGCAATCAATCGGAGTTTTGAACGGCAGCGATTTCACCTGGCCGGGAATCAGAGAACAGGAGGATCCGATGAACCAGGGCAGGCCCGAGCTGGCAGCATTCGTCCGAAACCAGAAGATCATCGTGGTCTGGTCATCCTGGGCCGGACAGGCATGTTGAAAAGTGGAATTGGTTTTCCATTCTGCGCGGAGCGTGGCGCAGTTGATGATCTGCGTCCGCTCGGTTCCGTTCTGCACGCACATCGCGCCCTGATTGCCGCCGGACTGGAACACGCTCCAGGCTCCGCTGTCCGGGTCCATCGCGTTCGTGCAGGCCATCCCATCGCGCCATTCGACCGTGTAGCCGTCCACCAGCGGCATCGGGCCGACGCCCTGATAGCGCGCGACCGCCATGCGCTGCGTCCAGTCGCCCGACTGCTGGCAGTAGCGTTCGATCTGCGACAGGTTCGTGCACGCCGATAGCGTCTGCCTGAACTCGCTGGTGAACGCGCCGTCCATCCACGTCTTGACCACGTTCAAGCCGCGCTCGACGCGATGCGTGGGCTGGGCGATGGCCGTGAGACAAGATAAAAGGAAGAGGAATACTTTCATGGGCGGTTCGTGATTGTGATGATGATATTCGATCCCGTATTCGTAATCATCAATCCATCGCCCGCTTTCAACAGATTCGTCAGTGACTTGCTGTCGATGCTATTTGTCCAACTCGTCCATGCCGCTGGCCCATCTCGAAGATGAGTGCCGCGCTTTGCTCTCAGATCCTTTGGAATGCGAAGAAGACCACACTGAACGCAATGCTCCAGATTGATGAGTCCTTGCGGCGGATAGTACTCAGGTTCCTCCCATGTAATTGAAGCCTTTATCCAGAACGGGCCTTTGACCCATTCGTGGTAGCACAGCGTTTCTGGAGAGGTGTATTTGTGTGTTCTAAAATGTGGATTTGTGACTGTTATTCCGTAATTCGTTATGGATGATCGCTCTTCGGCATCCGCCGAGCACCCAAGAATCATCCATCCCAATGCCAGCCCAAGTATGATTCCACCCAGCGGCCACAGTATCGTGTCGATCGTGCGTTTCATATCAATCTGCGTATCCTTTCATGCCTTTGCTCATCGCCTCCAGTTGTGTGCGCTCGGAATCAGTGAGGCTGTTGAAGTAATCCTGCCATTGAGAGGGGTGTTCCACCACGGGGCCGTGCACTTCCAGCTTTCTGATGTCGCAGATCCGAACCAGGCACCGTCCTTCCTCGTCATTGATCCAGACAACTTTTCTGTCATCGCGGATCACAATCTCAACGGCCCTGGGTGCGGCAATGTCAGCTATCATAAAAGAACTGGGTGGGGAGTTATGTCGCGCCACCCAGCAAGTGTGATGGCTCTAGTCCATCATGGATAAGCTCCATATTACGTTTTATTAGCTGGCCTATGGAACCCGACCAGTGGGGAATCGGTGCAGGTTGTGTCCTCACCCTGGCGGCAGGCATATACCGGCCTGTTGGTCCTCCAAGAAAAACACCAGATGGACCTGCGGCCACCATGTCTCGTTTTGTCGAAATCGATCTCACGGTATCAGCTCCAGCGCGCCTTTCGCGATCAGGCGCTTCAGGTGATGGCGGTAGTAGTATCGCATGTAGGGAGGCTCCGGAGCCACGACCTGGTTGATGGTTTGTGTGCGGGCCATCCGCAGAAGGCTGAGCATCTTGGGTCGATACCCGTGGAGAATCGACTCCGGCTTGCCCAGGGCTTTTCGTTTTTGGTGGACTCGTTGTTTGGACCGGCCTAGCTCGATCGCCAGCAAAACATCCGACTTTCTCCAGTCGAGCTTGTCCCATTCAATACCATTGGTTCGCACGAAGGGCAGTCTCCTTGATGTTGTAAGTTCTGTCAAGAGCCTTGCGAGTTTTTTCTGAAGGTATAAGCTGACGCCATGAAAACGATTCGGGAACTGCGCATTCTCCAGGGGCCGCACTGGCGTCTGCCGGTGGAGGTCTTCTGGGTCCGGAGCCAGGACACCGCGCTGGTCCGCATCGGAAACGGGAAGATGCCGATCTTGAAAATATGGCGCGAGGCGGCCTCCAAACTCCTTGATAACTACAGCTTGAACAAAGTCAAGAACAACTTATGGAGCGTCAACGGGAAGATTCTGGAGTACCTGGCGGCCCGAACCGCGGAGACCGATCCTGAGAAGCTGGTCGAATGGACTCCGGCCCACGCCGCCGTGGTCGCTCCTCCTACGGACCCAGGTGGCACCTGCCGGCTCTACCGCAGCACCAAACGAGTGGATGCCAGGCGCGAGTTCTTCTCAGCGTTTATTAAAAAACACGAGATACCATTCCTAAGATCTCCAGAAGCCATTGAGATTCTGTGGCATATGCTCATGGTTCATGCCATGGATTGGATGATCAATCGCCAAAAACCCCTGGATCTTGTGTTCTGTCAGGTTTTTCCGATCCTCTGGACCGCGGGATGGCAGGAACGGTTCCATTCAAAGAAGCACCACTACAGTTGGAACCACCGTATGCTCAGGACTTTAGTTGCAGGGCAGCACAGGACCTGGTCGGAAAAGTACAAGGTGGCGCTCTGGCGGTTAGAGGTCAGGCCGGAAGTGAAGTGGTGGAAAACGGCCTTGATGGTTGAGCGGATCCGCCGAAGAAAACTCCGAGGTCAGAGGTATCTTGAGTCCATTGACGAAGCTGTCCGAAGAAGCCTTCCCGACACGGTCGATCTTTACCGAGCTTACTGCGCGGAGAAGAGGCAGGTGGCTTTCATGGGTGGTCGCCGGATTGCTCAAGACGGCCATCTACCGGGCGAAAATCGTGGGGTTCTGGTCATTCATCGAAGGAGCGACGGCACTGTGGCGCGCTGTCGCTGGTCGGAAACCGGCATCGAGGAGGCTGTGGCTCCAAAGGATGGCGGCCTGCCGCAGGTGCCCCTTGTACAACCGGAGGGACGGTACATGTGGGAGCAGGGGAGACTGGTTTACGAATACGGCCTCCGGGGAACGTGAGCCAATGGGATGCTGGTGCCCCATGCGATTCGCCTCCTGCTTCCTGAACAAGAATTGCTACGCCTGGGAGCGAGGCGCCGCGTTTGGCTGGCCGGATCAATTGAACGGTGATAACCTGTTGAAGCATGAACGGTAACGAAGTTCCAATCGACCTGCTGCCGGCAAAAACAACCACCCCGCTTCCAGTCCTGATTACGCCGGAATCGGAAAAAAGCATGGACCCAGATCGCATGGCCTCCGCCTGCCGGGAATTGGGACTTGTCCACATAACGCCGAGCATTCTCCACGCACACATCCTGCTGGGCGAGCAGATTGAGAAGATGGGAGCCATCAAACTTTCCCAGTCGGGTTCTTTCATGGGGCAGCAGTTCCTGCTCAACGCCCTGGCTGGATTGGCCAATGACATGGCCGAGGCTAAGGAGGTGGAGCTGCGCAAATCCATCGCCCACGAGATGGGATACGTCTCCGGAAAGATGGCCATGCAGAACAAGAATCTGATCGAGGCTTCTCCGGCTGCAAGACAGGATCTGCAACCTGCCATTCCGCGCGCCTCATTTCTTCCGGGATCCAATGTTCCTCATGCCGTGTTCGCGCAGAACGTGCAGCAGAATTTCAACACCGGGGAACCCAAGAAAGAAGCAGGGTAACACAATGGACATTGGAAAAATCATAAAGCCATACCTGAATGCGGCGTTCGGCGTAGCCGGGACCAGCGGAACCATTGGCTTGATGAGCATCGACAAGATGCTGGCCTTTCTTTGTGGAATAACGACCCTGATCACGCTGCTTCTGGCTCTGGTCGATCGAAGGTGGTCGATAAAAAGGGACCGCATCGAGCTGGCCGAGCGGATGCTTTCACTCTGCAAGCAATGTCACGAAGTAAACCCGCTTTCCATACCTGCCATCTGCCCATTCAAGCCCAATGAACGACCAACCTCATGTCCCCATTGCCCGAAGGAACGGAACACGTTCCCTCATTGAGAAACTGGACCGGATACCGCCTTTTCTCTGCCGGCTGATGGCTACCTCGCGGCGGGGGCGCAGGATGCTGTCGCACGATGACCTGGCAGAAATCTCCGGGCTGCACAAGGCCACCATCCAGCGGCTCTCCCTACTGACAAGCTGGCGTGGAGTCACAGTGGACACGATGGAACGATTCTCTTCAGCCTGCGGGGTGAATCTGCTTCAGACGGGAAAGGGCATGGAGATTCTGCGCACTAGAAAGATGGTCTTCTTCCATCACGCCAATCGGGAGCAGCGAAGATTCCTCAGCCGGGTGCTGGCCCTGGCTCATACCGTGATCAGCGTGCCTGGACGCTCATCAGGCTTGGATGCCTCTGGGGAATCCCAGGTTGCCTCCATCAATTCCTCCCGGGAAGCCATGAAAATCGGGTAAGTGAGCGCATCAAAGGCGTGCTTGTGCTGCGGATCCACCTGGTGCTTCTCATCGTTCAATCCATTTCGGATCATATCTATGACTTCCTTGCATCTGAATGAGAAGTAAATCCTGTTCTCTTTAAGCAACCGTTGAAGCAGTCGGACACGGCTCTTGACCGAATTCCAGGGTTTTATCACCCCGGTCAGCATGATCTTTCCGCGCGTGGCGGCCAGGATCTCCTGGTAGTCATAGCTCTCCGAGGTGGGTCTCCAGACATCCAGGGCCGAGCTGTCCGACCAGTGAATCCATTCCCAATCCTTCTTCCATCGCTTCTGCAATTCCACAATCTTGGACAGCATCACCAGGGCGAATCCCTTGGTGCCCTCCTCGCGTTCACCAAAGACGATGTGCTCATCCAGGACGCTCCAGCAGTATTGTTCCTGCCCGTCCTGCATGCGGCGGACCCATCGGTCCAGAATGACCGCGGCGTGGTTCACCGATCCAAGGTCCCAGCCGGTGTAGAGAATGGTGCTGTCCGAGCGCACATCAATCTGATCTCCTTCCTCCGGACCACCTCCGATCAAATGAATGCTCTCCTTGTAGTACGGGGCGAACAGGAAGGTCCGGCTGGAATTTCCCAAACCCCAGACGCCATCATAGTAGGCTTCATGGAGGGCCGCATCGCTCCGGGTGGTCGAATTCAGAAGACTGATTTCATACTCGGTCAGGTAGGGATTGTCCTTCCAGTGCATTTCGATCAGCCCCATGGAATCCCGGAGCACCTGCTCATCCTTGTCCCGGGCCGGCTGGGACCGCTCTCTGTACCAGACATCGTAGATCCAGCTCTTGCTGCCCAGGTCCTCATCCGGATTCGTGTCCGCTATCCACTGATGGTACAGATCCTCATCTCCCTTTCGCTGCGGCGTGAGATGCGGCATGCGGAGTTGGGGAAGAGTGATGGTCAGGATGCGGCGATCCTTGAACATGGACAGCTCCGAGAAGTAGATCATGGAGAACCGCTTGCCCTTGACCTTGCTGGAGACCTCGTGGTCATGCTCGATGGAAAACAGCCGGCACTGGCTCTCCCCGCCATAATAGTTTCGGATAGAGAAGTATGGCGTCCGGGTCACGCCATCAGTCTTGGGTCCCGGCTGGTTGTTGGAATCGAATGTGGTATAGGCGAATCCTATGCCCGACTCGCACCATTCAGGAATGGCATAGGTGAGCAAGTCAGTCCAGATGCCCATTTCCTTGGCGAGCTGTCTGGATTTGGCAAAAATGGCCACCTGGGCTCCTGGAGTTTCCCAAAGATGGCGGCAGATCCGGTGGACCACGGCGATAGATTTTCCCGCGTAGCGGGTGCCGCTGACCAGCAGGATGCGCTTCCGGCAGTTGAAGATCTCAATCTGTTTTCCGAACAAGGATGGCGCCCAGCAGTCACTCACAGGCTTTACATTGGCAGGTTTCTGGCCGAATGTCTATCCTGTGAGCACGATAACGATCCCGATGGACGTGGCCGAAGAGATGTTGCCCAACGCCAAACCGGGCGACTCCATACAAGTGAGATGCACCGTTGATTCCAGTGACGAGAATGGCCTTGTCTGTACAGTGGATGAAGCGGAGCCCATGGAGATGGAAGAACCCGAAGAGTCAGAACTCGAACCCGAGGAAGCGTCCAAACGCCCTGCCGCGCTGGCCGCCGTCCTGGGTAAGAAGAAAAAGGCTGCCAAGGCCGAGCCCATCGAAGAAGAAGAAGAAGAGGAGGAGGAATAACTTCCCATGATTGACCTGGACCTGCTTGCCGAGCGCGGTGTTTCCGCGGAGGCATGGAAGAAGATCTTCACCGACGACAAGAACACCAATCCGCTTGCCGCCTCTCCACTAGGCACAGCAAAGAAACCCGATCCGAAGGCCGCCAAGTCGTCCTCGAAATCCGACAAGACCGAGAATCCTGTTGTTGAATTGCGCAATCGGATCCGCACCCGGATCAGCGGAGGAAGAGACAGCACTTGGGCTAATTGGAAACATTATTTCGCTCTCGATTTACTCTGGAACAATCCGTTCCGGCAGGTCAGTCCCACGCTGCTTCACTGGCTGGCCGACAAGAAGTGGGACAACGAGGACGCGATGAAGAAGGGTCTGTCGGCTTTCGGATTCAATCTGGATGAAGTCCTGCTGGATGTTCAGGATCCCAAGACAGGAAAGAGCGTGAAGCATGTCAGCGTCCCGGCTTTCACCCAGATCCTGGTCCCAATCGCCCGAGCCTACACATCGGTTCGACGCGCCAAGATCATGAACGATCGGCGCGTGGTTCCGTTTCTCCAGTACGATCCGACAGTGGAAGACCATCTGACCAAGCTGCGCTGCGAAGTCATCACAGACCGCGTGGAGATGATGAACCGGCAGTTCAATTATTTCAGCGTGATCGACTGGGCGGTGCTGCACTACCTGCACTATGGAAAGGTCCTGCTGTTTCCGGTGGAGGAATGGTTCACCGAGGAGCAGGAGACGACTGACGATTCCCAGGCTTCCAAGGATGATTCCGGAAAGGCGCAGACAGACGAAAAGAAGCGGAAGACCCGGATCGTGAAGGAGGGATTGAGGTATCACATTCCCCATCCCACGCGAGTATTCCTCGACGAGGCTTATCCGGCCTACAGCATGAACAATGGTTGTGGCGTTCAATACGCCGGCTACTGGAAGGTCATGCGGTATGGAGAGCTGATGGACAATGAGGGCTGGTACAACACGGACAAGGTGGGCATCAGCAGCTATGCCTGGCCGGACGTGTCCAACATCTACTTCCAGACAGTCTATCCCTGCCAGATCCAATTTCCCACGGTTTCTTACAGCGATCCGAACGACCGGGAAAGCAAACTGGTCAACCAGATCTACACGACCGACATGCGGGACAAGGCCGTGACGACCACGGAGTATTTCGAGCTGCTGATTCCCTCCAAGTGGGGATTGGGCGACTACGATTATCCAGTCTGGTCCCGGTTTGTAGTGGCCTCCGACGATACGATTCTCTACGCGGCGCCGCTGGCCTACAACCCCCTGCTCTACGCGGGCTATAATGAGGATCCAGGAAAATCGCTCAACGCCAGTCTTTCTCTGGAAATCTGCCCATTTGAAGATCAATTCTCCAACCTGCTTACTCAGTACCTTTACGCCGTGCGTCAGAACCTGGCCAACGTGACGCTGGTGGACACGGACATGTTCGAGGGCAAGGACAAAGGATTTGTGGATACCTTGAGGGGGTACGGCGAGCGGCTTTTCCGCGGTCGGAATTTCTTCCCGTTCTCCGGCAAGAAGGCGCGCGCCATGCAGGTAGGTCCGTCCCAGCAACCCGGGCCTTTCTTCTCCGCTTCTTTCCCACAGCTCGATACACAGAGCATCGTCCAGGCGATGAAGATGGTCCTGGACATCCTGGAACGTGTCCTCCAGATGAGCGCACAGGAGCTGGGATCCGCGGCCACGCACGAGCAGAGCGCTCGCGAATCCACCATCATCGCCACTCACACGGCGAACCGGCTGAATTTCACAGGGATTCCCATCGACATGCTGCGGGAGGCCATGAAGAAGCAGCTCTACGACGCACTGATGGCTTATGGCAGTGATGAATTCTACGCCAAACTTCCCGTGGATCCTACCGTCACCCCGGAGTCGTTGCAAAAACTGGGGTTCACCTGGGACCATGAAAAAGATCCGCTCGTAAAGGGTCAGAGAAGCATCCGCATCAAGGCGAACAAGGAAGCCATCATGGTCGAGGAATTCTCCACCTCGAAGGATTGGGGAGACCGTCGGAACGATGTGGAGGCCGCGCGCGCGATTGCCGATTTCTTTGTGCGGTTGCTCACCACGCCCGCCGGCCAGGTGATCGGACCAGATCAAACCGCCACCATCATCAACGAGATCACACGCATGGCCGGGTTCCCCAAGGAACTACAGATCAAGAACATGATGCCCCAGAAGCCACCGGAGCAGGAGCAGGCGGAAATGCAGCAGCAGATCATGCCGTTGCTGGAGCAGTTGAAGCAGACCATCGAGGGAGAAATGAAGAAGGCCCTGGTGCCTATCATGGACAAGGAAGTAAAACTGGAGGAAGTGGTAGGCAGGCTAGTCCAGATTGCCGGCGCCGGAAGCCCCCCGCCTGGTCCAGCAGCAGGAATTCCACAACCGCCGATGTTCGCGCCGCCTCCACCTGTGAATCCGCAGCCTTCCCAGCTTCCCATGGGAGTTCCTCCCCCAACCTTGGGTCCTGTCCCGGGTCAGGTTCCGCTGCCGGGGGCGGTCTACTGATAGTTCTTGACCAAAATGCAGGTTGGGACGATAGGTAGCGGTGCCATGACCGACACCCCGCAATTTCCATGATCACTCCAATCCTTGAACCGCTGCCGACGGAACGAAGAAACGTCATCATCGAATGGCTGAATCGTCCCGAATGCGCCGAATTCCTGCATCAGATCGATATTCTTGAATCTGAACAACTGGCCAAATTCGCAGATGGAATTCTTGAGGCAGAACTTCAGGACCTTGAGGATGCCAAGCGGGAAGTCTGCGAATTGCGCAAGGCTCGCATGCTGATCGAGGACATGCTGAGCGGCAAGTTCTTGTTTCAAAAAGTCAAAACACTATGAGCGCAAAAACAAAAGAGACAGACACCAAACCAACCGAGAAAGAAGAAAAGCCAACCACCGAAGCCTCACCTCCTCCTCCACCTGAAAAGGCCCCCACTCCCGAGGAGTTGGACGAAGCCCGGGACAAGTTCCATTCTGTTTTCTTCGGTGGAATTCCAAGGCCAAAGCTGGAGGTGGACACAAGGCCGCTTGCCCCCCCGCCTGAGCCAGAAAAAACAGAAAAACCACCGGAGGAAACTCCGCCCACAGAAACACCACCGGCTCCGTCAGGAGAAAAGGAGCCCGAAGAACCCGAGCCTCCAAAGGAATCCAAGCCGGCAGCCAAGGCTAAAAAATCCGCAAAGCCACAGACGAGCCGACTCGCTGAGCCAATCACGGATGATGTGCTGGAGCGGGCCGCGGAAGCCGGGGCGCGCCGGGCAGTGGAGGAAATCAAGCCCCAGCCATCGACTGAAGATGAAAAGACGCTTGATCTGACCGACGAAGATCGGGATACACTTGGAGTGCTCCGGGAAATGGAGCGATTGAATCCCCAGTCGTACCAGGGGATCACTGAGAAGACCGCTCGATTCTGGAAGCAGGAACAAGCCTATGCGCAACAGTGGCAATCCGCGAATCCAGGTAAGGTTTTCAACCCAGAAGACGATGAGCATCGCGATTGGTATGAGAAGCACGAACCCGCATACCGGGAGCGCGATTTCAAAACGGCAGAGAGGGAAATCATCATCCGAGAGGCCGAGGAGCGCGCCGTCAGAAAAGCAGCCCCCAAGATCCAGCAAATGGAGCAGGAAAACGCCCTGCGCGCAGCCGCTCCTCTTGCTGCACGGGCCGCTGCCGTCGCCACCATCGAATTCGTAGATCAGGCTTCACCTGAGCTGGCCAAACACATGGAGGTGGATGGCAAGAAAATCATCACTCCAGACGTGTTGACCAGGATGGAGGAAGAGGATCCTGCCGCGCTGGATGTGCTCAACGAGTACGGAGAGAAGGTCAAGGTGGCCGTCATGGAGCTGGATAAGATGGTGCGATTGGGAGATAAATATCCGCCCAACCCACAGTTGACCGTTCGCTTAGCCGGACCAGATGGTCCAGGAGAAGTATTCTATCCGCACGCAGAATTGTTGCAGCATGCCTCCAATCTGGAAGCCCAGATCAAGAAGCTCCCCCCAGAGGAAACCGCGCGGGACGGAAAAACTTTCGTGACCACGGAGGAGTACAATCGCATGGCTGAAACCATCATGCGATCCAGGAGAAGCAATGACGAAAAACGGCTGGCCCTGGAGAATCTGGGGGACCGGTATTGGATCCTGGTTGGAGAGGACATCCGCCGGTCTTATGTCGCTGATATGGCCGCTCGCGCTCGAAAACGCATCGAATATATCAACGGTGTGTTCGAGAAAAGGATGAAGAAAAAAGGCGGATCACCCACTCCGGCCACCGAGAAGAAATCCGACGCTGAGGAGTCACCTAAACCTGTTGCCGCAGCCAAATCAAAACCGCCATCTTCCGCCACTCCGTCGGATAAACAAAACCCTGTGGAGAGCGGGAAGATCGTCATGGATGAGCAGAGGCAACAAATCCAGCGGGCGATGTTCGGTTGAGCCATGTTATCTCCGTTAAGACCGGCCCCGTAAGCCGGCCTGTAGAACGTGAGATTTTATGGCTGACACTCCAGTAGTCGGTAAGGTACTTGGAATTTCGGATCGATTTGCTGCGCAGTGCAGCCCGGTGATCGATTCCAACTACGACACCTGCGGCACGGTGACTCGCGCCACCATCGCCCACCTGACCAAAACCCAGCTCGCCGCCATCTTTCACCCCGGGGGTTATTTCGCCGACCTCGACGCTTGGTTCAAGCACTCAATCGAAATGAAGGCGTGCGGCACGCAGCGGTACGCCCTCTACGATTGGATCATGGCCAACGCCGACCGGAGGAACTTCCGGGCCGCACTGTTCCCTGGGATCAAGGCGGTCAAGGGTCCCGGCATCCTGCACCCGTTCATCCTGGCCCGGCAGGTCTCCATCGTGAACCGTGATCACTGGAAGATTACGGCTGGATACACGGCGGACAACGCGATCATCGCTGCCGCTGCCGATGGAGCCGGCGTGCTGACCAAGACCTATCACCAAGGCGGCGTGACCTATACCGGAACCCGGGGTGTTCGGATTGAGAGCCGGTACAGCGTTCCCGTGAATGCCGGATTCTTCAGGCCGATGGATGTCATTCACATCTTCAACACGGCCAACGGAGTCTTCCAGCATGGCGCCTGGAGGGTCATCGATTCCGTCACCAATCCGACCGGAACGTACTGCTACGCCACCATCGAAAGTCTCAACACGGGTTCTTCCGGTCCATACGACGCAACTCCAGGAGCATTGAATCCCTGCTACATCATCCCGGGCGTCAACAACGTCAACGACTACGAGAAGTGGTGCTACAACCGGCCCACCATCGATCCGCGGAAGATGGTTCCATTCTGGCGCCAGACCATGCGCCAGGCCCGCTGCATCGACTCGCAGTACCGTGAGGTCTTCGCCCGGTTGAATGAATCCAACGAAGCCTTCCGGGAGTTCGGCGATCTTCCTCTGGCGGAACGCAATCGCCAGGATGAGCTGGAGGCCCAGAAGCGATTCGTCAACGCCTTCTTCTACAACAAGCCGATCTCATCCAACCAGACACTGGACCTGTATCAGTCATTGGACGCGATCCACAATGTCGGCACGAACATCCCCGGCCCCACATCGGCTGTGCTGGTTGCTGCCGGCGGCGTCATGGCTTACCGGGCCAATTTCGTCGGAGTCCGACAGCAGTTGCGGGATTGCGGTCAGCTCTGGGATCTTCTGGGCAACCCGATCAACTGGTTCGAGTGGCTCGATCTCAACTACGCCATCAAACGGGCCAGGGAGACGATGCTCGGCAGATCCGTTACCGACATCGACTGGTACACCAACAGCGAAATGCGTGCCCTCGCTCAGGTTGCATACGTGGCATACCTGACCAGTCGGTATGGCGGCCTCGCTGGAGCCGGACCGTTCGTGGCGGTGGACCACACTAACAAGTTGAATGACCTCGGCCAGGTGTACGACTCCTACAAGGTGCATCGGCCCGGCGGCGTCAACATCAACATTCTGGAGGACGTGTATTTCGACGACCTCCTGGATCAGTGGCGCAACATCAACCAGGAAGCGGGCGGCAACGTCATGGTCTGCCTGGACATCGGTAAGCCGGGTCCTGGAGGCGGGTCCATCTATTGGGCTCAGATCGCAGCCAATCGCAAGAGCTACACCACCGCCAAGATCGAGGAGCTGGCCAAATACGATCCGACCTACCGGTGTGTGATGGAGACGGTCAGCCAGGAGCAGACGCTCACTTCCGAGGAAGGCACGGTCGTTGTGGAATGTCCGTTCGCTAGCGCCTGGGTGGAGAACATCCAGTTGACCAATCCAGTCACGACTGGAAGGACGACGCCATCGTACCTAGACCTTTACTGAGCAAGTGCTTGATATTCAGGCACTTCAGAATGAAAAAGTTCTTAGACAAACCGGCCTGGGCTCAGCGATCGGACGCAACGCCCAGGCTGACAGTCACTCACTAATTCTCTCGCGCGCTCAGTCACTAGGCGAGGGTGTCTGGGGAGGGGTTGGATGCGTGGTTGTGGCCAGCCCCTCCCAAAAGTTTTGGTGTCCAGTGAATCGCGACGATGATACCTTAGAGCCAGTATGGCAACCACGAGATATTTTCGAGGCGTCTACCCAAGGCAAAAACTGTTCCTCAGCAACGGCTCGTACATTCAGTTGAGCGACATTGGAGACGAAGCGGGGATCTACAAAACCGAGGATCCATTCATCCATTCCGAAATCGACAGCATGTTACGGGAGCGCCGCGGCGGTCTACAGGAGATCGATCAGTCAACCTACGAAGATCTAAAAAAAAACGCGAAGCCCTCGCCAGCGCCCTTTCGGGAGGAACTCAGATTCGGAGTCGGGCTCACGCGCAACAATCTTCCAGTGGTGGATCCTCCGCAGTTTCCTCCCCAGGCCACGGACATGTTCGGACAGGTCGCTCTTGCTGCGGCGGCTGAGCCCAATGCACCAAGGCCCGGGGTGGTGAACCTGGACCGCCCGACAGCCACACGACCCCAGTGAGCACCATTGCCTACAGCGATTGGAAGAGAAAACTCAGGGCCGAACTGTGGCCGTACCCCGGGGAACCGAAAAGTCTCCGCCCAGTCCATGACGGATATTTTAACGATGCAATGATCGATCTGGGGAAGTGGGTAGAATGTCTCCAGGCCAACCATACGTCCGTTTTCCCATTCAACTGCACGATGGTCGAATGCGCGAAGACGCTGATTCCGGCTCCGCAGGGCATAATCAAGCGCATCTTCACCATAGCGAATTCGGATTGGTGTAATAAGGTTTTCTATAGATCGGCCAGCTTCACCCGAGTCGAATGCCTGGCCAACATACTCCTGATGAACTGGGTCAGCCCCACCGGCACCCCGATCCAGCAGGGCATTCTGACCCCCACCTCGGAATCGGATAGCGATTGTGGGCGATCGAGGACCGGATACTACGCCATCCGCAGGAAGCGCCTCTACATTGCGCCCTGGATCCAGTCCAACGAATCCGTGATCATCGAATGGGACGGCTACAAGTTGGATTGGAACGACGCCGATCTTCTGGACCAGGACTACTGGACCCGGGAAGTGGAGGCCGCGGTCAAATCGTTCGTTCGCTGGCAGCACAAGCAGAATCATTCGGAGGATGTGCTCCAGGCGAAGATTTCCCTGGACGAGTATCGCGAGCGCCGCGCGGACCTGATGTACTGGTGCGAGCAGCGAATCAAGGAGCGTGAGAATGAAGTGTGCGATGAGGAACGCCTGCCAACCCTGACCGAATTGGAATCCGAAGAAGTTCCAGATGCCGCAGCCGAAACGCCCATCGCCATCATTGGGGACTACGGCTACGCTCCAGCTCCAGGAGGCCAGGACGAAGTGGCGGCGCTGGTGGAAAGCTGGAATCCCAAGGCTGTCATCACGACCGGAGACAATCGGTACACGGAGACATCTCCATTCGCGGTCAGCATACTGGACTACTACGAGGGTCTGATGTCGGACGACATGGTGGCCAACAAGCTCTGGCCGTCCATCGGAAATCACGACTACGACAATGGCGCCGCTACCCTGGTTGATTGGGCGGCCATGTTCACGCTTCCAAACAATGGGCGCTACTACACCGTTCGCTACGGATCCATCCAGTTTTTCATCCTGAACACGGTGGCCTACGAACCCGATGGATACACTCAAACATCCATCCAGGCTGAGTGGCTGCGCGTGATGCTGGCGAATTCCACGGCCCCTTGGAAGATCGTAGTTGGACACTACCCTCCCTACACGAATGGATCTCACAATCCTGGAGTTGCTGCTTTGCGATGGCCATACGATACGTGGGGCGCCGATCTAATGCTCAGCGGGCACAGTCACACCTACGAGCGGTTGGAAGTGGCCGGATTCCCCTACATCGTAAATGGGTTGGGAGGAGCGATCAAGGATGTGGCATTCGTGGCCCCCGGCGTAGGTGTGACTGTGCATCTGCAATACCTGGATGACTGGGGAGCCATCAAGATGATTGCCGATGCCAGTGCTCTGCGCCTGCAATTCATCAACTCCATCGGAACGATCATCGATGACGTGACCTACACCAAGGTTGCCGGAGCGACCATTGATTTCCCATGAGCCTGCCTCTCGACAAGATGGATCTGTGCGGCGTGGATCTTGAGCCAGGCCAGGTAGCGCCGCCTCCGGTGGAAACTCCAACTCAGGAGATCAATCCGCTCTGCGCCGATCCAGCCTACCGGGCTGCGCACCCAGACGAATGCGAAGAATTCCCAAAATTGGTGATTAAACCGGAGAGTGTTTCCGTGTGCCAGCTCCGCTCCACCCAGTTCCAGGCGTTCGTCTATGCAAATGGAGTGGAGACTGAAGTGACGCTGGGGGCATACTTCGAGTCATCCGATCCGAGCATAGCCATCATTGGAGCGAAGGGTGGAAAGGCCACTGGAATTGGAGAGGGAATCTGCTCCATCCGCGCCACCTGGCAGACGCTCACAGCCAATTCCCAGATCACCGTCATGGGCGACGAATGCTGCGATGACGTGGTGGTGGGGATTGCCATCCTGGTGGACAATTCCAGGTCCATGTCCACTGGGTTCGATCCGCTCTACTCTCCCACTCCTGGCGGCGGAGGATCCTACGGAACAAAGCTGACCTACGCCAAGGCCCTGGCCAGGGAGTTTGCCATCCATGTTAACTTCCTGAAGGACAAGGTGGCCATCTTTGAATTCAGCGACGGATCCAAGTTAGATTGCGCGTGGACGCAAGTGAAGGAAACCGCGAAACAGGCGGTCAACTCCATTCCTCAAACTCTGAACACCACAGACATAGAAGACGCCATCCGGGATGCCGCGGCATACTTCGATGAGGACGCAACCATTACACGAAGGGTCATCCTGTTGATCACCGACGGGGAGGACAAGGTGGGCCATGATCCCCTGACGGCTGCCGAGGACTTCAAGTCGTCTGGCGGAGTCATGGTGGTGGCCGGAGTCCGTGCTTGGGGCGACGGGTACGACCTGCTCCAGCAGATGGCCTCCGGAGGGTTCTTCATCAACGGGTACAAGGACACCCAGAATGACGCCTTCACCTGGCTGCGGGGAACCAAGGGCTATTACTGCGCGGCCAACTGCGCGCCTCCGGGCGGCGTCACTGTCCCTCAGGCAAAGCTGAACTACACTGGATTCGTGAACTGGGATGTGGTTCCGCACGTAACCAGCGGCGCGATTGGAACAGTGGACCTCATCGGAGGAGACCCACCGCACGAGCAATTCGATCTGCTTCCCGGAAACGGGATGTACGTGGATCTGGCCGGAAGCTCTCCGGGTCCATTGAACGGCGCCATCGCCGGAGTCTACAACGCATCAATCAAGACGAAGGCCACGTTCGCTGTCACTCTGGGTGAAACTTACGAACTGTCGTTGTTCCTGGCTGGAAATCAGCGGGCGAATGTAGCCGGCTACGAAGTCAACATCCTGGTCGTGGACGAAGACAGCGCCACGGAACTCGTCAACGAGACCGAGACCCTGGACGACTGGGTTCAGGACTTCACACAGTACATCTACAGCTTCACACCCGCGGCTGATGGCCATGTATCCATTCGGATCAGCCTGATCACATATCCAACCGCTTACCCCGCAGACCAGAGTTTTGGAATCCTGCTCGACGTAGTCAAGTTGAGGAATTCTGGAACTGACGTGACGTTGTTCTATGATGATTTTGACGACGAGAATCCGGTGGCGCTTCCAGTGAGTGGATGCACCGGCATATTCGGATATTCGTACGACCAGTACAGCTATTGCGATTGTCTGACCGTTCCAATTCCAGCCCAGTCCGCAGATCCGTACGAGCCAAAGATTGACATGGAGGTTTGATGCGCCGAGAGTGAGTCCTCGATGCAGCGCATCACGCTAGTCGCAAGAATCAACGGATTCAGTGGCTATGGAATGCACGGAATCCAGATCGCGCGAGATCTCACCCGCCTGATTCCCGCCCACGTTTCCATACGGGCCATCAATATCAGCGAGCTGTTTGGCGTCAGGGTCCCAGATGACATCCGGGCCATGATGGTTCATCGAGTACAGCCGGAGGATTTTGAGCTGCTTCTGGATCCACCCATGTTCTTCCCTACACCAGGAAAGCGAACGATCTATTTCACAATGTGGGAATCCACCAAGTTGCCTCCCATTGGTCCCAGGGTTTTGAACATGGCCGAATGCGTGATCTGCCCCACGCTTTGGAATGCCTCCTGTTTCTCGGCGTCCGGAGTCACGGTCCCCATACGGGTGGTACCTCTCGGGATCAAAACCGAGATTTTCAACTACGCCACGCCGGTATCAATCATCCATGCGGACGGAGCCAAGTCGAACTGTGTGTTTGGAACCGGAGGCCGCATGGCGCATGGCGGAGTTCGGAAGGGAATCAATGAAGTGATCCGAGCTTTCCTCAAGGCATTCCCGGACGAGCAAGATGTTCAGTTGCGGGTGAAAGCGTTCCCTGATTGTAAGGTTGAAAAACCAGAGGATCCCAGGGTGGACATTCTTCAGGCCATGCTGACTGAACATCAGATGCGGGAATTCTATGTCAGCCTGACCTGCTTTGTTTCCGCGGCTACCGGAGAGGGATGGGGCCTGATGCAGCAGCAAGCCATGTCTTGCGGTCGCCCCGTGATCTCAGTGGAGTTCGGAGGAGTGGCCGCATTCTTCAACGATCGTGTCGGGTATCCAATAGAGTTCAAACTGGAATGCAGCAAGAATCTTTATGAAGGCTGTGGCTTGTGGGCCGTTCCGAATGAGGATTCGTTGATTGACAGAATGCGGTACGTCTATGAGCATAGGGCCGAGGCCGAGGAGAAGGGCGTCATGGCATCTCAGGCTGTGGCGCATCTTTCCTGGGAGAATTCCAACCGGATGCTCTGCGGAGTACTCAAGGAATTTGGTGTGATATGAAAGTTCATGCTGCTGTCATGAGTTGCGGGGAGCCCTATGTCCTGCGATTGCTGGCCAGGCTTTGCGAGCAGATGGATCCGGGAGAGCGGCTGATCTCCATTGGAATCCGTACTCGACCAGAAATCCTTGACGCCATCCACTATCTAAAATGCTCACACTCCTGTCTGCGTCATTATGAACTCGACAGATGCACTCTTGCTGAGGCCCGAAATCTCGCCGCCGATCTTCTCCCTTCTTCAGATTGGATGGTGACGCTAGACTCCGATGAATTCGTTGGAAAGGAGTTCATGAAGGAGATGCGGTATCAGGCAGATCGATTTCCAGAAGCCACCTGCATCTACCTGCGAAGGGCCAATATCATTCACGGCGGAGATGGACGGATACCCGATCTGGATTGGACTCATCCCGAAGAATATCAGGCGTGGCCCGATTGGCAGCGAAGACTCTACCAGGCCGGTATCGGAGTATGGGGAGAGAATGGCATTTTTGAGGCTGGAGGCCCACACGTAAAATGCGAATCCGTTCAGTCCACGATCACGCACGTCAAACAGAGGACCACCTGCTGGGGGAAGTACCGATCTGGAAATGGACTGAAAACTACTCGATGCCCGCCCATGTTCATTCGGCCATCACACTACCTGTGGGATGCGGGGATCTTCGATGAGGTGGCCATCCACAACTGCTATCGGTTGCCGGAATGGTTCGGAGGTGAAGATGTCATCATAGACTTGGGGGCTCATATTGGCAGCTTCATGTACGCCTGCATGGCGCGCGAGGCAGAGCAGGTGATTTGTGTAGAATCCGACGAACGCAACTATGCGAAACTCACAGAGAACGCGAACCGGTTCAGGGACCAGGTCGTCACCATCTTCTCCGCGGCCTGGAGATCCGATGTTGAGCCAACCAAATTGTCCATGGCAGCGTATGATCAGCAAGACCCGGAGGCCAACACGGGCGGTGGAACCTGCTGCTATGAAACCGCTGGTCCTTTCGTGGGCACCATCAGTCTGGACGAAATCATAAAGCGGGTAGGAAAATCCATTCGATTGCTCAAGCTCGACATCGAAGGCTGTGAGTATCCGGTGCTTTATACCTCATCGATGCTTTCCTCCATCCAGCAAATCACAATGGAGTATCACGGGATTGGATACATGCGCTCGGATGGTCTTACCAATAGGCAAAACAACGCTTCCGAGATGGCTCAGTTTCTCAGGGATCAGCACTTCCACGTCTTCATTTCGCCCACTTCCGAGACCACCGGATACATGATGGCCCTCAACAAGGCGTGGGTGTAGATTGAAAAAGCTGCGGTTGTGGACTATAGAACCATATGCCGGCACCGGTACTGCCATCGGATTTCGAGGCCATCATTGTCCAGCCAGAAGATGATCTCTGCACGGGGTTGAAAAAGACCCTGATTCAGCTTCCCATCCTGATCTACAAACTCTGGAGTTGGATGTTCAACGCAGATGGAACCATCTCGCAGGACTATCTAAACGAACTCTGCCCGAAGGTTTATCCGGCAGATGAGCAAACTGAGGAAACCTAATGCCGTCTCCAATCCTTCCTAACGCCATCAAAGAAGTCATTCCGGGAGGAACCGGATCATTCTGTTCCAGATTCCTGAAGGTCCTGACCCTTCCCAGGCTGGTGTGGGAAATGGTGCGATACTTATTCAAAGAAGACGGAACTCCGAGCGATGATTTCTGCGCTGATCTGGCCATTGCCTGCGAATGCACCACTGGAGGATTCGAGATTCCATGCATCACTCCTCCTCCGCCCAGCGTGACGGCCAGCGATGGAACCTACGCGGACAAAGTGAGGGTAACGTGGACTGCGGTGGCTGACGCTACGCGCTACGATGTGTACCGCAGCACGACGAACGCCAGCGGAACCGCGACATTTCTGGGATCGTCCGTCACTTCTCCATTCGATGACTCAACTGGAGATGTGGGAACGGTCTACTACTACTGGGTGCGCGCGGTGGGTCCTACCTGCACCAGCGCATTCAGCGCATCGGATTCCGGATTCAGCACGGCAGGAGGTCTGGTCAGTGGAAACATGCTCTGGGGGAATCCTGGATCCTATACCTGGGTTGTTCCAGTCGGAGTCACATCGATCGCCGTGGAAGTGGTAGGCGGTGGAGGAAAGGGAGGATCCGGAGGAGGATGCGGTTGTACATGGCCCGGTGTAGCCCATGCTTCTGCCGGCGGAGGCGGAGGTGGAGGATATGCCAAGACGAATACAGTGGCAGTGACTGCCGGGGAAACCATCAGCATTCTGGTTGGATACGGTGGAGGTGGATCTGGTGCGCCATCGACTTCAGGTTCCCCGTCTACGGTGATCCGCGCATCAGACTTGACGATTCTGGCATCAGCCACCGGAGGAGGTCCGGGATCCGGATGTGCTGTTGCAGGGTCTCCATGCGTTGGAATAAACGGCACGGGAGGAGGCCCTGGAGGAGGGGCAGTCGGAGACGTTTTAGTGCTTGGCGTTGCTGGAGGAGCCCCAGCTCCCGGAACATGTCCATCCCCAATTGGTGGAGGCGTTGGGGGCATAGGTGGCCAGACGAACTACTACGGTCCGGGGAGCTGCTTCCCGAGCCCGGGCATCGCCGGGTATCCGGGTCGCGTCAAAATCTCCTGGTAAACCATGGCCAAGGACAAGGCATACCTGACGAAGCCGTTCCACATCCGGCCCATCACCGGGCTGGTGGATTACAGGTCCACGCCTGAGCAGATTCCGCTGGGAGGCTATCGGCACGTAGAAAACTGGGAGGCCCTGGACGATAAGAAGGTTTGCCGGATGCCTGGATGGACCAAGGTGCAGGATGGCGCAGCCCAGTACGGGAACCAGGACTTGCACGATCAGCTTCTCAGCGAAGCACTGGTCGGAGCCTGGAACCTTAGGCAGCCAATCATCTTCCTGTACGAAGCCCAGGACTTATCGAACATCAACCACCTGTTCGCGGCCACTCAGAACCGGCTCTACGCCAAGGTGGAGTCCACCGGAAACTGGAGGATCATCTGGGATACTCTCGCCGACGGCGTCACGGCCCCCGGAGGAACGCCAGTCGCTGGCTGCCCCAACATGATGTGGAGCGCAGCCACTCTGAACGATACATGCGTATTCACAAATGGAATAGATCCTCCGGTCTACCACGTCATCGACCAGCCAGCCATCGAGGCGTACAGCCAATCCGTTTCAGTAATAGATGACCTGGTAGATCTGAATGTGACGCGCGCGGGTGTCTGTTCCATGTGGAACAATCTGATGCTGCTCATGGACGTAACCATGGATGGCCGGCGACACACCAACCGGATCATCTGGAGCGACTACAAGGCTCCGCTGTCCTTCCGACAGTCCAAGGCGTCCCTGGCCGGCATGAAGGATCTGGACAATGGGGAGATCATCCTGGCCGCAAAAGCCCTTGGAAACTCCCTGCTGATCTACACAAACCGCGGGATCTGGGAAGCAACCGCGGTCGGAGGAGAGACGGTGCTCTCATTCGTGAAGAGGTTCGAGGCAGATCGTCGCGGAAGCCGAACACTGGTCTATCCAAGAACACTGGTGTCCGATGGATCCTCCCACTGGTACATGGGTCAGGACGGAATCTACAAGTTCGACTTCTATACCATTGGTCCAGAACGGATTGACTGGATTCACAAAGCGAGCGCAGTCATCTATGATGACCTGAATACCAACTGCGCCATGGCCTGTGCTGGCCATCATAGCAAGAAGAAAACCCTGTGGTTCTCGTGGGGCGGGGCAGCGGATTCCTGCCCAACCAAGACCCTGACCATCAATACCCAGTATCCGTTCGCATCCTACACGGGATTCGGATTTACGGCCTTCTGCAACTTCGGTCCAACCTCAGGCATGTCTCTAAGGCAGTGGATGATCGACAACTGCATCTGCACGCCTTCTGAAATCTCAGCCGACGCGATGATTGGTCTGATCAACGAGGGAGAAATCTGCGTGACCGAAACCCAGGACTGCCCGGTCATGGTGGATGCGATCTATTCCAACCAGATCGTTCCGGACACCGATGATCCCACCATTCTGTCCGAAGATTATCTGGCTGAAACATTCACGGTCGGTTCGCTATGTGATAAACTTGCTGGAGTGGGAATCGACCTATGCGATTCTGAAATTGGCTCCGGGCAGTGCAACCCGGTGGAGCTGTTTGTCATGGCATCGGCTGAAGACTGGTGCCTGAAGGAATTCAGCGAAGTCTACTACCGAGAGCGATGTCTGAATTTCGAGGGCTGTAATGCGGTGAACTCCGACTACACCAAGCTGGGCTATCGATCGATCCTCAGAAGTGGGGCTGTGGACCTGAACATGCCGGACAGCGAGAAGACCTTGCAGGGGTTCGCGTTGGAGGCATTCCCGGCAATTCAAACCATTCCATCTCAAGTTGAATTGAGAGTGGGATCTGCCACTCAGGCCATTGATCCAAACGCCGAGACCGACAAATGTTTCATCATGTGGGAGGCCCAGGACCCACAGCTCTTGGAATGTCTCAGTGCTTTGAATCTACAGGAAAGCATCAATGACGGAAGCAGACCTGACTCCGACATCTCGTGGGGCTTATTCATGACTGGTAGATACTTGTACTATGAGCTGACCATCACAAACCCAGGCGGAAACCCAGTTGACTCTGGAGGACAATGCTGTCTGTCCAGGTTGACGCTCACCGCGCGCGTTGATGCAGGAGGATCGCCCTGATGGCAACCGAGCAGGACAGGAAGGACTTCTCCCGTCGCGGATCCTACAGGCCGATAACAGTGCCAATCAAGGTGCTGCCACAGTTCTCCAACACGCTCAACATCCGAAGGCCAGAGGATCGGGCCGCCTGGAACAAGATGGATGCCTCCTTGGACGAGTGGAGGAAGACGCTCCAGATGCCAATCGGGAATGCGGGAGGAAACATCGCAACTCCTTCGGAAACAGAAACCGAAGCAGCTCCAATAACCATCATCCAGCAGGTTACACCGGCTGTAGCCCCACAGTCAGAGCTTGCTAAATTCGATGACCTGGCTATGCAAAATGCATCGGACAGCGTTTTATTCGGAATCAAGATAAGGCCGAATCCAGACGGAGAGCTGGAATGGTTTCTGAGCCCAAAGGCTCTGTTCGTCCGAAATGTTTCCGATAACTATGTGTATGAGGTATTTATCAGGAACAACCCAGACGGAGTTCCGGAATTGATTGTGGGTGAGTGCTACCTTGACTGGCCTGGAGGCTCCAAAAACACCTGGAACGAAGTACTCGACAGAATTCTATCAAGAAGCATTCCCGACAATATCGTATATGAGATCAAATTGCGCAACAATCCTGACGGCCTTGCTGAGCTTTTTGTGGCTGGCGCTGCCTGATGGTATTCGTGCCGCCAGTACTTTTGGGCCTCTCCAGTACAACACGAACACCTATATCTTCAGCCCGAGATATGCCATCGGGTCTAATGTGCTTGCCGGAACCAACGTAACGGTTACTGTTTTACCAGACGGAAGGCTGCAAATCGGACTCGGAACCAATGTGCTAACATCTTCAGGTGGAAGCGCAATTTCAAGCATAGCTACCAATCCTCCGGTCCCGGGAGATCTGTTGGTGGGAACCACGAACGGACTGTGGTACAGACTGGCCAGGGGAACAGCGGGCCAGATCGTCAAGATGAACGGGACCAACGTAGAATGGGGAGCAGACAATACAGGACTTGCTGGAGGTGGGATTACGACGATCAATTCGGCATCCAATACCACTCTATTTCTGGTATATGGAACCAACGGAATAGTTCCTAACTGGACAGATAACGCCAACGACACTATCACCAACAATATGCCGTGGGCTGGGCCTGTGAACAGCGGAGCCCTGGACACAAGAGACTGGGCAAGATTCAATTCCCTATCCACCAATCAATGGTCCACAAATTTCTCAGGGATTGTCTACGTGTCCACCAATGGCAGCGACTCCTGGATCGGCACCATGCTGTTCCCATACAAGTCAATAGGCCATGCGCTGAGCAACGCCCCGGACGGATCAAGGATATTGCTGGAAGCTGGAGACTATCCGCTGTACGGAGTCAAGCATCTCACCACGGACAGCCAGGGGAACGCCAACCTCATCAATCGCAAGAACCTGTGGATTGACGGAGGAGATCAGGCCAGCATCAGCAGCACAAACGGCTGGAGTATGGTCGTGATGCGAGGCTGCTCAAACATCTGGTGGGACGGAGTGACATTCAAGGGAGGCAAGGAAGCGCTCATGTCTGACCCGGAATGGAGGGCGGCCAGCAACGCAGTAGTCACAGTGGACATATTCGGAGCATTGACAGTCGTGGACTGCTCCAGAATCCACATCAGCCGGTGCAATTTTGAGGATCTGTATGACCACGGACTTTTGGTCGATGCGCCCACGAGCACATTCCCGACGACCAACGACTGCTATGTGGTGGATTCGACTGCCAGAAACATAGGTCTGTGGAGGGATAGCGGAGGCGCGTGGTGGGATGGTGGCGGATTCGTGGTCGGAGCAGGCTGGAGGGTGCACAACTGCCGGGTCAAACGATGCGGCGCAGGCATCGAACCGTATCCGATGCGGAATATCCCGGATCTTCCAGCAACCATCATCACCAGTTGCGAGGTCGTAAATGCGATGGCCGCAGCCTATGGAGCAGACTCCTCCCCTATTCTGATGATGGGGAATTCCGCCATCATGGACGGAGATACCAATGAAATGATCTTCGGGCTGACAGGAAACCGAGGCATCAGCATCGCCTACGCGAATGGCAGTGAACTCGTCAACAACTACGTGTCCGGCTACTACAGCGGAGTGGAGATCAGTGGCAACAACACAAACATCACCGTGGGCCAGAACAGCCTCAATGGAGGATCCCTGGCCATCAAGATTTCTGGAAACAACGAGAGCCTTCAGATCGCGGACAATAACGTCTGGCAGCCCTCAAAGGCGGGCCTGATTTTCGTCTCGGCCACCGTGCGGAACTCCCAGTTCAGAGGCGGGGTCTGGAGGGACGTGGCCCCAAGCCCGTACACGGCCTGCTTTTATGCTGCGGATTCCACGCTGAGCAACATCACGTTTTCTGGAACAGTCATCGCCAATTCGATTCCCACGAACTACGCCTTCTACATCTGGAACACCACGGCCAGCGCGATCCAGCTCCTGGACAACGCATGGACTTTCCTGACATCGGAGCACAACTTCAGCGCGGCCTCTGTGACGGAATATAGAGGGCGCGGTTCATATACGATCAGTGGCGCGATGAGCGCAGGAACGCTGATCCTGACGAACTACGCTGAGGGAGAGGTGCCGCATTGGAACGCGACGATGGGACGATTTACCAATGCCACTCCATCAACTGGTGGTTCTGGAATTGAAACCAATGCAGTGCTGACAAATCTGGTCAATGCTGAGTTTGTCGCTAACACGAACGGGACCATCCTCTACGTCACCCCAACCGCAACTGGAGATGGAATAAAGGGCAGGCAGGATAAACCATACGGTCTGACCAACGCTGTCAATGCGGCAGTTTCCGGGGATACAGTTCTGATCGCATCCGGTGACTATCCAATCAACACACTGCACTATTGGGGGGTGGGAGGGAATTTCCGGGGTTCACTGCATCTGGAGGGCCGACGCAATATCGTTTTGCAGGGACAGGGAGTGGTCAACCTGTGGCTGACGAATGGCGGCATCGGAGTCATGCTCTACAATGTGGAAGGCGTCCAGATTCGAGGGCTGACCTTCCGCAACATGAAGTCCGACTACGTGTGGACGACGGGCGGCGTGTCGAACGCGTTGGATGGGCTGGGTGAGGTCTACGGGTCCATCACCATGTTCCGGTCAACCAACGTGACGGTCAGCGATTGCCAGTTCATCGACAACTGGGGATGGGCCATCGCCCAAGCGCAGATGGGGCTGACCATCCCATGCACAAACGGGATTATCATTGAACGCTGCCGGGCCTTGAGTTGCGGAGCTTCTACCACCACGCTGCCGTCGGCTGGCGGCGGGTTCAACCTCGTTCCCGGAGCGCTGGTGAGGGATTGCACGATAGATCAATGCATGCACGGCGTCTGGTTCTACGTTCCAGGGACAGCCATTCTGCCCGCTCCAGTGGTCGAGAGGACGTGGTTTCTAAACTGCAATGATAACGGCATCACGTCGGATGGTTCTCAGTACGTGAAGGGAGCAGTATTCCGGAACAATCATTTCCTGAGAGCCACAAACTTTTCATTCTCCATACCCTACATGCGGACCAACCTGAATTCGCGGCATATCTTC
>Ga0316622_100000059_pt1 | contig 48283 bp, 43 predicted proteins | sample OWC_Aug_OW2_C1_D_FD_207646 | JGI IMG/M metagenome (GOLD analysis project Ga0316622, IMG submission 207646) | Wetland soil microbial communities from Old Woman Creek delta, Ohio, United States - OWC_Aug_OW2_C1_D5_C | ecosystem: Environmental > Terrestrial > Soil > Wetlands | place: USA: Ohio... | reverse complement strand
TGCGCGTCGAGGCTGAGCAGCTCAGCCAACTGCTGCGCCCGACCTTCCTCGGCACCGAGAAGGAACGCGCGGTGCGCGAGAATCGCCTCCTCGCCCGGGGCCTGAACGCCGGGCCCGGCGCCGCGAGCGGGCGGGTGTACTTCAGTGCCGAGGACGCCGAGGCGGCCGCCGCACGCGGCGAAAAGGTGATCCTGGTTCGCATCGAGACCTCGCCGGAGGACATCCGCGGTATGGCAGCCGCCGAGGGCATTCTCACGGCGCGCGGCGGCATGACCAGCCACGCCGCCCTGGTTGCCCGCCAGATGGGCAAGGTCTGCGTCGCCGGCTGCGAAGCGCTCGAAATCGATTACCGGACTCACCAGATGCGCATCGCCGGGCGGGACCTGCTGGTCCGCGAAGGCGACGACCTGTCGATCGATGGCACGACGGGCGAGGTCTTTCAGGGCCACATCGAGACCGAGCCCAGCGAGGTCGTGCGGGTGCTCATCGACCGCACGCTCGATCCAGCCAACGCCCCGATCTACCAGGAGTATGCGCAGCTCATGTCCTGGGCCGACCGCGAGCGCCGGCTGCGCGTGCGGACCAACGCCGATCTGCCCGACCAGAGCGCCAACGCGATCGCGTTCGGCGCCGAGGGTATCGGCCTCTGCCGCACCGAGCACATGTTCTTCGGCGAGGGCAAGATCGGCCCGATGCGTGAGATGATCCTCGCCGAGACCGAAGCGGAGCGCCGCGCCGCGCTCGCCAAGCTCCTGCCGCTGCAGCGGGCCGACTTCGAAGGCATCTTCCGGGCCATGGCGGGACGCCCGGTGACGATCCGCACCATCGATCCACCGCTGCACGAGTTTCTGCCGCACGACGAGGCGGGTCAGGGCGCGCTGGCGGCGGAGATGGGCATCGCAGCCGAGCGCGTGCGCACACGCGTCGAGGCGCTGCACGAGTTCAACCCGATGCTCGGACTTCGCGGGTGCCGACTGGGCATCATCTACCCGGAGATCACCGAGATGCAGGCGCGGGCGATCTTCGAGGCCGCGGCGGCGGTGCGCCAGGATGGGATTGCGGTCCACCCCGAGGTCATGATTCCGCTCGTCGGACATGTCCGGGAACTCAAGCTCCAGAGCGACATCGTGCGCCGCGTGGCCGAGGAGGTGATGCGGGAGACGGGGAAACGCTTCCCCTACGCAGTAGGGACGATGATCGAAATCCCGCGCGGCGCGCTGACGGCGGACGAGATCGCGTCGGTCGCCGAGTTCTTCTCCTTCGGCACCAACGACCTGACGCAGACGACGCTGGGCGTCTCGCGCGACGATGCGGGGCGCTTCCTGGTCCCCTATGTCAACCGGTTCGACATCTACGATCGCGATCCGTTCGAGTCGATCGACGAGTCGGGGGTCGGCGCGCTGATGCGTATCGCCGTCGACAAGGGACGCCGCATCCGTCCGCAACTCAAGCTCGGCATCTGCGGCGAGCATGGTGGCGATCCGGCCTCGGTTGCCTTCTGCCACCGCCTCGGGCTCGACTACGTGTCCTGCTCGCCGTTCCGCGTTCCCATCGCACGGCTCGCGGCGGCACACGCCGCGTTGCGCGCGGAGGGCCCCGGCTCGGGAGATTGAGCGGGCCGCCCCGCGCGGGCGCGCTGCCTGTTCCGTGATCTCCTCCCAGAGGAGGCGACCGACGGCTTGCAGCGCCCCGCCCGGCGCGTCAGACGGCCGGCATTCGACAGCCGGGCGGACGGCCGCACCAGCGCGGGCACCCGCACCTCTTCGACGGGTGCCACCCGGGCCGGAGGGTCATGCGACCCCGACCACGGGCCCGCTAAAATATCAAATTGACAAGGCGGGTGTTCGCCGGTAGCCTACACGGCGCTTGACGGCGCCAAATTAGCGCCCAGGTTGAATCCAGGTGCTACGTAGAATGCTAGGTGTTCAGTTGACATGAGCACCCGTCTTGGTGAGTTGCTCGTCAAGCGCGGTCTGCTCACCGCCGCGCAATTCGATAAGGCGGTCAAGCAGAGCGACGAGGACGAAGCCGCGCTCGCCCCGGTCCTCGTCAAGCTCGGATACTGCAGCGAAACCGACCTGACCGCCTACCTGCAGAAAGAGTACCGCCTTCCGCTCGTCGATCCCGTGGCCATGGAGGTGCCGGCCGAAGTCGTCCGGCTCGTGCCGCTACCGCTCGTTCGCCGCCATCATCTGGTTCCGATCAGCATGACGGGCTCGACACTGACCTTGGCGATGTCCGATCCGTCGAATTTGGTTGCCATCAACGAGGTCAAATTCCTCTCCGGGTATGACGTCAAGGTGGCCCTCGCAGCCGTCAGCTCGGTCACGGCGGCCATCGAACGCCTGTACGAGCAGGGGGCCGACTATCACGACGTCCTGGCGGAGGTGGAGGGCGAGAACCTCGAGCTCGTCCGTCAAGATGAAGAGATCGACCTCAAGGAACTCGAGCGCGCGACCGAGGACGCCCCGGTGGTGCGGCTGGTCAATGCGATCCTGACCAGCGCGATCAAGCGCCGGGCCAGCGACGTCCATCTCGAGCCGTTCGAGAAGGTGTTCCGCGTCCGCTACCGGATCGATGGCGTCCTCGAAGAGATCATGAAACCGCCGCTCAAGTTGAAGAACGCCATCACGTCACGAGTGAAGGTCATGGCCAGCCTCGACATTGCCGAGCGGCGCCTGCCGCAGGATGGCCGGATCCGGCTCAAGGTCGGCCCCGGCAAAGACATGGACTTCCGCGTCTCGGTGCTGCCGACCATCTTCGGCGAGAAGATCGTGCTCCGGCTGCTCGACAAGTCGAATCTGCAGCTCGACATGACGAAGCTCGGCTTCACCGAGCAGGCCCTGAATGACTTCCGGGCCGCGATCTACAAACCCTTCGGCATGGTTCTGGTCACCGGGCCCACTGGGAGCGGGAAGACCACGACCTTGTACTCGGCACTCTCGGAGCTCAACAAGACCATGTCCAACATTTCGACGGCCGAGGATCCCGTCGAATACAACCTGGTCGGCATCAACCAGGTCCAGATCAATGAGGAGATCGGGTTGAGTTTCGCCAACGCCTTGCGGGCGTTCTTGCGCCAGGATCCCGACATCATCATGGTCGGCGAAATCCGCGACTTCGAGACGGCAGAGATCGCCATCAAGGCCGCGTTGACCGGCCACCTCGTCCTGAGCACGCTGCACACCAACGATGCGCCGTCGACGATCAACCGGCTGCTGAACATGGGGGTGGAGCCGTTCCTGGTCGCCTCATCGGTGAACCTCGTGCTGGCGCAGCGTCTGGCCCGCCTGATCTGCGAAGGCTGTCGCGAGCCGGTCGAAATCCCGCCGCAGGTGCTGCTCGACATCGGCGCCGGCCGCGAGGACCTGGCGAAATTCACCTGCGCACGCGGCGCCGGCTGCGGGCACTGTGGCGGTTCCGGATACCACGGCCGCCTCGCGCTGTACGAGGTCATGCCGGCGACCGAGGAGCTACGCGACATGATCCTTTCGGGCGCGTCCGAACGTGAGATCAAACGAACGGCGATGAACGTCGGAATGATCACCCTCCGTCAGAGCGGGATCCGCCTGCTCCAGCAGGGGCTCACGACCGTGGAGGAGGTCGTTCGCGTCACCATGGCCGATTAGGAGCATCATGGAACAGCAGGGAACGAGCGCGGCGAAATCGGACACTCGAGTGGGCGGAACCGCCACCGTGCAGGATTTCTTGCGGCTGGTGTTGGAGAAGGGCGGAACCGACCTGCACCTCACGGCGGACAGCCCGCCGGTGGTTCGCGTGAACGGCAGTCTGGTGCGCCTGCCGTTCCCGCCCCTCTCGGCGACTGACACGCGGAACCTCTGCTACAGCCTCCTCACGGAACATCAGCGGCTGCGCTTCGAGGAAGCGCGCGAGCTCGATTTCTCCTTCGGCATCCGCGGCCTCAGCCGCTTCCGCGGCAACTTGTTCATGCAGCGCGGCGCGGTGGGCGGAGCCTTTCGGCTGATTCCCTACTCGGTCATGAGCATGGACGTCCTCGGCCTTCCGCCGGTCGTCAACGATCTCACCCGGCTTCCGCGCGGGCTGGTGCTGGTGACCGGCCCGACCGGCAGCGGCAAATCGACAACGCTTGCGTCAATGATCGACAAGATCAACCGCGAGCGGCACGAGCACATCGTCACCCTCGAAGATCCCATCGAGTTCGTTCACGATCACCGCTGCTGCGTCGTCAACCAGCGCGAGGTCTACGCCGACACCCACAGCTTCAACGAGGCCTTGCGGCACGTGCTGCGGCAGGACCCCGACATCGTTCTGATCGGGGAGATGCGTGATCTCGAAACGGTCAACGCGTCGCTCGTCGTCGCGGAAACCGGGCACCTCGTGCTCTCGACGTTGCACACCAACTCCGCGGTGCAGACCATCAACCGCATCATCGACATCTTCCCCGAGCAGCAACAGCCGCAGGTCCGCGCGCAGCTGTCCCTCATCCTGCAAGGCGTCATCTCCCAACAGCTGATTCCGCGCCTCGACGGAAACGGGCGTACGCTCGCGGTCGAGGTGATGATCCCCAACCCCGCCATCCGCAACCTGATCCGCGAGGCCAAGGTCCACCAGATCTACTCCCAGATGCAGGTCGGCCAGACCCGCTTCGGCATGCAAACGATGACGCAGTCCCTGGCGGACCTCTATACGCGGCGCGCGATCTCGCACGACGAAGCGATGGGCCATGCCACCGAGCCGGATGAGCTCCGGCAGGTGATTGGCGGCACGCCCGCGCGCGCCCGCCGCTAGCCGCCCCTCACACGCGGCGGCAGGCCCGCTCTCTCTCCCCGTCGCAGACGCACCGGCGGTCTCGGCGCGTCCGCCGGTTTGACAAATGTTACTAAATTAGCTATTTGTACAGTATCATTAAGCGTCTGCTTATCGACGTGACGGTCTCATGATGCCATGCGCTTTCGCACTGCAGTGTCCCTGGCAAACGACGACCGCATCTCCGGTGGCAACTGGTACGGCGCGTGCCCTGGTACAGTATGTGCAACGCCCGCCGGTGGAGAGCAGTTGCAGCTCAGCAAATACGAGGAATATCGGGGCTTCGCCCAAGAATAGGGAGTCAAGAAAATGGCGCTTTTCCGTTGGCAAGGCATTTCACCACGTGGGGAAGTGATCAGCGGCGAGATGGAGGCGCCGACGCGGGATGCGGTGCTGGCGCGCCTCAAGGGGCAGCGGATTCAGCCGATTCCGGCGAAGATCAAAGAGCGCGGCAAAGGGCTCGACAAGGAACTCAGCATCCCCGGTCTTGGCGAATCCGTCAAAGACCGGGACATCGTGGTCTTCACCCGGCAGCTCGGCACCATGATCGACGCCGGGCTTCCCATCGTCCAGTGCCTCGACATCCTGGCAGCGCAGACGGAGAACAAGAAGCTCCGCAAAGTCATTCGCCAGCTCAAGGACGACGTCGAAGCGGGCTCCACGTTCACCGAGGCGTTGCGCAAGCACAACAAGATCTTCGAAGAACTCTACGTGAGCATGGTGTCCGCCGGCGAAATCGGCGGCTCCCTCGACACCATTCTGCAACGTCTCGCGCACTACATGGAGAAGGCGTTGAAGCTGAAGCGCAAAATCAAGGGCGCCATGATCTATCCGTTGACGATCATCACCGTCGCCGTTGGGGTAACCGTGGTGTTGCTGATCTGGGTGATCCCCGTCTTCGCGGAGCTGTTCTCCAGCTTTGGCAAGGCGCTGCCGGCACCGACCCAGTTCGTGATCAACCTGTCGAATTTCACCGTCGCCTACTTCCCCTACATCGTGGCCGTGGCCGTCGCCACCGCCATCGGCATACGGCAGTTCTATCAGACGGAAGCCGGCCGTCTCAGCATGGACCGGCTCTTCCTCCAAGCCCCCATCTTCGGAGACCTGATTCGCAAATCATCAGTTGCCCGCTTCACCCGTACGCTGAGCACGCTGGTATCGTCCGGTGTGCCCATTCTCGACGCGTTATTGATCACGGCGAAGACGGCGGGAAACAAGGTCGTCGAGCGGGCGGTGCTCGCCACGCGGGCCAGCATCAGTGAGGGTAACTCCATCTCGGAACCGCTGGCGCAGAGCAAAGTGTTTCCGCCCATGGTCTGCCAGATGATCGCGGTGGGCGAGTCCACCGGGGCGTTGGACGCCATGCTGACCAAGATTGCGGAGTTCTATGAAGACGAAGTCGACAACATGGTGAACAACCTCACCACCTTGATGGAGCCCCTCGTCATCCTCCTCCTCGGCATCATCATCGGCGGATTGGTGATCTCCATGTACTTGCCGATCTTCCAGCTCGGGTCTGTCATCGGCTGACGATCATGTGGGATCCTTGGCGCAGCGCGCGCGCGTCCGAGGATCTCCGCGGGCGCCTCAAATGGTTCTTGCTCGGGCGCCTGGCCGTCATCTCCTGCTTCCTGGGAGTCGTGGGGGCACTCCTGCTCCACAGCGGCGAGGATGGCTATGTCGTCCCGGTGCAACACCTGCTGCTTTTCATCGCGGCCACCTACGCCTTCAGCATGGTCTCCGCACTCGTGCTGCCGCGGACGACGCATCTCCGTGGCTTCGCCCACATCCAGATCGCATTCGACGTCCTCCTGATCACTGGCGTCATCTTCCTCACGGGTGGCCTCGACAGCCCGTTTCCGTTCCTCTACAGCCTGCCGATTATCAACAGTGCCGGGTTGCTGATCGATCGCGGGGTGCTGACGAGCGCCCTGTGCGCAGCGTTGGCGTATGATGGCCTGATCGCCGCGCTGGCCACCGGCCTCATCTCCTCGATCAGCTTCCCGCTGCCAGCGCCGGTCTTCGATCTGAGTGCCGGGCTCCGGGTCGCCAGCACCAACCTGACGTTCTTTCTCATCGCCTACCTGGCGGGGATTCTCACGCGCCGGATCCACGAGATGGAGCGGCTGATCCTGGAAAGGCAGGCGGAACGCGACCATCTCGCCTTGCTGCAGGAGACCCTCGCTCGGACCATCGGCAGCGGCCTGCTCACCACCGACCCCGAGGGCCACGTCATGTCAGCCGACACGACAATCGAGCGGCTCGCGGGACGCTCCGACACGCAGCTGCGCGGCTGCGACATTGGCACCATTTTCCCGCCCCTGCGTTTGACCCCCAGTGCCCGTTTGCGTTTCACGCAATCGACAACGGCACTCGCGCCGGTTGAGTTCTCGCACGAAGACGCCGGCGGCGCCGCATTGCACATCCGCTGCGTCGCCGCTCCACTGAAGGACACCTACGGCCATCCGATCGGCGCCCTCTATGTGCTGCAGGACGTGACACGGCTCAAGGAACTCGAGCAGCAGGCGCCGGTCAGTGACCTGGAGGACCTCTACCGTGAAGACCTAGAGTTCGCGGCGGAGCTGGCCGAGGCAACCGATGGCCTCCACGGAACCAGTCCCGCGATTCGCCGGGTTCGGGAGCTGATTGACCGGGTGGCCAACTCGGACACCACCGTGCTCATTGAGGGGGAAAGCGGGACCGGCAAGGAGTTGGTGGCGCGCGCCATTCACGCTCACAGTCCACGACGTGACAAGCCCCTCGTGACCATCAATTGCGGCGCCATACCCGAGCACCTGATCGAGAGCGAGCTATTCGGCCATGTGCGGGGATCGTTCACCGGCGCGGTGGCCGATCGCGCCGGATGTTTCCGCATGGCCGACTCGGGGTCGCTCTTCCTCGATGAGATTGGCGAACTGCCGTTGCACCTGCAGGTGAAGCTGCTGCGCGTGCTGCAGGAGCGTGTGCTTCGGCCGGTGGGCGGCGAGACGAGCGTCGCGGTGGACGTTCGCATCATCGCAGCCTCTAACCGCGATCTGACCGCCGAGGTGAAAGCCGGACGCTTCCGCGAAGATCTCTTCTACCGGCTCAACGTCATCAGCGTTCGCGTCCCCCCCCTCCGCGAGCGCCGAGAGGACATCCCCCTTCTCATCCGCCATTTCTTGCGCCAGTTTTCCGAGCTTCACGGCCGTCGGGTGTGCCGGTTTGCGGTCAGCGCCGGCAAGCGTCTGCTCCAATACGACTACCCCGGCAACATTCGAGAGCTGGAGAACGTCGTCGAGCACGCCGTCACCCTGTGCGATGGCGAGACCGCAACCGAAGAGCATCTGCCGGCCTACCTGCTGCGGAATGGGAGCCGGCACTCCGCAAACCCGCCAAGCCTCACCGCCACCGCATGGTCAGCCCCTCCGCCGCCGCCAGCGGAACCAGACGGCACGTTTGATCTCGACCGCGATCTGGCCGAGTACGAAAAGACGGTGTTGCTGCGCGCCCTCAACCAAGCGGGTGGCGTCAAGAAGCGTGCCGCCGAGCTGCTCGGGATCAACTACCGCTCCCTCCGACACCGCCTGCAGAAGTACGGCTTGTGCGAACCAGGGGATCTCGTGGCCGCCGAGACCGACTGAAACTGTCGGGGATCACGCTGCCCCGTTGACAAGAAATGACGCTCTTCCCCGGCTCGATCTCATGGTCATTGCAGGACCGCACACAGGCGTCACATGGCAGCACGATACAATCGCTTCGGAAACACGATCTCAGTCGCCGTCTTCGCGACTGACCTGGCAGGTGCGGGTTGCAACCCCCATGGGTCCCCGCCGCCGAAACCCGGCCAATACCGTCACGAAACCTGCCCAGTATTTGTCACGTTGCCAAAGAACGTCACTATTTGCCCGGGTCGACACCGTCCCCCCAACCCCAATCACTGCGGATTGCCCGCGCGGGCCAACCGTCCCCGTCTGGTATCGGCTTTGCAAAGAACCGAAAGCACAAAGGCGAGGGCATCTCGGTATTCAGGGGCTGCAAGGAGGTAACCGAATGAAGCAAGCACACGGCCCACCGGCCCGCTACGGCTAGTCGACGTCCAGAAGCAATGAACCAAACGGATCAACACAGTAAACACATGGCGGCACGCCATAAAATCTCAGGAGGCAAAATGAAGTCATTGAAGAACGCAAAAGGTTTTACCCTGATCGAGCTGTTGGTGGTGGTCGCCATCATCGGCATCCTCGCGGCCATCGCGATCCCGCAGTTCGCTGCTTATCGTCAGAGAGGCTATGACGCGCGGGCGAACTCGGACCTCCGCAACGCCGCAACCGCCGAAGAGGCGTACTTCGCCACCAACCGTGCGTATGTCGGCGCCGCCCTGTCGACGGGCTTCCTCCCCGGCTTCGTTCTCTCAGACACGGTGTCGGGAACCATGGTCGCCACCAACGACGCCAACCCGAGTTTCAGTGGAACCTCCACATCCTCGAGCGGTACGACCAAAGTCTTCAACTACGACTCCACCGCAGGTGGTATGACGAACTAACGGCATCCGGATTCTGGCATGCCAAGGGGAGGGCGCAGGCCCTCCCCTTTTCTTGTACCCGAGATAACGCATCTGCCCATCCACTCGACATCCCCGGGGCACACTCCCGCTCACATGAAGGCGCCGCTGCGTAATACCGTATGGATCATCGGACTTGCCATTTTCGGCTGCACGGCGGCTCTCGCTGCCCGCCGGCTCGAACGCCCGCCGCAGGTGCCACCCGCCACCGAGGAGCTCGTCTACCTGCCCAAGGCGGAGTACCTGCGACCGATGTCGCTCGGGTACGAAAACGCGCTCGCCAACGTCGTGTGGTTCCAGACCATCAGCTATTTCGGACAGCACTACCGTAGCGACCGGGCCTACCGCTGGTTGGCATACATGTGCGACCTGGTCACCGACCTCGATCCGCGCGCCGAGCACGTCTACCGCTTTGCAGGCGTGATTCTGCCATGGGAGGCGGGGCAGGCTGACGAGGGGATCCGACTCCTGGAGAAGGGGATCCGCGTGTTCCCCGACTCGTGGCTTCTGCACTACTGGCTCGGCTTCAATTACTACTTCTTCAAAGGCGACTTCGGACGGGCGGCCACCTCGCTGCGCCGCGCTGCGCAGCTGCCCGGCGCGCATCCCCATGCGGCTCGCCTGGCGGCGTTGCTGTACGGCGAGCAGTACGGGGCGAACATCGCCGTGGAGTTCCTTCGCGAGATGGAACGTAGCACGGACAACGCCGCGACACGCGAGGTGGTCCACCGCCACTTGCTCGATGCGCAGTTCCAGAGAAACGTCGAGCAGCTCGCCGCAGCAACGGACGCCTACCGAGCGCGCTTTGGAAGTCCCCCGGCAGCACTGAGCGCTCTGGTCGATGCCGGCCTCGTCCCGGCCGTGCCAGCGGACCCGTACGGTGGGAAGTACGAGCTTGATCCGGTCACGGGCGGCATCCGCTCCTCGACCGGCCGCACCCCCGCACAGCTGCACCAGAGCCCGCTGCGGAAGCGACTGCTCCGTGGTGAATCGGTTCGCGACCTGTGAGGAAGGCTATGGCGATCATCCTTGAGGCCAAGCAGCTCACGAAGTATTTCCACAATCAATGGACCTTTCGTCGCCTCTACACCCTCAATGGGCTCGACCTGGCAATCCATGCAGGGGAAATCTTCGGCTTGATCGGCCACAACGGCGCCGGGAAGACCACGACATTCAAGCTGCTCCTGGGCCTGCTGCGCCCGAGTCACGGGACGGTCACGTTCTGCGGCGCACCGCTGCATCCGGCGGCGCGGCGGGCGATCGGCTTCCTGCCCGAGCAACCGTACTTCTATGATCATTTGACGGTCGACGAGACGCTCGACTTCTACGCACGCCTCTATGGTTTGAGGGGCGCGGCCCGGCAGCGGCGCGTGGCCGAGGTGCTCGAACAAGTGCAGCTGACCGCCAAGCGGCGGGCCTCGCTGCGCACCCTGTCCAAGGGAATGCTGCAGCGACTGGGGATTGCGCAGGCCATTGTCAACCGGCCACGGCTGGTCATTCTCGACGAGCCGATGTCCGGCCTGGATCCGGCGGGTCGGTTTCACATGCGAGAGCTCATCCACACGCTCCGGCGCGACGGCGCCACAGTGATCTTCTCTTCCCATGTGCTCCCCGACACCGAGGCGCTGTGCGATCGGGTTGGGATACTGGCGCAGGGACGGCTGCAGGACGTCGTGACCTTGCGGCGCGACGCAGATCCCGAAGCCTACATCATGACCGTACGCGGCGTCCCGCCCGCGACGTTGCAGGTGCTCGAGCATATCGCCGAACAACCGCCCGTGCGCAACGGCGGTCATTGGCTGCTGCGTCTACCGAGCCCGATCGCGGTCCGTGCCGCACTCGATGCGGTGCGCGCGGACGATGGAATTGTCGAGAGCCTCACCCCCGTTCATCCGTCGCTGGAAGAGCGCTTCTTGGCGTGCGCTGGGCATGGCTCCACCCTCGATTGATCGATGGCGCCGCCGCCTGCCGGCGCTGCTCGTCGGTGCGGTGGCCGTCCTCCCGTTCCTCAACAGCCTGCACGGAGACTTCGTCTTCGACGACATCAGCCTCATTCGCGAACACCCGATGGTGAACGGATCGGAATCGCCCCTCCACCTGCTGACCTGGGTGAACCAACCGGGAGCGTACCGACCCTTGACGATGCTGACCTACGCGGCCAACGCCCGCGTCAGCCTGGCGCCGTTCGCGTTTCACGTGGTCAATCTCGGTCTGCACCTGCTCGTCACCCTCTCCGCCCTTGCGCTCGCAAAGCTCTTGCTTCGCTCGACGCCAGGCGCCACGGTAACGGCCCTCCTCTTTGCCGTCCATCCGATCCACACCGAGGCAGTGAGCAACATCGTCGGCCGGGCCGAGTTGCTGGCGGCCCTGTTCGTGCTCGCGTCGCTGCTCACCTTCGCCCGGGTTCACCAAACGACCGGGCGCCGTCGCGCGGTATGGCTGGGGCTCGCGGCCATGGCGTTTGCCGCCGCCCTGCTGAGCAAGGAGAGCGCGATGGCGACGATCCCCCTCCTCGCCGTGTTGCACCTGCGGATCGCACCGCAACGGCGCGGGGGGCAACTCGTGGCTCTCATGCTCCCCTTCGTTGTGGTTGCCGCGGGCTACTTGGCATTGCGCGTCCTCGTCGTCGGGTCGTTGACGATGGCCGACCCGCCGAGTTTCCTCGACAATCCCCTCGCGCACGTGTCGACCGCATCCCGCCTGGAAACGGCAACGGTCATTCTGTGGGACTATCTCGCACTCCTCGCAGTTCCCGCGCAGCTCTCCGCCGATTACTCCTTCAACCAGATTCCGGTCGTGACCTCCGCACTCGACCCGAGTTTCGTGGCGGCTGCGGCGATCTTCTCCCTGCTCGGGCTGGGGCTGCTGCTGACGGCGAGGCGAGCACCGATGCTTTCGGTGGCCGTGGTCTTCTTTGCCGCCCCGCTTCTGCTCACCGCCAACCTACTGTTCCCGATCGGTACGATCAAAGCCGAGCGGCTGCTCTACCTGCCGTCGTTCGGCTGGTGCCTGGCGTTCGGTTGGCTTGCCCTGCAGGCGCCTCGATCGGCGCAGCCGCGTTGGCTGGGGCTGGCTGCCATCGTCGTCATCGCATGCGCCGGACGGACGTGGATTCGAAACAATGACTGGAAGGACAGCCTGTCGCTCTTCACCGCCACGGTTGCCACCGCACCCGGCAGCGCCAAGGCGCATCACAATCTGGCGATCGCCTACAACCTGCTCGAGCGAAGGGACGAGGCGATGCTGCATTTTCGCTCGGCCCTGGCCATCGATCCCACCTACGCGGCTGCGGCGTTCGGCATCGGCCACGTGTACGATCGGAAGGGGCTGGACGCCGGCGCTCTCCACTGGTACGCGAAGGCCGTCAGCATGAACTGGGGCTTCAGCAAAGCCCATCTCAACAGCGGCCTGATCCGTTTTCGATACGGTGAGTTCGTCGCCGCCGAAACGGCCTTTCGCGCCGGCCTGGAGAGCGCCCCGCGCGATCCGCTGCTCCTGATCAACCTCAGCGCCGCGCGGCTCGCGCAGGGCGACTCATGGGGAGCCCGCGCGATCCTGGATCAGGTCGCTGGCCTCGAGCCGCGCGATCCCGAGGTGGTGGAGCTGCTCGCCATGGCGCGACACTCAGTGGAGGAGGCATCGCACCTATGAAAGTGTTTGCCATTGCACTGAACACCGCGCGGGAAGCCATTCGCAACAAGATCCTCTACTCGATTCTCCTTTTCGCGTTCCTCATGGTCGGCATCTCGGCGATGTTCGGCGCCGCCTCGATCGGCGACCAGATGAAGTTCGTCAAGGACTTCAGCCTGATGAGCATCTCGCTGTTCGGCGTGATCATCGCCGTCGTGCTCGGCGTGAACATGCTGCACAAGGAGCTGGGGAAGAAGACGATCTTCAACATCCTGTCGAAGCCGGTGGCGCGCTGGCAGTTCATCGCCGGCAAGTTCTTTGGGCTGTTCGCCACGCTCACGCTCGTGGTGATCCTGATGTGCGCCGGCCTCATCGCCTTCCTCGCCATGCTCGAAGGCCGGCCCGATTGGGGCCTCCTACTGGCGGCGGGGACGGCGCTGCTCGAGCTGATGGTGGTGGTCGCAGTGGCCCTGTTCTTTTCGTCCGTCGTCGTCACGCCGACGCTCGCGGGTTTGTTCACCGCCGCGACATTCATCGCCGGCCGCTCGTCCGGCTACCTATCCTACTTCTTCAGCCAAGACGGCTCGCCGGCTCTCCGGACCGTGAGCCACGTGCTCTACTGGGCGTTGCCGCATCTGGATCGCTTCAACATTGCCAACCAGGTCGTCTACGGCGAGTACGTCGACGGCCCGTATGTGCTGGCGATCGGCGCCTACGCCGCCGGGTACTGCGGGGCGCTGTTGCTCCTCAGCATCGCGATCTTCTCCCGGCGGGAGTTCGCGTGACGCCGGCATCGCCCGCAATCGATCGGCTGGCATCCCCCCTGTGGATCGCGGTCGGTATCGGGCTCTTGGCCGACGCCTATCTCCCCCTCGCTCGCGCCGGCTTCTTTGTCCAGTCGCCGGCCGGGCTCCTCTGGCCCGCGTTCGCCGCCGTCGGGCTCGCGTCCATCACGGCGACCGCCGTGCGCGCCTTGGACCACCAGGACCGCGTGACGCGCCTGCTGCTTGCCATGGCCATCCTGTGGTCGGCGGCGCTGGTCGTCCTGGGCCTGACGCCACCGATTGCCCGTGACGAACTCACCCACCATCTCGCCATGCCGCTGTGGTACGCCCGCGCCGGCCGCGTGATCGAGATCCCGTTCGCTGATCAAGCCTATTACCCGATGCTGCTGGAGATGCTGTACACGCCGCTCGTCGCGCACGGCTGGGTGAACGCGGCGAAGTACCTCCACGGCGCGTTCGGGGTGGCCGCCTGCGCCCTGATTCTCCTCTATCTGCAGCCGCGCAACGGCACCCGCGCCGCCCTGCTGGCCGCCGTGCTGATGCTGACCACTCCCACCGTCACCGCCCTGGCCACCAGCGCCTATGTCGACCTCGGGCTCCTTTTCTTCGCCACCACCGGGCTGTTGGGGCTGCTGCGGTGGACGGAGACACACCGGTGGACCGATCTCGTCGTCGGCGCACTCGGGGCCGGATGCGCCGCAAGCACCAAGTACAACGGGCTACTGGTGATCCTCCTGCTCGGGGCGGCGGTGCCACTCCTCTCGCCGCGACGCCACCTGCCCGCCGCACTGGGGGCCGCGCTCGTGTTTGCCTGCGTCAGCACGATTGCCCTACTTCCGTGGCTGCTCAAGAACCTGTCGGAGACGGGCAACCCCTTCTTCCCGCTCTTCAATGGATTCTTCGGCGGCCGACCGCTGCCACCGTCTCCGGCGATCGATGTGTTCACCAAGCGCCATGTCCTGTACGGCGAGAGCTGGATCGAGATCCTCCTGACCCCGATCCGGGTCTTCGTCACCGGCCGCGACGGCGATCCGACCCGGTTCGACGGGGTATTCAATCCCCTCTACCTGCTCGGCGCCGCCGCCGCGTGTTGGCCAGCGGCGGCTCGCCGCGACCGTTTTCTCGCCGGATTCGCCGGCGCCCTGCTCCTGCTGGTCTTCTTCCTGATCTCCTTCCGCAGCCGCTACGCGGTGGCGGTGCTCGCGCCGCTCGCCCTGCTCACCGTCGAGACCCTCAGCCGCTGGATGGCCGTTCATCGCGTGTGGCGCCGGGCACTGGGCGTGTTGATCGGCGCGGCGTTCGCGTTCAACGCCGCGCATCTCGGGCTCCTCTGGGCGCACGTTGACCCGCTCGCCTATCTCAGCGGCCGCCAGCCGCCGCCCGACTATATCGCCCGGTTCGTTCCGGAGTATCCCGTCACCGCCTACGCCAACGCGAACCTGGCAGCGGACGCCACCGTCTATCTCGCGTTCCTCGGCAGCCGTGGCTACTACTGGGAGCGGCCGTACACGTACGACACGTACTTCTCCGGCACCACGCTCGCCGCCGCGATCGAGAGTGCGAGCGACGACGACGAGGTCGCCACCGCGCTGCGCCGCAAGGGCATCAGCCACATCGCATCGGCGGACACGCTGCTCGCCCGCTTCCTGGGTGACAACCTCACCCCGGAGCAGTACGAACGCTGGTTGCGGTTCGTCCGCCACCATCTGCGGCCGGTTTACGGCCATGAAGGAGTCAGCCTGTATGAAATCGTCTAAGCCGACTCCGCGGATTTCCGTCGTCATTCCGGCCGCCAACGAGGCGGCCGTCATTGCCCGCGTGCTCAAGGAACTTCAGGCGCTGGAGCTGGATGACCTGGAGGTCATCGTGGTGGATGACGGATCCACCGACGGCACGGCCGAAGTCGCCCGGGCGCATGGGGCCCAGGTCGTCCGCCACCCCTACAACATCGGCAACGGCGCGGCGGTGAAGTCGGGGCTGCGGCGGGCGCGCGGACGCATCGTGGTCCTGATGGACGGGGACGGACAGCATCGTCCGTCCGACATCCCGCTCCTGGTGCGCGAGCTGGAAGACTATCACATGGTCGTCGGCAGTCGCGCCATGTCTGGCCAGGCAGGCTGGCTGCGCCTGCTCGCCAACCAAGTCTATAACCGCTTTGCCAGCTATGTGACTCAGTTTCGCGTGGAAGACCTGACCTCGGGATTCCGTGCCATCCGCCGCGCCGAGGCGGTGCGCTTCATCGATCTGCTCCCGAATACGTTCTCCTATCCGACGACGCTCACGCTCGCGTTCCTGCGTTCGGGCTTGGCCGTGAGGTACGTTCCGATCACCGTGGCGCGGCGCGTGGGCCGGAGCAAGATCCGCCTCTGGGAGGACGGCACCAGGTTCCTGCTGATCATCACCAAGATCGCGACGCTCTTCGCTCCTTTTCGCGTCTTCCTCCCGGTGAGCGGCTCGTTTTTCCTGACCGGCCTCGGATACTATCTGTACACCTACCTGACCGCGAACCGCTTCACGAACATGGCGCTCCTGCTGTTCACCACCGCGGTGATCATTTTCATGATGGGTCTCGTTTCCGAGCAGATCGCACTCCTGCGGATGGAGCGACTCACGACCTCGGCCTCAGGCGACAGCACTGGGGCAGAGGAGCAACAGCGCGACCCAGACGAACGCGCCCAGTCACGACCGCTGCGGCGGATCAGCACGTAGGATCGCCGTAGCCTCGTCTTACGCCGCCGGCGTTTGACCGAGCAACGTGGCGAGATCCTCCGCCGAGCGATCGATCGACCACTCGGTCACCGCCAGTCGCCGCGCCGCCAGTGCCCGCGCGCTTCTCCCGGCCACGTCCCCGAAGGCCGCAACGATGACCTCGGCGAGGTGCCGCCCATCGCACCGGCGATACAGGTAAGCCGTTCGGCCGTGGTTCGCCAAGGCCGCCAGCATCTCAAGGTCCGAGAGGACCACGGGCACGCCGGCGGCCATGGACTCGAGCACCGAGGTCGGGACGAACTGCTCGAGCTCAACGCGATAGGGGAAGACATACAGACCGACTTCGCCGAAGATCGCTGGGACCGGCACCGCCGCGCGCAGGTCGAGTGCCAATGACGGCGCCGCCGTCATGAAGCGCCGCCTCACGTCGGCACAAAACCCGGCGTCGCTAAGCGCCGGAATGGCCACGATCAGGCGAATACCCGCCGCCGCCAGATGCGGTGCCGCGTCGATGAGATCTTGCAACCCCCGTTCCTGCAGCAGGTACCGCACCGCCACCCGGCCTGCGTCGGCGACGCCGGCCATGAACAGCGCGGTTGGTTCACCGTTCGGGACCGCAACCACTTGCAGCGCCTTCGTCACATCCGTTCCGATGGTCATTGTCAGACCGTTCCACCCAACGCGGGGGGCGAGCACGAGCTCGCGCACGTGCCGCTTCAACCGGGCTCGCGACCCGTTGGTCAGGCTGTAGAGGATGGTCAGGCAACGAACCGCCCGCTGAGCACACCGCTGGTCAATGCGCCGCATGCTCCACCGGTTGACCAACCCGCGGATGCCACGGAACGTTCCGTACGGAAAGTGACAGACGACGTCCGGGCGCCAGGCCCGTATCGCGTGCGTTACTGCCTGGTCCAAAGCGATCGGCGTGCGCCATTTCTGCGGCACCGCCGCCTGCTTTCCGGCGCAGGGCTCCGTGATTTCCCCGTCCTGCCTAGCGGTCGTGACCAGCCGAACCTGTGCTCGTACCACCAGTCGTGGCACCAGATCGCGGACGAAGTTCTTGCGTCCTTCGGTCCATGGCGGGCCAAGATCCGGGCCGACGAGGAGAATCTTCATGCCTTCTCAGCCAACAGCAGGAACTGTTCGGCCAGCACCCGCCACGGTCGAACCGCGTGGGCCCGGCCGAGGTGGAGCGCGAGTCGCTGAGACCACAGGGCCGGGACGATCAAATGGTACCCGCCAACTCCTCGCACGCGCGCCACGCGCAGACCACATTCCTCAGCCATCGCGACGGTTGGGCCCAAGCGGTTGTAATGCTCCGCCACGCGCCGCCCTTTGCCCGGCAGGAGTTGGTACGCGCGAATCGGCAGGGCGAGCGCCACACGGTGCCACCAGTTGTCAAAGTCCAGCAGCAGGATGCCGCCGGCCGCCAGCACGCGGGTCATCTCCGCCAGCAGCGCCCGTTGTTCCGGCGGCGGCCACAAGTGCAGGAACCGCGTCGACACCACGAACGGAAACGTCCCGTCCGCGAACGGGAGGCTGAACGCGCTGCCGAGCGACCAGCGGGCTCGCAAACGCTGCGCCCCGAGCCGTTCCCGTGCGCGCACCAGCATCGCGCCGGTCAGATCGATGCTGGTCAGATCGAATCCCATCGAAGCGATCAGCGCGGTCGTCTGCCCGGTCCCCGCCGCCACCTCAAGCGCGCGGCCGCGCGGGTACGGGCCGAGCAATGCGGCCACCTCCTCTTGGTGCAGTTGCTGGAACACCAGTCCATACCGACCTCCGTACCGGGACCGGTCGTACAGCGCCGCTTCCTGTTCGTAGAAGCGCCGCCAGTCCGATTCACCCAACCGAGGCGCTGGGAGATGTGGTCCGACCCGAATCATGGCGCCACCGAAACCGTGTTGGCCTGAAACTCGCCCGACACCCCTTCGCGCCACTCGATGCCGAGGCGGTGAACCGAGACGGCTCCCAGCAGCACGCCGGTCGCAATGGTCACCACGCGATTGATCACTGGCACCGCGACCGCCGCCTCGCGCGGCACGCCAATCAGCGTCAGCAAGAACACCAGACTGATGTCGTACGCCCCAAATCCTGCGGGCATCAACGAGACAAAGCCGGCAAAGATGCTGATGGCCACGACGAAGGTCACGTTGAGCAGCGAGCAGTGGACGCCCAGTGTCGCCAGGATCAACGCGTGGCGGACGCCGTAGAGGACGATGTCGCCGGCCACGAGCCCTGAGTTGATGACGGCGATGCGGGCCGACAAAAGACGCAGACCTTGCGCCAGGCGCGCGGCAACCGCGAATCGGCACGACCCCAACCAATCCAGCCGCGCGGCCGCCACGACACCACCGGCGCCGACGCAGAGCGCGGCCAAGATGGCCGCGGGGCCGAGCCAATTCAGGTCGGGCATGAGAATGACCCCGCCAGCTAGCGCGACCAATGCCCAGGTGCCGTACGAGTAAACGGCGTCGCCGATCAAGATCGCGCTGGTCGTCGGCACATCGAGCTGAAGCACCCGCGTCGCCATGAAGACCCGCATCGGGACGCCGAGGCGAGCGGGGAGCAGATAGCTTCCCAACGCCGTCGCGGTCAGGCCGTGGTAAATCCTCGGGAGCGTGACGTTCGCCTGCCGCGCGCCAAGCAACACCCACCAGCGCAGCGGTTCGTTGACGAAGTGCAGCAGCGCGAGAGCAAAAATGCCGGCCCCCGCACCGAAGCTCCAGTGGCCACGAAAGAGACTCAGCGCGGCCGCCAGGTCGCGCCGGAACCACGCGGCCGCGCCCGCGACGCAGACGACGAGCAACACGGAGCGGAGCGCTCGAGCCCTCATCCCACTCCCTCGAACGCATACCGGCCCGGCTCAGGCCCTTCGGAAACCGTCGGCGCGAGGCGGCTCACCTCGTAGCAGATGTGCAGCGAATGCTTCTTGATTCCCGGCCAGGGTCGACAGCGCCGCAGCAGTCGCTCAGCGAAACCCCTCGCTCCGATCCGGTCCAAGACGAAGAGGATCGGAAACAGGACCGTGAAGAGGACGACACCGCTTCGACGTGCGACGCTACCGCCGGACTCGGCCACCAAGGATTCAATTTCCGGGTAGGCAAACAAATGGCCGTTGGTCCGAACCGAGTTGTCGACGAACCCGGCAATCTTCGCCAGCAGGGCCAGTGCTCCAAAGCCGGAATAGATGCGGGCCCCGCGCCGACTGGTCTCCACGATCACCAAACGACCCGCGGGCTTGAGCGCCCGAAGCGCGTCGCGCATCAATCGTTGCCGACTCGCCGGGCTCAGGTACATCAGGGCGGTGACCATGAGTATTAGATCAAACGATTCGGAACCGACCGGCAGTGCGGCGTTGAGATCGCTGACTACGGCGGCCCCTCCGGTTTCCTGCCGGTAGAGCCGCGCAAACGTGCGCGAGATGTCCATTCCGACGAGTTGAGCTTCTGGGCGCGCGTCGTGAAGCGCTCTCGAGAGGCGACCGTAGCCACAGCCAAGGTCCAGCACCCGGAAACGGGCGGACGGGGTCGACTGGTCGACGACACGCAGCACCTCCGCCACGTGCCAATCGTGTAGGTATTGGTTCAAGAGCGGCGGAAGGGACTTGAAGAGCACGCCGCGCGAGTCGGTCTGGAAGCTCCGCGCACGCTCTTCCCAGTCGATCCCAGAGCGACTATCAGGCAATACGTTCATTCCGTCTCGGCACGTGGCGGTGAGCGGCCCCTTGGTTGGTCGACCGGAAACGTCGTCTTGCTTCATCGGAACCAGCCCGCGGCGCCGGATCAGCGCCGTGTCACGCTCTCTCGCACCGCTTCGATCACATCGCGCACGTCGTGATCCGTCAGCTTGGCCGACAGCGGAAGCGACAACGTGGTGGCTCCGACCTCCTCGGCGTTCGGGAAATCGCCGTGCTGGTAGCCGAACTGCTGCGCGTAGTACGGGTGCAGATGCAGCGCCGTGTAGTGCACACCGGTGCCGATATTGCGCTGATAGAGGGCCTCCATGAGGGCATCCCGGTTCAGCGGACACCGGGGGGTGACGCGGATGGCGTACAGGTGCCGGGCGTGCCGCGTGTGCGACGCCGGCCCCGGGGGAGGAATGAGCGGCAGGTCCGCGAACGCCTCGCTGTACATATTCCAGATGCGCTCGCGCGTCGCGAGCCGCTCTTCCACTCGCTCGAGCTGGTGCAGACCGAAGGAGGCCTGAATGTCGGTCATGTTGTATTTGAAGCCCAACGCGACCACCTGGTAGTGCTTGTAGCCGGTGTCGGAGAACCGCGCCCAGGCGTCCTGCGACAAGCCGTGCAGCGCGCGAATCTTGATCTCGTCCGCCCAGTCGGCCCGCCGGGTGGCGACCATGCCGCCCTCGACCGTGGTCAGGTTTTTGGTGACGTAAAAGCTGAAGCAGGCGATGTCACCGAAGTGCCCCATGTGACGGCCCCGGTAGAGGGTTTCGATCGCGTGGGCCGCGTCCTCGACGACCAGCAAGCCACGCCGCCTGGCGATCTCGCACAGAGCGTCCATGTCAGCCGGACGCCCGTGAAAGTGTACGGGCAGGATCGCTTTGGTCCGCGGGGTGATTTTCTTCTCGACCTCCGCGGGATCGAGGGTCATGTCCGGCAGGCAGATGTCGGCAAACACCGGCCGCGCGCCGGCGTGGATGATGGCGTTGACGGTCGCACAGAAGGTCATGGGGGGCACGATGACCTCATCCCCGGGCCCGATCCCCGACGCCAGGATCGACAGGTGCAGCGCGGCGGTGCAGGAGCTGACGGCCACGCAGTGCTCGATGCCAAGGTACTCGGCGAACGCGTGCTCGAATTGACGCGTCTTGGGACCAGTGCCCACCCATCCGGAGCGAATCGAGTCGATGACCTCGTCGATCTCCTCCTGGCCGAACACCGGACTGCCGAAGACCAGAAAATCCTTCCTCATGCCTGATGCCTCATCTCCACCTCACCGTGGCGGATCCGTTGCAGCGGCCCCACGAGCACCCCGGCGGATTCGGCGAGATCGAACTCGCGCGCCGCGCGGGCCACTCCGTCGGCGAAGGCCTGCGTACCGTTGCGATCGATCGCGAGCATGGCCTCCGCAAGAGCGGTAGGGTTCTCTGGCGGGACAACGACTCCGGCCTCGTGCCGGCGCATGAGACGACCCATGTCACCGACATCGGTGACAATCAGCGGGCGCCCCATCTGCAACGCGTCGGAGTAGGCAATCGGAATGCTCTCGAGGCGCGAGGGGATGATCTGCACATCGCACGCGGCCAGGTGACTGACGACCACCGATTGGTCGGCAAAACCATCGATGCGGACGCGATCCCGCAGATCAGGTTGCACCGCCCGTTCACGCAGCTGGGCTTCCAAAGGCCCTCCTCCACGCATGACCAGCTCGCCCGTTCCGCCGCCCCGGATGTATCGCGCCATGGCCTCCAGCAGGACATCGACGCCTTTCACGGGCACATACCGGCCGACGAAGAAGAACAACGGACGCCCTCCCCCTGTCCGCACCGGCCCGGCCAAGCCCTTGTCGAGCACGCGGGTGGACGGAAGGAAGGCACAATCGCGACCGCACAACCGCTCCGTCATGGCAGCCAGATCGAGGCCGTCGGCGAAAATCGCCTCGCTCGCCGCCAGCGCCGCCTTGACCACGGTACGCAAGACCGGAATGCGGCCGAAGGTCCAGATGTCCGATCCGAGACACCAAGTGACGAAGGGGATGCCAAGAGCCCGTCGCAGGTGACGGGCCCACCAACCTCCGGGCACCGCCCACATCGCGATCGCGGCCTCCACGTCGCGCTCGCGGCAGAGGCGCTCGATGCGCCGCGGAACGCTCCAGGCCAGCGCCGCAATCCCTGGCCATTCGCGTGGGTCATACAGCTTGATCTGTGTCAGCGCCTTGTCTCCGCCCGGCCACGGCAGCCAGTGCACGGTGAATTCCGGCCACTCGCCTTTCGCCCCGATCCTGTTCGGCGTGGCCACGTTCACCTGATGTCCACTCCTGGACAGGACACGAGCCAAATCGGCCACAAAGAGGCCCGCCGCCGCCTGACCATCATCGCGGTCGAGAGGAAAAGAACTCGTCAGGATGAGGAGGTTCACCGCGCCCCTCACCAATGACACCGTATGCGATTTCGTCAAGCTGATTTTTTGCCTTCGGTTGTCCCCGCCGGTCGGATATAAGACGCCGATAGCCCCGGCATGAGGTCCGTCAGGTCCCCGACCTGGCTGGGGATAGACCATGACGCAACCCGCAGCAGCTCAAACCCTCATCGCTCGTATCGATCCGGACACCGATGCGGGCGTTCGCGCGGCCGCCCCCAGACCGCTGCGAACGATCCGCTGGATCAGTGGGCGGAACCTCTGGGCCCAACAGAACCGGAAGAGGGGGCAGGAGGCGAGGGCGGGACATCCCCCCGTCTGGTCAATCCAGCCCCGAGCGGAGGGCGCGTGGTGATGCTGGGGTTTGTCTTCGTGCTGGGGGCGGTGGTGGGCAGCTTTCTCAACGTCTGCATCCATCGGCTTCCGGGAGGCGAATCGATTGTCTTCCCTGCATCCCGCTGCCCGGCCTGCCGGACAGCGATTCGGCCCTTCGACAACATTCCCCTGCTGAGCTACTTGCTGCTGCGCGGCCGTTGCCGCGCCTGCGGCTCGTCGATCCCGATCCGTTATCCGCTGGTCGAGCTCATCACCGGCGCGGCGGCGGTCGCAAGTTTTCACCTGTGCGGCTGGTCGCCGCACTTCGCCGTCAGCTTCGCCTTCCTGTCCGCCCTCATCGTCATCACGTTCATCGATCTCGACCACCAGATCATTCCCAACGTCATCAGCATTCCGGGGATCGTCGTCGGTCTCGTCGCCGCCGTGGCCCTCGGCCAGCCGGATTGGCGTGCGTCGCTCGCCGGGCTCGCGCTCGGCGGGGGACTGCTCTGGATCGTGGCCGAAGGCTACTACCGGTTGACCGGACGCGAAGGAATGGGCGGAGGCGACGTCAAGCTGCTGGCGATGATCGGCGCCTTTCTCGGCTGGCGGGCGGTGCCGGTGACGCTGCTGCTGGCCTCCCTCACCGGAACCATTGTCGGCGCCTCCGTGATGCTCTTCCGCGGCGGTGACAGCCGCACCCCGATCCCTTTCGGGCCATTCCTCGCCGCGGGCGCGGCGTGCGCACTGTTCTTCGGCGAGCCGCTCATCCAATGGTACCTGGGTCTCTTCGCCCCGCCGGGCTGACCTGCATTTCCTATACGAGAAAGCTCCCGTACCCGGACGCGAAGGGCCGCTGCGGATCGTCCTGCCAGCCGACCACGCGGACGTGGGCGATGCGTTTTCCGAGCTTCACGACCTCGCCCCGCGCCGCGCAGTCCTTCGGCCCCGCCGTGCGCAGATAGTTCACATTGAACAGGACGTATCGCTTCTCGGCCATCGCCTCTGAATGAACGGTCAGAACAGGAGCCGCGGATGCGTAAGCTGGACTTCCGCCATGGCCAACCGCGAACCCCCGTGTCAAACACCGACGACCGACACGAAGCTCACGCACCGACCCGGCGCTCCGCCGAGGTTGTGCGTCATCCCGACCTTCGGGTTCTTGATCTGCCGCGGACCCGCCTCGCCGCGGAGCTGGAGCCACATCTCGTACATCATGCGCAGCCCGCTCGCACCGATCGGGTGGCCGAAGCTCTTCAGCCCACCGTCGGGATTGATCGGCTGCGGCCCGTCTCCGTCGAAGCGTCCGTCGAGCACGTCCTTCCAGGCCTGCCCGCGCGCCGAGAAGCCCATGTCCTCCATGAGAACCAGCTCGGTCGGCGTGAAGCAGTCGTGGACCTCGGCCATGCTGATCTCTTCGCGGGGGTCTTTCACCCCGGCCTGGTGGTAGGCGTCCTGCGCACTGGCAACGACCTCGGGGAAGGTCGTGAAGTCGTAGTCCTGGCTGTAGTAGCCGTGGGCGGGACCGGCCGCGAACGACAGCGCCTTGATGAAAATCGGATGCTTCGAGTACTTGTGCGCATCCTCGGCCCGGCAGAGGATCGCCGCCGCCGCGCCGTCGCTCACGCCTGAGCAGTCGAAGACACCGAGCATGCCGGCGACCGCAGGCGACTTGCAGATCGCCTCGATCGGCACCTCCTTGCGGAACTGCGCCTTCGGGTTCTTCGCCCCGTTCCTGTGGTTCTTCCACGCGATGCGGGCGAGCACCTGCTTCAGCTGCTCCTCGTCGACGCCGTACTTCTTGGCATACGCTGGCGCGAGCAGCGCGAACATCGCCGGCGCGGTCATGTTCGAACGCGTGCCATCGTTCGGCGGGCTGGTGATGACCAGGCCCGAGTAGCCGGAATCCTTCAGCTTCTCGACGCCGATCGCCATCACCAGGTCGTAGGCGCCGCTCGCCACCGCGTAGGCGGCGTTGCGCATCGCCTCGCTGCCGGTGGCGCACATGTTCTCGATGCGCGTGACCGGCTTGTACGGAAGCTTGAGCGCCTCGGAAAGCATGAGGCCCGACGTGCCGCTGCCCATGGTGCCGAGCCAGTAGGCATCGACCTGCTCGCCGTCGACGCCCGCCGAGCGGTAGGCCTCCTGGGCGGCATCGACCAGCAAATCCTCGGGGCCCTTGTCCCAGTGCTCGCCGAAGGCGGTACAGCCCATGCCGACGATGGCGACGCGATCCCTGATGCCGTTGCTTGCCATGTGTCCTTTCCTTTCCCTTAGCGCCCGGGACGGGCCTTCCAGAAGTAGTTGTGCACGCCCTGCACGGTGAACAGCCGTCGGAACGTCATCTCCAGGTGATTGCCGATCGCGACCTCCTTCGGGTCCACGTCGGTCAGTTCGCACGCGAAGCGCCCGCCACCCTCGTAGTCGACGAACGCCGCCACCACCGGCGGCTGCAGCGAGTACGCGAGGTGGTCGAGCGTGTACGTCGCGACCTGGCACGAGGTGTCGGCGAAGCGCTCGTCGCGCATCTGGTCGACCGCGCCGCACTTCACGCAGACCCGCTGCGGCGGCAGGTGGCCGGCGTGGCACTTCGCGCAGCGCGAGCCGACGAAGGCGAGCTTCCAGCGCTCATGCCGCCGCATCGGCGGCGCGGCCGGTCGCTCGGGGTCGGGGCGGCGCGGCGGTTCGAACGGCAGGATGCCGCGCCACTTGAGATACGTGTTGTAGGGGAGGTCGTTGCGCTTCGCCGCGATCCAGCGGTCGACCTTGCGCACCGGCGGCAAGCGCGTGATCGCGTCGGTCACTTCGAGGACGAGGGCATCGGCGCCGTCGGCCTCGCACACGACGAGGATCCGGTCGCCGGGCCTGGCCCCGTCCAGCGCGCGCGCCAACAGCAGCCCGGCGTGAGCGCAGCCCGCGCGGCCGACGCTCGCCGCAAGCGTGTCGGCGATCTGCTCGGGCTTGAGGCCGAGCGCCTTCGGCAGGCCCGCCATCGCGCGCGGGTTCGTGCCGTCGAGGATGACGGTCGTGAGCGTCGAGGGGTCGACACCCCCGGCCTGGAGGGCGCGCCGCGCCGCGTCGACGATCGCCGGCCCCATCATCTCGGCCGTAAAACGCTCCTCCCACTGCCGGGGGAAGCGGTCCTCGGGCAGCCGCCACGCGTCGAGAATCTCGATCGTGGCGGACGCGCGGCCGAGCACGCGGGCGATCGCCTCGCTGTCCGGTCCGGTGACGAATGCCGCCGCCGCGTCCCCCCCCTCGCTCTCGCGTCCGCCGCCGGGGCCGCCGATGACCAGATCGCTGGCACAGACGAGCGCGCGCTTGCCGGCCGCCGCGAGGTCGAGCCCGAGCAGCAGCGCCGCGAGGCCCATTCGCGACGAGCCACCGAGCGCAGCCGAGCTCACCGTCTCCGGCAGATCGAGCGCCGCCTGGATCGTCGCCGTGTCGAGCTTCTCGGCGTAGGCGGGACTGAGCGTCGCGAACAGGATCGCGTCGACCGCCACCCCGCCGCGGACCGCGTCCCGTCCCGCTTCGACGGCCATCGACACCGCGTCCTCGTCGAAGCTCGCCACCGCGCGCTCGCCCTTCCCCGCCCCGATCGCCGCCCGCGTGAGGCGGAAGTAGGGCACGTAGCTGCCGTACCGAACGATACCTGCCATGCGGACCTCCTGCTGTGAATCCCCGGCGCGGCTCAAGCACGCCCTCTGCTCATCGTATCCACCTACTCGATGATCGCGACCGTCTCAAGGAATCAGCCCGCATTTCCCAGCGCGGGCTTTCTTGTCCCATCAAGGCTAGAACGCCGTCGTTCGGACCAGGTGTTCGCGCTGCACGAGGTGCGCCACGTTGACGCCGGAATCGGCGGCCTGATGCGTGCCGCAGCCGTAGCCGCCGGCGTCGCAGCCGACAAAGAAGAGACCGCGCAGCGGCGCGCGTGCCGGCGGCTTGTGCCGCCTGCACTGCCCGACGATCTGACCGAGACCGATGCACTCGCCGCCCTGGCCCGGCAGGACGTGGTCGCGCGTCAGGGTCGAGACATGGCTGGTGCTGTAGCGCTCCTTCGCCTCCACGCATGCCTCGATGCCTGGCCAGAGGCGGGCGACCATTGCGTCGAGCTTGTTCCACAACGCCTCGGCGTAAGCGAGATCCGGATCGGGCGAGCACAAGGTACCGATCAGCGCGCACTGCTTGCCCGCGGGAGCGAGGCTACGATCGTAGACGGCAGGGACGACGTTGAAGACGACCAGCTCGTCGGGGATCTCTCCCGCCTTCAAGCAGCTCTTTGAGGACGTGCGCGAATTTGGAATCGAGACTCGGGCCGCCGCAGATGGGCCAGAACTCGTAGCGGAAGCCCTGCTTGGACATGGTGATGGCCTTGCCGCCGAGGATGGCGTTCTTGTCGACCAGCAGCGTCTTGATGCCGCGGCGCGCCAGCAACGCGGCGCACGTCGCGCCGCCGACTCCCGCACCCACAACGATGACGTCGTACCGCTCGTCGATGGATTCCTCCTCCCTCAGCCAGGATCGCATCCGAACCGGCCAGCAACTCCGTTGTCCGTCGGTGGGACCGCGCCGTCGAACCGCCATCACGATACCGGGTGCCAGGCCTCTCTTCCAGTGCGCCAAAAGACGGGGCGCGAACTGGGCGCCAACCGCCGCGACAACTGAGAGATCCCACGCCTTCGGCTTTCCGCTCCGCAGCGCCGGGGCGTTCGTGCGCCTCGCAACCGGGGTGGTTGACATTTATGTATATTTGTCATATAGATCTTTTTATCTTTATGATTCTGCCGCGATTGACGGATGTCTGGCGAACCCGGCGTGGGCTCTCTCTTCTCGAAGTGCTCGTCGGCCTGTCCGTGACCCTGATCGTCGCGGGAACCGGGGTTGTCCAGTATCGAACCATGCTGTCGGGATGGCAGTTGAACGCGGCGGCGCGGCAGGTGGTCATGGATCTCAAGCTGACGCGGACGCGCGCCATGAGCACCGAGGCGGACCACCGTCTCCGATTCGCAGACGGGGCGTTCAGCTACCAGCGGCAACGCAAGCTGCCGTCCGGAAGCTACGCGAACGACGGGCCGGCAATCGCACTGCCGGATGGCATCGCGGTCGCCGATTGCACTGCCGTCGGCTCCAGTGTCACGTTTCGGCCACGTGGCCAGGCGAGCACGTTCGGCACCATCACGCTGGCGAATGCGAACGGCGCCCAGCGACGGATCGTCGTTGATATCGTCGGCCGCATGCGAGTGCCGTGATGTCCGATACAACAGTTCTTCGGCGCCTACGGAGAATCCCGATGACGGCCTTCGGGGCTGGAAGACTGCTTCGGGTTGCGGCTGGTAACGGCGGGTTCGCGTTGATCGAGATCCTGATCGCGACGTTGATCTTCTCGATTGTGGCGCTCGGACTCACGCAGACAATCGTCTCCGCGCAGGAGGCCCGGCGGACGAGTGAGCGCTGGATGCGGGCGACGCAGCTCGCGGAGGAACTCATGGAGCGGGTCCGTGCCGGTGAGCGCGGGGGGCCCCCTGAGGTGATCGGGCTTTTCACTCGATCCTGGCGTGCGCAGGCATTCTCTGGGAACCTCGCCTTGAGCCGCATCGACGTGACGGTGACTTGGTCCGACCGGCGTCCGCAGCAGTTCGTGCTCTCAGCGCTCGTGCGCGGTGGCAGGTGACGCGTGTATGGGCAATCGGGGAACGTCCCTGGTCGAGTTGCTGGTCGGGATCCTCTTGTTGGGGGTCTTTGCCGTGGTCGTGCACCAGTTCTTCCGCACTGTGCTCCATGGGGTGCGGGTCTTGGAAGTCGCCAGCGAGGCGCAAGAGGCGGCGCGCATCGGCGTCCAGCAGATGGTGCGCGACCTGCGTGGAGCGGGATTCAGCCCAAATACACCGTTACCCGACGGGATTCGCCTCGCAACGGCCGATGCGGTGGAGGTCCAAAGTGATCTCAACGGAGACGGTGATACCGCCGATGCGAACGAGGTGGTCGGCTACAGCTTGAGCCGCAGCGCGCGCACACTCATGCGCATCCTGGGTCAGGCGCCGCCTCAGCCGATGATTCCCGATCTTGCGCCCGACGGTCTGGCGTTGGCCTATCTCGACGCGGACGGCATGCCGCTACCGATGGCGAACGGAAGGGTGGACGACGGCGATCGGGAACGAATTCGCCGCATTGACGTCATCCTCCGCATCGAGATTGCGCATCCAGACCCGGCATACCGGCAGCCGTTGCGGGCGTTGGAGACCGCCACCGTCGCCCTCCGGAATCGATGATGAAACGTGCACGCATCACCAGCGAAGCGGGAAACGCGCTCGTCACCACCCTCATCGTCACCGCGTCGGTCGCGCCACTCGGCGCGTTTGCCCTGATGCAGGCGCGTTTGGATCTGCTGCTGCAACACAATACGCGCGACGCGCTCGAGCTGTTCTATGTAGCCGAGTCTGGGTTGGAACACGCGCTCGCCGATCTGGCGCGGGATCCAGTCTTTGACCGCCTGCTGGCCGGCCCGGATGGGCGCGCGGGCACGGCAGACGATCGCGAGTTCCCCTTCCAGGCGCCGCCACCACCCGTCTTTCCCTCCGCTCCCCTGCGATACCAAGTGGAGGTCGAGCCACGCAGCCCAGGCTTGGTCGACATCATCGCGCGCGGATTCGGGAACGGCACCGCGGCGCACGCAGTCGCCGCCTCCGTCAGGCAGTCGGCGGTTCCGTTTGTACCGGCCGCCGTCTACTCGGCTGCCGAGCGCGTCACGGTGGCGCTGAACGAAGGCATTGGGATCTCGGGCTTCGATCGCAGCGGACAGCAGGACCCCCAGCCCGCACTTGCCCTGGCCACTGACGCTGCCACCGACGCGCTGCGCACGGGGCTGGATCCCGTGGCGGCCGCGCAACTGCGCGGCGCCGGCGGCACACCGAGCATAGGGACGGTATCGTTCCCAGCGGTTGAGACGCTGGCGGCCGCCTTCGCCGGCGATCCGAGCGCCCGCGTGATCGGACCCGCAATCGAGGGCCCGATCGGTTCCGGCGCAACCGTCTGCCCCGGCTCTCTCGAGGTCGGTAACGCCGAAGGTGATGGCGTCCTGATCGTTCATGGCAATCTCCAGGTCACGGGCCAGTTCAGCTTCTCCGGAGTACTCTTCGTCTTGGGCGACGTGATCTTCGACCGCGGCAGCGATGTGCACATCGTTGGGAGTATCCTCCAGGGATCCGGGCGTGGGCAACTCCACGGTCTCGGTATCGGCACGGTGGCCTACGACAGCCAAGTGGTTCAGCAGCTCGACCTCCAGTTTCCCGGGCGGCTGCCGCGGCGGGCCCTCGTGTCCGGCTGGCGAGAGCTCTCGTAGACAGGAAGGAGCTGCGCGTTCCCCAATCCTTTACAACCGAGCAGAATGTCGAGTATAGGTTTTCCCATAGCGACGGATGGACCGGCGGCCTGGGTAGCGCAACCGGGTGCTTTCACCCAAGGCCGCGCGAGCAGCACAAAGGTTGCAGCGCGTCTGCAACGGTGGAAGCCACTAATTGTTTGAGAGGCGATTCATCACTCGGTGAGCGTGGAATGCCCAAGAAGGTGCTCGTCGTCGAGGACGACATTGACAACCGCTGGGTGGTGTCCCGGCTGCTCTCGATCGCGGGCTACACCATCATCGAAGCCGAGGACGGGCAGCAGGCGCTCGAGAAGGCGCGCGCGGAGAAGCCAGATCTCATTCTGATGGATCTTGCCCTGCCCCGGCTCGATGGCTGGGAGGCGACGCGGCGACTGAAGGCCGACCCCGAGCTGCGGCACATACCGGTGCTGGCGTTGACGGCCTTCGCCTTGGAGGGCGACGAACAAAAGGCGCGCGCGGCGGGTTGCGACGCCTACATCACCAAGCCGGTCCGGTCCGTGACCATCCGAGAGATGGTCCGAAAGTACGCTGGCAGCTGAAGAGCAGGCCGCACAGTCCATCGATTCGGGACCCATGACGACCAAGGTCCTCGTGGTCGAGGATAATCGGGACAGCGCCGCGATCCTGCGCAGCATCCTCGAAAACAACGGGTGCCACGTCGACGTCGCCGAGGACGGAGCAGAGGCGCTGGAGCGACTGGCGGCCGCGCTCCCCGACGTGATGCTGCTCGACATCATGATGCCGGGCCTGAGCGGCCTCGACGTGCTCGACTCGATCCGCCGGGACCATCGCACCTCCCGGCTCCCCGTGATACTGGTGACGGCCAAGACGCTGGATGACGATGTGATGGGTGGGTATCAGTGCGGCGCCGACTACTACATCACCAAGCCGTTCACTGCGAAACAGCTGCTGTACGGCCTGCGGCTGGTGCTCGGTGAATCCCGACTACCCGCACGCCCTCGCGGCAAGGAGAACGAAGATCTTGCCTGAGGCGAGCGGTTCCCTGGTCGCGTTCGAAGGAACCGAGGGCGCCGGCAAGTCAACCCAGATCGGTTTGGCGTCCGCGGCGCTGCAGGGGGAGGGGTTTGAGATCGTCACCACGTCCGAGCCTGGCGGGACGCGGCTGGGTGGTGCCATTCGTCACCTGTTGCTGCATCAACGCGACGCGATTCCGACCGCACTGGCGGAGCTGTTTCTGTACCTGGCGGATCGCGCGCAGCACGTCAGCGAGGTGATCCGGCCTGCGCTCGCCGCCGGCCGTGTCGTGCTCACCGATCGTTTTTCCGCTTCGACGATCGCTTACCAAAGCTACGGCCGCGGACTCGATCTCGCCGCGGTCACGCAGGCCGACGCGTGGGCACGGCAGGGCGTGGCGCCGCGCCTGACCATTCTGCTCGACTGCCCCGTGCATCTGGGGTTGCAGCGCGCGCGCGGAGACGACCGATTCCACAGCGAGGAGACCCCGTTTCACGAGCGCGTCCGTCATGGGTTTCACACGTTGGCGGCCGCCGACACCACCCGCTGGTCGATCATCGACGCGACCCAACCCGCCGCGGCCGTCCACGACCAGGTCATGCGGACGCTGCGCCAGCACCTGCCCGCCTCATGAGCCTTCTCCCCATCTTCGGCCACGATCACGTCCTCACCCGCCTCTTCGAGGCGCTCGATCGCGACCGTCTGGCTCACGCGCTCCTGTTCAGCGGTCCGGTGGGCGTGGGCAAATCACTCGTTGCGCAGCATCTGGCCGCGCGCATCTTCTGCACGAGCCCGGCGCCCGGACCGTGCGGCGAATGTGACGGCTGCATCCAGCTCGCGGCGGGAACGCACCCGGACTTTCTCATGATCACCCTGCCGCCGGGGAAAAAGGAGATCGGTATCGATCTCGCCCGCCATCTCAAGCGGTTCGTTCACCAGCAAGCGGTGAGGGCTTCGCGCAAGTTCGTGATCGTCGATGACGCCGACCGGCTGTCGCTCGCGGCGCAGAATGCGATGTTGAAGACCCTGGAAGAGCCCCCGCCACATTCCCTGCTCGTGCTCATCACCAGTACCCCGCAGTCGCTGCTGGCAACCGTGCGCTCGCGGTGCCAGCCTGTCCGCTTCGCACCGCTCACACCGGATCACGTCGCGGCGGTCTTGCAGCAGCAGAGTGACCTCGATGAAGCGGCGGCCAGACGGCTCGCAGCCGCCGCCGACGGCAGTCCCGGGCGAGCCCTCCAGCTGCGTGATCTGCTTCGCCGTGACGAGCTCGAGCGACTGGGAACCCTGCTTGCGGATCTGGACATCGACCGGTATGTATCGATCGTGCGTCTTGCGAAGGCACTCGCTGGGAGTGAGCAGGAAATGGTCACCCGGCTCGAATGGCTGCAGTCGTGGTATGGGAACCGCGCGGCGGGGGCGATCCGTGGTCGGCCCGTCCCTCCGGAGCCGGCCGCTCACAGCGATGTTCGCGGCGCGATCGATCCCGCAGAAGCAGTGCAAGCCGCAACCGCCATCGGCGAAGCCCTGCGCACCCTGCAGCGGCGCAATCCCAATCGACCGCTGTTGGCCGAGGCGTTGGCGCTGCGGCTGGCCGGCTGCTGATCCCACGTCATGGAGAACGATGCCGGTAACGTTTCCCCCGTGCCCACGGTCTCCGTCGTCGGCGTGAAGTTTCGACCGACGGGCGCGATCCATCAGTTCGACGCCGGGGGGCTTGCGCTCCGCTGCGGGGACCGCGTGGTGGTGAAGAGCGATCGGGGAACGAGCCTCGGGACCGTCACCGGCGCCCCAGAACCCATTCCGGCCACTAGTCTGTCCGCCGGTCTGCCCCGCATCATCAAGAAAGCCGACCCGCGCGACCTGGCGCGAGACGATGCCAGTCAGCAGCGCGCCCGGGAAGCACAGCGGATCTGTCTGCATCGAATCCGGGAGCGGAACCTGCCCATGAAGTTGGTCAAGGCCGAATGCCTGCTCGATGCCTCGAAAACCGTCTTCTACTTCTTCGCGGAAGATCGGGTCGATTTTCGCGACCTGGTGCGTGACCTGTCGCAAGTGCTTCACACGCGGGTCGAGATGAAGCAGATCGGCTCGCGCGACGAGACCAAGTTCATCGGCGGGCTCGGGCCATGCGGGCGCGAGCTCTGTTGCTCGAGCTGGCTGCGGGAGTTCAAGCCGGTATCGGTGAAGATGGCGAAGGACCAGAGTCTGTCCCTCAACCCGTCCAAGCTCGCGGGCATGTGTGGGCGGCTCAAGTGTTGCCTGCGTTACGAGTACGATACGTATCTGGCGCTCGGACGGGCGCTGCCCGCGGTCGGAAAGCCGGTCGAGTCTGTCAATGGCAACGGCGTGGTGACCCGGCACAACCTGCTGAAGCAGACGGTGATGATTCGCCGCGAGGATGGGGTCGAGGTCGAAGCCTCCCTCGAGGACCTGGTCCGGAAGAAAGCGGACTGACGCTCGGTCCCGACACCCTACCGCTGATGCGTCCCTTCTACATCACCACGCCGATTTACTACATCAACGCCGAGCCGCACCTGGGCCATACGTACACCACCGTGCTGGCCGACACGCTGGCGCGTTTCTACCGGGAACGCGGGCATCCGACCTTCTTCCTGACGGGCACTGACGAGCATGGCGACAAGATCGCCCAGGCCGCTGCGGCCGCGGGCGTGTCGCCGCAGGAGCATGCCGATCGGTTGAGCCGGCTCTTCCGTGACACCTGGGACGCCTGCGGCATCCGCTACGATCACTTCATCCGGACCACGGACAGCGCACACCGCCGCGTCGTGCAGGACTTCTGCAGTCGCCTGCACGCAGCCGGAGACATCTACTTCGGCGCCTACCGCGGGCTGTACTGCGTCGGCTGCGAACGCCTGCTCACCGAGAAGGAGCTCGTCGACGGCCGTTGCCCGGATCATCTCGTTCCGCCGACTCCGGTCGACGAACCGAACTATTTCTTTCGCATGAGCAGGTATCAGCAGCCGCTCATCGAGCATCTCGAGAAGCATCCGGACACCATCGTGCCGGCGCAGTACCGCCACGAGGTGCTGGCGTTGCTGCGCGGCGAGGTGCTGAGCGACCTGTGCATCTCGCGGCCGCGGAGCCGCTTGACGTGGGGCATCGAGCTGCCGTTCGATCGCGACTACGTGGCCTATGTGTGGGTCGATGCGCTGGTCAACTACGTCAGCGCCCTCAAGGCACGGGGCGAGGACTGTTTCAACACCTTCTGGCCATATGCCGAGCATCTGATTGCCAAGGACATCCTCAAGCAGCACGGCATCTTCTGGTCGACGATGCTCATGGCTGCCGGCTTGCCGCTCTTTCGCCAGCTGCACGTGCATGGCTACTGGACGCGTGGCGCGAGCAAAATGTCGAAGAGCCTCGGCAACGTCATCCGCCCGCTCGAAATGAAGCAGCGCTTCGGCATGGACGCCTTTCGCTACTTCCTTTTGCGCGAGATGGCGTTCGGTCAGGACGCGATGTTCAGCGAGGATGCGTTCATCACCCGGGTCAATGCCGATCTCGCCAACAACTTCGGCAACCTCGTCAGCCGCACGTTGGCCATGCAGCAGCGCTACTTCTCCGGAACGGTCCAGCCGCTCGGCACATGGACAAGAGAGGACACGGAGCTTGCCGCGGCCTTTGCCGCCGCGATTGAGGACATGCCGGTCTTCACCGAGCAGTTCGCTTTTCACCGCGCCCTCGAATCCCTCTGGCGCGCGATCGACCACGCGAACAAGTACATCGTCACCACCGGCCCGTTCACGCTCGCCAAGGATCCGGCGCAGCGGCCACGGGTCGGAGCAATCCTGCATCACCTGCTCGAGGGGCTGTACGTCACGGGGGTTTCGCTCAAGCCTTTTCTGCCCGAGACCGCCGTGCGCCTGCTCGGGCTCCTCAACCTCCCAGCCGAGTCGTCGCTCTCCCCGCCATGGCATTGGGGCAGCGCGCTTCCACCCGGCCACCAAACCGGGAAGCCGGAGATCCTCTTTCCACGAATCGAGACGAAAGCTGCGGAGGTCTGACGCCAGCGCGCACTGGTGTGGCGGGTCGGCCCCCCACTCCCGCCCTCCCTGCGGCCGATTCCGGCAGTGGGAGAGGCAGACAGAATACGATAGGGCAGGCCCCGGTCTGAAACCACAGGCGATCCCGTCATGTCTTGGAAGCCGGTCACCGATCTCGAAGCCCTCCCCCGCACGCCCACCGGCCTGACACTCATCGACTCACATTGCCATCTGGACGGCGCCGAGTTCGACGCCGATCGCCAGGCGGTCCTCGCGCGTGCGGCAGCCGTTGGTGTCGGCGCGATGGTCACGATTGGCGCCGGGGGCTCGATGGAATCGAACCGGCGCGCCGTCGTGCTCGCGCGGACCTTCCCCGTCGTCTTCGCCACCGTCGGCATCCACCCGCACGACGCCAGCATCATGACCGACGAGAGCATCGATACGCTCCGCACGATGGCGCGCGAACCGAAGGTCGTCGCGATCGGCGAAACCGGGCTGGACTACCACTACGACCACTCCCCTCGGCCGCAGCAGCGGGAAGCCTTTCGCCGCTTCGTTCAACTCGCCCGGGAGCTTGGCCAGCCTCTCATCGTACACCTGCGCCAAGCCGACGACGATGCGCTCGCGATCCTCCGCGAAGAGCACGCCGGTGAGGTGGGCGGCGTGATCCACTGCTTCTCCAGCGACGCACGCGCGGCGCGGGCCTTTCTCGACCTCGGCTTCTTCCTTTCCTTTAGCGGTATCATCACGTTCAAGACGGCGGAGCCGGTGCGGGAAGCGGCTCGGATCACCCCCGCCGACCGGCTGCTCGTCGAAACCGACGCACCGTATCTGGCGCCGATCCCGTATCGAGGACGTCGCAACGAGCCGGCGCTGGTCGTGCAAACCGCCGCGGTCCTAGCCGACATCCGCGGCGAGTCCTTCGAGGCCGTCACGGCCAACACTCGGGAGAACACGCGCCGGCTGCTTCGGCTCCCGTGACCACCGCGACCATCCACGCTCCGTAACGCCCCGCGCGATCCGAACGCGCGGTGGCTCCGCCCCGGTTGTCTGCAGCCGAGCTCTACGCCGCCTCTTGCGCTCGGCTGCGGATGAGGCGCAACACCTCGCGTAGCTCGTCCTGCGTGCAGGGCTTGGCGAGTATCGGCTGCGCCGGCAACTGCTGCCGGAGGCGGCTTTCGCTGCGCCACACCCCACCGGTCACAAACACGACTCGTCGCGCCAGCTCGGGCCGCAGGTGGGAGAGTTCGGCGTACACCTCCGGGCCCGACAGATCGGGCAGGCGCACGTCGAGAAAGACGACCTCCCAGAACCCGGCCTGCAACTGTTGCAGCGCATCTCGCCCCGTCGATACCCGATCAACGAGAAATCCTTCCTTCTCCAACATGTCCGCCAGGGCCTGCGCCACGTCGGGATCGTCGTCGACGAGCAGCGCGGACTGACCGGCCCCTCGCTCTTGCCGCGCGGCGATCGGCAACAGCAACGTGAACGTGGTGCCGTGATCCACCTCGCTCTCCACCCGGAGATCGCCGCCGTGCGCGTGAGCGATGGCGTAGCTCACACTGAGTCCAAGACCGGTGCCTTCGGGCTTCGTGGAAAAGAACGGATCGAAGATGCGCGGCAGCACGGCGGGCGGGATTCCGGGCCCGTTGTCCGTCACCCGCACCGCCAGCCGATCGTCGACCCCGAAAACCGACACGGAGAGTCGGGCGGATTGACGGGCGTTGAGCGCCTGCAACGCGTTGTGGAACAGGTTGAGCAGCACCTGTTGCACCTGCTGGCGGTCGGCCGTCGCCGGGGGGAGATCCGGGTCGTACTGCGTGTCGAGGCGCACCGACTGCAGGTCATGCCGAAGCAGGTCGAGCGTCTCGGCCGTCACGCCCGCCAGGTCGACGGGCTCCAGGCGGAGGGGACGGGGTCGCGCAAATCCGACCACGCCCTGCACGATCTCCGCGATTCGCCGCGCCTGACGGTCGACGTGCTTGAGCGCGCTGCGGAGCTGGGCTTCGCCCAGGTCTTCGGCACCTTCGATCTGTCCAAAAATGGCGGTCAGCGCATTGTTGACTTCGTGCGCGATCCCGGCCGCCATCTCGCCGACGGCAGCCAGCCGGTCAGCACGCTGCAGTTGTTCCTGAAGCACCCTTTGGGCTGAGACGTCCTCAACGATTGCCACTGCCCCCTGGATGCGGCCGTCATCGTCGCGAATCAGACTGGTATTGACCACGAGCGGAATTGGCGTGCCATCCTTGCGGTGGGCCGTCACCTCCGCTCGCCAGCCATGTCGGCGCGCCTCCCGTCGGGTGTCCGCCATCCAATCCTCGCTCGAACCGGAGAGTTCGATGGCGTCGTGCCCGATGACCTCGTCGCGCTCGTAGCCGAAGGTGCGGAGGAAGGCTTCATTGGCGAAGATGACACGGCGCTGCGCGTCGGTGATCACGACCGCCTCCTGGGTACTCTCCACGGCGCGAGCAAGGCGGCGGCTCTCCTCGATAAGCCGCGCCCGTTCGAGCGCCACCGCGGTCTGCCGCGCGATCCCGTCGGCAAGCGTGAGGTCCCGCTGGGTGAACGGCCGCCCGGGACTCTGCCGCGCAAACCTCATGACACCGTAGAAATGCTCGCCGCTGATCAGCGGGGCGATGAGCAGTACTGGCCCGTCCGCCCCCGGCTCATCACTGTCGCGGGAGACCCGTACGACCCCGCAGCGACCGAGCCGGCGCACCCATTCGAAATCCTTCACGGCCTCCGGCGTCAGTGGCGGTCCCGGGAAGTGCTGGTCCTCCGACGGCGCGCTCCCCGCGGCGGCGACCTCCCGGTAGGTCCCGCTGTCTTCGCTCCACAAGGCGATGACGCAATCGTCCACCAGCAGACTCTGCGGAGCGATCTCCACCACCTTCTCGAAAATCTCCTCCAAGCGCGTCAGCCGGCTGACGGTCTCGCTGACCGTCAGCAACGCGTTCGCCACGGCCGTCGAGGCCGCGTCGCTGTCGAGGCGATTCGGGAGTCGCGGTGGAAGCACCGGACGGCGTTCGGCAGCGGTGACGACGTAGCGCAGCCACGCGATCGCCAACGGCCCGATGATCAGCAGGCAGAGCAGCGCGACTCGAACCGCACCGTACACCGTCACCGGGGGAACCTCGTACAGGCGGACCAGCGGAAGGATGTTCGCCCGCCCCAGCCCGACCATCGCAGTCAGCATGACACCGGTGGCGAGCAGCGACAGCCACGCGATCCGGGCGTTGAAGACCATGACGTAGATGATCGCCTTCACCGGAAACAGCAGTAACAGCGGACTGGCGAGACCGCCGGATGCCGCAAGCGGCCACATGAGGGGCACGACGTTCACCGCGACGTCGAGCACAAAGAGCGGCATCGAGGCGCGCCCGGCGCGGTAGTAGAGCGTGACCACCAGGTTGAGCGTCAGGTAGGTCACGAACGCGACCGGGACGACCCAGAATTCTACCGGCGCCGTGCCGAGGAAGAATTCATTGAACAGCAGCCAGGCCGCGAGGCCGTCCAGTACCCGGATAACCAGCAGCGCGGTGGCGGCGTGGATCACTCGCTCGCGCCTCAGGCCGACGGAGAGGTCCCACGACACTCGTGGCATAACTCCCTCTGTACTGCCCGTGGCGGGCCGGGGCAAGCGAACTCAGTTCAGGCTGCGGTCAGTGCGCGGGCCAAGCTATTTTTTTGCGGCACCGCAGGGCTTGTAGCCCTCAGGTAGCATGTACAGTGCGTAGAAGTCCGCTTTGCGATCTGGCCGCATCGTGCGCACGCCGAGGTCCAGTTGCACGGGATTCCCCTTCCGCTCGACCGTGGCCCCCAGGAGCAACCGAAACATCCCCTTATCGGTCGTTCGGGTTCGGACCGTCCACGTGTTCGGCAAGAACAGCTTGACGAACTTGCCCTTCACGGGTTCGCCCTTCTCGTCCTTGAGGTATCCCGTGAACACCAAGTCGTACGCGTAGCCGATCCGCGTTCCGAAATTCGCGTCGAGCAAGCACTGGCCACACGGAGCGTTGTGCTCAAAGCCCGACTCAACCCCACTCGCGCACTTCGATCCCTTCTTCTGATCCTTGCACTCACTGCAGTCGAGAATGACGGCAATCGTCTTCCCTCCGGGATCTTTCAGGACGTCCTGCGTCGCCGCCACCGGCCCGGACAGTAGAATGCCGATCAGGATTACTGCCAATTCCCTCATCGAAAAACCCCACAACTCGTCGTTCGCGCCACCGCTGCCGATTTGACCAGCATTGAGAACGAGCGCAGCGCTCCCTATACTGCAGCTCTCGAACAGACTCAACGGGCGCAGCCCGCCAAAGGCAGACATGAGCACATCAAACGCAGCGGCAATCGAGGACGCCGCCGTACGCATCGTCCGCGCGCGCTTCGTCGTGGCGATGACCGGCGCCGGCATGTCGGTCGAAAGCGGGATCCCCCCGTTTCGGGGGCCCGGCGGCTTGTGGACCAAGTACGGCGAACCGCCGATGAATGGGTATCAGGAGTTCCTGGCAAATCCGCGGCGTGCCTGGGAAGAGCGTTTGAACCCGAGTGGGCCAATGCGCGAGCTCTGGGAGACCCTCCAGCGGGCGCGGCCCAATCCCGGCCACCTGGCCTTGGCAGAGCTGGAGCGCATCGGCGTGCTCCGCTGCCTCGTGACTCAGAACGTCGACGACTTGCATCGAGCCGCGGGCAGCGTGGAGGTTGCGGAGATTCACGGCAACTACCGGCTCGTGCGCTGCATCGAATGCACCTACCGGTGCCCACGGGAGGCCGTCGCGCTCGAGGAGATCCCCCCGCGCTGTCCCCAGTGTCAGGGGATCATGAAGAGCGACACCGTTTCCTTCGGCGAACCGATCCCGGCAGACGTGCTGGCCCGCTGTTACGAAGTCACCGAGCAGTGCGACTGCATGATCGTCGCCGGCACGTCGGCCACGGTGTATCCCGCAGCGCAGTTCCCCTTGTCGGTCCATCAGCAAGGCGGCCACCTCATCGAGGTGAATCCGTATGAAAGTGAGCTGACCGGGTTCTGCGCGGTCAGCATCCGCGCCCCGGCCGGAGAGGCGCTGCCGCTCTTGACCGCCCGCGTCCGGGCCCTGCGTTGCGCTGAGACGTGATCAACCGCGTCCTCCCTATGGGCTCGCGCGCCCCGCGCCCTACCCCGTTGCCGCCCTTCGACGGAGCTCAGGATCGCGGCGCCGAGAGGGACGAAGGCTTCCCATCCCCGCTTGCATTCCATCGCATCGCTCGATCCGCCCTGAGCCTGAAGGGCATCCGCATGGCTTGTCAGCAGCCTGCGACGCAGAGGCCGCGCACCGACGCGCGATGACGCCACGATTTGTGGGGCCACGACCACTCGCCGTGGCCTGCGGCGTGCTGGTCGTCGCGCTCGCTCTGACGTATCGGCTCGGATCGCCGCCGCTCTTCGACGACCCGAACGATGCGCAATACGCCGAGGTCGCGCGCGAGATGGTCGAGAGCGGAGAGTGGATCAGTCCGCAGCTCAATTACGTTCTGTTCCTCAACAAGCCGCCCTTGCTGTACTGGATGATCGCCGTTTCCTATGCGATCTGCGGCGTTCAGGAGGCCGCGGCACGGCTGCCCGGCACGTTGATGACCCTACTGACCGTGGTCCTCGTCTACTACCTGGGCCGGGAGCTTTCGGACGCAACCACCGGGCTCTTGGCCGCCACGGTGTACGCCGGTATGGCCGGCACGATTCTCGAAGCGCGCTTCGTGCGGCCTGACGTGTTGCTGACGGCGTCCACGACCGCAGCGATACTGGCGGCCGCCGTCTTGTGGCGAACGCCCGGACGGTCCCGGCGGGCAGCGTGTATTGCGCTGTACGTCGCGCTCGCCGTCGGCGTGATGGCCAAGGGGATCGTGGGGGTCGTGTTACCCGGGGTCCCAATCGCGCTCGCCCTGCTCGTCGAACGCCGCGCCGATCTTCTCGCTCGCCTGGCCGCCCCGCGTCATTGGCTCTGGTTCGTGTTGCTGGTGGTCCCGTGGCACGTGGTGGCCGCGTTGCGCCACCCCGGTTTTCTCTGGGATTACGTCGTCAACCAACACCTCCTCTTCTTCTTCGACCAGAAGCTCCCCCGCGACTCTGTTCCGGTGAGCCTCTCGGTGTTCTGGGCAGCGTTTCTCCTGCGCATGTTCCCGTGGACCCTTTTTCTCCCACTGGCGCTCGTCCGCTTCACGACGGCAGGCCGTAACGCGCGTCCCGTGGCACTCCTCCTCCTCGCGTGGGGAGGGACCGTCCTGGCCTTCTTCTCGGCGGCATCGTCACGGCTCGAGCACTATGCGCTGCCCGCCCTTCCGGCTGTCGCACTCCTCATTGGGTCTCTCCTGCGCCACTGGAGCGACGTGGATCGCGCGTGGCAACGGTTGCTGCGCGCCCACCTCGCGCCCCTGTTGGGGATTGCCATCGCCGGCCTGTGGTGGGTTCCAACCGCGTTGACACAGGTCGACATGCTCAGCGCGGCCGGTCAGCTCTCCTCGATCGCGCGGCTGTTCTTCGGTGTGCTGGCGATCGCCTCGGCCATTGCGCTCATGGTCGTGCGACGCTACCCGATGGCGCCTGCCCCGCTGCTCAGCGGAGCGATTCTCGCCCTGACCCCCGTCATGCACTGGGGGATGGCTCAGCTTGCCCCCAGCAATTCCAGTGCTCCGATCGCAGCGATGCTGCAGGCGGCGGGCGCTGACGGCGCCGAGATCGTGTTCGAGGCGCCAGTCGAGTACCAGCAGTGTGCCGGACTCAATTTCTACTTGCGCCGGAAGCTCGCCATTCTGCGACCCGCGGGGTTTGTCGATCCCACGTACCTGAGACCGCATGCGGATCAACTCTTCATCGATCGCACCCGGCTGGCGCAAATGTGGCAAACGGAACGGGTGCTGTTCGTGAGCGATCCGCTGGCGCCACCTTCCCGATCGCTTGCGGCCGTCATCCCCGGTCCGTTCTCGATCGTCGGCCGCTCCGGAACACGCTGGGTTCTGCGCAATCGGATTCCGTAAGATCCCAAGACCCCGGACCGAGGAAACGTTTGCGCTCGTGAGCGCCCGCCGTATAGTGGAGCGTCAATGCCGTTGGAGTTCCGGAGAGATAACGGCCGTCTGGTTTGGATCCGCAACCCGTTCACGAACACGGTCACGTACTTCACCGATGTGCATCGGAAGCGGAGCGGGTTCCGACGCCACCTCACCGACCGCGCGGCTCCCGACCCCGTGGCAACCCACGATCCGCCGGTGCCGGACCCGCGTGAACTCGAAGCGGTTCAGCGGGAATGCCCTTTTTGTCCCGGCAATGAGCACATGACGCCGGCCGAGATCCTGCGTGTTCTGCCAACCGAGGTGGAAGGGTCAACCCACACCCGGAGCCCGTGGCTGATTCGGGTGTTTCACAACCTCATCCCCCGCATCCCGGAATGCTGCACCGGCGGCCGCAACGAATCGTATGTCGTGGTCGAAGATCCGCGACACTTCCACGATGCGGCGCGGCATCATGAGGACCTGCTGCACACCGGGCTGCTGCCAGCAGCCCAGGTGGCGGCCATCTTGCGGACCAACGTGGAGGTCGCACGCCTGGGGTACTCGAACCCTGCCGTCAAGGCGGTGCTCATCCGGAAGAACCAGGGCCGCGAGTCAGGCGCCTCGCAACCGCACGTCCACAGCCAGGTCATCGGCAGCGACCGGCCGTTCCAACCGATTCAGCAGGAACAGGAACGGCTCGCCGGCGAAACCGGCCTCTGGCGAGAGATCCTCTCCTTCGTCGACGGGGAAGGGTTCGTCATCGGCCGGCGCGGCGGATGCGTGCTGTACTTCTGCCCGTTTGGCGCATTTCCGCGAAGCTACGAGATCGTCTGCCACGACGTGTCGGCACGAATCACGGAGGTGGGGAAGCCGCTGCTCGAGGACTTCGCCTTTCTCTTGCATCAGGCACTCCGCATCCTCGAGCCGCTGCCGTTGGATTATGAAATCCACGACGGTCCCGGCGTGCCGCTGCACGCGCACGTGAGCGCCCGCCAGTTCCCCTACTCGAACATTGGCGGCACCCTGAACCTGCCCAGCAGCCTGCTCCGAGGCGTCGTTCCCGAACCCCCTCCGGCAGGGCGCTGACCCGCCGGAGGGGGTCTCACCGACAGCGGGACGACGCTCGCGGAACCAGACCGCTGGCGCGATTGACAAGCGCAGTGGCGTCGCATACAAGGCTGTCGGGCGTTGTGAGGGAAGGGACGTTGACGGTGGGGACTGCGCCCGGCTAGAAGTAGGGTAAACAAACGGGCAGCTTCCGCGCGCCCGAGATTTAAAAAAAAGGAGGACAGGTAATGGCAGTAGCGGATCAGGTAAAGGAGATCTTCAGCGCAATGCCGACGCAGTTCAACGCTGACGCGGCAAAGGGAATGAACTCGGTCATCCAGTTCAAACTCAGTGGCGACGGTGGCGGCGAGTACTACGTGGAGATCAAGGATGGGGCCTGCAAGGTGGGCGAGGGCGCCCATGCGTCACCGAACATGACGATGAGCATGGCGGCGTCGGACTACGTCGACATGATCACGGGCAAGCTGAATGGCCAGATGGCCTTCATGAGCGGCAAGCTCAAAATCGCTGGCGACATGAGCCTGGCGATGAAGATGCAGACCCTCTTCAAGCGGGCGTAACGTTTCGAAACAGTCCGGGCAGCGGAGGTGCTGAGGCTTCGGCTTCGCACCTCCGCTGTGTTTTTGGGGCCGCGATGCGGCACCACCGGAGCGCGCGCCGGTTCGGCGTGCCCTCAGTGATCCGCCGCGGCGGACTTCTCGGTCCGTCGCTTGCGCATCGTGGAAAAGAAATCGCTCGCCTCTCGCATGAGCCGCTTCCGTTCGTCGCGGCTCCGCACCATCTTCTTCACCGCCTTGAAGACATACTGCGGCCGGAAGTAGTAGCGCCGGTAGAAACGTTCGACCGCGTCGAACATCTCCTCGGCGCTGAGGCCGGGATAGCTGATGGTGCACTTCTGATAGCCGGCCTCGTCGTTGTAGACGGACTGGAGTAGAAAGCCCTGGTCCTGCACGTACTGGTAGAAATGCGTGCCCGGATACGGCGACGCAAGTGAGACCTGGAGCGTCTCCGGGTTCATCTCGCGAGCGAAGCGAATCGTCTCTTCGATGGTCTCTTTCGTCTCCCCCGGCAGGCCGACGATGAACGTGCCGTGAATCAGAATCCCGATGTCGTGACAGTCTTTCGTGAAGCGGCGCGCCCGTTCCGTCGAGACGCCCTTCTTGATGTTCTTGAGAATCTGATCATTCCCGGACTCGTAGCCGACGACGAACAATCGCAAGCCCCCGTCCTTCAAGACCTTCAGGGTGTCGCGATCGACGTTGGCGCGTGCATTCGTTGACCAGCACAGGCCCAGGGGCCTCATCAACTGCGCAATCTCTCGCGCGCGCGGCGGGTCGGCCGTGAAGGTGTCGTCGTCGAAGAAAACTTCCTTCATCTGCGGAAACAGCCGGGGCATCTCCCGCACCTCGTCCACGACGTTCCCGGGACTTCGCACCCGGTACGAGTGCCCGGTGGTCACCTGTGGCCACAGGCAAAAGGTGCAGCGCGCCGGGCAACCCCGGCCGGTGTACAGCGACACGTACGGGTAGTGGCAATAGGGACTGTTGTACCTTAGGTAGTCGAGGTCACGGTGGTAGACGGAGGTCACGAACGGCAGCCGATCGAGTTCTTGATTCGTCAACGGTGGGCGGTCCGGATTGTGCGTGATTGCACCGTGACGGCGGAAGCTGATCCCCTTGACGTCCGCCCAATCGCGCCCCTCGCTCACCTCCTTGACAGGGAAGTCGAACTCCTTGCGCGCGACGAAATCGATGGCGGCCGATGCCTCGAGCGACTTCTGCGGCTCTGCCGTGACGTGCCCGCCAACGAAGCCGACGACGCATCGGGGGTTGGCTTGCTTGATCCGCTCGGCGGTGCGGACATCGAGCCGGAACGACGGCGTGCTGGTATGCAGGACGACGAGATCACACTCGGCCGCCGCAGTCACCGCCGCCGCCTGATCGACCCCGTGCGGCGGCGCATCCAAGACCCGCGCGCCAGGGATCATCCCAGCCGGGTAGCACAGCCACGTCGGGTACCAGAACGACCACACCTCTCGCCTGGCTTGATACCGGGACCCGGCCCCGCCATCGAAGTCCTCGTAGGATGGTGGGTTGAGAAAAAGTGTTTTCATCTGCCTCGGCCCCTCAGCAGCTTGTCGTGCGACCTTATCCGCCGGACTGGGGCGGCGCAAGGCAGCCGCCCACCAGACCCGCGGCCGGCGAGCTGATTCCCAGCTGCTGGCGCGAGCAAAGGTCTTCCGGTATACGCGCTGGCGATGCAGCGAGAAATCCGACGGATCTTCGCGGACAGCATCGCCGCGAAACGGCGGTTCGTCCAGCGCGAGTGCGCCGCGCTGGCGCGCGTGATTCAGGTCAGCGTGGATGCGCTCGCCCATGGACGGACCCTGTTCTTCTTCGGCAATGGGGGCAGCGCCGCCGATGCGCAGCACCTGGCGGCGGAGTTCGTCAATCGTTTCAAGCTTCCGCGCGCACCGCTCCCCGCCATGGCGTTGACGACCGACACCTCGTGTCTCACCAGTATCGCCAACGACTTCGGCTACGGCGAAGTCTTCGCCAAGCAGATCACGGCGCTCGGACACCGGGGTGATGTTGCGTTCGCCATTTCCACCAGCGGCAACTCCGTCAGCGTACTGCGCGCCGTCGACCGCTGTCGCCGGCTGGGAATCATCACCGTGGGTTTGACCGGCGGAACGGGCGGCAAGATGGCATCGCGCGTCGATCACGTTCTGTGCGTCGATGCCACGCGCGAGACCGCGCGCATACAGGAGACCCACATCCTGATCGGGCACACGCTCTGTGAGCTGGTGGAACAACAGCTGGCGGCAAGGGCGCAATCGCTCGCAGCGGCACCGCGCCGGTCACGGAAGGCCAAAGCGGATTAATATGCGCACGCGCCGGCCGCTCGTCACCCAGCCGATCGATCTGCAACGCGTCCGCACCTATCCGCTGAAACGGCGACGCAGCAAGGTCGCCGCCGCCGCGCTGGCCCGGATTCCAACTCCGAGCATGCGGCTGGCGGATTTCCTCCGCACCCTGCCGGACATCCTGGCGGCGCATGACCTGCGGACGATCGCCCAGACGATCGCCGAGCGCCATCGTCGCGGTCACATGATCGTGCTCGGCATGGGAGCGCATCCCATCAAGGTTGGGCTGAGTCCGCTCATCATCGATTTCATGCGGCGTGGCATCTTCTCCGCTGTCGCGATGAACGGCGCCGCCATTATTCACGACTTCGAGATGGCCTACCAAGGCGCGACCTCCGAAGACGTGGCGAGCGCCCTCGCCGACGGCAGCTTCGGCATGGCGGACGAGACGGGGCGTTTCCTGAACCAGGCCATCATCGCCGGACGCAACGAGGGAATCGGAGCGGCGGTCGGGCGTGCCATCATCGCGACCCGGTTGCCGCACGAGCACCTGAGCATTCTCGCCGCAGGGATGCGCTTGAAGGTTCCGGTCACCGTCCACGTCGCGGTCGGCACCGATATCATCCACATGCACCCGGCGGTCGATGGCGCCGCAACCGGAGCCGCCAGCCTCCTCGACTTTCACCGGCTCGCCGGTCTCATGGAGCACTTCGACCGCGGCGTCTTCATCAATCTCGGCTCGGCGGTCGTCATTCCGGAGGTGTTCCTCAAGGCCCTCAACCTCGCGCGCAACGTGGGACGCCGGATCGAGCATCTCGTGACGGTCGACATGGACTTCGTTCGTCACTACCGGCCGCAGGTCAACGTCGTCCAGCGACCGACCGCCGGCTCCGGCCGAGGCTATCAACTCGTCGGACACCATGAGATCATGTTTCCGCTGCTGTGCGCCGCCATCCTCGATGCGCTGCGAAGAACGTCAAGCGTGAGGCGCAAGGGCGTGAAACGTCAGGCGTGAGGCGTAAGGCGTGAGGGGGTAATGACCCACGCTCAGACCATCCGTGATCTCCTCAAGGAAGGTCGCCCGCTCGTCCTCGGCGGCGTGTACGACGGCTTGTCGACGCGCATCGCGGAGCGCGCCGGGTTCGAAGTGCTCTTCGTTGGCGGCTTCAGTGTCGCCGCGACGCTGCTCGGGGAACCGGACCTCGGCTACCTGACGCAGACCGAGATGGCCGACACGGCCCGCCGCATCTGCCGTCTCACCAGCCGGCCCGTTCTCGTTGACGCGGACACCGGCTACGGCGGCGCCCTCAACGTCACTCGCACGGTGGAGTTGTACCAGAACGCCGGCGCCGCTGGTCTCTTCCTGGAGGATCAGGTCTGGCCCAAGCGATGCGGGCACCTCCGCGGCAAGCAGGTCGTCGACCGCAGCGAATGGCTCGCCAAGCTGCGCGCGGTGCTGACGACGCGCGGCGCGCGCGATCTTTACCTCGTCGCCCGCACCGATGCCCGCGCCGGTCTCGGGCTCGACGAAGCCATCGCCCGCGGGCAGGCGGCGCGCGATCTCGGCGCGGATGCGGTGTTCGTCGAAGCCCCCGAGTCGATCGCCGAGCTCGAACGGATCGCGCAGGCCATCCCGGGACCAAAGGTCGCGAACATGCTGGAGGGCGGCCGCACGCCGCTCCTCCCACCCGCCGAGTTGCACGCGCTCGGCTTTGATCTGATCGTCACTCCGCTCGCGGGCCTGATGGCGAGCGCGAGGGCATTGCAGTCAGTCTACGCCGTGCTGCGTGAGCACGGGACCCTTCGTGGACATCTCGATCAGCTCATGCCGTTCGGCGAGTTCCACCAGCTGATGGATCTGGATCGTCACTACGCGCTTGAAGAGAACCTCAAAGGGGGGTGAGCCCGATGACGGCGTACACCGAGTACCTGACCTTCAGGACCCCGACGCGACGGGCCCTGCTGAACATCACCGAGAAGATCAGCGACATCGTCACGCGCGCCGGCATTCGCGAAGGCCTCTGCCTGGTCAGCGCGATGCACATCACCGCCGGGGTGTGGGTGAACGACGAGGAGCCCGGCTT
>Ga0316622_100000058_pt1 | contig 48879 bp, 29 predicted proteins | sample OWC_Aug_OW2_C1_D_FD_207646 | JGI IMG/M metagenome (GOLD analysis project Ga0316622, IMG submission 207646) | Wetland soil microbial communities from Old Woman Creek delta, Ohio, United States - OWC_Aug_OW2_C1_D5_C | ecosystem: Environmental > Terrestrial > Soil > Wetlands | place: USA: Ohio... | reverse complement strand
GGACGGCGCGATGTCGAACCCCATTCCCCGGCTAACCCCTGCCCGGATATCGCTCTCATACCCAAGCTGCCGCATCCCTTTCTGGATCAGGTGCCGGTCGATGGTGAACTCGCTGATCCCGCTCATGACGCGCAGCCTCGGGGCGACGTAGTTGAATGGGAACACCCAGCGATTGGCAAACCGCGTCACCGGCAGGATCACTTCCCCGGTCTGGAGCGTTTCCGATACGCCGTTGACCATGTCCGTTGCCAGGTTCAGGACCAGGATGGACGTATTGAGGTCGAACCCGGTCTTGTAAGCGCGCTTGATCAGCATGTTCATTGCGCTGCCGTAGAATGGATACATGGCCGATGTCCCGTTCAGGATCGTGGCTGCCTGGGACGAAGCCGTCTGATCATCGAACAATGTCGGGAACGGCGAGACGCGCTTGAGCAGCTTGCGCTTGAGCCATTCGGAGAGCGACACAGCTAGGTTGCCGAACAAGCCGGCCACAGCCAGGGCGGATATGTAGAGCGGCAAAGCTTTGAGGTGCCCCTTCACGAATCCCTGGCCTGCAATCCGGTCGCCCATAGCCGATATCTTCATCATTTCCATGGCCGGGTAACCGCCGAAGATCGAGATCAGCGACATGAGCCGGTTGCTGCGGAACGCCATTGGCCGGTTGGTCAGCGCGGGCTGGTTGTTCTCGACCGATAACCCAAGCACAAGCTGGTCATACTGATCCTGGGTGAACAGCCGCATGTCTTCCGGGATAGGGAAATCAATCTCCCCGTCGACAATCCCGATGTCATCGCCGTATCCTTCCGCGCGCCTCCGGTCCATGTACGCCTTGTAGAAATCGTGCATGGCCTGGTCGACGTTGATACCGTATCTGCCCAGGAACCTGCGGAAATCCACAGCCGCCTTGTCGACTCCGGAAAGCCTGCCGCCCACTAGCTCCTCCGCGGTGAACAGGTTTGCCGGGTTGGACAGATCGCCAGGATCCGATCCGCGCTCCGCCGCCAGCCGCGCTCGTTCCGGGCCGTAATCGATGGCTCGGTTCATCAGGTCCAGCTCAATCTCCGCGGCGAGCTGCCCGGACTGCATGTTGATCCGGCTGTCCAGGAACCCTACCGACACCTGCCTGACCAGAGTCGTGGCCGCACGCAGAGCCGAGGCCGCAGGGTTGAGGACTTTCGCGATGAACTTGCTGTCCGGAAGATTCTCGGATGAAAACCCGCCCGTGAACCTGTGCGCCCAGGAACTCTTCATCATCAGCCACAGGTCCCGGTTTTGATTGATGCCTACCTGCTTGCTGTAGCGGTAGAGGTTGCGCGTTTCATCCACGAACTGAATGCTCGGCTCGACGATGTTGTTGAACCAGGCCCGGCCGCCGGGAGCCGTCAGCATGGAATAGAGCGACCGACCCATGGCCGTGTTCTCGTTGAACATCACGTTGACCATCTCGCGGTACATCTGCCTGATGAACAGCCCGGTGATCTTGGTCATGCCGTTGACAATGCCGGTGTTCCTGAACCGCATCAGGGTTATGACGGCGTTGAGCGCTCCGCCAGCCCCGTTGACGATCATGGCCCCGGGCGTTGTCAGCAGGCCCGACACGCTGTAGTCCAGGAGCGCGATCCGTTCCATGTTCTCGAAGCTGGACTTGGGCTCGACCGCGAACCGCAGATACCTGTTGAACCAGTTCCGGTAATCGTTGACCGCCTTGTGCAGCGTCTTGGCCTGGAACAGGGAATAGAAAATCTCGCCGCGCTCCCTGGCCTGGACGCTGGAGAACCCTTTCAGACCCTTGTCGCGCAGGTCCTCGATCAGCCCTCTCAGTGATTCGGCCACCGCATCCAGGGAGTTCAGGTGCTCTATCAGGAAGAAGCTGGTGGCGTCATGGCCGAACCCGAGCATCTCATACCAGCCAACCACGCCGTAGTTGTACCAGGTAGACGGCACGATCTGTTCGCCGCGCTCCGACGTGAATGAGTTCATCCCGCCGAACACGCTGACCACGGATGTCTCGCTGGCTGGAGAAGTCGATTTGCCCTTGACGATGTTCTCGTACCTGGCCCAGATCCGATTGAGTTCATCCAGCATGATGCCGGCAACCTGTTCCTGCTCCAGGATCTCTTCCTCGTCACCGGTCAGGCCGTCCAGGTATTCCCGGTAAGTCTTGTCCGTCAGATCTTCAAAGCTGGAAATGGGATTGTTCGTTTCCCGAGCCCGGCGCATGATCAGTTTGAATTCCCGGCCGAACCTGTAGCTGAACCTGAAGTCCGGATTATCCGCATCAGCCACATACCCGAACAGGTATCGGTCAACGTCCGAATTGAGCAGCTGGATTTTCTCAGCGTCCGTCCCTGCATCCCGCCATTTTTCCCAGAACTTGGCAGTCTCGTACGGCAGCCGGCGATGGAGCATGCCCGGCCCGCGCTCGAACGGATAACGGACAACCGTGCGCCCGTCCTTGGTGGTTATGATCCCGCTCGGGTTACCCTTGATGGAGGCCAATGACCTGGCTCCGATGCCGTTGACCATGTCGATCATCTCCTTCTCATAGGCCATGTTCTGCCTGTAGAATTCGATGTCTTCCTTGGTGACAACATATCCATTCCCGATGACAGCGCCCTCTTTGAGCAATGGATGAAGGTTGGCAAAGCTCTGCATCGACGCTGCCAGGGGCGCATAAATCTTGGCCCGGTAATCGCCTGCATCCATCGGGCCTATGTCCGTGGCGTGGGATTCAAGCGCGCTGGACAGAAGCAGATCGAGCCGCGGCTGATGCTTGAGGATGATGGCCTGCTTCTGCTCAAACGCCGTGCTGTTGACATACATCACCGTGTTGGCCCATTCACCGACGAACCCGCGCAGATGTTCCAGGACGTACTGGCCGCAAGCCGTGAAGTTTCCAAGCCGGCCGAAGAACATCTCCAGAACCGTCCTGGGCAACCCGGATACCGTCCCTGGGGATGTCGGATTGATGGCTGGGTTGAGCAGGATCCCGTGCTTATTGATCGCAGCCCGCAGCCCGGCGGCCTTGACCGGGTCGTAATCCGGATTGTCAGTGTCGGCGATGTATGCCTGCGCTTTCTCGATCCATGCCTTGAGTTTCTTTTGGTTTTCTTGGCCGCCCACAACCGTTGATGCCAGTGAGATTGTGACAGATTCATCGCCGTCATCGATGGGGACAAGCTCGACAGTGTTCACCCCCTTGATCAGGCCCATGTATTTCATCCTGGACCCGCTGTCGTCAGCCATGGATTGACCGAGCCGCCGGAACTGTTCGTCCATCCTGACCCGATCCACAACCTTGGCCGCCTCACTCAACGCATCCGCCTGTCTGATGGAGCTTTCAACCTTGTGCCTCAAGATTGTGGCCAGCTTCGCGTTCTGGGATTTCTCAGCCTCAGTCTCACCCCAACCATCCCGAAGCAGCGCCAGAACCTCATTCGGCCTGCCCGCGGCGATGGCTGCCCCGATCTTTTCCTTCATCAACGCAACTGGCTCATTGCCAACCACATTCCTAATCAGCTCCTGCCCGTCCGCAACACGCTGCGAGAACTGCAAGTCTTTTACCATGAAATACATCACGTCATTGACAACCTCTTCCGTGGCCCCGATTACCCCAGCCTCGGTCATTCCTTCCTGAACCATCTGCCTGGCTGTAGCGATAACGTGAGCCGTGGCGGCCGAAGCTGACCTGATTTTCCCGTCCAAAATCGGCGTCAGATCGACATTCGCCGTGACGAAGTTGATGACGTTTTGGACTGCAACACTCTTGCTGGCGCGCGCGGACAATGTCTGTGAATACGCTTTCTTGGACGCCTGATCCTTGGCTTGTATGACGTAAGCCTTTGCAATATCAGTAAGTTGCGAGGCCAGAGACTTGTTGATTGCCGACTTGGTTTCAGCGTCGATCTGTTCCTCGTTGAACGCTTGCGCTTGACCCAGCAATCCTTGCACCTTGTTCTCGTAACTGCCTAGGAATCTGCGCACTGCAACCCGGAAATCATCCAGGCGCTGAGATCCTTCCCCGGCAGCAGCGGCAACCATCTGCGGCGGAACACTTGGGTCGTTCTTGAACTGATCGTAGGTTGTCGTCGCCTGGCCCAGGATCCTGGCTGCTTCCAGAACACGTTGAACTGGAGTTACAAGGAACTTGCGGATGATCGGAACCCTGACCAGTGCGTCCAACCTGCGCATTTCCTCAAGAGCTTCACCGGTCAGCCGCACGTCGCCTTTCTCGTTCTTTTGAGCCAGGACAGCCAGCCATGTGCCGACACCATCTTGGACCATCCCGAGTTGTGCGAGCGGTTCTGCGACCTGCTGGAGCCGTAGGTTGGCTAATGCGATCGCTTTCTCCTCGCCGGAATACACGCCCTCTTCCTCCATCGTGTTGATCTGGGTGATGGCCTGGCCAAGACCGTATCGTACTTCGCCAGCAATGCCACCTCTAACAGTGTTCAGATACTTTCCTTCCAACATGTTGCGGAATACGCTGTCCATGCTGTGAACCCCGAGTGCCCGACTGATCCAGTCCCATAGAGCACGCAGTATGTCCGTCACACGATCGTAAAGTGTGACTGTGTCCGTCTCCGTCTCCCGCGACAGGATGTCGTCCGCGAATTTCTTGCCGAAGAACGCAGCCAGGAATTCGGTGGCATTGATCAGGTGGTAGAACTCCCTGGGCGCATTGATATCTTTGAATGCCTGGGATGATATCGGTCCGTTGATCCACGATCGCAGGATGTCTTTTGCCTGCGGATATATGTCGGCGCGTTCCAGCTGGCGGTTGATCTCTTTCTGCCTGAGCGTCTCGATCCTGCGCTTGTCCCTGTCCTGCATCAGGTCGAAAATGACGTGGGAGATTTCGTGCGGCGCTATTTCGGGATCAGCCTGTTTACCCACAACCACATCCACGATCCAGCCAAGGTTCTGTGTTCGGCCGCCACTACCCGGGATAAGGGCAAGACGCAGTTTATTCTTGTCGATCATCCCGAACATGGGCGTGCCGATCAATGCTTCGAAAACACGGCGCGAATCGTGCGGAAGTTGCCGGACCAGGTACATGATCCCTTCCTCAGTTGGCCTAGTAGACGATTCTGATCCCTCCGGAAGTTTGCTTGGCAGCGTTGGCAGTCTAATCTCGCCGGTCGCTGGAAACCTTGGCTCATTCGATTCCCTTACATCACCAACAAATATTACGCTTCCGTAAGCTGTGTTATCAAGATCTGTCCCCCTGACATCTATTCCGTTGAATCCCAATTTTTGCACCAGATAGGTCGACGGCGTTCTCAGTCCATCTTGAATATTATTGGCGAATACAGCGGCCACAGATCGCATAGCGTCCGCAATTGTATCCTTGCTGATCGTAAGTCCCGGAATCGAAATCCATACCCTGGAAAGTGCTTTGCTCCACCCGGATGTGGGTGTATCGAAATCCTGTTTAGCTCCGGACCAAACCGCACGGTTGAATTCCTTCAGCCCATCATGAAGATTCATCGCATCCTGGGACGTCTTCGGCCTGAGCATTGTTAACCCAGAAAGATCCATTACCATGACAGGTCTGTTACTGCGTGGATTGAAGTCGGTTTTTGGATCTATCGGTTTTCCAAGGAAGTATGTTCCTGTTCCGAAATGCCCAGTAGACCTACCTGAATCCATCCTGCTCGCTTTTGTGTCGCTAGCTACACCTCCGTCCCCGTAATGATATCCAACGTCCGGAGGTGACATGCTCGGCTCGCCCCGCATCCGGATGCCGATCTCTATCGCGGCCTGCATCTTGGCTTCAGCAATAACCGGAGTCAGCTTCTTCCGTTCACTGTCAGGCCCAAGAACATTCCGCCTGACTTCAGCAACGGTCGGCAGCCTGGCGTTCTTGGCGATGTAATTGTTGTACCAGTCCGCCCAAGCTTTGGCTTCCGAGATGAGCGTGTGTTTCCCGGGGGGCGTCAGGGTTGGCGCGCGCGCGGGCTGGATGGTGCTCTTGGCGCGAAGGCTGGCCACGTACTGGCGGATGGCGTCCCGGGCCTGCTCAGTTGTCTGGTAAACCCTGCCTTTCTCGATGGGATCACCCGGCTTGATGTTTGGATCCCGCTCCGCCGGCCTGACCGTCCAAGTTGATTGCTGCCGTTCCTGCTCGATGTTGAATCCAAGGCCGGCAATGGAGAACCAGAACTTGCCATTCCCCAAGCGGTGGAAATCCTCGTCCGGGTTCAGGGCCAGGTTGCTATTTGGTTCGACTACCCGATTTACCCGCGGACGGATGACTTTTTTTTTAGGCCCGGCAACGACCCCCCGGATTTTACCTTCGGGTTTGGCGGCTTCGGCGGCAGCTTCGGCGGCAGTCGTGGCCCTGGTCGATTCGGACCCGTCATGGAGCATGCCCCAACTCATCTTCACCGAGGGTGGGCCGCGTTTGATGCTGGTGAACTCCTTGGTGCCGACAGATTTATCCAGGTCGCCTATCGCGGATCGAAACGCCATTTCCCAGCTGTCATGGAACTGTCTGCCGGCCGAATGTTCCTGGGATGCTCCGGTCTTTTTGTCTGGCGTGAACTTGGATACCAGCCAGCGAACTCCGTCCTGTGCTTTTCGGATCCAGATGAATTCACCAGTAGGATCGGAACGCTTATGCAGGATGGCGCGGTCATTTACAACCCCGGCCGGCTTTGTTCCTGCCCTGCGCGCCAGAACATCCATCGTCGATTTGTGCCGCTTCCTCTCCTCATCATTCCGTTTCTTGGCAGCCTTTTGCTCGGCGGTGGGCGGTTCGGCTGGCTTTGCTGCGACTGGCGGAGCCTGAGTTGTAGGCGCTTTGGCTGGAGCGGCAGCCTTGGGTTTGACTGGAGCCGCGGCTTTGGCTGCTGCCTTTTCCTTGGGCATCAAAGCTCTGGTCCCAGTCTTGCCCGGAGCAGCCCGCAGACCCGTTGTCGGAGCCGGCTTGGGTTTGGGCTTTGGCTTGGCAACTGCAATTTCGGGAGCTGTAGGAGCTGGTGGCGGAGGAGGCGGAGGTTTGACTGGGGCCGGTTTGACAGGTTTGGGTGCCGGGACAGGTCGCGGAATTGTTGGGGCGGGAGCTGGAGCTGGTGCCGCCGCAGGGGACGGAGGTTGAGCCAGAGCTGCCTGGATTGGTTCGCCCGTCATGCGCGCATCGTCCCACTCCATGGCAGCAGACAGAGATCCCCTGGCCGCATCCCTAAGCATCGCCTGATCCGTAACCCCGGATGCCACCAGTATCCTGAAGGCCAGATCCGGGGACATGCCGCGAACAATGCGCTGTATGTTGGGCGGTGTTCTGGAAAAAAGAAGCGCGCGCAATGAATCGTCGTCCAGCTGCTCGACTGGAATGGCGGATTCCGCGGCAGCCCCAGGTTCTGTCGTGGTAAATTCAGCAACCCCAGTGCGCAGCCCTCCAGCGATCGGAACGACCTTGGTTACGGCATGGGTAATCCCGACAAAATCCAGCTCATTCAACAATGTTTGCCGGTCAGCTCCCAGGATCGATTCGGTGTTCAATCCGGTAGTCGCCACGGCTGGTCCAGGTCTGACAGCCGCAGCTTCCGGAAGCATGGGCAGCAGTGTTTGAAGCAGGGTTTGCGCGTCGAAGTTGAACAGGTTGATCCCGTCGATATCCGCAATTCCCCTGGATCGAAGCTCGGCTGCCAACTGGTTCTTGCTCATCCTGCGCGCCACGTTCCTGGTCAGTTTCTCTGGAACAGTCCGCAATGGAGCTGGCGCTGGCGGTGGTGCTGGAACAGCAGTCCTGGCCGCCACTTCAGCATCGTACATGTCGACGATCTTCTGCATCCCGGGGCTCAGTTTTCCGCTGGCAACCTCCGCTGCTTCCCGGAAGAACTGGGGCTTCTGCATCGCGTCCTGGATGGCTTGTGTATCTTTTGAGGCCATCACAGCCTGCATTTGCGCATCAGCCGCCGTCGCCAGAGAGCGCAGTCTATCCGCAGCCGCCGGACCCAGTGCTCTGCCCAGCCGAATCGACATCCGCTGCAGGCTTTCCGGAAGAGTCTTTACCCAGGCCGCGAACTGGGCTGGATCATAGGCCGCTATTTCTTCTGGTGTTTGAAGTATTCCACCTGCCTGAGCCTGTTCCGGCACGCCTTGAGGCTGCGGTACGTTCCCAGGTTTCGCCCTTTGCTGGACACCACCTGGCACCGGCCGCCCTTGAGTCGTCTGATCACTTGGCACTCCTGTTGGTTGCGCCGGAGCACTGCCGAAGAAGATCGGTTTAGCCCGGCCGTTTGCATCGCTGGGATTCCTGACTGCATCACCGACAGACGGCACTCCCTCTTCGTCGAAGTTCAGCGCCACCCACCCAGGTTTCGGTGAGTTATCGAACAAGACATTCGTTTTCTTGACTGGAGCGCCAGGCTTTTCCCTGCCCCAAACGCTCAGCACTTCCTGGATTGTGGCCGGTTTCCCCTCCTTTGCCGGTTCAGTAACAGCCTCGGCCCAATCCATGTTGAACCCGAGCTTGGCCAATCTTTCCGGGGGAAGCGCCAGCCATCCCTTCAGCCATTTTGCGATGTTGCTCCCGATGAATATCGTCCTGGATGTCGTGGATCGCTGGGACGGCAGGCCGTTGACTATGGTGACACGGCGCGCGCGTCCACTGCCGTCCGGCAACATCAAATACTGGGTGTCATCCTCCGTCACGAATGAGCTGGCCTCGAACTCTGCCGGGGTAGGATCACGGAAAGCAGGTTCCTCCGGAGTTGGCAATGGCGGCTCAGCTGGGGCGGCTGCGGTTGTTTCCGGCAGAGGCTGGGCGATAGTCGGTTCCTGCGGAGTCTCCTGTATCTCCGCCGCGGTAGGTATTGGTGGCGGGAGTGCTGCGCCTTGAGTAGTACCTGTGCGTGTTGTGGCGGGACGTTGTCCGAAAAGCCGCCCAGTTGTTCCTCTGCCTCGAATTCCACTAACTCCAATGGCCATCCCGACCCCAGACCGAAGTCCTTGTGCGGCGATGTCGGCGGCAACCTCGGCTCCAATCGGCCCAGCCCGCAGCTCTTCCCCGGACGCCCATTCGCCAGCTGCCTCACCTAATCCTCCCAGCCCGCCGCCGGCCATCATTTCACCGCCGAACCTCGCAACCCTGCCAAGAGCGGTTTTTGCCCTGGAAGCAAACATTCCACCGAACGCTGTTGATGCAGCATCGAACGCCGCGATCGGCAAACCTTTCAGCAGCCCCAACCTTTTGGCTTCAGCCATCACGTCCTTGTCCGTGAACGCAGACATCAGCTGTTCGGGATCGGTCGTGTCATAGCCCATCTGCTGGAGCACTTCCATTATCTTCCCGGCGCGCTCCAATGAAAACGACGTTATGCCGGCCCCCAACGACATTCCGGCCCGCAACCCAAGCCTCGCTCCAGCGCCAGCGCCGAACCTGGTCATTGCCCCGATGATTCCGCCTAAGGCCATTCCGCCCAAAGCCGGGACGACACCTTTCTTGATGAACGGCCGGATCCACATCGCTGTGCTCTCGATCAATAGCTGGCCGAGAATTCCAACCGGATCACTAGCCAAGGCATTCATCATCTGCCCTGGACTTTTAGCTGTTGCGAAATCGATGTATGATTGTGTCGGAGGAATGTTGCTCATCTCCCGCTCAAGCACCCCGAGCTTCTGCATGACATCGGTCGTTGGCCCACTGACTGCCTGCTCAACCTCGCCGACTTCCCTTCCGTATTCGTAACCGCGTTCCCCAGCCCCGACAAGTCCAGCGAAGAATCCAGTCTTGCTCGGCTCAACCTCCGGCTCGGGCACATAGAATCTGCGCCTGGCACCAATGACGCTTTTCACGCCCAGAGCAGGCGGGGCAACCGGCAATCCCATCCTTTCCCTGGCCATGGCCAACCCTATATCGGTCGCCGCTGATGCCGGGCTGACAATGGCCTTTGGAATGTTGGAGACGATGGTTCGGATCAGATCCGTGCGCTGCTTCTTCTCGTCTGGTGTCCACTGGTATTTGCCTGGCCCTTCGAAGTCCTTTTCAGGTTCTCCAGCGGCAGTTCTGACAGGCCACGCGCTGGGCAGTGCCTGAACATTGGCGGCCCCACCCGGCTGCAGGTCCGGCAACGATTCGAATACGGAATCAAATGGATTTGGCACGGTATCCCTTCTAAGGCGCTGTCGGCATGAACAGATCCTCCCCAGTCAAGCGCTTGAACAGCTCAGCCACGCCAGCCTTGGTGCCGACATATTTCATGGCTGATGCCCGCAGCTTCTTGATCTCTTCAGGGGAGTACGGGCCAACGTCTGGACCTCTGAACGGCTCCCTGGACCTCATGTGCTCCACCGCATCCTGGCTCACCGGGGGCAGCTTGACTGGAACGAATCTGCCGGTCTGCCTGTCAGCCAGGACCAGGGATTGCACCTTCTTGTCCAGACTATTGTATGTGTCCCGGAGCAGTTCTTCCTGGCTCTTGCCTTCGCTCAACGGAAGCCTCTTGATCCCCTCCATGGTTTCATTGGCTTTTTCCACTGCGGAGGAAAGCATTACATCCTGCTGCTCGGCCATCCATTGTTGATTCAACGCCAGCCTCTGCACCAGATGATCGCGCTGTGCCTGATCCAGTCCGGAGAAATCTATCTGGCTCACCTTCGGAACCCGTCCGGCATCGATCAGTTCCGCCCAGCTCTTCATCTTAACGTCGGCTTCAGTCAGCGACCTTCTGCCCAACGCCTCCTGCAATCGCGCCTGCCGGTCCAGCTCTTTGTCCCTGATATCAGCCGCCAGCTGCGACTTATCAAGCCCAAGCCTGTCGGTGTAATACTTGGACCGCGAGGCTGCATCCGCCACATCCGCCCTTGCCTTGAACCAGTCCAGCGGGTTGTTCGCCTGGAGTATCTGGGATTGCTGCTGGAGCGCCATCTGCTGCGCCATCTTCTGCTGTTCAAGGGCTTCCTGCCTGCGTCGCGCGGCCTGTTCCGATGCCATTGCTGCCCGGGCGCGGTTCTGCTCCTCATAGAACTGGGCGATGGCGAGCTGTTCGGCGCGGCGGCGGTTCTCCAGATCCCGGAATGCGGCATCCGCTTGGGCTGGGGTTTCTCCTACTGCAAAATCCAGAGGCATGACGTGTCCTTAGAATAATAGCGGAGGTTGAGTTACATTGGGCATTGGAGCGCCAACATTAAATGCCAGCTCAGGATATGGAACCGGGAAGTTCTCGTATGGGTTAGCCTTAGTCCATGCTTCAATATTAAAGTCAGTTGCGTTCGGGTTGTATTCTATCGGAGACGTTGCCCCTACACTGAAGTCCCGCGATGCCCTGCTTGGGTTGTACGATGGAACGCCCTGCAGATAGGACGGAATGTATCTGCCGCCACGGCTTGGGTTAGACGCGCTCAGCCAATCCTCTCCAAACTGTTCAATCCACGTATTAGGTTCGGACGGCCTGGTATTATACATTCCACCACTGAACTGGTTTATATCATAGAATTGCCCCGGGTAACCGCCTGTAGGTGCCGTGCCCGTGTCCGCCGGATATCTCCCCATGTAAGGAATGTAAGCCGGCTGCATCTCGCCTTCCCGGATGACGTTGGTGAAGTTCGAGCTGAGATAGTTCTGAAGCGCAAGATTGGCAAGCTCCGTCCTCCGCCGCTCAACCTCCAGCGGGTCAGTCAGGTTTGCCAGGTTGACGTTCTGCCCAAGCAACGCCGAGCGCGCGGCTTCATTGGTCATGAACTGGCGCTGCGTTTCCCCGGTCCCGGTCAATGCGTTTTGCAGAATCTGTTGCCGCATGGCGATTGGCAGCTGCGCGTTGGCCAACAGGTTCTGCCTGGCGAGTTCCTGGGACCGGCCGGCATTGGCTTGCTGCTGCGCCTGGAGATACCTGATGTCCTCGATTTCCCTCTGCGACCTGCGGATTGCGGCTGGCTCGGCTACGGCTGCTGCCTGGGCGGCCAGGTTTTGAGCATTCACGCTGCCCATGCCGGATTGCCTGGCTCGAAGCTGGCCTCCAAGAATCGCGTTTGCTATCTGCCTGTTAGTCAATGCTTGCTCGGCCAAGGACGCCTTATCCCTGGACCTGGCCAGTTCGGCGGACAGGCTGTTCGGGTCCGTGCTTGGAAGGAAACTGCGCTGCAAGGCCGCCGATTGCGCGTCCGTCTCGGCCATGAGCTGCGGACTTCTCCGGGCAAGTTCGTCAATGAATGCCTTGGCGTCTGCCTCGGATGCGGATGTGGTATCCTTGACTTTTGCCAGGTTAGCCAGGGCTTCCTCGCTGAACCGGCCGGCACCGGATATGGCCCTCTGGTTGCTCTCCTGCAGGTAGGATTGGATATCCTTGAAGTCCGGCTTGAAATTGGCTATCTGCTTCAGGCTTTCATCCCTGATCTTGTCGAACTGGCCGCTAGGGTCCTTGGGTATCCTGAGCAGCCTGAACGCGTCTTCCGGGTTGGTAAATTGCGGCTTGGACGTGAACGCGCCCGGGGTAGTCAGTGGCCCAATTGTCCCGAACGCGGATGTCCCTGCCCCCGTTGATCCAGCTGTTTCCCTAGCCGCGGCGAACGGATCCATGATGCGCGCGTTGAACGATCTGCGCTGGGCGTCGAGGATCTTTTGCAGCGCCGGGGTGAACTGGTTCTTGATCTGTTGGTCAGCCAGGTAAGTTCCAACTTCGCCGCTGTAAGGAGTTGTGCCGCCCCTGCCAACCGGTTCGTTGCTTCGGTAAAGACCCGTCCGGATGAAATCCTCGATATCGTAGTTGGCCGCTGCCATGGAATGAATCTACGCAGCGGAACACGCTCATGTAAAGCTAGATCAACACTTCCCCAACTGGGCGCAGAGAGTAAGGCGGCTTGAGGCAGATCAGTTCCGCGGCTATCACGGGAACATCGGGCTGCATCATGTAACGCTCAGACCTGCTGACCTGGAATCTGCCTCGATATTGTGGCTGTATGTATTTCGCGTATTCCTTGTTCGTATAGTACAAAAACGACTGCTGCACCCAGAAGCTTTTGTGGGTCGGATCACGGAACGCGCCCTGGCCGAGAGCGCATGGGACCTCGACGAACATCCATCCTCCCGGAGCAAGAACGCGGTAGGCTTCATTCATGGCGTGGATCGGATCCGGCAAATGCTCAAGGACATGATGCGCCCGCAGAACGCCAACTGAATCATCCGCGATCGGCCACGGCTTGGTCAGGTCGCATTCAATGTCTGCATCCGAAACATCAACCGTCGCGTATCCATGCTGCGGGTTGATCCTTCCGCCAAGATCCAAAAGCGACAGCCCGCAATCCAGGGCCCATCGTTCCGCCATTGCCCCGACGTACTTGAGGTAGTTCCTGGCCGCCATTTTCTGGATCAGGCCATTGTTCGTTTTGGCGGTGTTTTCCGGGTGCATCCGGTAGAGGTAAAGGCATTCGTCCAGGTGCTTGAATCCAGCAGATCCGTGCCTGCAATACAATCGGCAGCACAGATCGTGATCGTCCGCCACCTCCATTGCAGTGTGGCCTCCAACATCATCGTAGCCAGATCTTCTCCAGGCTCGGACATGGTTCGGGGCCCAGTAAATCTGACGCATCATGTGCGGGCTTGGCGGCCAGGCAACCAGCTCGATCAGGCCACGTTCATGCCAGACAAACGGACGGCTGACCCATCCCCAGTGCCGGCTGTAACTACTCGGTTTCCAGGTCTTATCCTCGAACTGGGCGCTGTTGCTGTAAGCCATCTGAACCGCGTCACGGCTGAACGCTTCCAGGACGGATTCGATTGCTTTCTCGGTCAGGATATCGTCCGCGTCAAGTTCAACCAGGACATCCCCAGACGCCAGCGCGCACAATTCTCTCTTGAGCCGCCCAATGCAGTTATGGCCGCTGGCGTTGCTGTCATCCTCAAGCCGCACAACCCGCACCCTTCGGTCATCTCGAATCTCCTTAGCCACATCAGACGCCCCGCCATTGAGCCCAATAATCCATTGCCAATCTTGAAAGGTTTGACGCAGCAGGCTTTGATATGCATCCGCCACGAATTGTTCGCTCCTGGAATGAACCGGGGTGAACACCGACGGCTTCATACGGTGCTGAACCCCAATACCGTTACGGAACTGCTGGCAAGCATTGAACTCTGCACGCCCATGTCATCTGTTATCTGGAGAGTAAGTTCGCTGCCAGTGTTCTGCCATGCCTGGATGTAAACGAAATCCGGGAATACCATGTCAGGAACGGATGCGCTGACTGTCAGTGTTGGGTCTTCTTCATCTGCGTCCAGGGCCGGAACTTCGAAGTAAGCGCGGCCGATTTCACGTATGCTCCATGTGTTCGGGGCGAGGTTCTTTCCGTGTATGATCCGCAGCATCCTTATCCCGCTGGAATGATAGGTGAACGTAACACTGGCTTGAACATGAACCATTGATGAAACAGCCAGGTCACATTGGATCCATCCGGTCTCGTCCCCCGGGCTGAATTCGGACGCATACCCATCATCCATCGGGAATTCAACAGTCACCCACGATCCCGACCCAATGATCTGTTGCGCTAGCAGCCGGACATAAGCGTAACCAGCCAGCCCAGCCCCTGTCCCGGCAATCCCCTGAGGCCCAGTATCTCCCGGTAGACCCTGCGGACCGACTGGACCCTCGCTGCCTTCAATCCCGGAGAATCCTTGCGGTCCAGGAATGCCCTGTAGCCCAGTGAACCCCTGATAACCACGGTCTCCCTGATATCCGCGATCCCCTTGAGGACCCGTGAACCCTTGGTACCCGCGATCCCCTTGCGGCCCGACATAACCTTGATAACCGCGGTCGCCTTGGGGTCCAACAAAACCTTGGGGCCCAACATACCCCTGATAGCCCATATCGCCCTGATCGCCCTTGTCGCCTTTCTCGCACCATGTCAGGCCGATATCGCTCCCATCGCTCCAGCTGTCCGATCCGGCAATGAATGTCACGTCGTAGATGAACCTATCCCCGTCATCCGTGTTGGCTTCAACCCTGAAGATGGCCCATTGCGTGGAGTCGCCCTCAACGAACACCTTTATATAATCCCCAACATCGAACAGCTCCAGCATCGCGCTCATGTCGTCGTCGTTTCGGTCGTGATCGTCGACGTATATTACAGCCACAGACGACAGCGTGGCATTGTCGAACATGATCTCACCGTTGGCCGTTGTCCCAAAAGTGTCAGTTCTGAAAACATAAAGCGCAGTGATGCCTCCAGGAAGACCACCGGGGCTGCCAGGCAAACCTTGCGGGCCAGGTGCTCCAGCCGTTCCTCCGCTGACCATGAACCTGCCCTCTATATCGTAGGTTTTCATACGGCCTCTATTGTCTCCTCAGTCCCCTCAATCACATAACTGACATGATCCCCATTAGCGTCACCCTCTATCTTGTCTCCAGCCCCCAGAACATGCGAGTTGTCCTCAACGGTCTTATACCCGGACAGAAGAATCTGGTTGGTGGACGACACCCTGTTTCTGACAGCGGATCTGGTGACATAAATGTTGATGGTCCGATCCGCTCCGGAATGATTGACAACCGTGATTGATCTGACGACGCCGAACTTTCCGGATCCGACAGTGTAAATGGCTCCCGCAATCAGGGGCAGATCTCCGTTCGCCAATGCAACAAAGTTAAGGGCCATATCAGAATCCTCTCATCGCGTTCATCTTGCGCAGCCTATCCTCGTCAGTGACCGGATCTGGCCAACGGATCGTTCCCGGGACATTCAATGGCGAATAGACCGCGCGAATCAAAGTGCCGGATTCCGTCCTGTTCCCAAAGCAGCTTCCGGAAACGATGTTCTCACAGAACCGGATCGGATAGCTTGCCTGAACTGTGATGACATTGTTGTAGACCTGCAATCTTTCGGCGGACCTGACAAGTATTCCGATCCCGGCCAGATTTGTTCTGCGATCGCTGTTCAGGAATCGAATGATGTTGTTCCGGATAATGGCGTTTTGATAGCAGTACGGCCCGGCTGTCCGTTCCCCGTGAAGATACACGCCCGCAGGTGTCCGGCTTGATCTTGTCTCCACATGAGGCTGATCGAACGCTCCAACGCGCTGGACAAGAGGCTCAAGCTCAAGCAGGTTTCCCTCAATCACAACCGTGTCCAGAAAGGCAACCTCAGATCCGTAATTGAAATAGATGGCCGTCTCGACGTTGTAAAAGTGATTGTTCTTATATATTAGGCTCCCATTCCTGTATGCGTCCTGGTAAGTCCCGAACGTCACATCTGATACGGTGTTGTTTTCAATGACCGCACCGCGCAACCCGGCTGTGCTTATCCCGTGCGTCTCGACTTTCTGGGTGGTAAGATCGTGCGCGTCCAGCTTGCAGTTTCGAACGATGCAGTTGTAAACGAACCCCTCGCCTTTGCCGTTGTTGACCGGGCAGAAAACCTGTGCGGACCCAACGTATGCACCCGGATTGGCGGCCAGGGCGAACTTGAAGATGTGTTCCGACACCACCTCGGTCACGCGATAGCTGCCGTTGTATCCCGCTGGGTTGGACGTTTTGATGTTGGCGTAATCCCCGACATTGAACCAATGCCAGTAACTGCCGCCAAGGTTCACGGTTACATATCCAGCCGACCAGGACAATGTTCCGGCAGGTTGCCATCGGTATTGGTTGATGATTCCGCCAACCGACAGCAGGCTCACGTAATCCACCTGGGAAACGCCGGAACACGGTTCAGTTATCTCCAGGCCGTCAACGAGCAGCCCGTACAGGTCGCCTTCCTCATTCGGGTTGGCTTTGCCTAGGCTGACAACGAAGCATTCCAGGCCGACCGCGGTGTTTCCCCAGCCAATGCATTTCACCCGGGTGACCACGATGTTGTTCCCGCAGACGGACAGGCACCCGGCCATAATCGATGCCGCGGCAGGCTGCTTGATGAGCTGCGCGTCGAGGGTTATGTCCGCCACGACCACGTTGTCCGTCTGGTTGCTTTGCAGCGGGAAACTTCCGATGATGAAATAGTGCGAGTCAGTTTCCTCGGCGTTGACCAGTTTCAGGGTGGTGCTGTCAATGCCGCTCCCCAGGATTTGCCAGTTGTTCTTGAGCGTCCATTTCCGATTCGGATTCACCACCTGCTCACAGTGCCCCTCCGTCTCATAGGTTCCAGGAGCGAAATGAATCACGGTGTTCTCGGGGAATCCGCGCAGCAACGTGTCCAGCTTAAGAGCCGTGCTGCCGTCATACGGATCATGCTCGTGGCCCAGCCCTGGCTTTCCGTCCGTTCTCTTGGCAATCCAGACATGGGTAAGGACGATGTCAACCTCGCCAGATGCGCCAGGGGAACCAGGTGATCCGGGTGGACCTTGGGGGCCTGGAGGTCCTGGGACTTGAACGACCACCGGAGCTGGAGATCCACCGCCCCCTCCGCCTCCTCCGCTCGCAACAGCCCCGTAATACGAATCCCCAGTCTGCGCCACCAGTGATTTCCGCCAATCATCGAATGCCTTGTCCACTTTCTCCCACTTCTTGCGCTCGGTTGGGGATGATGGCTCCAGAAGCCTGGTGAAACTGGGGATGTACTTGATCGGGACGACGCCCGAACTGTCCCCCTGCAATCTTGAAATGGAGTCGGGCGTTGCCATTACACACCGAATTTCGGGCGCACCTTCATCTCGATCCTTCCCAGCGAGAAGTTCCCGCCAGTGCCATTGACCTTGAGTTCGTAGAAGAAGAAGTTGTCCTCAACCCAAAGCGGCCACTCTATGCCCTTGCACTGCCGCGTGTTCCCAGCCAGATGGTCCGGGCCGGATTTGGCTGAACCGCAATCGAGTTTCTTGCTTGGCTGCTGCATCCAAATCAGGCTGCACTCATCCGTGTTCGGGTCAGCCGCCTGATAAGAATGCCCTATCCTGAACAGAAGATCGTTCGGAACGGATTGCGGCGCTGCCTGTATGTCCACCAGGAAATGGTTCAGGTTCTTGACCTTGCTGGGTTCCCTGAAATCCACCGGTCCGCTTCTCAGGATGCTTTCGTATCCGGTCAGCGAATAAGCCCCGCAGACGCCGTTGTCCGTGCACATTTCCCTGGCAAAGATGTCCTTGAACTGCTTGATGCACCAGTCCGTTGCGCTGACGGCGGTGAACAGCTGATCGCCCCGGCACTGGTCGGCGGTGAATTCCCCGGCGCACAGATCCTCGATCGTCGCCCCGGCCAGCATGGCGCAGAGCGAATCCGGGCTGGCCTCCGGCTGGTTGTAGTCCTCCACATCAACGCCTTCGACGGTCAGTATCTGGTCGGTGTAGACATAGAGCGGCCGGACGGGGCAATCCGGTTCATCCGGAGCTACGCAGTATTCGCCTTCCTTTTCGTAGCCGAACCCCAGATCGTCCATTTCTTCCTGGGTGCAAATGCACATCTCCTTGATCCAGGTGCGCAGTGTTTTGACAGTGTCCGGGCTGTAATTCCCGAAGGCGGTGAACCCGTGGTCGACGTAGCTGGCGAATCCATAGCGCAGATTGAACACCATGGATTTTGTCGGGCAATCGCTTCCGTTCGGGGCCCAGGAAATCCAGTAGTTGCCCTTGGCGGAATCGAATCCAGCACAGTGCGGGTTGCATTCCGTCCGGAGTATGTCGTTGAAGATCAGCGAGCTGCCCAGGTGCATCCAGTCGACACGGACCGGGGTTGGATCGTAAAAGCTGAACCTGTAAATGCCGTCCCGGCCGAGATAGTAATGCTCCGCGCCGGTCGAGATCAGCGTCTTCGGGTAAGCCAGGCATTCGTATCCGGCTGATGTCCCGGTATATCTACGGCGCAAACCCAGCACGGATGTCATGTCCCCGCTCAGGTTCCCCTCCCAAATGCTGCGGGTCGTGTAGATGAAGAACGAGTTCCCAATGGGCGCAATAGCCAGGATATCTTCCCCGTATTCCAGGTCCTGCTGGTTCGCCACAGACACATCGGGAACAGGCAGATAACTGAGCGGTGCGTTCAGGTCGGACCATACCAGCCGGTTTGTGGCGCGCAGCCCGTCTTGAACCACGTTGGCCAGAATGACAATCCCCTTGAACTGAAACGCTATGCGCGCGGAATCCACCCCGATCTTCTCCAGGTCATCCAGCTCAGATAGGAACTCGCCATCGATCAGCGGCTGATCTATCGACCATGACCTGACGGCGTCAATCCCGTTGCTGAAGATGACGGTGTCGAAGACTTGGGCCGCGGACCACCCGTTGTCACGGCAATCGCCCCGCAGTGACTCGCCCAAATCGTCGCTGATGATCTGCCAGTTGCCGCTTTCGTTGTTCAGGGCATAGAGGCGGTGGCTGGTCCCGGCGATCAGCTTGGTGAACCCGGCCACGGTCTTGGCTTCAAACAGGAATGTGATCGGCTCCCGGATCTGGCCGGCAACAGCTTTAGCCAGGATCTGGTCGTGCAAATCATGGTTGTTGTATGGGGACGATTCGCCCAGGTGCTTCTCCCAGCCGCTGATCCTGCGCAGCTTCTTTTCCTCGTAGACTTCGCAATTCTGCACGAACCGCCAGCCCCCGAACGGAACCTGGTCAGGCTGGCTGCGCGCGTCCAGATACCCGGTTACGGGCTGGATGTTGACCGTTTTATTTCTTGGACTGGCCATTATCGCATGTAGAGCACAATTGAGCCGTTGCCTCCGGCCGGTGTGCCGTTGGTTGGCAGCTGAACAAATGGGTGCGCGGTTGAACCTGACGATGACCAGCCCGTTCCCTTGGCGGCCACCATTTGGTAATTGTTCTGCCCGGGTCGATTCCCGTAATTGGACGGGGCATTGGATATCCCGCCCGGAGTCCACCCGCTGCGCCCGCCGATTGATCCCCTGGCGTTTCTTCCGTTGAACCCGGCGTGATTTCCAAGAACCGCAAACGATGCGTCGGCGGCAATGGTTCCGCCCAAGCCACCAACTCCGTCTCCGGCTGGATTGTATTCTCCGCCAGTTGCGTTCACATCCGTTTCGAGCAAGGTGATTTCGGCTCCAGCGAACAATCCGGTGGCGTCGTATTCGAGCGTCATGGTCGGGCTGTCTTGGCCGGATGTCTCGGATATGGTCGCGACTCGCGTTGTCCAATCGGATAACTTGATCTTGAATTTGCCTCCGCCAGTGACTGGCATGTGGCCCCAAACGATTCCGCCTGCACCTCCGCCGCCTCCGCCGTGAACAGCTCCGGAACCAGCTCCAGCACCGCCTGGGCCGATCATCACAATGTAAGCTTCCGTCATGGTTGCCGGGATGCTGATCAGGGTGTCTCCGGCAAGATCCTCGGAAAGCGAGTAACTGTAGTCCTGCCCAACCCATCCAGCCCCGTCGCCCCATCCGTTCTTCCATCCGGTAGCAACCTCCGATGGCGGCCCGATGCCGGTGAATGTTCCCGACAACCTGGCCACGACCCAGTAGTAGTACTTTTTGTCACTCACCAAATCGGAGTTGTCCTGGTAAACGACATGCCCTTCCTCTTGGTAGAACAGCGGGTAATTGCCGTTCAGTGTCGGGTATTCGTCCGTTCGCTTGTGCGGAACTCGGTTGCTGACAATCTTCGTTGATGCCGCGAAATCATTAGTCACACCCCGGTGAATGTCATACCCAGTGGCTTCAGTGATGGGAATGAACCATAGATTGATGGATGCGGACAGTGAGCTGTGGACAATCGGATACCAACCCTGGCTGGCACCAATCCCCTGCACCTGATCCAAAATCGATGCTACATACCCGGAGTCATACTGGCTGATCGGTCCGGTTTTACCGTTGTCGCTGTTCGTGGCCTTGACCCAATAATAGTAAAGCGTGGATGCAACGCCCGTTGTGTCGTCGTAAGTCTCGGATTGCGATGTTCCGATCAGTGTCGCGGACGATGCCGTGGATACGGTTGCTCGGTAAATCTCGTACAGGTTCGCCCCGGAAACGACAGACCAGGTCACGCGCACCCGATCGTTGTATGCGCCGTCGCTGGCCTGCACATTGGTCGGGGCAAGCAGCGAGGTTCCATCGCCGTTCCCGTCAGTTCCATCGTCGCAAACCCCGAAGCATCCCAGCTTGGCCAGGTCAGCCTTGAAGTCATCCCCGATCCCTCCCTGGTTGTTAAACAGATATCGGACCAGGAGATAGACGCGCTCCGGGAAAAGCCGCAGTATGTTCTTCAGGAACTTCTCGCAGAAACTGCCGGTTGGTCCGGGCAATGTCTCGCGGAAATCATTGGGTGTTACGGGCGAGGCCATACAGTTCTCTCATTCTTGTTCATCTTTACAGCTGGACGCGCTGCAGAGCTGCTCTTTCCATTCCGCGGTGATCTCGCCCGTGCCTTCCTCGAACATGAACTTCATCAGACGCCAGAACAGGACCATCATGCGCATGAACTTCACCAGGAGCTGGCACACGTCATCGTCTTTATCCGGCAAGACGGCCTCAAAATCCCGGGGCGTTACTGGGCTAACAGCCATGGGTAAAGACTAGGATCCAGCCAAAGCCAAGTCAATTTCCGAATACGCCCTGGAACCAAAAGGCGTGCAAACCGAAACCGTCAGATCACCGGTTTGGCCAGCTTCAAATTCTCCCGATACCAGTCCAGGTCGTATTTCCCCTTGTGATCCGGGGCAACGTGCCATCCGACTTTCTGCCTCCTGTGGGCGTCCATCTCCCGGTTCGTGAACCTGGAAAAGTTCTTGGCGTTTCTGGTTTTGAAGTATTCCTCACCCAAGAACCTGTAATGGAGCAGCCTTAAGGCGAGATGTTCCGGGCCCATCCATGCCGGGTAATCAAAGTGCTTCGACAGCGGTTTCAGTCTGTGTTTCCCGGGATACCACGCGATGTTCGAGAAAGCCGGGATGATGATTGGCTTGTCGTAGATTTCATCCCGGACACCAGATCGGATGACTTCCGTTATCTGCTGGGAGATTGGCAGTTCACCGTCCCACAGCATCTGATATCCAACAACTCTGGGCAGGCCGTAATGCGGGTTCATTCCTCCCAAAAGCTTTTCCTGAACATTGTCGGCATAGATGAACTCGTCCACATCCGGCCAGATCGTCCAGTCGAACGAGAGGAACTTGTTTCTGATTTCGTGGCAGAACTCCAGGCGGACAAAGTCGTCGAATCCTTTTGCGGTCCATTCGTGCAGGAAGGCTTTATTGCATCCGGCTATGGCCTCCCTTGTCCCATCCGTGCTCTGCTCGTCCCAGACATGAATCTCGTCCGCGAACCGCTCGTAATGTCTCAGGAAATGAGGCATCAGATAGCCCTCGTTCCTGCAGATTGTTATGACGGCGATAGTCACAGGTTGTCCCAATCCTGGCGCGCCCTTCTTTCCTGGTCCAATGTCCAATCCTTGATAGTCAGATTGGGGTCATTGAACGGGGTCTTGAACTGCGCAGGATCACCCCATTTGGCTCGGTGATACACCCAGTTTTCGGTGTGTGTGATTCCGTTTTTCCTTTGCAGTTCAGGATTGCTTCTAATCGTGGCGCTCCCTACGTGCTCCATCCGTATTTCCGGAATATGCCTGGCTTCTGTTCCGGATAGTTGAAACCTGCGGAAATAATCGCAGTCCTCCAGGTATGCCGGATAGTAGTTTTCATCGAATGTTCCAATGATGTCCAGGCATCTACTGGTGATGACAAACGCGCTGAATCCATTGGCGAAATAGAGGACCGATTCCGGGTGAACCTCGACTTCGCGCACGATCTTGGCAATTGATCCTCTCTCGAACCGTATGTCGCTGCCCACAATGAACCACCATGGTGCGCTGAACGTCCTGAAGATCTGGTTCCACGACCCTCCGACCCCGGCGTTTTTTGGATTGTTGATTACGCGAACGTTCCTGTGTTTCCGGCATATCCTCTTCAGCATGTTGGTCATGCCTATGTCTTTGCTGTTATTGATCACGGCAATTGTGCCAACCGGATGATCAATGGAGTCGATGCATTTCCTGATCAGGTCCGGCCTATTCAAGACTGGTATTCCCAGAACCGGGATCGTTGTCATATAACATTTAGCGCCGCCAATATTGATTCCAGCTTCAGGCATGACTCGTCCCAGGTGAATTTGGATGCGTCCGCGCTGGCCCTGGCTCCGATCTCGGCGGCCTCGGCCCTGTTGGCGTGCACCTTTCGCATTAGGGATATGAAATGCCTCTGGTCAGGCTGCGCCCATTTGCCGTGCCCGCGATATTTCTCCACCGCCCGAACCTCCCTGAATGTGACCGGGTAGGAATTGTTCTGGTTCATGAACTCAGCCAGGCCGGCATAGACCGATGCGATCACGGGCCGGCCAACAGCCATGGCTTGCTGCTGCATCAGGCCCCACCCCTCGGCCTTGGCCATGCTGCAGAAACAGGTCAGTCCTGAGAACCATTCCGCAAGCCGATCCGCGGGCATCATCTCCCGGACAACCTCAATCCTCGGATCCCGGTATTCGATGAGCTTGCAGTCCGGGAACGCCTTAATCCTGAGCCGGACGTTCGGATCCGACGGGAACGCTATCCTAAATGCGTCGATCACATCGTTGACACCCTTGCGCGCGATGCCGTGAGCCAGCCTGCCTGCGGCACCGAACACGGTTGGCCCGTCCATGATCATCGGTGTGTGCTTGAATGTTCCGGTGTCAATTCCAAGGGGGCAGATGCTTATGCCAGGCCGGACGCCGACTTTCTTGAACCAATCCCTGTTCCACGAGCACGGCACAATGATGGCCCGGCACATGTTCAGGTATCCAACGAACATCGACGGCAGCCGGGTGGCCTCGTACATGGTGAAATAGACTGTCCGCTTCCCGTTCGTCGGCCTGGCATTCGGGTAATTGATCATCACTTCCCAAGGATCCGGCTGGATGTCATGTGATACCATGGAGACCATCCTGTCCGGTATGGCCGCACCGAACTGTTCCCGGATCATGGACGGGCGGATGACAACCTCCAGACCGCGCCCGGCAAACCAGTCAGCCACACGGAACAGGTGCTCGCTGTAGCCCGTGTAACTGTTCACCATTCCGCTTAGCACCAGCCTTTTCATATTCACTTACCAATTCAATCAGCGGCTTGTTAACATCGTCCCATGTGAATCCGGAAACTGAATTGCCGGCAGCTATGGATTTAGCCAGCACTCTATCCGGGTTGGATTTGACGAAGCGCATGGTCTCCACCAGGCAATCCATTCTCGGCCTGGCCCACTGGCCGCACCCTAGCCACGCTTCCTGGGAATCTTCCAGGTCGTATTCCAGCAAGAACGAATTATCCGCCGACATGAACTCAGCCATACCGGAATAGCCAGTGCCAATCACCGGCCGGCCAGTGGCCATTGCCTGCAGCTGCATGAGCCCGAACCCTTCAGACCTGGCGGCGCTGACAAAGCAGTTTATGCCACGATACCATTCGGCTAAACGTTTCTCTGGCATGAATGTCTTGCATAAGTGAACCCTGTAATCCCGGAGAGATTCAACGGCATCGCCATCGCCGCATTTTATGCATAGCACTACGTCCTTGTCTTTCGGGAACGCCAGATTGAATGCCTCTATCACATCCAACACTCCCTTGCGCGTCACGCCGTTCCTGAGATTCCCTGCCGCTCCAAAAATGAACGGGCCATCGAAAGTCTGCTCGCTCACCTTGTAAACATCCGGATCATATCCAAGCCGAACAATTTCCATCGGCCTTTTGACTCCGGATTCAACGAACGTATCGCGGCACCATTGGCACGGGACAACAACGTGCTGGCAAGAGTTCAGCAATTGGACAAACCGCTTGGGCAGCAGCGTGCTCTCCCACATCGTGAAGTAGATGGTGTATTTGCCGACTGTCGGAACCCGCTCTGAGATTATCGGGCTGAGGGTCACCTCGGTAAGTTCCGGCTGAATGCTCTTCACGATCCTGCCGATGATCCATGGTGGGACGCGCTTGGACGGATCGCTGTGGAATGTGAACGGGCGCAGCAAGGCGAAGAACCCGTTTTTTTCCAGGCTCTCCATGATGGCTATGGAATGCTGGCCGAAACCGGTGAACGTGTTTACTTCCCCGCAAAATGTGACGCGCCTGATCATCCCGCTCCCCGCAGGTCCAAAGTTGAATGGCTTAAAGTGAGCGCCATACGGCAATAATGACGCGCCCCGCAGCGAAATCAACAAGAATCGAACACCGGCACTACGCCGTTACCTGGGTTAGATCTATCCGCGCGACCCAATTGATCGTTTTCCCGGCCTCACCCGTAACCGCAATGATCAGGGCGTCGTTGATATCGTCCGCCAAAGCCTTGACCTGCCAGGCCGGACTATCTTCGGCCAGCACGGTTCTCATTACGGAACCAACCAGGGCGGTGACGATTCCGTTCCGATCGATGCAACCGGACAGCATGTAAGCCGCGCTTTCGTCGTTGAGATCCGCTCTTCGGGCGACGACATTGGCGTGAAACATCCAGGTTGTGTCCGCGGGAATGATTATCCTGGTCGACGCGCCATCCAGAAACATCTCCTGATCCGGAGTGGCATCCGTTGTTTCCAGCCTGACAACCAGACTCCTGCTGACGGCATCCCCGGCTACGGCAAAAGGACCGCTGTCGATGGTCAGGGACGTTGTATTCACCGCCGACCCAGGAAGCCCCGCAACCAAATCCACGTAACGCTTGGTGGCGGCCTGCATGTCGGATACCGGATCGGCATTGAGCACCAGATAACCGGTCATGGTGTCGCCAGCCACCCGAACGAAGATCATGTGCAACCCATCGGCGTATGCCTGGGCGCTGGCCAGCACGGCGTTGTCCTGGATGTCCGTGTACTGTTTTGTGGCCATCTTCGTATAGCCACCGCCGCCGCTGGTTGATGTGGATGTGTCGATCGTAGTGCAGATGTCGCAATTCGTTTCACCGAGGAAGAACGGCGTGGTGAGGTCATACTCGAATGCCGGGACTGGGCCTTCCAAGCAGCCATAGCCGTAACAGCGGTATGAATATCCGGATAAAGCCATTAGATTCGGGTATGCTATTACCTGATCATCAACGCACGGGTCATCAACCCAACCCCCGTTTTCAGTGTCGAAACAATCGTCCAAAATTGTCGTGACCGCCCCGAACGGATCCGTCTCCGTGACTTTCACGCAATCCAGGCACAGGCCCCAGGACGACACCATGTTCTGCGTGGTTTCAAAAATCAGTTTCCCAACCTTTGCGTCCGGGAATGTGATGGAATATTCGTAGAGCTGGAACGGGGTGTTCGGCTCGTCAATTCGAATCAATTGCTGCCAGTAAACCGCATTTCCGTCGACTGGATCCTGGATGATCCCAACGCGTATCTCGTCGTGGCTTCCAATTTGCCCCCAATCCCCAGCCTTTCCGCCGCGCCCATTCCCGGCCAGCTTAAACGACAGGTGGTATGTGTACCCGGCGGACCATGTCCAGGAGTTTTTCAATATGATCCCGCCAGCAGCAGATGTCCCGACCAGATCAACATAGAGCCCGTTGTTCGGCCAGACATCGAACCAGGTTGAAATCTCCCCCCTCCCGATCAGGTCCACCTGGCCGCGCACATCCCAGTTCTTGAACCCTGTATAGTTCCATGTCGGCTCCCCGTTGCTGACCCTCCCTCCGCCGCCGCCTTGATCCGGTGTTCCAACGCAATTCCCGCCGCACCAGAACCCGGTCAGCCCGGTCAATGTAGCCGCCATCGTGTCCTGGTTAGCGGATGTGGCGTTCAGCTTGAATGACGGCCTGAGCCCAGGAATGATGTGGCTTGGGGCATATTCAGCATGCCAGGTCTCGTCGGCTGGATCATGGGGTTCGGCTGGAGGTATTCTCCCGGCCGGACAATCAATGCCCATGACAACAATGATCCCGGATTTGGTCTTGAATTCCTCGATTGATTTCTTCCAGTCATTGTCAGTTTGGTGGTCGTCGTGCGGGTTGTATTGGAAATCACTAAAGATGATCAGGACCGGCTGGTTGATATCCGAGTTCAGTTCGAGGTAGCTGTTGATGGACGCGAAAAGATCGTTGGAGCCAGGCCCGGTCCTGCGTTGAGCCCAGCATGACTTTTCGTCTCCAGCCAAAAGATTATTGATTACGGCCTTGGTCGAGTCCCTGCTTGTCGTGAAATCCTGGATCCTGGTCCAATCGTTCCCGAATTTGTAAACGCACCACTTGTCCTTCTCCTTGTTCAGATTGCCAACGAACTTCACCGCCAGATCCTTGGTGAAATTCATCCGGTCGCCATACCTGTTGCTGAACGGACCGGTCATGGACAGCGACGTGTCGAACGCCAGGAAATATCCAACCTTGATGGTATCGCAGCATTCTTCACCTAAAACCGTCACCTGCGTGCTGGCGTGCCATTCACCGAACTCGCAGCTAATGGTGGCGACGCCAGCTGCTACCCCGGTTACTTTTCCGGTAAGGCTGATCGATGCTATCAGCGGATCGGAAGTTACCCAGACCAGCCCGGCCTCTATTTGGACATCCCCAAGATACGGACTGCTCATGAATGCCCCAAACTGAACTTCCTGGAACGGGCATATTAGGACGTTATTTGGGGAGATGATCATCCCGTAAAGACATTCGTCCGGGTGCTCCCTGGCATATGTTGGATCGTAGCAGTCTGGGCCAGGATCACCGTCTGGATCTGGCGGCCCAGGCTGATCACAATTTACATTGGTGTTCGTGATCGGGCACCCGACGTTGGTTGTCTTTGGGAATTTCATGTCACTTCTCGACGGTGAGAGAATCGATCAGAGTGCCTTCGACGGTATAGAATTCGAACAGCAGCCGCTCGCAATTCACGCTGCATTTGATGGCTCCGTAATTCCCGTCGTAGCATTCCTGGTTGAATCCCTCGGTGTCCACTCCGCACGGGCTGTCCATTTTTGCTCCGCCGGTCCCGGCAACCAGATACGGAAATCCGTCAACCTCGAACCTGGCGTAATTGTGGTCGTGCCCGGACATCACCAGGTCCAAGCCAAGATCCTTGTAATCCCAGCGCATGGTGGAATTGCCTGGGGCGTGGTTCCCGATCCCGTAGGGTGCCTTGTGCACGATGGCTATTTTCCATTTGACCGTCGATATCGCCGCCTGCACGCGCAGCCATTCGTGCTGAACCGAGGTAATGTTGCGCCCGTCCGGTTCCGCAGACTCGCTGTTCAAGACGAAGAAATGAATGCCAGCCCTGACGAATGAGTAGTAGCGTTCATTGCCGGGCAGCGTGAAGAACTCCAGGTAATCCGCCAGGCCGTTGGGAGGGTCGGTGTAATCGTGGTTTCCAAGAGCCGGCCAGAAATGATTCTCCGAGATGGTGTCGCTTATGTAATCCCCGTAAAGCTCGTCGATGTTGCTGTAATCGTCCCCGGTTGAAACGTTGTCACCGCCGGTAATGATGAATTCCGGGCTCCACGACTTTATCAATTCCGACACGGCGGTGTCAGCCTCCGGATCATCATCGTTGTCCGCGCTCTGAATGTCGCTGGTGAACGCCCAGACAATGTCATCTTCAGCAGGTGCCTCGGTATCCTCCGGAGTGCACAGCGGAACACCGCATTGATCGCACAAGGTCCGTTCCGTGCAAATGGCCGACGCCCGGATGAGCCGTTCCTCCCTGCATTCGTGGATCATGTCGCGCAATGTCTCCAGGAACTCAGCCTGGTGCGACACCCAGGATTCCTTGTCGGCTTCGTAGGAAAGCGCGAACTCTTTCTGGACATAAAGCCGGATCAAACGGAACAGCTCGGGATCGTTGGATACCTCATCCTGATCCGACCAGGTTCGCTTCAGCCCCTGGTACTCGACGATGATCTTTTCGGTGGACTGAATCCACGGGGCCAGGTAAATCCGCTCGTCGTCATAGGCCCAGAACCCGAATCGCGCCCGGCCGCAAAGCCTGTCCGTCACTTCGCTGGCCCATCGGAACGGAGCTGGCAATTCAGGTTTGTTCGTGTTGGTCGGGAAAGCGGACGACTGAACCTCGCGGCTGGCGCACAGGATCCGGTCGAATGTGGTCTGGACATACTCGACCCGGTCGCACAAGGTTTCGTCCGCGGTGTAGACCCGGAGAATGCGCCCGCGCGGAGCCTCGGTGACGCTCAGGTTGCAGGTGAAATACGTGCAGTCGAACTCACTGATGGCCGTGTTCCTGTCCTGAAGGCAGACCACCCATTTCTGCGCCTGGTAAAGGGCCTCCTTCATCCGGCTAACGTAAGCCTGGGCCAGATTCTCCGGAAGCCCGGACGGATGCGTTTCCGTGATCAGCTGCGTTTTCAGCTCACCGAATGTCATTGGTTTGGACTTTCCTCGGCCGGCCGCGTCTTGGGACTAGGGGCGGCTCAGCCGATGGCGCGGATGGTTTACCTGCGGCCGCATCCACCGCACCCCCTGCGTTTTGGGTTGCCGGCCTGTTTTCCTGCTTTTTCTCCGGCAAGAGCTTGGACAGGGGCAGATCTAGCCTGATGGTTGGATAACGCCTGTTGGACCTGGTTGATGTCGGGTCTTTTTTTTTGTTCGCAACCAGTTGATCATACTGCTCTTTCGTTATCTTGAGGATCCCTCCCCTGCGCGCCGCCACCAGGCTGTTCAGCTCGAATATCACCGTCGTGTCCACTGCCGCCAGGACGCCAATGCCGTCCCCGACTGAATCGAATTGGATCATTTTCCCGTTGGATTGAAATACCGGGTTCATGATCAGCTCCTTCTTAAAAAACTGCACAGGCGTTTCGATCATGTTGTCATTATGCGCGCATTTGGCCGATGGTAAACAAAAAACCCGCCAGGCACTGCCGCCCGACGGGTTTCGCGACTGTAGCGGCTAAGCTCAGTACTCCCCGTAGTAATCCAATTCCCCGGCTTGTCCGGCATGTTCCGGAACATCGTCGCTGATGTTTTCCAGAATCAGGCTTGTGTCAGGACATTCAACGACGGCAGTCCAAGTGACGCTCGTCAGCGTTTGGCGTCTGCTCGGAACCCGCATGACGCACATGTAGCTCGAATCGACCGCAGCCCTGGTCTTGAGATCCCCGGTCTGGTTGACCACCCGGTTTGAGGCCAGGATTCCGGCGTAGATGTTGGACCAGTCCAGGATCCAAACGAACCGGCTGACGGGCTCCAGGTTGGCCGCAGCGGCTTTGGCGGCGTCAATCCGGTCATCGAAGAACTGGTGGGTGACAACGTTGAGCGTCAGAACGGGCCAGTCCAGGGGGTAACTGTTGAATCTGAACCCAAACTTGCCCGGTGTCGGAGGCTTGGTCACGTCGAAATTGAACGCCAATCTTCCGCCGGATTTCAGGTCGAAATACTCGATCATGCCCTGCTGGATCTTGGACGCGAACTCCGAATCCGTGTAGATGTCAATCTGATCGGATGGCTGGTTGAGGGCTTTCCGGGCCTGTTGGATCCGGTAAAGAGCCTTGAATAATTCCTGGAGGTTAAGGACCTGGCCCTGAAGATCATGAACCCGGCCGCACTCAGCCAGCTGTTCATAGACCCCAATGGCATTGGCCCGATAACCAACGCACGCACCCTCATCGGGAGGCGTGATGTCTGTTCCGGCGGCTGTGGAAATCTGATCCAAACTGCGCCAGTTGGTCAGGTCCTGATTGGCGCTGATGGCTTTGTTCCAGAAGAACGTGTTGGCGAACCGGCTTTGCCAATCCCTGCCAAGCTGCGCGTTCTTCTCGACCTCAGGAACATCGATGAACTTCTTGTAGTACGGGTTGTCATCAATGACCATGTCCCGGTATTGATCGTACAGCTCCGATGAACAGAGCGAGTTTCGGACAGTCTCGATCCAGAACGGGACGAGCTTGTTCGGATTCAGCCCGGGCCCTTCCTCGCACCACTCTTCCCAATCGCTAACGTTCGGTGTGCCGCGAGTTGCCAATCCAGTCACGGGCCATCCTTCGGCTGTCGTTGGGGCCTTAACCGCGCCCAGGAACGATCCGTCATTCTGGCTGGTAAGTTCCACCGTGACGTTTGCACCGGCCACTACCGGTATTGTCCCGGGAGTCACCATCCAAGCTGTCCTGGTAGCTGTTCCGCCCGCGGAAAGACCGTCGATGAAAATGCGCATCCCGGAGTTGAACCAGCGCTCTGAAGCCGGAATGCCGCTGGTACTGGTGAACGTCACGATCCAATCCCCAGTGGTGACGCCCTGTTCCGTCCCTCCGCTGACGGCCCAATATTCGTTGTTGATCCGGCTTTTCTGTTCAGCCTGAAGGAAGGGCATGATCATGAACCGGCCCTTGCCCAGGTCGACTTTCGTGATCCGCTTGGACATGTCGACCGAGTTGGCGATCAGGAAATCGTAAAGCCCGTTCTGGATCGCGCCGCACATCTTGATCTCGAAATCCTGCATCAAGAGCGCGCTCATGGCCATGGGCCTTCCGGAAGGGAAAAACACCAATTCGAGGGTTGATTCGTCCAGTGTGGCGACATCGCAGACCGTTACAGTGCCGCAATGGCTAATATCGGTCCCGAATGCCGGCAGACATTTGCTGAAGATGTTTGCAGAGACTGTTTCGTAAGGCATATATGTCCTATCAAGTTAAGCCCGCATTGGGCCGTTACTTAATAGTCATGCCTCGAAACAGTTTCTTGAAGTTAGAACGCGGACTTTTGTCATCCAGCGGAGCGCTTTCAGCCAGTGTATCGGTTTTGGTTTGGGCGACTGCCGACGGAACCCTGGGCTGCGGCTTGTCAGGAGCGGCTGGTTTGCTTTCCGGCTGAGATTTCGGTTGCGTCGTTTCCGCACTTTTCGGTCCCAATCCCAGAGCCGCGGCATACTCCGTCAGGCGGCTGGTTGACTCCGCAATGGCACCTTTCACGGCCTCGACACTCAATGCTTTGCGCAGGAATATGAGCGATTCATCGGTGAGCTGCCAATGTTTCGAGCGCTCTTCCGGGCTCATCTTGGAGTATTCCTGCCTGGTGGCGAACATCCTGCCGCTGTCATCCACGCGATCTTCCTCGGGCATCTTCAGCATCATCTCTTCCCGGCTGACGGCGAACCGATAAATCTCGTCGTGGACTGGGTTTTTCCCGTCGAACTCGAACCGGCCGGACTCGTGGAACAGTTTCTTGGTTTCCTCAACGAACCTGGCCAGCTGCGCAGCCTCGCCCATGACAATGTCGGTGGCCAGTGGTGCCTTGGACCTGGCGGCCTTGAACTTCTCGGTGTCAACCCTGGCATTGTCGTCGATCGCTTCGGCCAGGTCCGGGTTGAATTCCTTGACCAAGCTTCTGACTTCATCCGATTTGCGGCGTTGGATCTGCGGTTGAAGTTCGGCGGCTGTTTCCTTGCGCTCGATCTCGTCCAGCTTCTGTTTTACCTTGGATTCCTGCTTTTCCAGGGCTTTCTCAACCCGCATCTCTGTCCTGGCCTCCTGGAAATCCTCGTCTTCCCAGGTAACCTCGTTCTTTTCGAAAAATGCGTCGTGCTCTTCGGCTTGAGGATCAAAGTCAGCCCCCGGATTCTGCTTTTTCCATTCCTGAGCGTACGCCTCGGCCTTCTTGACACCCTCAATGTAGCGCCGGGTCAGGTCCCTGTATTTTCCAGGATCGCCCTTCTCCATCCGCTCCAGGACGGGTATCATCTTCCTGCGTTCATCGGGCAATTCCGCAATTGCAGACTCTTGCTGCGTAACCTTGCGTTCCGGCTCTGGTTTTTCGGCCTGCTTAGCGGTCTTGAGCAATTCCGTTGCGGCGCGCGCTGCAGATGCCGCCTCAGTCGCTGCCCGGATGGCTGCATCCTCGGGTCTTGCCTTGGACTTTTTGGGTTTTGCAGGCTCAGCGGCTGGCTTGGCTTCCTCGGGAGTCTTTTCTGGCTTCCCCGGCTTCTCGGGTTCGGGCTCTTTCTTGGGCTCGATGGTTTTGCCCTTGAGCATGTCCTTGAGATTGGTGCGCAGCCCTTCCGCGATCTTTTTTAACGGAGATTCCTGCGGCTTTGGTTCCGGCTTTCCGGTTTCTGCGCCAGTTTTGGCAGGCTCGGGTTCCGGCGCTCCGGACCTTAGCTGCTCCATCGGAATAGGTTTGCTCAGCTGGGTGATGTCAACCGTCGGATCAGATGCCATACCCGACATTTACATCGTAAGAATGAAAAACGCCACCATTTTTTAATAGCTCTTCCAGGACGGCAATGAAGTTCATCAAAACGGACAGCCTTTTCATGGATAACTCGTAATCGGCTTCCATGTTAGGCTTTTCCGTGGAGTCAACCCTGGCATTGATGGCTCTGGCCTGCAGCGCAGCGATCTCAGACAGGATGATGCGCCTGATTTCCTGGCATTCCTTGGCGTGAAGCCACTTGGTCAATGTCGCGGCGTCAGTAGGAGGGAGCTGGAGGCGGTTGACCTGTATCATACGGCATTGGAGCGGCTGGCAGCGGGGTCGGTTCTGGGGGTGGAACGGCCAGTTGCGATAATTGCTGGATCTGTGAGATTATGGCCTTGGTTGCATCCCCTATTTCCTGGATCTGCTGGGTATTTTGGGCCACTTGAGCGTTAGTTTGCTGGAGTTGGTCGGCCAGCGGCTTGCCGATCTGTTCCGCGCTGAGTTTCACGGACGTTTCAACCGCTTGCTTGCCCATTTCCTGCAGCTGCTGCTGAATCTGATCGGCCATTTGCTTGAATTGCCCGGCGATCTGCTCCATCTGAACCTCCGGAGCGGCGTTCTTGGACACTTTCAGCTCAAAATCCTTGGGCAACCCGGCAATCTGGGAGATTTTGGTGATCATATCCAGGGCTTGTTCAGGGCCAATGGCTTGCGCGGTCATCGGATTGGCCAACGCGACCTGTAAAAGCTGGCTCATGGCGGCCGCAACGGCTGTGTTGTTGATCCGCTCGGACCCTTCCCGGGTGGAGATGATGTCGTCCAGGTTCAGTTTGCCGACTTTCGCCTTCACTACCGCCCGAACATTGGTCAGATCATCGCCTTGCGCCTCGGTTTTCTTCTCCGGAACATCGAATCCAAGCTTTTTGAGGGCCTCAACCGCACCCGGGATGTCCATGGACACCTGCCCAGTGACTTCTTCCGGAAGATACGCCTTGTGCGCCAGGTACAGCTGCCGTTTCCAGGCGTCGATGCCGTCGTCCAGGGCCGTCCCGGTGAATGCGACGCGCGTGGAAGTGTTGACGCTGATCACTCTGGTCTCTTCCGCGGTCTGTTCGTGAGTTGCGGCCTGGCCAATCTCCTGAGCGGACAAGACCAGCACTCGTTCCAGGATGGAGATGATCGTGTTCATGGCCTGGGCGATGCTGGCCGTGTCGAGGACCGGGAAATTGACGGGCGTGAATGACCTAGACGGATCAACGCCGGCCACCCTGGCAGCCCGGGACGAGTAAGGGATGAACGGGACGCCCTGGTATTTCTTCTTGCCGAGATTCTCCACTTGCTTGACCTGCTCTGCGTCGACCTGGTCGGTGTCATAGAACACGACTTTGGACAGGTTCTGCTTCACTGAGAACAGGAATTGAGACAGGAGATTGCCCATGTGATCCTGCGCCCAGACAGTTTCCAGTGCCATGGACGAATTCCTGCACCTGGAATCATCCGGATCATAGCCAAGGTAGATCCCTGGGCAGTAGCAGAGCGGCGCGCAGTAGATCACCCAGTCGTCCGAGGCAACGACGAATCTGAACCATGTCGAGTGCGCGTAATCCCCCATACCCCAATCTTCCGGGACGAGCCTCATGAACAGCTCATTGACAAACACGCCCTGATCGCGGTTGTTGCTGGAATACTTCAGGACCTGCTCCTGCCGGTCGGACTGCATCGTGTTCAGGGAAGATCCGCTTGGGACAATCATGTGGCACGGGTAAACTTCGCTGAAATACGTCGGGTAATTCCTCATCCAATCCGTAGCGCCGTAGGTGATTTGATCCTTGTTCCAGTATGCCGGGTCATCGTCGATGGTGGCGTATCTCTGCAGCCTCCAGTAACCGATGTACTCGCAGCCGGTATCGGTGTTGATCGAGGACGGCGCATGGTTCGGGTCGATGTAGCATCTGGTCGGGTGCGGCATGTGGTAGCGGAGCCCCTCCTTGATCACCTGCTCCTCCGGCTTCCCTTCCTCGGCCATCACGATCTGTTTTTCACGGTACCATTCCTCCATGGGCAGCATCAGGCATGTGCCGTAATTGAGCATCTGCAGTATGGCCTGCTTGAGTATTGCCGGGTAACCGAACTGCTGGGTCGTGACCCGGATGATGTCCGTCAGGATGCTGCCGATGACCCGCCCTTCCGGAGTCGAGTGGGCCGGCTCGAACTTGAACAGCGGAACCAGGTTGCGATCGTTGAACAGCTTGGCCCGGCGAATGGTGACGTAGGCTTTAACCAGCGGAACAATCACCTGGAAGAAGGCCGGGATATCCAGGACCTGTCGGGTGCAGCCGCTGGAGTCGACCGTTTCAGTCAGGATCTCGTTGAACCCGACATTCCAGCGTTTAAGCGCGTCGATGATCTCGGACGTTTCATGTTTGCGGCTGAGAATGTTCTGGACGATGGTCGGCGACAGCTGGTTGAACGGCGCGTCGTAAGCCAGGTCGACGGCATACCAGATGGCGTGATCCTTGAGCCCAGCCCACATGCCGTCCTTGATCCTGTCCCGGATAAGATCGCGCAGCCGCTCGCGCTTTTCGTTCTTTCCAGTGCCTGTCCAGTAGGCTTTGAGCTTGTCATGGCTCAGCCCGTGCGACTCGAATATCTTTGGGTGGGACATAGATCAGATCAGAATGAAACAGTTCTTGCGCGCTTTCTCGTAAGCCAGTTTTTGCGCGAGGCTGTATTCCTGTTGCCTGGTTAGCGTCGCCTTGACTGACACTTCTATTTTTGGGTGGACCATTATCCCGCGGCAATCAATGCTTTTTCCGGAACTCATGGAATGATCCAGGATCGTCATGGTCTTGCCGGTGGCCGACGATCTAAGCCTCAAGTTGTCGCAGTCCAGGCGCAGCCTATAAGTTCCATCCGGGTTCATGGTCAGGGAATGGCGAATCCTGCGCGACGGTCTGCGGGTTACCCGCCCGCTTTGCCTCGACTGCGCCCAACCAGGATCATCAGCGCCGGGTTCCCGTTCCCGGCCTTGGATTTTGGGGGCGCACTCTCCGTTTCTTCGCCCTCCATTTCAACTTCGGATTCCTCCTCCATCCCGCCCTCCCCATAATCCGAGATGCCGTCAACGGTGAATTCGGTCATGGACCCCGAGGTTGGACCCATGGTTACATTCAGCGTGATTTGATATTTGCCGCCCTCTTTCCAGCCACCAACGACATCAGCAGCATCAGGATCGGCAGTGTCCAGCATAAGCTTGCTTGCCATGACTTTACATTGGGCTGAATGAAAACTAAGATCAAGCCAAATGCCTACCAGTCCAGAAGGCTATTGGGTTCCGATTAGCAGCGTCAAGCAACTGCAGATCTTCAACGATTACCACCGGTTCCTGCTGATTTCAGGCCCGAAAAAGTCCGGGAAAACCCTGGGGTGCGCCGACAAGGTCCTCCGGCACGCCTGGGAAACCGACCGGGCGAGGGTGGGCGTGTTCGCCAAAACCGTCAAGCTGGCCGTGGATGGCGGCTGCTGGACCGATTTAACGGACAGCCTGATGCAGGAATGGATCCCGGCCGATATGGGGATGACGATTGTTACCCCTCCGAAGGTTGACGGCCGGACCAGGCAAACCTACTTCGAAGTCAGCAACGTGCACGGGACCGTGTCTCGGATCGTGCTGAACTCACTGGACTACGACGACGACATCGAGACCGTGATCAGGGGAAAACGCTACAGCATGATCTGGTTCAATGAGCTGAGCAATTTCAGGTCGCGCAAGGTTTTCGACATCTCCATTGACCAGCTCCGGTGCGTGCATCTGCCCTACACCGCCCACCAATGGATGGGTGACACCAACCCGGCGGACGAGGGGGATTTGAGCTGGATTTACAAGCTGTGGTACGGCGAGCGCGCGGACGACGATCACGCCGACCCGAAGTTCCGGGATGAGCTTGGCCTGATCGAAGTCATGATCCCGGAAAACCCGTTCTTGAGCGAGCAGGAGCGGAGCATTCTCACGGCAACATTCAGGCATGACCCGGACATGTACTCGCGCTATATCGAGGGCAAATGGACATCGTCATCGGCCAACTCGCATTTCGCGGATGTGTTCCGCAGCGACCTGCATGTGATCGGGGAAGCGACTGGGCCCAGGCAGGAAGAGTGGGACATTCTGTTGCCGGAAGAGAACTGCATCGAGCTGATCACGGGCTGGGACATCGGATCGATCAACCACGCCATATCGTTCATCGAGCCGGTCATGAGCAAGGGAAGGCTAATCTACAAGGTCCTGGATGAGATTGTCATCCTGGAACAAAAGATAAGCCTGAGCGATCTGACCGACATGGCCATGGAAAAGATGGATTATTGGGAGGCCCAGATCGGCAAGGACATCAAATGGCGGCACTGGAGCGACAAGAGTTCGTTCGACCAGTACCGGCCGGCGGCAGAGATCTACGATTACATGCAGATCAACGTCTCCAGCCGGGGCAGGATCATGCTCGTGGCTGCGCCCAAATGGAAGGACAGCATCCGGGACAGGATCAACATGACCAGGAAACTGCTTTACGAAGACCGGCTGGTGGTGTCGATCTTGTGCGAGCAGACAGTGGCCATGTTCAAAGGATTGCGGAAAGGGAACACCATGGCGAACTTTGTCGACCGATCGTCCAGGTTCAAGCACATCTTCGACGCCATGACTTACCCGATCCTGGCTGAGAGCCCGCGCGATTTCCTGGAGAACCCGATCAAGACGGGTAAGGCCAGGAAACCGGTTGTGGTCATGGCGTGATCATTTGTTGACCTGGATGGCCACATTGAATCCCGGCGGGGGCGCTTTGTTGGAATGGCTGGGCTTGGGCGGGGCGGCCAGCATCCGTTCCATTTTCAAGTTCAGCTCCACGGAGTCGTTTTCCGTCCGGGCGATCAGGTTCAGGGCCTGGGCAGCCGCGATCCTGGCGCTGGTGCCGTCCATTTCAACGCCGTTCTTGTCCAACACAGGAACATCGCCCTCGGTTATCTTGAGCATGACATCGCGCGCGCGTTCCAGGGCTTCCAGCCGGGACGCCATCTTGCCGCGGGCGACATCCAGCAGGCCGCATTGCCTCAGGTATCTGCCCAGGATGGCGAATTTCCTGACCCGATGGAAGTTCACGATGCTCATCCCGGCTTCCCGGACGGCCTCCATGGCCTCAGCCTCGGTGATTTCCGGGAGCGACTCGGGCTGTTTGTAGTCCGGGGTCACATCAACGGCGGTGTCAATGTTCCCGGATCCAGGCGTCAGCAGGGCGATGTCATTCATGGTTCCGGATAGAATTTCTTAATGGTGAACCCGAACTTTCGAGTTGTGACCTGCGGATGGCGCGTTTCCAGTATCTTTTTGCCGCGCCAGTGCCAGACATTCCTGTTCGGGTAAACGCAGCATTGGCCGTGGACCTTGACTTCCTCGTTCGTGACAACCCGGCCCTCGATTTCCTCGATCCGCTCGACGAGGGCGCGCTCCACGGCCATGGCATACCCATTGATCACGACGCCGAACACGGATTGGAAAGCTTCAAACTGCTGGCCCGTTAAGATGTTCCGGCCATCCCATTTCTCCGTCTGTGTTTTCATAAAGCCAACAACTGGCGTCCGGAATGAATGCCTTCAGGTCCATGAGGCAGAAGCATCCGGCGGCTTCAACCGTTTTTGTCCGAGGATTGTGCCATATCTTCGGGCCGCCTGCCCAGCCACAACTGAGGAGCGGGCGGTGGAAGAGAGGGCATCTCCGGCACTGTCTCAGTCTTTGCGCGGCGCGATCCCTCAGTGATCTGTCCGCGGATCTGATCATCGTCAGCGCATACCACAACGGGCGTGTCCCCATCAGCGGGAGCCGCAGGCAGCACATGACCTTCCGGCACCCATGGCAGGAGTATTTTGCCTCCCAAAGCCCCGCCATCATCAACCGCCCCACAAGGTTCAGACGTCTGATCGATCCAATAACGAATCGCCTCCAGGGCTTCCTTGCGCCTGCCAACGATCGATTTCCTGACATGTTCGGCATATCCTGGCTTTTCCAGTTTGTTCATTCGCCTCAGCTCAACCTGGTCGAAAGCCGAATTCAGCTCCGGGGAAGGGATCGCCTCGACAATCCATCGGATGGTATGTTTCTTCCGATCCACGGAAAGCAGGATGCTGTTGATGAGGTTGTGCAGGAACCCGATGCCGAGCAGGTAATCCCTGAGCCGGCTGGATATCCTGAATTTCCTGAACCCGTAAGCCGCCCTGGGGAACGCGCTCAGCATGATGCTTTTCCAGTTCGGCCGGTATGGAAGCGGGACGAGCCGGATGAATCCAAGATCCACAATCCGGTTTTCTTCAGCCAAACGCCGGGCGACCTGATTGCACAGAACGCGCCAGATCAATTTCATGTTCGTCCAGGTAGTCAGTTGGGTGTCCCGGAAAACGCTGCGCAAAAGCCGCTCGGAATCGCTCAGGTAATCCCCGTCGACTTCCCCCGGGCTTTCGCGGTCCGGCTCCAGCTGGCCAATCGGGCGATGGTAATATTCCGGGGTGACACCGTCGGCTTTGAGCGCCACCAACGGAAGCGAGTCGTAGTCGATGTAGTACCATCCTTCGTGAATCCGCTCGGACGCATCCTTCATGACCGGGTTGAACTTCTCCCAGGTTGCGGACAGGAGGTTCACCGCGGGCCGGCAGCGCCACCGTTTCCGACCGTCATCGAATAGGAGCGGCTCGGCGAATATCGGCACGGCCCAATCCTTGCGGCTGACGACCCAGAGCTGGATGTCGCCGTCGGATTTAAACCTGGATTTCATCTGGGATTCTTGCTTAGCTCGACGAACATGGAATCGCGCGGACCATCAAATGAGACGTTGGCTGCAATGGTGTCAATAGTCAATGCGATGTCGAACGACACTTACCGGCCGCCAAAACGACCCCCGTCAAACGTTTGCATCGCCTGCCTGAAGACATTCGGCAAACCGCTCCGCAAGGACCAGCCCATGAACCGCCAAGTCTGCGCATCATGCAAGAAGGAGCTTGAATCTGGCGCAGTAATTTTCGTTACGGACGACTCCAGGATGGCCGTTGTCAGGCCGAAAACAGACGAAGCCAAGTCGCGAATGGAGAAGTACTTGGGCAAGATAGTCCGCATCCCGGTGAGCTTCATGAATCAACTCGACCAAAAGGGCTTGACTTAATTAGCGGTTATGCGATAGTTGCGGCATGAACGTGTTCGTGCACCGCAAGCAAAACCTGGGTAAGGTCCACATCGGCATGCCTTTGGGAAGGAACATTCCTGAGGCTACTCTGTGCGGTGTGCCGCTGAAAAATTCACGAAGGCTGCAGGTGACGTTTCTTGAACCCGACTGCAAGAATTGCATCCACGAGAAATCCCGATTGGAGCATGGTCGATTGGACAAAACAGAACATCCAGCTGGCCGCGGAATTCGGTCTTACACCGGAGCGTATTCGGCAACTGCGTATGAAGCATGGCACCGAAAAGCCAAAAACCTATCGCAGGCGTCGGAGGGTGCTGGCAATTGAGCAGTTGATTGCGGAGCAGGGGCCGAATCTGAACGGAAAAACCGTGATCCAAATTGCCAAAGTGCTGAAGACTGTCCCAAACCGAAGCTTGCGCAACCTATTGAAATTAAATGGGGTGCGCGTGGCCCACGGATTGCGCATCCGATCGTTCAACCGCATGAATTGGGAATTGCCAAACAAGATTCTGGATTCGATCTGGGACATGCCCCCGGGAACAGCCGCCAGGGAAAGGGATAGGCTGGGGGTTGGGCCGGCGAGATGGGGTTCCGGACATGGGCCGGCGGGCAGCTTGAACCTGAACGACATTGTGGGGCTGGAACACGCAATGGAAATGGAAAGGAAAAAGAAACCCAATGAATTCGAGAGTGGAACTGATGGAGCAGGAAACCCCGACGGGACCCCGCCTCTTCCTGAAGATTGGATCGCAAGCGGTATGCATTAGCGAAGCCGCAGGCAATACTGACGACCTGCGCTCCGTTCTCCGGAAAGTGGTCAACCTGATCAACTCTGAGCCGGAGGAAGTGGAATACAACCCGACGTTTCTCCGGCCAGGAACAGCGCTGCCCCGAAGCCGGGATGACGCGATTCAATGGGCGAGCATGGAGGCTGTCCCGGCCTGGTTCGCGGAGAGAGTCTATCACCAATGCGAAGGGCGCGGCTGGTCCGATGGTGCCGGCCGGCCGATAACCAACTGGCGCAACCATGTCCGCTACCGCTACATCAGTTCCGGTTCCCCGGCGCAACCCAAGGAAACTCAGCCTCAACAGACCGTCTGGGAGCTGCAAACCAGGATGGAAATGATCGAGGATGAGATCGAAAAAATCACCGACCAGGAACGACTGGGGTCACATCGCTACCGAACCGCGGATGGGGAGCTAACTGATGAGTGGCGGGAGTATCTGGCAAAGCTTCGGCTTGAACTGCGCCAGATCAAATCCGCACTGATCGGCATTCCGCGACCTAAATGATCAGGCTGGCGGACTGGAATCATCCGGTTTCGAGAACTGCTTTTTGATCTGATGCAGCCCGACCGACAGGCCGCCAATGCAGATTCCAACCAGCACTTTATAAGCTACCGGACTGACGCAATTCACATTTAGTTCCGAGGCGGACGCAATCAACGGATATGCTATGCCAGCGAACGCCATTACTATTACCGGCAGCCACCGGTTAACCGCTCCTCCAGTTGAAGCCTTAAGTCCGGCAGCAAACACATTGCACACCAAAGCCAGCAGGATTGGAGCGCCCAAACTGGTTATGTCATTGATCGCAGGCGTGGGTTCCATGTTGTGTTGTTAGTTTTTTTGGCCTGGGGAATTTCCTGCGCATCGAGCCCTGTTGATCTGGATTCATGGCCGTTGGGGATCGCTGGCGATATGCCCTGTGAGCAGCAGGCGAATCTCAGTCAATTCCTTGTGCATGTCGTCCAACTTGGCGTCAACTGAGGTTTCCCTGGTGACGGCTGCCGGCTGCCTGGACTCAATGATGGCCGTGCCTGATTTCAGAGCGAACAACGTGACTGTGACCCACGTTCCCCACCCGATCAAGAGCAGAAGAAACGGCCCCACCAGAGCAAGCGTTGCCTTCAGGAGCATCACCCATGCCCCGCTCAAAACTAGCTGTTCTTCTTGCGGCATAATCACATCCCCCGGATGGTTGTGGCGTTGAGGCGTACTGAAGTTGCTCTAGCCACGTTGGCAGGTTCCGATCCATCCTCACTTTCCGCAATCTCCGCAATTTCTGATTCACTCAAAGATTCGGTGTAAATCATCACGTCGTCAATAACACCATTCATCCAGGCATGGTTTGGATAGTCGGTCCCGGACTCGTTCTCCATTAGATATGTGCCAGCATGCGTGTGGCAACCTATCCCGATCCAAGGATGACCGGCGGCATCTCCTCCAACTCCAATGGATAAGTTTGTGAGTGCAGAGGACACATCTCTCGATTCAATAAGGCTGCCGTCAAAGTAAATTGTAGCAATTCCGTTCGACCACGTTGCCGCGTAGTGGTGCCAGTTGGTTGTGTCTCCCCTCGGGGCATAATCAGGAAAGTCCAACTCTATCCAGGTAGTCGCATTCGTCTTGATGCAGAACTTCGTATTGGATGACGTTTCCCTACCTAAAGTCCAGGAACCGGGAACACTGGCACTCATTCCCGCGCTCATAAGTTCCGCGTTTTGATCCCACATGTAGTCATGGTTTATGCTCTCATAGTATCGTGCCCAACAGGTCAATGTCATTGTGCTGACGTTCGTTAATCCGTGAGCCTCGGTTATCGCCACATAGTCCCCCTCCTTCCCGGTGTCACTCCAATCTGTTCCATTGTACCAAGTGAACTCGGCGCAGTAACCGTTCGAGTGCGACCCAGGTGTTGTGTTACACGCTACCCTGGCCGGCCAGTTGCTGGATATTGGTGTTTCCGGTTTTCCTCCCCGTATTCCATTGGTGAACAGCCATCCGTAGTTTGTGGTGTATCCGAGCGTGTCAAAGGAGTCCTCGAAGGTGAAATGAACCTGCAGAGTGCCGGATTGGTAGGCTCCAACATCCCAGTTCCCTGCAGCTGGCCTGGGATTGCCTTCGATGTCGGACATGAGCCCAGGAGATGTGTCCGACCAGGATGATAGGTTGGTTCCGAAATACCTGCAGGCAATGTCATGTCGCACGGGCATGAAGAATGCCGAAGATACATTGGACAGGGACGGATCACCAACGCTGCTCGCAAATCCATCCCATGCCATGCGGTTGCTCAATCCAGACGCTACGAAGTAACCATCGGGAGTGTAGAGCGTCAGCGCGGACGATACTTCGATATTCGTTCTCGGACCCCGAAAGACATTTCGATCAAGCATCACGTATGGCGGAAACCAGTTCGTGGTTGGTGCCCTGACGCTCATGACGCATCCGCCAGGCATGGTGCTGTCAGGATTCCAAAACAGATTGTTGGCGAAGACCACATTGGTCAGAAAACAGTTTGTGACCACATCAGTCCTGCGGCCGAGGGACGATGCCGTTCCAATGTACTTAAAAGTGTTGTTGGCCACCAGATAGTCTTTCACTGTGAACGAATCATATCTGTAGGACGGGGCAGCATCGCCTGAGATTGTTTGCTGGAAACATCCCGATGAATTGTCGAGTATGTCTATATACATCACGTTGTTATAAACTCTCCAGGCTTCAGCGAACGACTGTTCCGGGGTCACATCTCCGAGAACCTCTCCGCAGATGTTCGGATACAGTTCATGGGTGATGATGTCGTGTAGGTAGTTGTTGTAAACTCTGATGTAGGAAGAGCACTGAAGCTGAACGCAGTCTTGATCTCCCCTGCCCCAACCGGAATGCCACATGAAGATGTCGTTATTGTAGATGTCGAATCCGCTGCCACCAAACTCGATCCCGTCATCTCCGTTCGTGCAAATGAGATTGTGGTGAACCGAAACCCTTCCATAACCATCCTGGGAATTCGGTATGCTGCCAGTGATTCCGTCGCCACGATTGTCGTGAATGTAGCAGAAGGAAACTTCGCAGTCCGTGGGGTTGGTGTTGTTGGATTTTGTTATGTTGTAGTAAATGCCATTTATGGCCGCACGCTTGATGTCTGAGTATGATGCCAGATAGCCGGCATTGCATATCTCTGTCCATCGAACCTTGTTCCCCGTGCTGGTGAAAATCGTTATGGCATTATCGTTGTCATTTGGCTCAACCCTGAATCCTATATTCGTGGTTGGAAGATTCTTTCCATGAGAACAAGTCACATCATTGAACCGCGATCCGTCAATCATGATGTTCGTCCTGTACTCTGGGAGTTTTATGTGAGTAAAAACGGAAACACCCGACTCAGGACCGTTCGTCGCTGCCCTGAAAGCCAGATCGGAACCTGGAACTCCGCTCTTCCAAATATACAGCATGTTGTTGTAGGTGCTTGTCCCGCCTCCTCCGCTTATGAATACCGTGTGACCATTGGACAGCTTTGGCCAGTTTATGGATCCTATCCCAGTCCAAGCATCCGCCCAGTTCGTTCCGGTATTATTCCCGTTGGTAGCTCCCAGTGAAACGTACCAGTTGGTGGTCGGATCCGTGACGGCATTGGGCATTCGAACATGCTGAGTCAGCCACGGAGACATTCCCACAGAATTACTGGAACAGATCCGATACCACACGTTCGACCCGGCAACCAGCCCAGTGCTGTCCGTGGTGTTGTATCCGCTTGCATCTGGATCGGCTGCGATGCCGTAGTAGTTCGTTATCCAATAGACTCCTGCATCGAACGATTTGTCCACTCGGAACCCAAGGTCCGTCCCCCTTTGCGGTCTCCATTGATACCTCAACTGTCCAGCCGATTCAGTCGTAAAGCAGGAGAAGGAATAGGGACCGAGCGGGGCGGCCCATGGGGTGACTGATGATGGGATCAGGTTTCCAGCTCCCTCGCCCAAGCCGATCTTGTATGCCCGGACACGATAGTGATAGGTGATCCCTTCAAGTATTCCCGAATCGTTCGTGTATATCCCATTCCCCCACACCAAGTTTCCAGCTGAATTCGTAGATGCCTTGACAGCGCCGATGTAGTATCTAACGCTGTCCGACCAATTGGTGTCCGTGGCGCGTTCGATTACATTGCTGTCCACGGTGGTCGATCTGTTTTCCCACTCGATGACGACCACGTTGGAACTGATGGCCCACAGTCCTATCGCATCGTTGGCCAGGACGACGGAGGCGAAGGAGGTATTCGTGCTGTAGTTGGTTCCATTTGCGTTATATGCTGCCACCCTATAATACCACAGCTGATCGACCGTCTGGCTGAATGTTGGCCAGATGTTTGAAACCACTAACCCAACGTGCACGAACGAAACCCCTCCATTCGTGCTAACTTCGAATTTGAACCCTAGCTCGTCGGACGAATTGTCATCCCAAAGCCAGGTGCAAGCAACAATATTTCGACCTTGGTCATAATTGACGTTTCGGTCCTGGTAATGGAGATTTGCCGGCGCTATTGGTCCTGCCGCAAATAGCGACTGGACTACGAACAAAAACAGTATTCCAAAACGCATGTTCATGGAATGGCTATGGATAGCTCTGATATAGTTCCAATATTGCCGCCGGCCCCAGGACGGCATCATACAGCCTGAAGTCATCCATATACCCGGTGAATTTGGTCGAGGATGAATTGTGCTCCCGTCCGATCCACGGAGTTAATGCGGGAGGGATTATAACCAATCCAAACCCATCGGTTTTAGCGGCAGCTTTCCCGCAGGCAACTCCGTTCGTGTAAAACATGACGTTCGTCGCGTAATGAGGACCAGTTGTCAATGCGTTCGGATCAGTGAAGGTTAAGGCAATATGCGTCCATGTGTTGCTTGGAAGCACTGTATAGCTTGAACTAACTGTGATATTAGTTGGCTTTGGATCGTTGGCATTCGTCCTGTAATATGCTGTGAATGACATGTTTGAATAGGTGCCAGTATCGAGTTTGAATCCAGTGGCAGTCGTCACATCGTCAGCACAGAGCAATCCCCACGCCCCAACACCAAGCGGGTTAACCCACGCCGCGACCGTGAATCCCGACACCATGTAATTCGTGGTCGCAAGGTTTTGGGGGATGTTGATCACGTAATTGCTAGTTCCGTTGAAAAAGGCGCAGCCATTCGCTTTGCCGGTCGCATAATAGACAACGCTGGTCGTAATTGTGTTTCCAGCAATCGTGTAGATGGATCCATTCAGGGCGTTAGTCCAGGTCTGCTTATCTGTCACATTGGTTTCTCCAGTTCCGCCCATGTCTCCAATGTCGAATGTGTAATAAGCAATCAGATTGGTTATCTGAGTGGTGGGATAATCCGTGGCATCGTTGTCAGTGATAGTTGCTACCATCTGCGTTGGGCTTCCCCAGTTGCCATTGGTAAGGTTCTGGAGAAGGTTGGTGAAGTAATGGTCGTCCTCATCGTCTGCATCGTCCACGATCACGATTGGCACCTCGTAGAGCGCGTTGCTGTTGGCGGTCCATGTTAGTAGCAGGTTGGTTGGCGCATAATCCTCCGGGTCGGTGGCCGTGCCTTCCAACGTCTGCAGCTCAACGAAGACATCGCCGTTCGTGCCGTTGAGCCTCTGGACGTAGATGTTGATGGTTCCACCGTCCTCGGCGACCGTATAGGTGATATTGCTGATCTGGACGATGCCCGCGTAATCGTTGGTGTCGTTGATTGTAATGGTCTTGTTGGTCGTGGTGCCGTAGGCTGCCAGTGTGATGTTGCTCATCCAGACCCCAAACTCCTCGTTGACTTCAAAGACGGCATCATTTACCAGCAGGATTGGAACCGTCTTTGGGCCATCCTCCTGGTCTGCCCAGGTAACCAAGGCGTTGGTTGCAATGTAATCATCAACGGCGACAGCGGAATCGGCGTCAGTCATTAAGTTGACAGTCGCCTCCCCGTCTTTCCCGTTCAACCGCATGAGCTGGATGTCGATTGTCCCGTCTCCCTCCTCGGCCAGGTAGGTGATGTTGGAAATCTGGATCAACCCGGCAATCGGGTTCGTGCCAGCCAGGGAATTCGTAAAGGCGATGCGCGGCTGGAAGTCCTGCGGCCAGTATGCAATAAGGTTGGCCCCAAAGAACCCACTCTTAACCTCCAGGAGATCGAGCGCGTTGGCTGTGGCCGTTACCTGGATGAGCGCATTGGTTTGTAGTGAACCACCAGCAACCTTGATGGATTCTATAGTATGCGCTCCGTTTGTATCCTGCTGGAAATAGACCAGCGCATTCGCTATCCCAAGTTCGGCGTTGGTGAAGATGATGTGGGTGTTGGTAAGCAGATGGACTTTGAAAACATTCGCCACCTCCAAGTTTAGATGGACTAGATTAGTGGTGGAAACGATCACGTTCGTCTCCCCGTATCTGACCTTGTTCGTGACGTACAGCCTTGGGAGATCAGAGCTGCCGGCGACAGGATTCGGAGCGGTCAGAGTCACGAAGTTCGTTCCACCGTCCGTCGTGACTCCGATGGTCATGTTTCCGCCGTTGATGAAGGTCAGGTCCGCGTTTCCAGAACCGATTCTAGTTCCGTTCACGTCCGTCACGGCATACAATCCATTCGTCCTGGCTCCAGTTCCAACTAGATTCGAGAGCACCAAAGATCCTGGCTGAAACGGTCCAGCGTTCGTCAGAGCTCCAGTAGTCACGATGTTGCTTAACACTAATGATCCGGGTTGGAACGGTCCTGAATTGGTTATCACTCCAGTCACTGCGGCGTTGCTCAAGATTAAGGATCCAGGCTGAAAGGGACCAGCGTTCGTGATTGCCCCTGTAGCAGATATGTTCGTCAGGATTGCGGATCCGAGTTGTGCGCGAAGATCAACTGCATTGCTCCAAGCAACTCCTCCTGCCGTGCTTGTCATCGCCAGGAACTGACCAACGGAGCCGTTAGTGAACATAGTGAGATTGCTGGAAGCATCGAAGATAGCCAACCCAGGAGTCACGTTCGACAATCCTAAACTTCCAACAGTAAGCGTGTTGAACGTCGCATTGGACAGGACCGTCAGATAATCCGTCTGGACATTCGTCGCCACAAGAATCCCATGCGCCGTTCCGTTGGTGCTGGAGACGTAGTTGTCCGCGACAGCCGCCGCATAATCTACCGCAAAGTTGGTGCTCGTCGCCGTAGCCTGTCCGTAGACAGTGTTCGTGGCAACGGTAATATCGTTGGTGGTGGCCGCAAGATACGCTGTGCCTCCAGCCCGGGAAACTAGCAGGGTATTGGTGAACGTGTTTTGGCCGGTGAAGATTTGGTCGTTCGCAAGGTAAGCGTTCCCAGCGATGGTGCTCGGCGCGACGAAGGTGGTGTGGCTGGGGTGGTTTGTCCCCATGCAGAAACGGATAATCGGACCCGTGCCGGTGGCGACATCCACCCTGAACCTCCGTTCCAGCCACAAGTTCGTCGTGGATGAAACGGTGGCGAACGGAACGACCCACGTGTAGAGGTTTGTCCCCGTAGTGATGTTCTGGCTTTGGCAGTAGCCGAGTTGGGTCCAGTTCGTCCTGTTGAAGCTGTAGTAGATTTCGGGATGGAGGGAGATAGACTTTCCATTTGCTGAGTTTGAGAGGCTGCAGTAGGCATTGACCACCGCTGGACCGATCAAGGTCGTGAACGACTGTGTCGCGATCATCGTCCCCACATACTGCCCGTTAGTTGGGTCAGCATAGGACTTTCGGTCTGAATCAGGAATGGTCGGGAGGAACGTATAGCTGAATAACTCGTCCAGATTGGTGCCGATGGTGCTCAGGTTGGGTGAGTCGTAGTAGAGAATCCCGCTCCGGGACATGATGGACCGCACCCAGGACGTGACAGGGAATTCGTCCCCGGCAGGGTTGTTCGAGGCTGTGGAAGAGGTAGACAGAAGAGGTGCCGTGAAGGTGT